>JADMIO011851703.1_pt1 | contig 76010 bp, 69 predicted proteins | sample 8958161 | NCBI WGS metagenome assembly JADMIO01 (sample SAMN16585339, study PRJNA669376) | soil metagenome | isolation source: Crop rotation soil | place: USA: Cullars Rotation, Alabama | collected 2011
CTTTCCCTGGCCAGCTCCACGTCGCCGGCCGAAATCGAGCCTGCCCCTCATCTGTCAACGCCGCGCCGGGTGAGTCGGCCCCTCAAGTGTCAACGTCCGCCCCTCATCTGTCAGTGAGGGCCAAGTTTTCCGCGAGGTATCCACAACGCCGGCGGCCGGCCGCGGTGTCTCGCACACGGCTTCGACGGCGTTTCTGGCGCGTTTGCAGGGCCATAGACGGCCGCCAGCCCAGCGGCGAGGGCAACCAGCCGAGGGCTTCGCCCTGTCGCTCGACTGCGGCGAGCACTACTGGCTGTAAAAGGACAGACCACATCATGGTTCTGTGTTCATTAGGTTGTTCTGTCCATTGCTGACATAATCCGCTCCACTTCAACGTAACACCGCACGAAGATTTCTATTGTTCCTGAAGGCATATTCAAATCGTTTTCGTTACCGCTTGCAGGCATCATGACAGAACACTACTTCCTATAAACGCTACACAGGCTCCTGAGATTAATAATGCGGATCTCTACGATAATGGGAGATTTTCCCGACTGTTTCGTTCGCTTCTCAGTGGATAACAGCCAGCTTCTCTGTTTAACAGACAAAAACAGCATATCCACTCAGTTCCACATTTCCATATAAAGGCCAAGGCATTTATTCTCAGGATAATTGTTTCAGCATCGCAACCGCATCAGACTCCGGCATCGCAAACTGCACCCGGTGCCGGGCAGCCACATCCAGCGCAAAAACCTTCGTGTAGACTTCCGTTGAACTGATGGACTTATGTCCCATCAGGCTTTGCAGAACTTTCAGCGGTATACCGGCATACAGCATGTGCATCGCATAGGAATGGCGGAACGTATGTGGTGTGACCGGAACAGAGAACGTCACACCGTCAGCAGCAGCGGCGGCAACCGCCTCCCCAATCCAGGTCCTGACCGTTCTGTCCGTCACTTCCCAGATCCGCGCTTTCTCTGTCCTTCCTGTGCGACGGTTACGCCGCTCCATGAGCTTATCGGGTCCACTCGCGAACGCAGAAAGGCCCACCCGAAGGTGAGCCAGTGTGATTACATTTGCGGCCTAACTGTGGCCAGTCCAGTTACGCTGGAGTCACTAGTATTTAGGTGACACTATAGAAGCGGCCGCGACAACTTGTCCACGTGGAATTCTAAGCTTAGGATCCCAATGTGCTGGAAAGCGGCGCGAACGTTGCCGTCGCATTGCTCATCGCCTCGGTGAAAGCCACGCTCGTCGTCCTCTTCTTCATGCACGTGAAATATTCCTCGCGGCTCACTTGGGCGGTCGTGATCGCTGCGGTCTTCTGGCTCGGATTGCTCCTCATCGGCACCATGAACGACTACGCCTTCCGCGGCTGGCTCACCTATCCGAACCAGTAGGACATTCGTAGATCGTCCTTCGCTTTTAGATTGTCATTCCGAGCGTAGCGAGGAATCTGCTGTTCTCTACGTTCTCTGCGCAGCCTCCGCGCCCTCTGCGTTTCAAGCTTTCCGATGCGAACGATATAATCCCGACCGTGACCTTCAAGCCAGTCGACGAGCAGCTCGAATACCTGCGCAAAGGTGCGTCGGAGATCATCCGCGAGGCTGACCTTCGAGCGAAGCTTGAAGAGTCCCGCAAGACGGGTAAGCCCCTCCGCGCGAAGGCGGGTTTCGATCCCACCGCCCCCGACCTGCACCTGGGTCACACCGTTCTCATCCGCAAGCTGAAGCACTTTCAGGACCTCGGGCACACCGTCGTCTTCATCATCGGCGATTTCACCGGCATGATCGGCGATCCCACCGGACGCAACACCACTCGCCCCCCGCTCTCCCGTGAAGAGATCGAGAAGAACGCCGAGACCTACAAGCAGCAGATGTTCAAGGTGCTCGATCCCAAGCGCACCGAAGTCCGCTTCAATCGCGAGTGGTTGGGCAAGCTGACGGGCGACGATTGGATCCGCCTCGCCGCCAGAGTCACCGTCTCACAGATGCTCGAGCGCGAAGACTTCCACAAGCGCTTCCAGGAAGAAAAACCCATCGCGGTCCACGAGCTGCTGTACCCACTGGCGCAGGGGTACGACTCGGTCGCGGTCCACTCCGACGTCGAGCTCGGTGGCACCGACCAGAAATTCAACCTGCTCGTCGGCCGCGAGCTGCAACGCGACTTCGGCCAGTCCCCGCAGGTCGTCCTGACGATGCCGCTACTCGAAGGCACCGACGGCGTCCAGAAGATGTCGAAGTCCTACGGAAACTACATCGGTATCACCGAAGCGCCGCTCGAGATGTACGGCAAGGTCATGTCCATCTCCGACGACCTGATGTGGCGCTACTATGAGCTGCTCACCGACATGGCGGCGAAAGAGATCGAATACCAGAAGCAGCAGGTGAAGGCGGGCAAGGCGCATCCGATGAAGCTGAAGCAGAACCTCGCGCGGCTTATCGTCAGCGATTTTCACTCCGCCGCCGCTGCCGAAAAAGCTGCCGCGGATTGGTCGAAGCAGTTCCAGAAGGATGAGACGCCGGAGAACATCGAAGAAGTCTCCGTTGCGCTCGCCGAGATCGCCGGCAAAGATGGCGGCATCAAGTTGGATAAACTGGTCGCGCGTTGTGGCATGGCGGACTCCGCGTCCGACGCACAGCGCAAGATCAAGCAGGGCGCAGTCCGTGTGGATGGCGAAGTGAAAAAGGAGCCGCTGCTCGCGCTCAAAGCGCCGGCGGCGCTCACGCTCCGGGTTGGCCGCCTCATCAAGCGGGTCGCAATCTCTTAAGTGCGCGCCGCCGCCATCTTCGGTCCGGCCGCTTCCGCGAAAGACCTCGCCCCATTCCACTCTGCCGGGGTCGAATTCACCGATGCCATCGCCGGTGCCGACGCCGCGCTGGTCTTCGGTGGCGACGGAACCATTCATCGCTTCCTGCCGGAGGTCCTCGAGCACAACGTCCCGCTGCTTGCCGTCCCAACCGGCAGCGGCAACGACTTCCATCGCGAGATCGGCACGGGGACGCGACCGCTCGCCGCGGAAGCCTGGCAAAGTTTTCTTCATGGTAAGCCCACGCGTGCGATCGACCTCGCCGTGATCACCGACGCGCAAGGCGCGCGCATCGTTTATTGCTGCGTCGCCGGACTTGGCATCGACTCCGACGCGAACCTCCGCGCCAACGCAATGCCCGGGTGGCTCAAGCGCCACGGCGGCTACACCATCGCCGGACTCGAAAGCATCTTCATGTACAAGCCGCAGCGCGTTCGCGTGATCACGGATGAGAAGACCATCGACGCTCTCGCTACCATGGTCGCCATCGGCAACGCACCGGCTTACGGCGACGGCCTCCGCATCACGCCGCGCGCCCTCTTCGATGACGGCAAGCTCGACGTCTGTTTTGTCCGTGCGCTTTCCAAAGGCAAAATGCTGTTCGTCTTTCCGAGGATCTTTCGCGGGACGCACACCGCGCTCAAAGAAGTGGATTACCTGCAGACCGCACGCCTGCGCATCGAGACCGAGACCCCCATGCGCATCCATGCGGATGGCGAACACGCCTGCTACACGCCGGTGGAGATCAGCGTGCTGCCCAAAGCGTTGCGGGTGATCGTTCCTTGAGAGGCCCTACGCGCGCTGTTGGTTCGAAGAAGGTTTGACCACGACGCGCCGTCCGACGATCTCGCAATTCCCGCTGAGCACGATGTTGATCGCTTCCGTGTACGCCTTGTGCTCCTGCTCGAGGATGCGGTCGGCGAGCGCATGCGCGTCGTCCCCCGGCAACACCGGCACGGCCTTCTGGATGATGATGGCGCCGTGGTCGAGGTGCTCATCCACGAAGTGCACCGTGCAGCCGGAGACCTTCGCGCCGTAGTCGAATGCCTGCTGCTGCGCGTCGAGGCCCGGGAACGCCGGCAGCAGTGAGGGATGGATATTAAGGATACGGTTCGGGAATGCCCGGATGAACTCCGGCGAGAGCAGCCGCATGTACCCCGCGAGGCAGACCAGGTCCACGCGATGCTCATGGAGAGCGACGATCACTTCCGCATCGTGCTGCTCGCGCGTCTTTCCCTTCGAGGGGATCACGCGCGCCTCGAGGCCACGCTGCTTGGCGATCGCGATCGCGGGCGCTTCCGGACGGTTCGAGATGACGATCGCGATCTCCGCGTTCCCGATGCGGCCCGCTGCGATCGACTCCGCGATGGCGACGAAGTTCGAACCGCGCCCGCTGAGCAGGATCCCGAGCTTTTTCTTTTCCGCCACGGTAAGGAAAACCTACCACAGAGTCGCTGCGACACAGTCGACTGAAAGTGGGTGAGCGCCTGCTCCGCGCTCTCTTTTCCTGCTCAACGACCTCTGCGTTTCAGGCTCTTCTTGCGATTGAACCAGCTATGCCGATGCAGGTCCATGCGGACCCGTAGTCCGACGAACTCCACGCCTTCCTGCTGCAGGCGCATGCGCTGCTCGAAGCCGCCTTCTCCCGGCAACAGGATGTGTCCGCCGGCACCGACCACGCGCTGCCATGGCGCCGCGTGCGAGCCATGCAGCGCCCAGGCGACCTGGCGCGCGCCGCCGGGGAAGCCGGCCGCGTACGCCACGTCGCCGTAGGTCGCCACTTTTCCTTTGGGGATCTTGCGGATGGTCGCCATGATGTGGCGAAACATCTGACCATCGGCCACCGCGCGCTGCCCGCCGCCGGCGCGCCGCTTGCGCTGCCTAGGCGTACGTCACCTTGCGGTCGCCCTTGACGATGCGTCCGATGGTGTAACCCTTCTCGCCCGCGCGCTCCAGGATCGACTGCACCTTCTTGAACTTCTTCGAAGGGACGACCAGCACCATGCCCACGCCCATGTTGAACGTCCGCATCATGTCGTCGTCGGGGACGTTCCCGATGCGCTGCATGTGCGGGAAGATCGCCGGCACCGGCCACGTGCCCAGCTCCACCACGGCTGCGGTGCCTTTCGGCAGGACGCGCGGAAGATTTTCCGTGATGCCGCCGCCGGTGATGTGCGCCATCGCCGAGACCGCATCCGCATCCACCAGCTTGCGGATGACCGGCCAGTAACTCTTGTGCTGCTTCATCAGCTCGTTACCGACTTTGCCGTGGACTTCGTTGATGTAGGTGTCGGTCGAGTAACGCGCCACCGTGAACATCAGCTTGCGGGCCAGGGAATAGCCGTTGGTGTGCAGACCATTGGACGGCAGCCCGATCAGGATGTCGCCGACGGACACCTTTTCTCCCGTGATGATGCGGTCGCGATCGACCACGCCGACGATGAATCCCGCGAGGTCGTATTCGCCCGGGGGATAAAAGCCCGGCATCTCAGCCGTCTCACCGCCGATGAGCGCGCAGCCGTTGTGCTTGCACGCTTCCGCAATGCCCTCCACGATCTTCTCGGCCACGTCCGGCTCGAGCTTCCCGGTCGCGAGGTAATCCATGAAGAACAACGGCGTCGCCCCTTGGACGGCAATATCGTTCACACAATGATTGACGAGGTCACCGCCCACGGTCGAGTGCAGGTCCATCTCGAACGCGACCTTCAGCTTCGTCCCTACGCCATCCACGCTCGAGACCAGCACCGGGTCGCGGAACTTCTTGCGGTCAACCGCGAATAGCCCGCCGAATCCGCCGATCTCGCTCAGCACGCCCTTGGTAAACGTCTTGTGCGCGAGATATTTGATGCGCTGCTTGGTGCGGTTCGCGCGCGCGATGTCAACGCCGGCGTCGGCGTAGGTGATGGGTTTTGTCGGTGTCGATAAGGCCAAAGCGGGTCCAATCCTGTTGGGATGTCGGATGCTGAGGAAGCTGTGATTTTACCACTCTGCTCGCTGCGGGCGGCCTAGAGCAGCGTCCCAATGCGGGACCAGCGTGTCTTCGTCAGCAGATGCGACGCCATCGACGCGTAGAAGCGCAACTTCAGCGACCCATTTTCCTCGAGCCAGTCGTGCGCCGGCGCGTCATAGGACCAATAGACGAGCAGCGGCTCGCCGACCACGTTCTCCTGCGGGACAAAGCCCCAGTAACGGCTGTCGGCGGAATCGTCGCGGTTGTCACCCAGCACGAACAGCTCGCCTGCAGGGACTGTGCGCGCCGGCATGGTGTCGCGATGGTGCGTGCGGCCATGCACGCGATGGACGGCGTAAGGCTCGGCGATGGCCGCGCCGTTCACATAGAGCGTGTCCTGCCGGATCTCCACCGTGTCACCGCCGACCGCGACCACGCGCTTGAGGAAGGTGATCCGCGGGTCCAGCGGATAGCGGAACGCGATGATGTCCCCGCGCGCCGGCGTCTTCAACTGCGGCAGCCGCCAATGGACCAGCGGCAGCTCGGGACCATACAGCGCCTTGTCGAGAAAGATGTGGTCGCCGGTGAGCACCGTGCCTTCCATCGAGCCCGTTGGCACCAGCGACGCCTCGCCGATGAACGTCCTTATAAAGAGGACAGCCAGCGCGACTGTGCCCAGCCAGCGCGCCGCGCGAAACCAGCGCCGCCCGGTAAGCGGCGCGCGTGCGGCTGCGACGACCGCGTCAGAAGGCGCGAAGATCAGTGTTCCGGCTGCCATGATGTGGGTGTGCTGCCGTCATCGTGGTGCACGCGGAACAGCCGCGCAATCAGCAATAACGCTTAGGCAGCGGCGAAACTCGCGCTGGGCTCGTGGAAGGGCTCTGTTATAATCGTCAGGAAGTAATGAGCGCGCCCGCATTTCCAACCTGCGCGGACACGCTTCCAGGATTACTTTCTTCCATCATGTCGGGGAGTGGCTCAGCCTGGTAGAGCACCTGGTTCGGGACCAGGGGGTCGGAGGTTCAAATCCTCTCTCCCCGACCATCTTTTCCCAGTGACATCATTGGATTACCGGAGTTCCCGGTTTCGGGATTTCCACGCGCTTCTGGGTCCGCCACTGAGGAACGACCGCAGCACTTTGCGCCCCAAACAGGCGGAATGCCGTGGAGCTATGTCCGCTACGGTCGTGTGCTGGGCTCAGCCTCCCAGCGGCTGCCACAGCTCGACGCGATTTCCTTCCGGGTCGGTGATCCAGCCGAACTTCCCGAAGTCGTAGGCTTCGCGTTTTGGATCCACTGTCACGCCTTCACTTATCAAGCGGTCGAGCAATCCGTCGAGATCGTCCACTTGCAGATTGATCATCGCCTTCTGCGCGGTGGGGAAGTAGGCATTGTCCGGCTTGAAGAACGCGACCACCACCTGAGGACGCTGCGTGGGCGCCGGATACGCGAATGACCCCTCGCCCTTCACCAGCCCGAGATGCCGCTCATACCACTGATACAAAGCTTTTGGATCGTTTGCCCGCACGAATATCCCGCCAAAGCCGGTGATGGAAGCCATGCTATCTCCTCAGAAAGTTTGGCCGAATCTTACACCGGCCGGTCGACCTCGCGACTGTGCATCGCGACGTCAGGTTCGCAGGATATAGTTGAAGGCTCGGCCAAGTGTCGCCTCAATAGAACCGCCGACATTCTCTCTTAACCCCTTGGTACCATGAGCTTTCGCCTGCGATGGCCATTTTTTTCGTAAGCCCCCTGAGTAGCCGCGGAATCGGATATACTTCCGCATCCTAAGTACCTCCCCCTTGCACGACCGTAAGCCCCGCAACACTTAAAGTCACTGCCGGAGATTTGCCCATGCGCTCTGCGTTTGTCGCCTGCCTGCTCGCTTTCGTTGTTCTGGCTGCGTTCACCTCGGCCCAGACTCCCGGACAGAACACCAACATGGTCTCGGGGACGCAATTCCCCGGCGGCGATCCTTACCTGCAACGGCAGAACGAGCCGTCCGTGGCGATCTCCACGCGCAATCCGCGGCACATCCTCGCGGGCGCGAACGACTACCGCACCGTCGACCTGCAAGTCGGCGACGTGCTGCCGGGTTCTGAAGTCACCGGCGACGCGTGGCTCGGCGTCTTCAAGTCGTTCGACGGCGGCCAGACCTGGACGAGCACGCTCCTGCCCGGTTATCCGCAAGACACCAGCGCCGTGGGCGCGGCTTCGCCCCTCAAAGGTTTCAAGACGGCCGCTGACCCGACCGTGCGCCCCGGCACCAACGGCACGTTCTACTACAGCGGCATCGCCTTCAATCGTGGGACGAACGTCGGCGTCGTGTTCGTCGCGCGCTACATCGATCTGAACAACAAAGAGAATGGTGACGCGGTCGCCGGCAGGGATGCCATCGCCTATCTCGGCGCGGCCACCATCGACCGCGGCACCGCCGGACAGTTCCTCGATAAGCCGACCATCGCCGTGGATGTGCCGCGCGGCAATGCGACCTGCACCTTCCAGGTGCCGCAGGGCGGCACGACTGTCTCGCAGACCATCCCCGCCGGCAACGTTTATGTGGCGTACACCGTGCTCGTCGGCAACGACATCAACATCCGCACCAAGCTTTACCTCGCACGGTCCACCGATTGCGGTGTCACCTGGGGACAGCCCACCAAGCTCAGCGAGGGCTTGCCGGTGAACCAAGGCTCGGTGGTCGCCATCGATCCGACCACCGGATACGTTTACGTTGCGTGGCGCGGCTTCGCCACCAACAACACTCCGAACACCATCAATGTCGTGCGCTCGACCGACGGCGGCGCCACTTTCACCAAGGCGCAGACCATCGCATCATTGCCGAGCTACAACAACGCGACGCCGGCCGCGGCGGCCTTCTTCGATCAGGGCACGACCGCGACTTCTTTCCGCACCAACGCTTTCCCCACCATGACGGTGGACGCTTCCGGCCGCGTTTACGTCGCGTGGTCGCAGCGCGGCGTGGGCCCGGGCGGTGACGCGCGCGTCGTCGTGACCTCGACCTCCGACTTCGTTAACTGGACCGCGCCGCAGGCGGTGGACACCGCCCCGATCTCCGACGATTACGGCACCACTTTCAGCCGTGGGCACCAGTTCATGCCGACTTTGACCTTCACCGACGGCCGGCTGATGCTGCTCTACTACGACGAGCGCTTCGACCACACCGTCGGCCTGTTCACGCCCAACGATCCGTTTACTCCGGGACCAGGGGGCCGCTTCTACAGCGAGAAGCGTGATCCTCGCGGCGAAGCGCTGAGCAATCCGGGCGCGGTGTTCACTCCGTTCGTCTCCGATGCCGGCCTCACCCAGATGCGGCACACCATCGAGCTGCGCGTGGCGCAGGCTTCGCCGGCGGCCGCTCCCGCGTTCAACAGTGTCCGCGTCTCGCAGTACAAGTTCGGAACGCGTGGCGACGAGACCGGCACCGTCGCGAACCTGCAGCAACTGCAGATCAATCCTCCGAACCTCCCGCTTTTCCAGAACGGCAGCGCTCCGTTCATCGGCGATTACATCGACATCGCCGGCCTTGCCATGGTCAACACGCCCACGGGATGGAAGTTCAATACCGGCTACACCAAGTCTCCCGTGCACATTGCGACCTTCACCAGTAACCAGGACGTGCGTCCCCCGGCCGACGGCAACTGGCAGCACTACACGCCTGCGGGACCCGGGGGGGCCAGCACCTACGACCCAACTACGAACCGGCCTGACTGCTTGCCCGGCCAGGAAGGCATGCGCAACCAGAACATCTACAGCAGCGTCATCACGCAGGGCCTCTCCGTAGGCGCGCAGCAGAACTCGAAGCCCCTCAGCACCACGGTGCCGCGTGAATTCGTGCTCACCGTGCAGAACGCCACCAATTTCGATAAGAGCTTCCGGCTGACCATCACCAACCAGCCTGCCGGCGGCATCGCGACGTTCGTGCCGATTCCCAATCCGATCCCGGCTCCGCTGCCCGCTGCGGTCTTGACCCTTGATGTCACGGTCGCAGCGCACTCCGGCATCGCGCGCGGCGTCTACGCGCTCTCTACGTCGCCGACGGCGACCATCCGCGTCAATGTGGATGAGATCGACGCCCCAAGCGGCAACGTGGTCGCGAACGGACTCTCCAGCTTCGTTGCGCTCAACTCCGATCCGACCGTGCCCTCGCTCACCAATCCGGATGGCAGTGCCGGCGTCGGCATCTCGACCGCCGAGATCTACAACCCGAACGTGTCGAATCCGAACGTCTCGAATCCGAACGTTTCCAATCCGAACGTGTCGAATCCGAATGTCTCTAATCCGAACGTCTCCAATCCCAATGTCTCGAACCCGAACGTCTCGAACCCGAACGTTTCGAATCCGGACCTGGCGAACCCCAACGTCTCCAATCCGAACGTCTCGAATCCGAACGTTTCCAATCCGAACGTTTCCAACCCCAACGTTTCCAACCCCAACGTTTCCAACGCTCCACTCGCGGACGCGACTTATACCGCCGAGAACAACGGCAACACCAGCTCCGCCTACACCGTGAAGCTCGTGGGCAATGCGCCCGGCGGCACGCCGCTGCAGCTCATCGTGAGCAAGCCGTATGGCAATCCGCTCTCGGAGAACTGCAAACTGTTCGAGCAATCCAACAACGTGGTGCTCACCAACGTAAACAACCCCGTGGTGCTGCAGCCCGGTTCGCTCACCGATCCGCAGATCACCGATCCCAATATCAGCAACGCCACGCTCTCGCTCGGACCGGGCGAGAAGGCGTTGATCACCATCCGTGGATTCAACCTCACGACCGACCAGATGCAGCAGCTCGTTACTAACATCGCGCCTGTGGTGGTCGCGCAGGCCCCGAACACCAACGACCCAACCAACACGCCGGCGACCTCCGCGCCGCTGTTCATCACCACTGCTTCGCTGCCGGATGCGAACCTCAATCAGGTGTACAAGGCGAGCGTGCAGGCCATCGGCGGCGTCCCGCCCTATACCTGGTCTGCCGCTCCGCTGCCCGCCGGCATGACCTTCGGCTCAGCCGGGAACCTCGGCGGCACGCCCACCGCGATGGGGGCCTTCAATACCGTCTTCACCGTCACCGACGCGGCCAACAACTCGACCAGCAAGACCATTCCCATCCGTGTGACGAACATCCTCATCGACATTCCGTCGCCGGGCACGGGTGGAGATTTCATCGATCGCGGCTTCTACGTCTCCAACTACCCGGGCCTCGATCTGCAGCGCGCCAGCCTCTACTTCAGCAGCACGGTGGCAGGGAACTATGTCTTCACCCTGACCGCGCATCTGGCGTCGTACGACGGCCCGGTCATCGGTACCGCGACGCGCACGGTCGCGCTCAACGCCAACGCCACCCCGCTGTTCACCACGTTCGACTTCGGCACGCCCGCCGTCGATCCCGGCAGCACGGTCGCTTTCACCATCACTCAGGTGAGCGGGCCGACGATGGCGTATTACGCGGTGAGCACTTGCGACAGCAGCCCGGACTGCACCGCCGCCGACAACCGCGTGATCGAGACCGAAGGTACGACACCGCCGCTCGACACCTTCCGCCGTGTCGGCGTGGCGGTAAGGATCGAGGGCACGCCGGCGCCGCCGATCATCATCGGCCGTGTGTACTCGCTGACGCACGTGTGGGGCGGGAACTAACGAGAGGGGAGCAGAGCGGACTCTGCGGACGGATGTGCGAGCGTAGGACTAGTGCGCGGACGCCCGCTTGCGCGCATCCTCGAGCAGCGGATTCGGGTCCGCATTCTTCATGATGGCGGCGTACGTGGCGAACGAGCCCGCCGCCCCAGGACTGTGCAGGGCGTCCTGCGACCGCCCCAGGTAGTAGTAGACCGCCGGCAGCTTGCGCAGCGTCGGCGATTCATCCAGAAACATGGCCGTCGCTTCGCCTTTCCGGCGCAAGCACGCCTCGAACTCGGAATTCGCCTCGGTGAAAGCGCTGGCGCCCAGGTACGCCTGCCCCAGTTCGTAATGGACGAGCCAAGTGTCAGAGAGCTGTTTTGATTCCATCAGCAGGCGGATGGCGTCGGAATACTTGTGCCGCGCCAACTCGATGTCCGCGCGGATCAGGCGCGCATAGGCCTGCGGATCGCTGTCGATCCGCGCCGCCAGTTTGTCCGCCAGCGCACTCGCGCGCGGGGCTTGCCCGGCGGCGGCGAACACGCGGCCCGCCGCGATCTCGACTGCGTCTTCATCGTTGGCCTTCAGGGCCGCGTCCGCGGCCGCGACCGCCTCGTTCAGCCGCCCGGTCGCGAGGTACGCATCCGCGAGCGCGAGCAGCTTGCGCGCCGCGCCGGCGTTGTATCCCTTCGCCTGGTCGGCCTTGATCTTTTCCTGCAGCAGCGCGATGGCATCCTTGTACTTGCCTTGATAGAGCAGCGCATCCGCCTCGCCCAACGCCGCCGTGCTCGCCTGCTTGTCGCCCAGCGCTGCCAGTTTTGCGTAGGTCGCCAGCGCCTTCTCGGGCTCTCCCTTCGCCAGCTGCGGCAGCGCGGTACCGACGTATGCCAGTGCGAATGACGGATTCAGCTTCAGCACTTCCGCCTGCTCATCGATGGCGCGGTCGAACTCGCCCGCGTACATCGCGTACAGGCCCAGGTTGTTGCGCTGCTCCACGTTCTTCGGCGATATCTCCACCGACTTCCGCCCATACTCGAGCGCGTGCTGCATCTCACGGCGATAGAAATACGCGAGCGCCAGGTTGGCCACGCCGGCGCTGTCCGCGGGATACTGCCGCACCAGGGCTTCCATCTCGTCCAGCGCCTTCTCCGCGTTGCGCGTGACGAGGTAGTAGCCGCCGCGCGTGCGGAATTTCTCGCGCTCGCTCATCCGGTCGAGCCGCTCCATCGCGAGCTTGTAACTCTCTTCCGCTTTGTGCCGGTCGCCCTGGTTCGAATAGACGACCGCGAGGCCGGCATACGCTCGCCCCATCTGCGGATCGAGCCGGATGGCCTCCTGATAATGATGGATGGCCTCGTCGTAATTGCCCGCTTGCTTCGCCTGCTGCCCGAGCGCGTATTCGTGTGCCGCGTCGATTGACGCGGCGGTGTAGGTTTCGGCCGCGACCGCTTCCGTGCTGGCGATCGAGCGGTCGCCGAGGTCTTTGCGCAGCGACGCCGCTAGCTGGTTCACTCCCTTCAGCACCTCGGACTTGTCAGGGACAGTCTCTTCTTCCTTCGTCAACTCTTTCCCGACGACAGGGTCGTACGCTCGCGCGGTGACCTTGAACCCAGCGCCGCTACGTTCCACCGCGCCGCCAACCACCACGTCGATGCCTTCGCGTGCGGCGACCAGTTGCGCGAGCGCGCTGTCCATCTTCTGAGAGCCTGACTGGATCTGCGTCGCGATCTTGTGCGCGTCGTTGCGGCTGTAGGTATTGACGTTGGCTGCGCCCTCCATCGCCAGCGCGAATGAAGGTTCGAGCGTCCCGTCGAATACGCTGTCGCCGGTCTTGTTGTCGAAGTCCGCGACCAGCACCGTGACCGGCTTCGACGCCGAAAGCGGAGCGTCCGTCGGACGCCGGAAGTAGTACATGCCCCCGCCGATCAGCGCGGCGATCAGCACCGCCGCCATGGCGATGATCGGCCACTTCGCACGCGGTGCCTTCGCCGCCGCCGCCGCCGCGGCCACGCCAGACGGGCCAAAGGTGATCGCCGTCGGCTGTCCGTTGTTCCACGCCGTGAGGTCGCGGATGATCTCGCTGGCGGACTGATATCGGTCCGTGACCGCCGGTTCCAGGCACTTGCGGACGACGTCGCTCACCGTCGCCGGAATCTCAGGATCGACCTCGCGTGGCGCCTTGGCGCGCTGCTGCGTCCGCATCACCAGGCTGGCCACGGCGCTGTCCGCTTTGTAGGGAAGCTCGCCGGTCAGCAGCTCGTAGAAGATGAGCCCGACGGCGAAGAGGTCCGACTGCGGCGACACGCCTTTGCCGATCGCCTGCTCGGGCGACATGTACTCCACCGTGCCGAGCATTGCGCCAGTCACGGTAAGCCCTTCGCTCTCGGAAGAACGCGCCAGACCGAAGTCCATCACCTGGACGCGTCCGTTGCTCTGCCGCAGTACGTTCTGCGGCTTCAGGTCGCGATGGATCACGCCTTCCGCGTGCGCCGCTTCCAGCCCGCGGCAGATCTGCAGCACGATGTCCACCGCTTCGCGCACCGCCAGCTTGCGCTGCCGCGTCAGGTAGGAGCGGAGGTCTTCGCCCTCCACGTACTCCATGGTGATGAACTTGATCCCGCTCGCCTCGCCCAAGTCGTAGATCCGGATGACGTTACGGTGGCTCACCTGCCGCGCCAGGATCAGCTCCTGCTTGAAACGCTGCAGGATCTCCGGATGCTCCGACATGTCCGGACGCATCGTCTTCAGCGCGATGATGCGGTCCAGTTGCAGGTCGCGCGCGCGATACACCGCGCCCATGCCGCCTTGCCCGATCATTTCCAGGATCTCGTAGCGGTCGCCCAGCACGATGCCGGGGACCAAATGGCTCGACGGTGGGGCTGCGCTGCTCGAGCCGCCGGCACCCGCGGAGCTCTGCTTCAACCCCGCGCCGACGCCCGCCGTGAGCGCATCGCTCGCTTGCTTCTTGGGGTCGTCAACCATTTGGGGCGGGTCCTCGGCGTTGGAAGTGCCCCAAGTATAAGCCGAGTTTGGGCTTTCAATGTGTGCTCCCGGCCGCCTTTCCGCACGAAAACCGCATTCTTCCAGCGCTGCGGCGCCTAGCGTGTGACGCTCATCACAGACCGCTTACCCACGGTGCCGTAGGGTTGCGCGCACGAGGGCAGGATGGACCAGCACACTAGCGACCTCATCGAATCCTCTTCGCACGATCCGGCGATCGAATCGCCACGCGGCACGCTCGCCATCGTCGTCATTTTTGGCGTGTTGTTCGCTCTCACCTGGGTGGCGATCTATTTCTCTCTTTTCATGGAGCGGGGAGCTCCGCATCACCACTAGCCCGCGATGAATGTCGACTTCTACGAAAAGATCTGGATGTGGGGCGCCAGCGGCTTGCTCGCGCTTTTCCTGGCTACCATCCTGTTCACCGCCGCCACACAGGCCGTCCAGCCACCCGGAAGGCTTGAGACCGTGGACCCCACGAAGTTGCTGGCCGATCCTGAGTTCAGCAAGCCAGGCGTGACGCTTCGTCCGGATGGCAGCGCCCTCGTTGTCGTCGTCGCGGAGGATTACGACTTCTCTCCCGACCCCATCGAGGTCCCGGCCAACCGCCCCGTCACCTTCAGGATGACCAGCGCCGACGTGCTCCATGGTTTCCAGGTGATCGGCACGAACGCGAATGCGATGGCCGTTCCCGGCTACGTCACCGAGTTCACCATCTCGTTCAAGCCGGGGACGTACGCCATCGGCTGCAACGAGTACTGCGGCGTCATGCACCACAACATGGTTGGGAAGCTCGTGGCCACGGAGGCCAAATGAACGGCCGTCACGCGCTCGCGGGCACCCACATCGGTGTTGCCGTCGCGGCTTTCACCATCGCGACCCTCCTCGGCGTGCTGCAGGCATTCTCTATCGCCGACATCAACTTCCCGCATCGCGACGAATCGCTGTTCTACGTTTCGCTCACCGCGCACGGCGTCTTAATGGCCCTGGTCTTCACCACGTTCTTCATCATGGGATTCGGCTACGCGCTTGCGCAGGAGAACCTCGGCCGCATCGTTGGCCGGGGCATGGGATGGTTCGGCCTCGCGCTTTCCGCCGTTGGCTCGGTCATGGCCGCGGTCACCATCCTGCGCGGCGAGAGCACGGTGCTCTACACCTTTTATCCACCGCTGCAGGCCAAGCCCTCGTTCTACATCGGCGCGACGTTGTTGGTCGTCGGCTCCTGGATATGGGGCGGCGTCATCATCGCCAGCTACCGCAGTTGGCGCCGTGAGAATCCCGGCGCGCCGACTCCGCTGCCCATCCACGGCATGCTCGCGACCATCATTATCTGGTACCTGGCGACCGCCGGCCTCGCCGTCGAAGTCGTCGGCATGCTCATCCCGTGGTCACTCGGTTGGACCAAGACCATCGACCCGCTCGTCGCGCGCACCTTCTTCTGGTGGTTCGGACACCCGCTGGTCTACTTCTGGTTGCTGCCCGCGTACATCCTCTGGTACACCGTGCTGCCGCGCGTGACTGGCGGCAAACTCTTCAGCGATTCGCTCGGGCGCATGGCCTTCATCCTCTTCGTCCTGCTCTCCGTGCCCGTCGGCTTCCATCATCAGTTCCTCGACCCGGGCATCAGCTCCGGCTGGAAGCTCACCCACACTGTCCTCACCTATTCGGTGATGTACCCAAGCTTCCTGACCGCCTTCACCATCATCGCGTCCCTCGAAGTCGCCGGTAGGATGCAGGGCGCGCGCGGCCTCTTTAACTGGATAGGAAAACTTCCCTGGGGCGACCCGACCTTCGCGTGCATCGCGCTCGGCATGATCGCCTTCGTCTTCGGCGGATGGGGAGGCGCCATCAACGCCGCCTACGCGATGAACGCCATGGTCCACAACACCGCGTGGATCCAGGGCCACTTCCACGTCACCGTCGGGACGACCGTCGGCCTCTCCTTCATGGGCGGCACGTACTGGCTGGTCCCGCGCCTCGCCGGACGCGAGTTGCGCTTCAAGATGTTGGCGCGCATCCAGCCCTATCTCTGGTTCGTCGGGATGGCGCTGTTCAGCACCAGCTACCACATCGCCGGATTGCGCGGCCTCCCGCGGCGCGTCTACACCGCCTCGCTCAACGGAGAGCAGGGAGCGCAGTGGCACAACCTCACCGTCATCGCCGCCGTCGGCAGCGTCATACTTCTTCTAAGCGGGTTGTCTTACGCCACCGTGGTGTTGGCGACGTGGCTGAGCGGCAGCAAGGCAGTAGTCCCGCAATTCGAATTCGCCGCTTCGCTCCGCCCCGCACGGCACGGCCTCTTGGACCGCTACGGATTGTGGACCACCGTCGCCATCGTGCTCATCCTGCTGGCGTACGGGTACCCGCTCTTCGAGCTGCTCGCGCACACTCGCTACGGCTCGCCACCGTTCCGGCCGTTCTGATTCCGCGGCGCCACTTCACGGATGTGCCGGCTGCGCCGGCGCGGGAATGTCGCTCTTCATCCCCAGGGCCTTAAGATAGCCCTCGTTGACGCGGCATTTCTCCAGCTGGACATTCTCCAGCAACTCCGCAAAAGCGCGCGTGATGACCGCCTGCTCGGGCCGGGCCTTCAAGCGCTCTTCGACGTGCGCAGTCCCGCGCGGGAGCTTGGCAAACTCAACGATCTTCGCCCAACCCGCCGGCGGCGCGACGCTCACCACCGCCGATGCCTTCTCCATCTTCTTATAGGGCCAGAACGACCAGCCGACGTCGTTCTTCGTCAGCGTCTCGCGGAATTTCCCGATCCACTCATCGGTGTTCTCGCCGGACTCTCCCATCCAGATGGGAACGTCGTAGCGCTCGCGGAACTCGAGATACGGTTTGATCACGCTCTCATCCGCGGCGGTCCAGTACTTGTGGAAGGTGTAAACGGCGTTCCGGTCGAACGGTTTCCCGAAGACAGTGAAGTCGGTGTCCCACTCCGCGCCGCCGAGGAACACGATGTGATGCGTGTCCACCTCGCGGATCGCCTGTACTACCTGCTTGTACACCGGTTCGAGCGAAGCGTGCAGCGGCCTCAGCTGCGCAAAGTGCGGGATCGGCTCGTTCAACAGGTCGTATCCCAGCACCGCAGGCTCGTCGCGATAGTGCTTCGCCAGCCGCCGCCAGATCGCTGCCAGGTGCTGCTGCTCCTGCGGACTCTGGAACAGCCACGGATATCCGGCGCTGTCGTCGATGTTCGCGCCCGTCTGTCCTCCCGGCGCGGCATGCATATCAAGGATCACGTACAAGCCTTCCGCCCTGCACAACCCCACCACGCGGTCGAGCAGGCGGAAGCCTTCCGCATCGTCGCTCTCGAAGAATTGATAATGCATCGGCACGCGCACCGCGTTGAATCCCGCGCGGTGCAGCATCGCGATGTCCGCGCGCGTCACGTAGTTCTCGCGATACTTCTGCCAGAACTCCGCGGACGCCTCCGGCCCGAGCAGTTCCAGCACCAGCGCGCGGATCTCACTCGGCGACTGCGGGCCACCCTCGAACAACCACATGTAGCCTTCCGGGACGAGCCAGTTTCCGAAGTTCGTGGCGCGGATCAACAGCGGTTTGCCGCTGCCGTCCACGATCTTCTTGTGGTCGGTATGCGCAAAAGCGTGTGGAAAAGTCTGCGCGGACTGCGCCCCGGCCACCGTTGCCACCGCCAGGAGCGCGACCGCCACGCGAAGACGGCGGAAGATCATCTTCATCGCCGTGGATTGTACGGCAGGAGCGGCCCTCGCCGCCGCGGCTAGTGAGTAGCCGCTGATTCCGATAGAATCATTACTTCCAATAAACCAGCTACGGAGACGAGAGATGTCGAAGATCAACGGTGACAAAGCCCGCAAGAACCTGCGCGACCGCAAGAGCACGAAGATGCGCCTGCGCCTCGATTCGCTGAAGAAGGCCGCGCAGAAGGTCCGCGAGCGCCACGCCGCGGAAAAGAAAGCCAACCAGGCGTAGCGCCGGCTGGCGCGCTGCTTAGCGCAGCGCCTTCTTCACGCGTTTGGTGGCACGCTCGACCTCGCGCACCAGCGCTCCCAGGCTCTTCTTCATCTGCGCGAATTCCTTCTTCGTTTGCGGCGCGGATTCTCCCAGCGCCCGCGCCGCCATGGTCGCTTTGCCCAGCGTCGTCCCGATGGAGACGGCGGCCTGCTTCAATGTTGTGTTCCCCGTGCTGGTGCCTCGCTTCGTTGTGCCTTTTTTCTTCGCCATGCTGCCCCCATCCTTCGCTTGATGCTCGCTACACGTCGAGCGAGAGTCCCTTCGCCAACGCCTCTTGTTCCGGGACCTCGATCAGTTCGCCGTTGACCTGCACCTGCTGCGACGAGAACAGACGCTTGCAGTGGTGGCAGGTGTAGTTGAGCAGGCCTCTGCGCCGCGCTTCTGCGACCTGCGCCGACTCGAACAGGCGGTAATACGCCTTCTGGTGATTGCTGCGATTACACGCAACACACTTGAACCAGAAAATGTCCACAAAACACTTTTTCGTCATGACTGGCGCGTGGCGTGAGTCTACCCGTTCCGGTCGCTTCTGCCATGTCTTTTCGTGGAATCGTGGTCGCGGCTGCCTGCGGCGGCGCTTGCGCTGTTAATCTATTCGGCGTTCTGGAGGGTATTCGCATGGGCAAGTTTCTCGCCGGATTCATCCTCGGACTCATTCTCATTCCCATCGGAGTCTTCGTTTACTTTGTCACCGGCATGGTGCCGGTCGCGACCTCGGCGGAGGCGATGCCGTTCGAGAAGCAGATGGCGCGCATCGGTCTCGCCGCGCACGTGCAGAAGGAGGCGCCCAAGTCAGCGCCCTTCCAGGCAGACGAGCCCGCTTACCTCGCCGCCACGCAGCTTTATCGTGCCGACTGCGCTGTCTGCCACGGCCTGCCGAACCGTCCCCAGACGCCGGTCGCCAAGGGCATGTTCCCGCATCCGCCACAGCTGTTCTTCGGACACGGCGTCACCGACGACCCGCCCGGCGAGACTTACTGGAAGATCGCCAACGGCATCCGTCTGACCGGTATGCCGGGATACCACGACAGCCTCAGCGACCAGCAGATCTGGCAGCTCGCACTCTTTCTTGCGGACCGCGACAAGCTGCCCGCCTCGGCCAACGCGGAACTCGCCAAGCCGCTTCCGACGGACGTCGCTGCGCAGCCCGCAGCCACGCCCTCAGTCCCGCCGCCGCAACGGTAAAGAAAGGTAAAACTGGCGCTGGAAGCCGCGGCGCCAGCAACTTTTCGCCTCACTAACGGTCTAAGCTAGGACTATGCGCAACCATGCCACTCGCTCGTCCCTCGCGCTCTTTTTGTTTCTGACTATCACCGCTTTCCTGCTCGCGCAGGCTCCGCAGGACGGGCAGCGCCGCGGCGGCATGCGCGGCGGCGGCGGCATGATGATGATGGGCGGCGGCAACGCCGGCCAGGTCACCGCTATCAACGGCTCCGACATCACCGTGAAGACGATGTCCGGCGCCGAGCTCACCGTGAAGACGACTGCGGACACACGGTTCTTCGGCAAAGAGCGTGTGCCGATCGCGCTCAAGGACATCAAGGTCGGCGACTACATCATGGCCGGTGGCGCGCCGCCTCAGGATGGTGCCCTCACCGCGCGCTTCGTCGGCCAGCTCGATGATGCCGGCGTGAGGCGCTTGCAGGACTTCCAGGCGAACCTCGGCAAGACGGTCATCGCCGGCGAGATCAAGTCCATCGACGACACCAAGCTGACCATCGCGCGTCCCGACGGACAGACACAGCAGATCGAGCTCGACGAGAGCACCTCGCTCAAGCGTGGACGCGATGAGAGCATCACCCTCGCCGACGTCAAGGCGGGCGACCGCGTCTTCGGCGAAGGCGAACTGAAGAACGGCGTCTTCGTGCCGCGCGAGCTGCACATCATGGGTGCCGGCATGCGTCGTCAGCGCGGCGGGGAAGGGCTCGAGGGCGGGCGGCCGAATTCGCCCCCGCAAGGGAATACGCCACCACCGCAAGCGCCGCCGAAGTAACCTCTATTCATGTTGGTACTCGTGCTGCGAGACCTCATCCCGCGCCTGCGCGCCGGCATCCTTATTACTGCGTCTGTGTTTGCCGCCGCGCAACAGCCGCCTGCGACGCCGCAGCCGTTGGCGCCTGCAACCGCAGCCGCCAGCTCCATCGTCGGCACGGTGAAGTCGGGGACGACCCCGCTCCCCGGTGTCGCCATCACCGCGGCCAACACGCTCACCGGGAAAAAGATTTCCACCACCACGCGGCCCGACGGCAGCTTCCGCTTGGCCATTCCCGGCCGCGGACGCTGGGTGGTACGCGCGGAGCTTGCCGCCTTCGCGCTCGAAACCAAAGAGATCGTCTTCACGCCGGAGACGCTTGGCTCGACCCAGCGCGCGGACTTCGAGTTCGTGCTCGCTTCGCGCAAGCAGACGGATGACAGCGTCATCCAGCAAGCCGCGAACGCCATCGCTTCGGGCGGCTTCCAGAGTCTCGGCCTTACAGGCAACGGAGCCGGTGGCGATGCGAGCGCCGACAGCGGCATCGGTGCGCTGCCCGCGGCCGCGCAGGGCGGCGACGCCGCCACCGAATCGGTCTCCGTCAGCGGTGCGAGCGGCCGCACCGAGAACTTCAGCTTCGATCCCGACCAGCTCAATGCGCGTATCGCGGAAGCTCGCGCCAGCGGGCAGCTTGGCCCAGCCGGGCAGGGTGGGGGTGGTTTCGGCGGTGGGGGATTCGGCGGTTTCGGCGGAGGTGGCGGCTTCACCGTCTTCGGCGGTGGCGGCGGCGGACGTCGCGGGCGCTTCGACATCAACAAGATCCACGGCCAGGTCTTTTACAACTACGGCGGCTCGCTATTCGACGCTGCGCCCTACTCGCTGCTCGGCGCGCCGAGCGACAAGCCCGACTATTCGCAGTCGCGCTTCGGGTTCTTCCTCGGCGGTCCGCTCAAGATCCCCAAGATTTACGACGGCGGCACCAAAACTATGTTCTTCCTGAATTACGCCGGACAGAACGCCTCGAATCCCTTCGACATCTTCGCCACCGTCCCCACCCTCGCCGAGCGCAACGGGGACTTCTCACAGACGGTGTTCCGCAGCGGGCCCTTCGCGGGTCAGCACGTGCAGATCTTCGACCCCATCACCCACGCGCCATTCCTGAACAACCAACTGCCCGCGCTCGATCCCATCGCGCAAGGCCTGCTGGCTTACATGCCGCTGCCCAATCTGCCTGCCGGCGCCTTCCCGAACTTTCACCAGAGTGCTTCGACCGACAACGTCACCAACAACATCAACTTCCGTCTCGTGCACCAGCTCGGCGGCTCCAGCGGCAGCTCGCCGCGCGGCGGCGGACGCGGCGGCTTCGGTGGTTTCGGACGCAATTCGCTCACCTTCGGTGTGAACTACCGCAAGTCGTCGAACGACATGGCGAACTTCTCGCCGTTCCTCGGCGGCACGAGCGATTCCACCGGCCTGAATGTCAGCGCGGGATACGCGCACGCCATCGGCAAGCTCACCACACGCTACAACTTCAACCTGAACCGCAGCCATGTCCTCACGCACAACCTCTACCAAGGGAAGACCGACGTCGAGGGCTCGCTCGGCATCAACAACGTCTCCAGCGATCCGTTCGATTGGGGTGTGCCCACGGTCTCGTTCAGTGATTATTCGTCGCTGCGCGACGTTCCGCCCAGCCTGCGCGACGACACCACGTTCACCGGCGGCGCCAGCTTTGGCTGGACGCACGGCAAGCACAACCTGCGCTGGGGCGGCAGCTACTCGCGCATCCTCACCGACCTGCGCGCTAACAGCAATCCGCGCGGCGCCTTCGTCTTCACCGGACTCGCCACCGCCGATACCTCGGGCGGCGCGCCCGCGCCGGGCACCGGCTACGACCTCGCCGACTTCCTGCTCGGGCTCGCGCAGCAGACTTCCATCCAGTATTCCGTCAACAGTTATTCCTTCGCCGGGAATGCTTACAACTTCTTCGTGCAGGATGATTGGCGCGTCCGCGGCAACCTCACCCTCAATCTCGGATTGCGCTACGAGTACACCTCGCCGCTCTCCGAAAGCCATGACCGCATGGTGAATCTCGATGTCGCTCCCGGATTCACCGCCGTTGCTCCCGTCCTGCCCCGTGCCTCGGGGCCGTACACCGGAACTTTTCCCGCGACGCTGGTCGAGCCCGACCGCAACAATTTCGCGCCGCGCATCGGGATCGCGTGGAAGCTGGGGAAGAGCACGGTGCTGCGCTCCGGCTACAGCATCCAGTACAACAACGCGCAGTACGCGCAGATGGTGCAGCAGCTCGCCTTCCAGCCGCCGTTCTCATTCACCCAGACGAACATCGCCGCCGCTCCCGGCGATTTGTCGCTGGCGAACGGGTTTCCGCCTCCCTCCGCTTCTGTCACCAACAACTACGCGGTGGATAAGGATTACCGCCTCGGGTACGTGCAGATCTGGAACCTGAACGTGCAGCGCGAGCTGCCCGCCAGCATCATGCTCGACTTCGATTACACCGGCACGAAGGGGACGCATCTCGATCTCGTCACCGCTCCCAATCGCGGAGCGGCGGGCCCGCTCATCCCCGGCGTCCAGGCGTTCCTGTTCGAGACTTCGGCTGCGGATTCCATCATGCACGCCGGCAGCATCCGCCTGCGCAAGCGCATGCAGCACGGCGTCGCCTTCGGCGCCAGCTACACCTATTCGAAGTCGCTCGATGACGCTTCGTCCATCGGTGGCGTGGGCTCGCCGGTCGTGGCGCAGGACCAGTTCGATCTCGCCGCGGAACGCGGACTCTCCAGCTTCGACCAGCGCCACCGTTTCACCGCGGACTACGTCTGGGAACTGCCCTTCGGCACGAACAAGACGTGGCTCAACCGCGGCGGCGCGGCGGCCAACATTCTTGGTGACTGGACGTTCTCCGGCAACGCCACCATCGCCAGCGGCTTGCCGTGGACGGTGCGCGTCCTCGGCGATTTTGCCGACGTCGCGCGCGGCACCAACGGCACGTTGCGCGCCGATTATGTCGGCGGTCCGCTCTACCTCAGCGATCCCACCGCGACGCAGTGGTTCAACACCGCGGCCTTCGCCGTGCCCGCGCCCGGCACCTTCGGCGATTCCTCGCGCAACATGCTCGTAGGCCCAGGCACCATCGACTTCAGCATGTCGCTCGGCAAGACCATCACCGTGCGCGAGGGCAAGACGCTGGACCTGCGCATGACGGCGGCCAACGTCTTCAATCACGCCAACTTCTCGAGCATCGACACGGTTGTCAACTCGCCGACCTTCGGACAGGTCATCGGGGTCGGCAGCATGCGCAAAGTGCAGCTTCAGGCCAGGTTCAATTTCTGATGCGCGTCCCTACCCAATCCGCTTTCGCCGTCCTGCTGCTCTTCGCGATAGCAGGGCAGCCCCTCACTGGGCAGCAGAGCACCGACTACACCTTCCGCTCCAGCTCTGACCTCGTGCTGGTGAACATTAGCGCGCGCGACGCGAAAGGGAACCAGGTCCGCGGGCTCAAGACCGAGGACTTCACCGTCTTCGAAGACGGCAAGCAGCAGAAGATCGCGAGCTTCGACGTCCAAGATGTCGCTGCCGCCCCGCAACTCGCAACCGGAGCGCCCATCATCCCTGCCGTGACCGGCGCCGCAGCGGCGCCGAAGCCCGCGGCTCTTCCCACCGCGCCGCTCGACGCGCGCAACAAGCGCCTCATCGTCATCTTCTTCGACTTCACCGGCATGCAGCCCGAAGAGATCGACCGCAGCGTCAGCTCGGCGCAGAAGTTCATCGCCGAGCAGATGACGCCGGAAGACGTGGTCGCGGTCGTTTCCTTCAGCGCCGCCTTGCGCTTGGACCAGGACTTCACCAGCGACAAAGCGTTGCTCGCCCGCGCCGTAAATCGCTATAGCACGACCGCCGGCGCGGGCTACGAGGCCGGCTCGACCGGGGACACCGAAGGCACCGCCAACGACAACAACGCCTTCACCGCCGACGACAGCGACTTCAACACCTTCAACACCGACCGCAAGCTGCAGGCGCTGCAATCGCTGTGCGATGCGCTGGCGACCGTGCCGCAGAAAAAATCCGTGATCTATTTTTCCAGCGGCGTCACCCGCAACGGCGTGGAAAACCAGACGACGCTCCGCGCCGCGGTGAACGCCGCGGTAAAAGCCAACGTCGCCATTTATTCCGTGAGCGCCGTCGGTCTGGAAGCGCTTCCCCCGGGCGGGAACGCCGAGACCGCTTCACTGCGAGGCACCAGCGCCTACTCCGGACGCGCGACGCTGTCGCAGTACGACCAGAATTTCTCCGCCGGCGAAACGCTGAGCACGCTCGCCAACGACACCGGTGGAAAGGCCTTCCTCGACACCAACGATTTCTCCGGGGTCTTCCGCAAAGTGCAGGATGACGCCGCCACTTACTACATCATCGGCTACCACTCCAGCGACCGCACGCAGGACGGACGCTTCCGCCACATCACCGTCAAGACCACGCGCAAGGACGTGAAGCTCGACTTCCGCCGCGGCTACTATGCGCCCGCGGACTTCGCGCACTCCGGCAAGCAGCAGCGCGAGGACCAGCTTCAGTCCGAACTCGAGGCCGAGATGCCGGCGACCGACATCTCCGTCTACCTCGCCGCTTCGTACTTCCGGCTCGACGACAACCGCTTCTTCGTTCCCGTCTCCGTCGTGGTGCCCGGCTCCGAGATCCCGTTCGTGAAGTCCACCGACCAGGAGAAGGCCACGCTCGACATCATCGGACAAGTCCGCGACGCCGCCTCCAAGTTCCCCATCGCGAGCCTGCGCGAGACGGTGAAGCTCGCCGTCAGCGCCGACCGCAACGTCGCCCGCAAGAACGTGCAGTACAACACCGGCTTCACGCTCGCCCCCGGCGATTACATCGTGAAGTTCGTCGTCCGTGAGAACGAGACCGGCAGGCTCGGCTCCTTCGAGGCCAAGATCACCGTCCCCGACCTGCGCAAGACTTCGAGCAAGACGGCGGTGAAGATGAGCTCGGTGGTCATCAGCAACCAGCTCGCGCCGCTCGGCAAGCATGCGCCGGAGGATCCGCTCGCCCGCGCCGGGCACGAACTCGTGCCCAACATCACGCACGTCTTCGCCGCCGACCAGCACCTCTATCTCTATTACGAGGTCTATGAACCCGGCAAAGCGCAGCCCACGGTGACTGCGGACGGCACGCCGGCGAAGCTGCCCAAGAACGCCGTCCGCGTGCTGAGCAGCGTGGAGTTCCTGCGCAACGAAGTGAAGGCCTTCGAGACTCCGCTGGTCGAGGTGCAGCAGCTCACGCCGGACCGCCGCGCCGCCGTCTTCCAGATGGACGTGCCGCTCGACCGCCTCGCCCCCGGCTACTACACCTGCCAGGTCACCACCGTGGACGACGCTGCCGGCACCTTCAGCTTCACCCGCTTTCCTATCTTTATTAAGGATGCCAAGCCGCCTGCGCCGCCCGCCGCCACTCCCGGCCAGTGATCAGAGCTTCGCGCGATAGAGGGCGTACTGGTGCGTCCCGCAAAACTTCTCGAAGCTCGCTGACCGCCCGACCACGTTCTCCAGTACCGGGTTGTGGTAGATCAGGAACATCGGTCGCGGCGCGGATCGCAAAGACTCTTCGAGCCGCGCGATGAAGCCGGCCAGCGCCGCCTCCGGCAGCGGGTTGAATAAATAAACGACCAGCGGCCCTGCCGGCAGTTCAAAGTCGCGGGCATCGCCGAGGCGGCTTTCTGTCGCTCGCGCGCCATGCTTCGCCTGCCACTTTGCGATGTTCGTCTGCGCGATAGCGTGCAGCTTCGGCAACAGCTCAACGCCGATGATGCCGGCGAATGGATATTCCGCCGCCAGTAGCAGGGCGCGTCCCTTGCCGGAGCCAACGTCCACGAACGTGAAACCATCGAGCCCGACCGGCAGCCCGCGGACCATCTCGTGGAACAGCCGCGGCTCGCTCGGCTGGTAGGGCGCGCCCGCCACCGCCGCCAGCAAACGCGTGCGCCAGCCCACGTTCGCGGCGGTGGTGTCCGCGCCGCTCTCGAAGTCGTAGTCGAGATCGCCGTAGCGCGCCCTCCGCCGCTCCGGCGTGGACTCGCGGACGAACTCCCAGAGGTCTGCCGCCAGCTCGCGCGTCGCCCGCCAGCCGCCTGTCGAGCGCGCGGTCTCACGCCAGCGGCGCGCGGCCGTTTCCCACAGCGAAGGCGTCCTCCCGGCCATGCCGAGATGCTACAACGCGTGACACCTTCTCACTCCGCAGCGTATAACGGTCGGTCTCCTGAGGAGCTCCCCGAATGCGCGTTCGCCGCTCAGCCGTTCTGTCGCTCGTCCTCGTGCTTGCCTGCGCAGCGCTTAGCCAGCAGCCTGCCGCCAAACGTCTCATCACCGAGCGGGACATCTTCCGCTTCATCTGGGTCGCCGACCCCGAGGTCTCGCCGGACGGCGCCCGGGTCGCCTTCACCCGGGTCAACGTGAACGACAAAGGCGACGGCTATGAGACCTCGCTCTGGTCCGTGCCCGCCGACGGCAGCGCCGCGCCGGCGCGGATGAGCTCGGGGACCCGGGACGCACAGCCGCGCTGGTCGCCGGACGGCAGGCGCCTCGCCTTCCTGCGGGCGCCGATGAAAGACGGCAAGCCGCAGCCGCCGCAGATCTTCGTGATGCCGCTGGGCGGCGGCGAAGCCTGGCAGCTGACCGACGTCCCTGAAGGCGCGGGCGCGCCGGTGTGGTCGCCGGACGGCAAGCGCATCGCCTTCCTCTGCGACGCCAACGACAAAGACATCGAGAAGCAGAAAAAAGAAAAATCGGGCCGCAAACGGGTGCAGGACGAAAAGAAAGATGAGCCCGCGAAACCCTCTGCCGGCGAGACTGCGACCGGCGAAGGCTCGGCCACGCCCGCTGCCGCCAACAAGACGCCCGACGAATCCGACCACGAAAGCGACGTCCGTACCATCACCCGCGCCGTCTATCGCGCGAACGGCGCCGGTTACCTCGACCCGAAGCACGTCACCCACCTCTGGGTGGTGGACGTGCCGGCCGCCGCCGAGGAGCCGGTGGCGGCGAAGCAGCTCACCACCGGCAAGTACGACGAAGACGATCCCACCTGGTCGCGGGACGACGCGCTCATTTATTTCTCTACCGAGCGCATCGACGAACCGTATTACGAGCTGCCGCAGACCGATATCTACGCCGTGCCCGCCGCGGGCGGCGCCGTGCAGAAGATCGCGGCCATCGACATGGGCATCGGCGAGATGTCGCTCTCGCCGGATGGCAAACGCATCGCGTTCACTGCGTCCATCACCAAGCCGGTGCAGTCTTACACCAAGCCCGACCTGTGGACGCTCGAGCTCACGCCGGGCGCCAAACCGGTGAACCTGACCGCGGGCACCGACATCGAGGCCGGCAGCGGCGTCGGCGGCGACAACCGCGCGCCGCGCGGCAACGCGCCCTCGAGGCCCATCTGGACCGCCGACGGCAGCGCCATCATCGAAGTGGTGGCGCGCGAGGGCCGAGCCAACCTGATGCGCTTCCCGGCGGGCGGCGGCAAGCCGACCGAGGTCACCACCGGCAAGCAGGCGGTGCAGAGCTACGTCCCCGGTCCGAACGACGCGATCGCGGCCATCATCTCGACGCCGACCAACGTGGGTGACGTTTTCCTGCTCGATGGCAACGCGCAGCCGCGGCGTCTCACCAACTTCAACCAGCCGCTGTTCTCCCAGCTCTCGCTCACCGAGCCGGAAGAGATCTGGTACTCGAGCTTCGACGGGCGCAAGATCCAGGCCTGGGTGCAGAAGCCGCCCGACTTCGATGCCGGCAAAAAATATCCGCTGATCCTGAACATCCACGGCGGCCCGCACACCGCCTACGGCTACGTCTTCGACCACGAGTTCCAGTGGATGGCGGCGAAGGGATATGTGGTCCTTTATCCCAACCCGCGCGGCTCGACCTCTTATGGACAGGAGTTTGGAAACATCATCCAGTACCACTATCCGGGCGACGACTACAAAGACCTCATGGCCGGCGTGGACGAACTCATCAAGCGCGGCTACGTGGACCCCGCAAAGCTCGGCGTGACCGGAGGCTCCGGCGGCGGCGTGCTCACCAACTGGACGGTGACGCACACCGACCGCTTCCGCGCCGCCGTTTCGCAGCGCGACATCGCCGACTGGGCGAACTGGTGGTACACCGCCGACTTCACCCTCTTCCAGGCGAACTGGTTCCGGCAGCCGCCGTTCCTCGATCCCGAGGACTACAAGAACCGCTCGGCACTTACGTTCGTCACCAACATCCACACGCCGATCGCGTTCATCCTGGGCGAGGCGGACTACCGGACGCCGCCGACCGCCGGCGGCGAGACGCTGTTCCGCGCGCTGAAGTTCCTGAAGCGTCCCACGGCGATGGTGCGCTTCCCGGGCGAGTCGCACGAGCTCTCCCGCTCCGGCCAGCCCTGGCACCGCGTCGAGCGCCTCGAGGCGATCGTCGGGTGGATGGACAAGTACATCCTCGGCAAAGACGTGCCGCAGTTCGCGGACGTGACTGGCCAGGACGTCAGCGTGCCCAAAGGCGCGATGCAGCGCGAGGGCGCGCCGCCGAAGGGAACACCGAAGCCGGCCAAGCCACCGAAGCACTAGCGGAGAAAGACGAAACGGGTGGGGGTTCCGTCTTTCGAGGCGGCGAGGCGGCGAGGCCCGACTTCGGGGATCACCCTCCCCCCGTTTATCTGCAAAGCCGGTATAATCCGCGACCTTCGTTTGTTTTCAGCAGCTTGGGAAGAAAAATCCCCGCAGAATCCCCGCGAAATCCCCGGGGATTTGGACGAGATCCCCGAAAATCCCCGGGGATTCGTTCTTAATCCCCGGGGATCTGTTCCGAATCCCCAAAGATTTTGTTTCGATCCTCAGCGGACGCGATGAATCTTTTCAAAGAGCGAGCGGAGCCGGCAGGTACACCCCACCTCTTTCAGTATGACAACAATGGAGGGGTAAACCGGAAGTCGCGGGCGAGTTTTTATCGTGATTGGAACGAGCGAGTTAGCGGGAAAACATCAAGCTGGAGGGCTTGACAGGATTTTTTTGGCGCTCAGCCGGCGTCGCAGGCCAGGCGGAAGCCGTAGTCGGCGTACTGGAATTGGGGCGGAATGCTGGAGCGGGTGTGGCACTGCGAGCACTTGATGTGGTGGCGCCAGGAGCCGCCGCGCGAGGCGCGCCGCACGCCGCCCTCGGGTCCGCGCGGGTTTCGCGCCGGGGAAGCGGCGTAATAATCCGCGGCGAACCAGTCGGAGCACCACTCGTGGACGTTCTCGCACATCTCGTGCAGCCCGAATCCGTTCACTGGTGACTCGCCGACTTTTTCCGGACCGGTGAGCCAGCGGGAGTGGTAGCCGGGACGCGATTGCGGCGGATCGTCCCCCCAAGGGAAGAGCAGGCCTTCTGCGCCGCCGCGGGCGGCGCGCTCCCACTCGGCCTCGGTGGGCAAACGATAGCGCCTGGCCGTCGCGCGCGCCAGCCACTCGCAGTAGGCGACGGCTTCAAACCACGAGACGCCCACCACCGGCTGCTGCGGATGGCTGAACTCAGGCTGCTGAAAGAACGGCGGCGGCGCGGCGCCGGTGCTCGCGAGGAATGCGGCGTACTCCGCGTTCGTCACCTGACAACGCGCGAGGGAAAAAGCGTCTATCCAGACGCGATGCACGGGACGTTCGGAGTCGAAGCCTTGCGCGTGTCCCATCTGGAACCAACCGGCGGGGATGCGGACGAGCAGCGGCTCGATCGCGATGACGGTGCCGGGCAAAGCTGGTGAGGTCATGGGGTCGTAGCGCCTAAGGAAGATGAGGCGCGGCAGCGGAGCGCGCGAGCTTCTCCGCGCCGCGCAGTTCGCGGACATCGCGCCACAACTGCGGCCAGATCAGGCGCGCGATCTCATGGTAGCTCGCAAACGCAGGCGGAGGCTGTTTCCCGCTCGCTTCGAGTTCGCTCACCCACGCGCGGTGCGCATCGGCGAGGCGATGGCCCGGTATGCCCGGCTTGGCGTGGTGGATGCCGTGGTAGTTCACGTTGAACATCGCGGCATAGAGCCACGCCTGGGCACGATTGCGCGGAACGACGTCGCGGGTGGCCTCCGGCTCGTCGCCGGCGGGACATCCGTAGTGCTCGCACAACTGGATCCAGGTGAAATACCAGCTGCCCACGAGCATCGGCGCAAGGTAGGCGGCCGTCCAGGAAAAGAGGCCAAGCTTCCATATCCAAAGCACGCTGCCCACGACGCCCAACGATTGGATGACGGCGAGCTCGATGCGAGCCCGGCGGCGAAGCTCCGCGCCCAGGCGGTCGTCGTGCTCGCGCAGCAGGCGTTTGAAAGACTCGGCGCGCTCCACGCCACCGAGCAGCATGAGCGCGAGCAAGGCGCGCGCGCGGCGCCGGGGCGGGAGATGATGCGAGTTTTCCGAAAGCAGCTCGAGGTCGTCGGGCTGGTTGGTGGCGCGATGGTGCGACCAATGCAGATGGCGATACAACGAGTAAGAGATCTGCAGCGGCAGAGAGGAGAGCTGCCCCAACAGCGTGTTCACCCAGCGGCGGCGGTTGAGGTGTCCGTGACCGGCTTCGTGCAAGGCGAGTCCCAGCAACACGTACAGCGCGATGAGAAAGAGGAAGTTGGCAAGGAACAGGCCGTAGAGGAGCAGCGAGCCGGGGCCGCCGGTCATGTGGCGCGAGAGCGAGACCTGGGCCACGGTGGCAGCCAGCAGCAACAGAAGATAAAAGCTCGCTTGCAGCGTTTGCACCGGGGCATGGTAGCGGCTTCGAGGGTGGGAGGGAAGAGAATTGGAGGCGCGGGGCGGAATCGAACCGCCGAATAGAGGTTTTGCAGACCTCGGCCTTACCACTTGGCTACCGCGCCTACTGACAAACTTTTGAGATCCCTCGCAGAGCTCGGGATTTCGCCTGCGGGCTCCCGCTTCGCTCACGCCCGCAAGACGGCTCAACTTGGCTACCGCGCCTTAATGCTACCGCGCCGTTGGTGACAATGAATAAAACCCTCGCCAGAGCGAGGGCGCGACCTACAAAAAAAGATGGAGCGGGAGACGGGATTTGAACCCGCGACTTCGACCTTGGCAAGGTCGCACTCTACCACTGAGTTACTCCCGCTCGTGGGAACCTTTTGATTATAACGAAGCGCGCCGCGACTCGGCAAACCCGCAGTTTTCGCGGAGCGGAGCGCTGCGACGCTCCTCGGTGTCGCGCTCCGGGGCGTGAACCCAAGATGCTTCGTCGCTGTTCGCTCGCTGGAGAAAGCGCTCGCTCACGACGCTCCTCAGCAAGACACGTCACAGGAAGGGACGAGCAAGGAACCAAGATGCTTCGTCGCGGTTCGCTCGCTGGAGAAAGCGCTCGCTCACGACGCTCCTCAGCATGACCCGTCACAGGAGGGACGAGCATGAAACCCAAGATGCTTCGTCGCTGTTCGCTCGCTGGAGAAAACGCTCGCTCACGACGCTCCTCAGCATGACCCTTCACAGGAGGGACGAGCATGAAACCCAAGATGCTTCGTCGCTGTTCGCTCGCTGGAGAAAACGCTCGCTCACGACGCTCCTCAGCATGACCCTTCACAGGAGGGACGAGCATGAAACCCAAGATGCTTCGTCGCTGTTCGCTCGCTGGAGAAAACGCTCGCTCACGACGCTCCTCAGCATGACCCTTCACAGGGGGGACGAGCAAGGACCTTCACAGGAGGGACGAGCAATGAAACCCAAGATGCTTCGTCGCTGTTCGCTTGCCGGAGAAAGCGCTCGCTCACGACGCTCCTCCAGCATGACGCATCAACTGACGGGAGCCGGGGATGGAACCAAGGAAACGTGCTTAGTGCCGCGTCCATTGCGGATCGTCTTCCGGCTTGACGATCTGGCCGTCGCGCATGTGGATGATGCGGTCGCCGACGCTGGCGGCTTCGGGATTGTGCGTGATCATGAGCACAGTCTGGCCGAGTTCCTGGTTGGACTGGCGCAGCATCTTGAGCACGATGTCGGAATTCTTGGAGTCGAGGTTGCCGGTGGGCTCGTCGGCCAGGATGATGGCCGGCCGGTTGATGAGCGCGCGCGCCAGCGCGACACGCTGCTGCTCGCCGCCACTCAGCTCCGAGGGACGATGGTCGAGGCGTCCCGCGAGCCCGAGCATGGCGACGATCTTCTCGAGGTATTCCTTATCGAGGTCACCGTTGCCGCCGGCGATGTCGTGGGCGATGTAGATGTTGCCGCGAGCGTCGAGCGTGGGCAGCAGGTTGAACTTCTGGAAGACGAAGCCGATGCGGCGCTTGCGCAGGCGGGTGCGGTCGGCGTCGGAAAGCTGGGCGAAGTCTTCGCCGTCGATGATGACCTTGCCGGTGGTCGCGCGCGTGAGCCCACCCAAGAGGTAGAAGAGCGTGGACTTGCCCGAGCCGGAGGGCCCGACGATGCTGACGAACTCGCCGCGCTCGATGGCGAAGGAGACGCCGCGCAGCGCCGGCACCTCGACCTTGCCCACGCGGTAGACCTTGCTGACGTTCTCGGCCTGGATGATGGCAGCCATCGGAATGCCAAAGTTTACACGATGAACTTGGCACGGCCGGCCTCGGCCGCGCGCCCGTAATAACGCATGGCCAATGAGGCGACCAAAGAAGTGGTCAATGCGGCCAACAAGGGCGCGACGAAAGTCCATTGCGAGAGCGAGGCCGAGCAGCCGCAGCCCCAATCAAAGTAGTTCTCGCGCAGCCTTTGCCAGTAGGGAAGCATTGCGCTGCCATGATTGCGAAACAGAAACCCGAACGCAGCGTTGGCTGCCGCTGGTATCCAAGCCCAAGACAGCGATCGTGAGTGCCAGCGCGTGCCTGCGATGAATCCTACGAAAGCAGCAAGGATCGTCTGTAAAGGAAAGTAGGGGCGGTCGAGAAGCATCGAGAAAAGGCGAGTGGCGGTAGCGGAATGCCCGTAGCGTCCGTAGGCGAGAAGCGGCAGGCCAAGCACTGCGGCCAAGGCCAAGGGCGCCAAGGACACGAGGAATACGGCGATGACGTAGTCAAGGCTTGCCATGACTGCGCCGGAGAGGCGAAGGCTCCCAACCGCAGCAAAGCCCCTCACGGCAACCGCCGCGGCAAAAAGGACGCCCAAGGCGAGAACCAAATCCATGGTCATGCGATTCTAGCTCCCGAACGCAACAAAGCCGCCCCGCAGGGCGGCCTGTTCCTTAACTCCAGCCCATGGGGAAGCTAGGCGCTGGCGACCTCGCGGGCGACAGCAGGCTGGGCGCTGGTGACGCGCGCCACGCCCTTCTTGGGCCCGCGCTTGCGCACCAGCAGGAGCCGGATGCGCTCGAGCAGCTCGACCGGCGCGTACATCCCTTTAGGCAAGAAGATGTCGGCCCGGGTGTCGCGCTCGTACACCTTGATCTTTCCGGAAAACAAGATGGCGGGAGTCTCAGGGGAGAGGGTCTTGATCTTCTCGATGAGCTCGGTGCCATCGAGGTCGGGCATGATGAGGTCGCTGAGCACCAGGTCGATGCCGCCGCGCTCGAAGATGGTCAGGGCCTCGCGGCCGTTGTGGCACGCGACCACGCGATAGCCGCGCGTCTCGAGCATGACCTTACGGATGGAGAGAGATTGTTCATTATCGTCAACGCAAAGAATGGTCCTCTTCGGCTTCATTTCGTGCAGTCCCCTGAATGTCGAGGGAAGACCAGTGCCAGAGCAGGCGCCGGGTTCCGATGATTATTTTGTTTTTTTGTTCGTCAGAGCGTGAGAACGTTCGCGCATCCTACCGACGGATACGGTAGCTGTAAAGTAACGCGAAAGCTAATAGGTGATTGTCCTATGTTCTGACTTTATTTGGATGGAGAGTGGAGTGCGTCGCCTCGATTGGCGGGCGGTTGCGCTGTGCGTCTCAGAGGAAAACCTCACCCTGCATCACTTCTACGACATTCCCGCCGACGCGCACGTTAACAACCCGGTCACTGTCTGTGGATTTTTCCTTGGCCGCTTTTGAGGCGCGGACGTAGATCAGCGAGCGCCGCTTCATCTCCACACCCTGCTCGATGAGCACGGTCTGGTCGGGCTGCGCGACGCCGTGTCGCACCATCCATGCAGCACAACAGCCGGCGGCGGAGCCGGTGGCGGGGTCCTCACCGTTATAGAAGATCATGCGCGCGCGCATGGAAGGAGCGTCGTTGGCGGTCGTCGTCGGCGTGATGAAGTAGAGGAACTTGGTGTCGGTGCGGTCGAGATAGGCTTCCGCCTTCTTGTGGTCGAGGCGCACGCGGCCGAGCGCGTCCACGGTCTTCAGCGGGACGATGGCGAAAGGGACGCCGGTGGAGACGGTCTGGATAGGTAGTCCGCGCTCGATGTCCGCGACCTCGATGCCGGAGACCGCGGCGACGTCTTCGGGCTTGAGGATGTTGCCGAACTCGGGATCCTTCTGCGTCATCTCGCCAAAGAGCATGCCGTCTTTCAGGCTGAACTCCACCGGGACCTTGCCGACTTTGAGGTCGAGCTCGATCTTGTTCTCGTGCATGCGGATGCGGAACTTGCCGGTGTTGCGGCGGTCGGGGCCGTGGAGCGCGAAGGCGGTGCCGAGCGTGGGGTGTCCGGCGAAGGGCAGCTCCTCCTGCGTGGTGAAGATGCGGACCTGGATGCCGTGCTCGCGCTCGGTGGCGAAGTCGCGCGGGAAGACGAAGGTGGTCTCGGAGAGATTGGTCTCGCGGGCGAGGGCCTGCATGTCGGCGTCGGAGAGGCCGCGCGCGTCGGTGAAGACGGCGAGCTGGTTGCCCTCGAGCGGCTTGGAGGTGAACACGTCGAGTTGGACGAAAGGAAAGCGGCGCTCGTACATCCCAGCCCTCCGATTGACGCTGTGGAAACCTGCCGCGTATTCTAAATCCTCACGGAACCTTGGCGGCCTCGTTCTCTGGCCTTGCCATCCCCCGGAAAATATTCATGGAAACCGCCCGTTTACCGCGCATCAACGAGCCTGCACCGGACTTCGAGGCGAAAACAACGCATGGAATGCTGCGGCTGAGCGACGTCACCGCGAAAGGGAAGTGGGTGCTGCTGTTCTCGCATCCCGCAGATTTCACGCCGGTGTGCACCACGGAGTTCGTGGAGTTCTCGCGCCGGCTGCCCGACTTCGAGCGGCGCAACGTGCAGCTCATCGGCGTCTCCATCGACAGCGTGTACGCGCACATCGCGTGGGTGCGCGACATCGAGCAGAAATTCAGCGTGAAGGTCTGCTTCCCCGTGGTCGCGGACCTCGATCAGAAGGTCGCGCGCGCCTTTGGCATGGTGCACGAGGCGGTCAGCGATACCGCCGCGGTGCGCGCGGTGTTCGTCATCGATCCGAAGCAGACGATCCGCGCGCTGGTGTACTACCCGCTCTCGCTCGGCCGCAACATCGATGAGCTGGTGCGCATCGTGGACGCGCTGCAGACCGCCGACGCCAACGCCTGCGCCACGCCCGCTAACTGGAAGCCGGGTGAGCCGGTGATCGTCCCCGCACCCGCGACGCAGCAAGACGCGGAGAAGCGCGCGGCTTCCAAAGGCGATGGCATGGACGTGAAGGACTGGTACTTCAGCAAGAAAACGCTGGCGGACGCGGCGAAGAAGTAGCGAGTACCGAGTACCGAGTGCCGAGTACCGAGTACCGAGTACCGAGACTTTGGGAGTACGAGGAAGCGCATGGGGTCCGGTGACCCTTCTGGTCTTCAAAACCAGCGAGAGGCGTCTTTGACGTCTCTGGTCGGTTCGACTCCGACACGCTTCCGCCAATTTCTTCATCCTGGCGCCCGAGGCGCGCATCTCTAGTAGGTGCAGTGTCATAGCGCGACGCGCCGATTCCACGGAAACACCTTAGGCGGCGGCGCCATCTCAGTACCCGAGTCCAGGAGACACACGCCGATGCACGTTTTATCGGTGCTGCCTTCTTACGCGCGCCGGGCGCTCGTGGCAGCGATCTGTTCCATCCTCTCTTTACCTGCGGCCGCGCAGTTGAGCGCCGCGCCGGTGCCGGCGAGCCGCATGGGGATGTCGTCGGGGTCGAGCTCGACATCCACAGCGGAGACGACGGCCGCGCCTTCCGCGCTCACGCCGCCGAATACGTCGCCGTTCTCGGGAAGCATGCCGTCGGGGACGGCGACGAACGAGGTCATCCCACTCTCGATCACCGACGCGATCGACCGCGGACTGCGTTACAACCTTGGGCTCGTGCTCGGCGGATTCGGCGTGCAGTCGGCGCGGGCGGAGCGGCTGCGCGCGTTGAGCGACCTGCTGCCGCACGTCCATGCGCGCGCGAGCGAGATGGCAGAGCAGATCAACCTGGCGGCGTTCGGATTCCCTGTGCCTCCGGGCTCGAACCCTATCATCGGACCGTTTGGCGTGTTCGACGCGCGCGCGACGGCGTCGCAATCCATCCTCGATTTGCACGCGATCAACCGGACGCGGTCGGCGTCGGAGGACGTGCGGGCGGCGAACTTCGCCCAGCAGGATGCGCGCGAGATCGTGGCGCTGGTGGTCGCGAACCTCTACCTGCGGACGCTGGCGGAACAAGCGCGGGTGGAGGCGGCGCACGCGCAGTTCACCACCGCGGAGACCATCTACCGGCAGTCGGGAGACTTGAAGAAGAGCGGCGTGGCGGCGGGCATCGACGTGCTGCGCGCGCAGGTCACGATGCAGGCGCGGCAGCAGCGTGTGCTTTCCACCGAGAACGACCTGGCGAAATCGAAGTTGGCGCTGGCGCGCGCGATCGGCATGCCGCTCGGCCAGCAGTACACGCTGGCGGACGCGATGCCGAATCCGGCGCTGCCGCCGGTCTCGCTCGAGCAGGCGCTGAAGGATGCGTACCAGAATCGTCCTGACTACCTGCGTGCGGCGTCGCAGGTTCGCGCGGCGGAACTGAACCGCACGGCGGCGAGCGCGCAACGGCTTCCGGCGCTGCGCTTTGATGGCGACTACGGCGACATTGGTCCTACGCCCGGCAACTCGCACGGCACGTTTACCGCGCAGGCGAGCGTACAGGTCCCCATCTTCGAGGGCGGCAAGATCTCTGCGGACGTGCAGCAGGCCGACACTTTGCTCGCGCGCCGGCGGGCGGAGCTGGAAGACCTGCGCGGGCGGATCGATGCGGACGTCCGTACGGCGTTCCTTGATCTCAACGCGGCGGCGCAGCGGGTGGAGGTAGCGCGCAGCTCGGTGGAGTTGGCGAACCAGCAACTGCAGCAGGCGCGCGACCGCTACGCGGCCGGCGTGGCCGGATCGCTCGAGGTCACGCAGTCCGAGGAAGCGATCGCCGCGGCCAACGACGACCTGATCGAGAGCACGTATGCGTACAACATCGCGAAGGCGATGCTGGCGCGCGCCGCCGGGGTGGCGGAGAAATCCATCAAGCAGTTCCTGGGAAAGCCCTAAGGAGGGCGCGAAGCCAATGGCCGAACTAGAAGTCGTGCCGCGACAGGACGAACAAGAAGAGCGCGATTCGCGCCGCGAGCGCGCGCGCAACTACCTGCGCCGCAATCCGAAGACGCGCTGGGGGATCATCCTCGCGGCGCTGGTGGTGATCATCGGTGGCGTGCTGGTGTGGCGCTACTACGCGGTGCGCGAATCCACCGACGACGCGCAGATCGAAGGCGACATCATCCCGGTGAGCGCGCGGGTGAGCGGCACGGTGAAGTCGGTGCTGGTGGAAGACAACCAGTACGTGGAAGCGGGCACGGTGCTGGTGCAGATCGATCCCACCGACTACGAAGTCGCGCTCCGCCGCGCGGAGGCGGACCTGGCCGATGCGCAGGCGAACGAGCAGGCGGCGCGGACGGGAGTCCCGATCGCAGCGACGACCACGGCGAACAACGTGCAATCGGCGCGGGCGAACGTGAACGCCGCGCAGAAGGAAGTGGACGCGGCCAACGCGAAGCTCGAAGAAGCCACGGCGAACCACAACAAGGCCGCAGCGGACCTGGCGCGCTACAAGTCGCTGGTCGAGAAAGATGAAGTCTCGCGGCAGCAGTACGACGTGGCGGTGGCGAACGAAGCCGGGGCACGCGCGGCGGTGGATTCCGCGCGCGCGGCGGTCGCGACCGCGCAGAGCCACGTGGCGCAGGCCGAAGCGGCGCTGCGCTCTGCCGGGACGGCGCCGCAGCAGGTCGAGGTGTCGCGCGCGAAAGCTGGTTCCGCGGGGGCGGGCGCGGACCGCGCGGCCGCCGCGGTCGAGCAGGCAAGACTGAACGTGCAGTACACAACGATCCGCGCGCCGATGGCCGGCATCGTCAGCAAAAAGTCGGTGCAGCCGGGGCAGGTCATCCAGGTCGGGCAGCCGCTGGTCGCCATCGTGCCGCTGCAGAACCTTTGGGTGGTGGCGAACTTCAAGGAGACGCAGCTCAGGAAGATGCATCCCGGGCAGCACGCGACCATCCACGTGGATGCGTACGACCAGGACTACAACGCGCACGTGGATTCGATCGGCGGGGCGACGGCGGCGCGCTTCAGCCTGCTGCCGCCGGAGAACGCGACCGGCAACTACGTGAAGGTGGTGCAGCGCGTCCCGGTCAAGCTGGTCTTCGAACCGAACCAGGACCCGGAGCACCGGCTGCGTCCGGGAATGTCGGTGGTGCCGACGGTGATCGTGAAATGAGGGCCACGAACACAACGACCGCGACGAAGAGCGAGGTCCGCGTGGTGACGATCAGCGCGCTGCACGGCGCCGGTGGGGAAGAGATCGCTGCGCGCGTGGCCGAATCGTTGGGATGGAACCTGCTCGACCGCGCCCTGGTCGAACAGATCGCGGCGCAGCAGAAGGTGACGCCGGAGCTGCTCGAGCGCTACGACCAGAAGATGGATCCGTGGTTCCCGCGGCTGCTGAAGGCGCTGTGGCGCAGCGGATACGAGTCGGGCTCGGCGGCGTCGGGTGAAGGGATGCTGGATTGCGAGTCCATGCTCGACCTGACGCGGCGCGCAGTGGCGCACGCGGCGGAGATCGGCAACTGCGTGATCGTGGGACGCGGCGGGCAGTGCATCCTGCGCGAGCACGAGCACGTCTTCCATGTCTTTCTTTATGCGCCGTTCGAGGCACGGGTGCGGCGGCTGGTACGCGCGGGCAAGAGCCGCGACGAAGTGGAGCGCGAGATCGAGCGCACCGACCGCGAACGCCTGGGATACATCAAGCGGTTTTTCAACGAAGACTGGTTCGAGCCGGCGCTCTATGACCTGATGCTCAACGGCACGATGAGCGACGAGGCCGCCGCCAGCGTGATCACGTGCGCCATCCGCGGCAAGTCGGGAAAACAAGATGGCTGAGGCGCGCGGCGGCGCGGCCGGCGAGGCCGGCGGCATACCCAACATCAACCCGTGGCTGGTAGCCATCGCGGTGATGTCGGCGACGTTCATGGAGGTGCTCGACACCACCGTCGTCAACGTGTCGCTGCCACACATCTCCGGGTCGCTCTCCGCCACGCCGGAAGAAGCGACCTGGGCGCTGACCTCTTACCTGGTCGCGAACGCGATCATCCTGCCGATGACGGGGTGGCTGGCGAACCGCTTCGGCCGCAAACGCCTGCTGATGCTGTCTGTCACCGGATTCACAGTGGCGTCCTTCTTGTGCGGCTTCGCCCCGAACTTGCCGTTCCTTATCCTGTGCCGGGTGGTGCAGGGCGCGACGGGGGGCGGATTGCAGCCGCTGTCGCAGGCGATCCTGCTGGAAGTGTTTCCGCCGCAGGACCGCGGCAAAGCGATGGCGTTCTGGGCGCTGGGCATCGTGGTGGCGCCGATGCTCGGGCCCGTGCTCGGCGGCTGGCTGACCGATTCCTACAGCTGGCGCTGGGTGTTCTACATCAACGTGCCCATCGGCGTGGCGGCGCTGCTGATGATCAAGGCGTTCGTCTTCGATCCGCCGTACATCAAGCGCCGCGCGGGCGGCGTGGACTACTGGGGCATGGGCATGCTCGTGGTCGGGATCGGCGCGCTGCAGATCATGCTCGACAAAGGGCAGGAAGAAGACTGGTTCTCATCGCACTTCATCACCGGGCTGGCGATCGCGGCGGTGGCCGGGCTTGGGCTGTTCATCGTGCGCGAGCTGCGGACGGCGCACCCGATCGTGGACCTGCGCGTCTTCCGCTATCGCAGCTACGCGGCGGGAACATTCCTCATGACGGTGCTCGGCTTCGTGCTCTACGGCTCGACGGTGCTGGTGCCGCTGCTGCTGCAGACGCTGCTGGGGTATCCCGCGCTGCAGGCGGGAATCGTGATGCTGCCGCGCGGGCTGGGCTCTTTCCTTGCGATGCCGCTGGTCGGCGTGCTGATGTCGAAGATCGAGCCGCGGCGCCTGCTGGGCGCCGGCATCGTCATCGCCAGCTTCAGCTTCTGGAGGTTCGCGCACCTGAACACGCAGGTCGGATACTGGGACTTCTTCTGGCCGCTGATCATCCAGGGAGCGAGCATGGGACTGCTGTTCGTGCCGCTGACGACGATCACCAACGATCCGGTGCCGAAGGAAGAGCTGGGCAACGCGACCAGCCTGTTCAACCTGATGCGCAACATCGGCGCCAGCATCGGGATCGCGACCGTCACGACCATGCTCGCGCGCAACCAGCAGGTGCACACCAACAACCTGGGAGCGCACATCAACGTGTACGATCCGGTGTCGCAGTCGGCGCTACAGGCGATGATCGCAGCGATGCGCGCGCGCGGCGCGGACCTGGCGACGGCGACGCAGCAGGCTTATGCGGCGATGTTCGGCACGGTGATGAAGCAGGCGGTGATGATGAGCTTCAACGACGTGTTCCGCATGCTGATGGTCACGTTCATCTGCATGCTTCCGCTGATCTTCCTGATGAAGAAGCCGAAGCACCAGGGCGGCGCGGCGATGGCCGCGCACTAGTTCTGTCTCCACCGACATTTTCGTTGGGAGCGAGATCAAAGGCATGTGCAGTGGCGGTGTGGGACAGTGTGCCTCCCACCCAAGCGGACGCTTGGATGGGGCACTTACGGTTTCGTGGCATGACGGAATCGTGTGGCATCGCGTAGCATCTACTCTTCATGGCGAGCCGCAACCTGCCTCCGGTCGAGGACCTCGGCTTTGGCGCGATCGTTTCGCGCGAGAGCGAGCAGCGCCTGCTGAACCGCGACGGCAGCTTCAACGTGCAGCGCGACGGCATCGGCTTCTGGCAGACGCTCAACATCTACCACCTGCTGCTGAACATCTCGTGGCCGCGCTTCTTCTCACTGGTCTTCTTCTTCTATTGCACGGTGAACGCGCTGTTCGCCTTCGCCTACCTCGCCTGCGGCCCGGGAGCGATCGCGGGGGACGTGGGCGTGGGCAGCGGATTTCTGCGCGCCTTCTTCTTCAGCGTGGAGACCTCTTCGACCATCGGCTACGGCAACCTGGTGGTGACCGGACTGGCGGCCAACCTGCTGATGGCGGCTGAGGTCATCGTCGCGATCCTGACGTTCGCGGTCGTCACCGGCGTGGTGTTCGCGCGCTTCTCGCGGCCGGTGGCGCGGATCATGTACAGCGAGCGCGCGGTCATCGCGCCATTCCAGGGCGGCAAGGCGTTCATGTTCCGGGTGGTCAATTCGCGCAACAACCAGATCATCCAGCTCAAAGCCACGCTGACGTTCACGCGCTTCGAGAACGTGCGCGGCGTGCGCATGCGCCAGTACTACTTGCTGCCGCTGGAGCGGCCGTCGGTGGTGTTCTTCCCGCTGAGCTGGACGATCGTGCATCCCATCGACGAGACGAGCCCGCTGCACGGCGTGAGCGAGGAAGAATTGCGCGCGAGCCGCGCCGAGTTCCTCATCCTGCTGACGGGGACGGACGAGACGTCTTCGGAGCCGGTGCACAGCCGTTCGTCTTACACGGCGGATGAAGTGGTGTGGAACGCGCGCTTTGCCAGCGTCTTCGCGGAGCCGAAGCCGGGGAAGAAGGTCACCATCGACCTGGAACGCTTCCACCTGATCGAGCCGGCCGAGTAGGCGCGGCGGCTATTCTTCCGCCAGTCTGCCGAGCAGCTTGCCGAGGGTGGGCTTGTGCTTCTCGCGGCTCGTCTTGGTCGGGTCGGGCGCGCGCCGCGTGGGCGGAGGCATGCCGATGTGCTCGCGCGCGGCCGACTTGACCAGCGTCGTCGCGCTCAGCTTGCGCTTTTTCCGTTGCTTCGCCACGGCGCACCTGCCCTGCGCATTATGCAATAATCGTGAGCATGGCGATCGACGAACGCGAGTTCTACGACGAGCGGGAAGAGAAGAAGAAGGCGACGCTGCATTGTCCCAAGTGCCGCAAGTCGGCGGAGTACGACCTGGCGTGGCTGGTGCGCACGAAGCGCAAGCAGCTGCCGCCGCGGGCGGACGAGAATGACCGCGCGAAGTTCGCCAAGGCGCGCTCGTACATGGTCCGCAAAGACGACCTGGTGATGTGCAAGAACGTGCAGTGCCGCAAGCGCATCGAGGTCACCGGCGTGCAGTCGGTCGCGTTCTTCGATGGTCCCAGCCCGCCGGCCACGCTCGAGATGGACGATAACTTCGGCAACCGCTGAAGGGCAGTCGCTGGTCGCTAGCAGGACGGATCTGGTGCTGGAAGGCTGCTCTAAGCCGTCCCCAAACCCTTAGCAGTGGTACTACTAGGTAGGCCCTACTCCAGGGCTGTAAAACTTTCCCAATTAAATGGATGGTTAAATTTGTAAGTGGCTGATTGGAAGCTACTTAGTCCAGAGTGTCTGCTGGTATGGGAGGTGCTTTGTCAAGGGCGTTCCCGGCGGTGGCGGGTGAGGGTTTGTGCCGCCGATCCGGGGAAAGGAGATCGGACATGAAGGTGACATTCTCGAAGGTGACGAAGGTTCTTTTCCTCGCGGCGGCGATGCTGGCATTTGCGGCGTTGCCGGCGATGGCGCAGTTGGGTCTGCACGTCGGCGGCGCGAGCAGCGCTACGGGTTCCGCGACCGGCAGCACGTTGGGGAATACGGGCGGCGCGAACCTTGGAAGCACCGTCAACGGCACGGTGAACGGCACGCTGGGCGCGCAGAACACGCTGGGCGACGTGACCGGCCAGGTCGATTCGACGGTGAACGGCACGGCGCAGACCGCGGGCCAGGCGACGGGCGACGCGACCGCGCAGGTGCAGCAGTCCGCGAAAGCCAAGGCCAAGGCCGAGAAGAAGGCGCGCGAGCAGGCGAAGCGCGACGCGAAGCAGGCCGAGAAGCAGAAGAAGGCTGACGAGAAGAAGTCGGCCGAGCAGAAACCGGCAATGCCGCCGGCGGCCGGCGCCAGCACCAGCGCGAGCACGAACAGCGCGGCGGACGCGAAGGTGAAGCACGGCGACCGCTCGCTCGACGTGAACCACTCCGGCTCGACCTCGGTCGATTCGAGCGCCGACGTCTCGCAGGGCAAAGTGGATGCGTCGGCGAACGGCAAGACCGACTCGTCCACCACGGTCAGCACGGCGTCGGACGAACCGAAGAAGTAGATAGTCCCAGCAAAGACCACAGAAGGAGGGGAGGAGAAGAGGTCGGACCTCTTTCCTCCCTTTCGTCTTTTTCGGATTTGAGGTGGCTTCGGGTCGCCGGGGAACGCGCCTGCCACGGAATCGCTTGCGCCGTCATTTATACTTGCCAGTTTCTGCATCCAAGGTTGGTTGCGCCGGTTGCGCCCGGCCCCAACGCTACGGACTGGCCAGTCAAAAAAATGAAGATCCTAGTGTGCATGAAGCAGGTCCCGCAGAAGGACGCGCCGCTCAAGCTGAACGAGACGGGCGCGTGGATACGCGAGGACGTCTCCTACGAAGTCAACGAGCCGGACGCCTACGCACTCGAAGAGGCGTTGCGGCAAAAAGAGAAGCACGGCGGGGAGGTCGTGGTGATCACGGCCGGACCGGCGCGCGCGCAGCAGGTGTTGCGCGAGGCGCTGGCGAAAGGCGCTGACCGCGCTATCCATTTGGAAGACGCCGGATTCGTCGGGCTCGACGCCACTAACACCGCGAAGGCGTTCGCCGCCGCCATCAAAGACGAGCAGTTCGACCTGATCTTCACCGGCTTGCAGTCCGACGACTACGGCTTCGCGCAGACGGGCGTGGTGCTGGCGGAGCTGCTGGGGTGGCCGCACTCGACCATCATAATGCAGATCGAGAAAGCGGATGCCGGGGGCGCTTCTTCGCAAATCAAGGTAAAGCGCGAGCTGGAGGCGGGGTTCTTTCAGTTCATCACCATGCCGCTGCCGGCGGTGCTGAGCATCCAGTCGGGCATCAACAAGCTGCGCTACGCGACGCTCATCGGCATCAAGCAGGCAAAGAACAAGCCGCTGCGCAAGGTCACGCTCGAGGAAGTGAAGTCCGCGCTGGGAGCGAACGGGCAGAAGATCGAGAAGCTGTACATCCCGGAAAAGACGAAGAAGACGGAGATGCTCGAGGGCCCGCCGGCGGAGGTCGCGAAGAAGCTGGTGGAGAAGTTGAAGAACGAGGTGCGGGTGATCTGAGTCCCGCGAGCGAGGTCAAAGCTTGAAACGCAGAGGTCGCGAAGAGCACGAGAGCGCGCGGAGGAAAAGCTAGATGGCGATCGAGCCTCCAGTCCACGTGCCGGAAGATCCTGCGCAGCGGCGGCGCGATCGCGGGCACGTGCTGGTGCTGGTCGGGTACCTGATGATCGTCGCCGACATCATCCTGGGCGCGTATTTGTTTGCGGCGATGCGCGGCGAAGGTGGCAAGGTGGTGATGGCCGTGCTCGTCGTGGACCTGTTCGTCGCGATCGGGCTGATTATCGTCGGGACGAACATGAAGAAGTCGGTTGCGGGGCGGTAGCGGAAACGAGAAACCAGAAACGAGAACGGAAAGAATGGCAGACACGATCCTGGTAGTGGTTGAGCAGCGCGAAGGGAAGCTGAACCGCGTCTCGTGGGAGACGGTTGCGGCGGCGCAGGCCATCGCCGCGGAGACGGGATGGCAGCTCGAGGCGGCCGTCGCCGGCGCGGGCATTGGCGCCATCGCCACTGAGGTCGCAGCGAAAAAAGTCGCGAAGGTGTACGCGGTGGAGTCTCCGGCGTTGGCGGCGTACACGCCCGATGGCTACGCGCACGCGCTCAAGCAGTTCATCTCGCAGCGATCTCCGAAGCTCGTGCTGATGCCGCACACGTATCAGGTGCGCGATTTCTGTCCCAAGCTCGCGACCTCGCTGGGCAAGACGATGATCTCCGACTGCACCGGCTACAAGAAAGCCGGCAGTGGGCTGGTGTTCACGCGGCAGATGTTCCAGGGAAAGTTCGCGGCGGACGTGAGCTTCGCAGGCGATGGTCCGTGGTTCGCGACGTTCCAGGCGGGCGCATTCCGCGGCGATAAAGCCGAAGCCGGGGCGGCAGCAGCGCCGGTCGAGACGGTGAACGTGGACGTGCCGGCGTCCGCGATCCGCACCAAGCCGGAAGCGCCGTTCAAGGAAGCGAAGGCGGCGGTGGACCTCACGCAGGCGGAGATCATCGTGGCGGTGGGGCGCGGCATCAAGGAGCAGAAGAACATCGAGCTGGCGAAGCAGCTGGCGGAGGCGCTCGGCGGGGAGCTGGCGGCCTCGCGTCCGATCTGCGATTCGGGATGGCTGCCGATGGACCGGCAGATCGGGTCGTCGGGGCAGACGGTCGCGCCGAAGCTGTATCTCGCGCTCGGGATCTCGGGCGCGATCCAGCACATCGTCGGGATGAAGGGCTCGCGCTCGATCATCGCCATCAACAAAGATTCGGAGGCGCCGATCTTCGAGATCGCGGACTTTGGCGTGGTGGGGAACCTGTTCGACATCGTCCCGCCATTGATGGAAGAAATAAAGAAGGCAAAGGCGGGGGCCTAAGATCAGCCACGGATCGCACGGAGCGCACGGATCAGAAGTAGCAGGATTGAAATCCGTGGAATCCGTGAGATCCGTGGCTAAGGTTTTCTGAATGCTCATTTTTCGCAAACCGCTGGAAGGCATTGAACGTCCGCAGATGGAAGCGGACGTGGTCATCGTCGGCGGCGGGCCGGCGGGGATGGCGTGCGCGCTGCGGCTCTCGCAGCTCATCGACGCGCACAACGAGAAACATCCTGAGCAGCAACTATCCAAAGAAAATATTTACGTGCTGGAGAAGGCGCGCGAGATAGGGCAGCACTGTCTCTCCGGCGCGCTGCTCGATCCGCGGTCGATGCGCGAGCTGCTGCCCGGCTTCGAGAAGGAAGCGCCGCTCGATGCCGAGGTGAAGAAGGAAGGCGTGTACTTCCTCACCGAGAAAGGGAAGTTCAAGTTTCCTATCACGCCGCCGCCGTTGCGCGACCACGGCAACTACGTCATCTCGCTGAACCGCTTCGTGAAGTGGCTGGGCGAGAAGGTGGAAGCGACCGGCATCACGGTGTTCACCGGATTCGCGGGCTCGGAGCTGTTGATCGAGGGCGAGCGGGTGGCCGGAGTGCGCACCGACGACAAGGGCGTGGACAAGCGCAACGAGAAGAAGGCGAACTTCGAGCCGGGATACGACTTGAAGGCGAAGGTGACGATCCTCGCCGAAGGGCCGCGCGGCTCGCTGACCAAGCAGCTCATCGGGCGCTTCCAACTCGACAAGGAGCGCAATCCGCAGACGTATGGCGTGGGCGTGAAGGAGCTGTGGGAGGTCCCCAGCGGACGCATCGCCGCCGGCGAGGTCATCTACACGATGGGATGGCCGCTGACGACGAAGGAGTACGGCGGCGCGTGGATCTACGGCGGCAAAGACAACGTGGTGTCGCTCGGGTTCGTCACGGGACTGGATTATCCCGACCCGCGGCTCGATCCGCAGCGCGTGCTGCAGGATTTCAAGCAGCATCCGTGGGTGGCGGGGTTGCTCGAAGGCGGCAAGATGATCCGCTACGGCGCGAAGTCGCTGCCCTATGGCGGATGGTTCGCCGTCCCACCGCTCGCGGGCGACGGCTGGCTGATCCTCGGCGATTCGGCGGGCCTGCTGAACTCGCAGCGGCTGAAGGGCATCCATCTCGCGATCAAGAGCGGGATGCTGGCAGCGGAGACGGCGTTCGAGGCGATGGTCGCGCAAGATTTTTCCAAAGCGAAGCTGGCGAGCTACGCCGAGCGCGTGGAAAAAAGCTGGATCAAGCAGGAGCTGTGGAAGGTCCGCAACTTCCATCAGGGTTTTGAGCATGGACTATTTCACGGACTCTTCCACGCCGGCCTGCAGCAGTTCACCGGGGGACGCGGCCTGCACGCGCGCTACGCGGCGACCGCGGGGCATCGGCGGCTGCGTCAGCTCAAAGACCTGCCGGCCGACGGCGGCGCGGAGAAGCATCTGCTGGGGCCGTTCAAAGGCGACGGCAAGCGCACCTTCGACAAGCTGACCGACCTCTACCACTCGGGCACGAAGCACGAGGAGGACCAGCCCGCGCACCTGGTCATCCACGACACGAACATCTGCAACACGCGGTGCGTGACGGAGTTCGGCAACCCGTGCCAGAACTTCTGTCCGGCGAACGTCTACGAGATGGAAGAGGCCGCGGACGTGCCCCACGGCAAGCGGATCCATCTGAACCCATCGAACTGCGTCCACTGCAAGACCTGCGACATCATGGACCCGTACGAGATCATCACCTGGGTGCCGCCGGAGGGCGGCGGCGGGCCGAACTACGACGGGATGTAGAGCAGATCCACGAGCGTGATGCTTAAATGCTGACGCAATACTCCATTACCGCGGACGACTTCGTGCAAGCGCAGCGGGTAAACACTCGCAGCAAGAGAGCCGGGGCGCGGGTTTCCTATTTGCTGTTCCGGATCCTGCCGCCAATCGCGTTTCTTGTAGTGCTCTTGGTATCGATCGTAAGACCGGAGCAATTCCCAACCCTCATGCCGGGGTTGATTTTTACGGGAATCCTTACGGCGATCATCTTCGCGCAACCTTTTTTGTGGAGACGGCAGTTTGCCAAGATCCCTCCCGCCCAGATGCAGGTAGCCGCCGAGTTCAGTGAGATGGAGATCCACCTCAAGACAGCGAACACGGACTCTGCTATTCAATGGCAGCATTTTCTCGGATGGGCGGAAGGAAAAGACTTATTCCTTCTGCACCAACGCGCGACCTGTTCAACATCGTCCCCAAGCGCGCCTTCACGCTTGATCAACTCGAAGAGTTCCGCGAACTTCTCGCCCGAAAGCTCCCGCAGAAAAAGTAGCGGTCCGTTCCGCATGCCGCGTAGCGGCTGGGAATGCTAGCCCAGGGCGAAGCCCTGGGTGGCCGGGTCCATAAGAGGGCGCCGCGCCCTGAAAGGGGGCGGGGAATCACGTCCAGATGTAACGTTCGTCGTATTCCACGCCGTGTTTCTTCAGCTCACCTGCGAACGACTGACGCTGAATGCCCCGTAGCCCGATTGCCAGGCAAAGTCCCTCGCAATCTTCTGCTCGTGGATCCAGCGGCTGGATGCCTGCTTGATCTCCTGCACCGCCCGCGCTACGGCTGTCTTCGGGCGCAGCGAGATCAGCCCGTGGACGTGATCTGCCGTACCGTTGAACAGGATCGGGTAGCCCTCCATGTCCTTGGTGATGCCTCCCATGTACGCGTAGAGGCCTTCGCGGATGGCGGTGGTCAGAGTAGGTTCGCGGTTCTTCGTGCTGAAGACGATGTGGAATAAGAGATCGGCGTGGCTCTGCGACATAAGCCTCCCGCCCTTACAGGGCGGGGCGGATTCTATACGAACAACGTACCCAGGGCTTCGCCCTGGGCTAGCATTCCCTTCGCCCTTCGGGCGAGAACTCCGTATGAACAACGTACCCAGGGCTTCGCCTTGGGCTAGCATCCTTCGCCGTTCGGGCGAGAACTTCGTATGAACGACGTACCCAGGGCTTCGCCCTGGGCTAGCATTCCCTTCGCCCTTCGGGCGAGAACTCCGTATGAACAACGTACCCAGGGCTTCGCCTTGGGCTAGCATCCTTCGCCGTTCGGGCGAGAACTTCGTATGAACGACGTACCCAGGGCTTCGCCCTGGGCTAGCATTCCCTTCGCCCTTCGGGCGAGAACTCCGTATCACGCGGGCCGCCGGAGGGCGGCGGCGGGCCGAACTACGACGGGATGTAGAGCAGATCCACCACAGAGACACAGAGGCACAGAGGAATCGGAGGGAATCTCTCTGTGCTCTCAGTGCGCGGTGGTGAAAGAGACCGCGGTTTGCTTTTCCCCGCGATTCACGCCAGAATCAAAGCACTCCCATGAAGTCCTTCACCCAGCGTCTCGCGCTCTGCCTGCTTGCGCTCTGCGTGCCGGCGATGGCTTCCGACAAATGCATTGGCGGCGCGGGCGGCGTGAAGTATCCGCTCTCCGAGCAGTACAGCGTGGCGATCGAAGGCGGAACGGGCGAGCACGCGGGCAAGTGCCACGTGCTGATCAGCGGGCCGGCGGGCGCGGTGTTCGACAATTATTCCTACGACGTGCAGGTGGACCCGTTCTCGGGCAAGGACGTAAACAACGACGGCAAGCCGGACATGATCCTGTTCGGACACGTCAACTCGCGGCAAGACCCGCTGACCTACTGGATCATTTCTTTCGCGGAGCCGGCGTTCCTGGCGCGCCAGATCACGACGGTGTATCCGCTGACCTTCGAGGACCGCGACGGCGACGGCAAGATGGAGATTTGGACGCGCGAGTGGGTGTTCAACGGCATCGATGGGCTCGACGAGGATGACTCGCCCCATCCGCAGATCGCCTTCCGCCTGGTCGGCAACCGGCTGATCTACGTGAGCAACCTGTTCGCCTCGGAATACGAGCCGGAGATCGCGGACGCGCGCACGCGCCTGACCGAAAACGCGGTGTCGCTGTTCAAGAACGAGACCTCGCCCGGGCATCCGGCGAGCGAGAAAGACGACAAGCCGAAGGATGATCCCAAGTCGGAGCGCACCCGGCTGGAAGTGAAGTCGGCGACGCTCAAGGTCGTGCTGGCTTACATCTACGCGGGCAAGACGGCGGAAGCGATGAAGCAGCTGGGCGACGACTGGCCGTACAACGACCGCGACCGCATCCGGCAGATCATCCTGCGGACGCGGCAGAACGGCATGTTGCGGCAGCTCAACGCGCCGCAGCCGGCAGCCGCGCCGGGCGCGCAGCAGTCTTCGGCGGCCCCGCCCGCGCCTGTTTCCACCCCACCGCAGTAGCTATAATCAAATCACGTTTTCGACCGCGCTTGCCTGCGGGTATACCCATGGCGCGCGCGGCGGTTCCCGCAGCGAGCGGGACAAGGGCCCGGGTGGAAACGCCCGCGCCTCCCGTTTGGAAAGGAAACGTATCTGCGCTGCGCGGCAGTCGTCCGCGCACACACATCCGTATCCTTTCCTTTCGACGTACATCCAGAAGCTAGCGGCCAGGAGCTGGAAGCTGTCTCTCTTCGACAAACACGGGCGCCGCATCACCGACCTGCGCATCTCGGTCACGGACCGGTGCAACTACCGCTGCGTCTATTGCCGTACCGGACGCGAGGGCGCGCAGTACGCGGAGCTGCAGATCGCCGACTACGCGCGCATGGCGCGCCTGTTCGTGTCGCAAGGCATCGAGAAGATACGCCTCACCGGCGGCGAGCCGCTACTGCGCGCGGGTTTGCTGGAGCTGGTCCGGGAACTCGCGGCGTTACCAACCGTATCGGGTGCGCCGCTCGATATCGCCATCACGACCAACGGTCACCTGCTGGCGGAGATGGCGCAGCCCCTCAAGGATGCCGGGCTCACGCGCGCGACCATCAGCATGGACGCGGTCGATGCCGAAAAATTCGCGCGCATCACGCGGGTCGAGAATGGATATGAGAACGTGCGCGCCGGCATCCGTGCCGCCAAGACCGCGGGGCTCGATCCGGTGAAGGTGAACTGCGTGCTGCTGCGCGGCTTCAACGACGACCAGGTCGTCCCGTTCGCGCGCTTCGCGCTGGAAGAGGGCGTGATCGTCCGCTTCATCGAATTCATGCCGCTGGAAGAAGACCGCGTGTGGTCGCCGGAAATCGTCGTCCGGCTGGAAGAGATCGTGGAAACGCTGGCGCAGGAATTTGCCGTCACGGAGATCGGCCATGGGGCGAGTGAGACGGCGCGCCGCTACCGCATCGCGAGCGGCGATGGCGCGGCGGAGATCGGCATCATCGCGCCGGTGTCGCATCCTTTTTGCGGACACTGCTCGCGGGTCCGCGTGACGTCCGATGGGAAGATCCGCACCTGCCTGTTCTCGCAGTTCGACCACGACCTTGCCGGCCGCATGCGCGCGGGCGCGAGCGACGACGAACTCATCGCGTACATCCATTCCGTGGTGGCGCAGAAGGAAGCGCGGCATCACATCGGTGAGCCGGATTTCGTGCCGGCATCGCGGACGATGGTGCATATCGGGGGGTGAGGAAAGGACAAATGACAAATGACAATTGAAGATCAAAGGCCTCCAGCTGGCTGCGCGCGTTTGAATTTCAATTGTCATTTTTCATTTGTAATTTGTGAATCGTCATTCTGGATTCCGGCTTGCACCTTCCGCGCTGCTTTCCTACAATTGACCTAGACGCCCGAAAATCCAAGTGTTCGGCCCAAAGCAAGGCGTCTGAGATGGCTGCAACAACCCCGTGGTTTGGTCCCGGCGCATCGGGAAGCGAAGCCACTGCAGCCGAAGAAATGCTTTCAACATCCCCGTTCCGGGTCCCGTAATGCGGGACGCCGGGACTGAAGGCGGCAAACGAAGTGGCGACGGCACTCGCTCCAACTACCTGTTCGCTCGAGAACTATCTCGTCCACCCCGACCACGAGATGGATGCCCGCATCGCGGCGGCCAAGCGCGCGCTCGGCGGATCGACCATCATCCTGGGACACCACTACCAGCGCGACGAGGTCATCCGCTTCGCTGACCACACCGGTGACAGCTATCGCCTCTCGAAGATCGCCGCGGAGACAGGCGCCCGCTACGTGGTGTTCTGCGGTGTGCACTTCATGGCGGAGTCGGCGGACGTGCTGGGGAACTCCGGGCAGCGCGTCATCCTGCCGGACCTGAACGCGGGATGCTCGATGGCCGACATGGCGGAGATCGGGCAGGTCGAAGACGCGTGGGAGCAGCTCGCGCGGCTGGGCGTCGCTGCGCAGATGACGCCGATCACCTACATGAACTCCACGGCGGCGATCAAAGCGTTCTGCGGCGAGCGAGGCGGGCTGGTGTGCACATCGGCGAACGCCGACCGCGCCTTCCGCTGGGGATTCTCCAAGAGCGAAAAAGTTTTCTTCCTGCCCGACCAGCATCTTGGGCGCAACACGGCGTACGCGATGGGGGTCCCGCTCGACGAGATGGTGGTCTGGGACCCGTTCCAGATGATGGGCGGGAACACGGCGGAGCGGCTGCGGCGCGCGAAGATCATTTTGTGGAAGGGGCACTGCTCCGTCCACCAGCGCTTCTTGCCGCAGCATGTGGACCAGGTGCGCGGGAAGTATCCGGGGATAGAGGTCGTAGTGCATCCCGAGTGCCGCTGGGAGGTGTGCCAGAAAGCGGACGCGATCGGCTCGACCGACCAGATACGGGCGATCATCGCGGCCGCGCCAGCCGGCGCGCAGTTCGCGGTGGGCACCGAGATCCATCTCATCAACCGGCTGGGGAAAGAGCACCCCGACAAGACGGTCATCACGCTGGACGACTCCGGCTGCCTGTGCACCACGATGTTCCGCATCTCGCCGCAGCATCTGTGCTGGGCGCTGGAAAACCTGGTCGAGGGCAACGTCGTGAACCAGATCAGGGTGGCCGACGGGACGAAACACTGGGCGAAGGTCGCGCTGGAGCGGATGCTGGAGATTTCTTAACTTGTTAACTGGGTAATTTGTTAATTTGGAGGCTTAAGCCTCATGTCTGCAAAAACTTTCACTCTCGCCGAAGCGCAAGTGCTGCTGCCTATCCTCGAGTCGCTGCTGCGTGCGGCGATGGAAGGGAAGAAGCTGATCGAGGAAGTGGATGAGGAGTTCCAGGCGCTCTCCAGCCGCATCTTCCTCAACGGCGGCACGTTCGTGGACGTGCTCCCGCTCGCGCGACGCAAGCGCGATCGCGAGGAAGCGGTGCAGCGAGTGAAGGACGCGCTGGCCGAGATCGATTCCACCGGGGTGCAGGTGAAAGACATCGACATCGGACTGCTGGATTTTCCGTGCGTCGTCGAGGACCGCGTGATCCTGCTGTGCTGGAAACTGGGCGAGAAGGGCATCACGCACTGGCACTCGACGGATGAAGGTTTCGCCGGCCGCAAGCCGATCGACGACAAGATCGCGAACGCGAAGCCCAAGAAGAACAACTAGCGGCGGTCGCGGCGCGCCGGCCTTACTCCATAGATTGCGATCGCAATCACCATCAAACCCACGATCACGGCGTAGGGCGCAAAGACGGGGCTATGGAACCAGTTCGCATAGTGCAGCTTTCCCGCAGCGAGAGTAAGCGCTCCGAAGCCGCAGATCACCACTCCGATCACCGCCAGTCCAAAACGCAACATGCGGTTCATGCGGCGAGGCTCCGCCGAATCTCTCATCTCTCTCATCCCGTGATCAGGGCTTCTTTCCGGGCAGCCACTGCGGTTTGAAATCGCCATTGACCAGCCACTGCACCGGCGCGATGAGCGAGTCCACGGCCTTGGTGTAATGCGTCCAGTCCACGTGCGCGAGGTCATCCTGGGGCGAGTGGTATTCCTTCTGCAAGCCGAAGCTGCCGATGGTCTGCGCGACCACTCCCTTTTTTGCCAGGATGTAATTGTCGGAGCGCTGGAAGAAATTCTCGCTGGGATACGGGTCGCCCACCACGTTCGCGCCGTGCTTGGCGAGCTCGGGACCGAAGTCGGTGCGGTCAAAGCCGGTCATCCAGAGAACGTTGGGCTGGAGCTTGGGGTCGGGCCACGCGAGCATCTCGAACTCGAGGTTGGCGGTGTAATTCGCGAGCGGCACCGGCGAGTGGCTGAGGAAGTACGTGGAGCCGAGCCCGCCGAGCTCTTCGGAGCCGAAGAGCGCGAAGACGACGGTGCGCTTCGGCTTGGGACCGGCGCCGATGGCGCGCGCGAGCTCGAGGACGGTCGCGGTGCCTGAGGCGTCGTCGCAGGCGCCGTTGTAGATGTTGTCGTCCTTGGTCGGAGGCATGCCGTTGGGCGGCGTGCCGGTGCCAAGGTGGTCGAGGTGCGCGGTGAGCAGGATGGCATCCTGGTCGGCGTTGGGCTCGCTGCCGTGGATGATGCCGACGGCGTTGTAGGTGTACTCGCGCCTGGGCTCGCCCAGCTTCGTGTTCAGCGAAATGACGGTGCCATCGGGAAGCGCGGCGATCTGCTTGGCCGCATCGGGCTTGAGGACCGCGATGTCGCGCTGCAACCCTCCGCCCATGACGGAAGCCTCACCGCCGACCACGGTGCGCTCGAACAATGGACGGTCCTTGGCGAGCGAGTCCCACATCTTCACGTTCTGGTCGGAGGCGGGAATGAGCACCGCAGCGGCGCCCGACTGGATGAGCGCGAATATCTGGCGGAACCACTTGCGCGGGTCGGAGTTGGTGTCCGCGGCCCAGTAGACGACGGCGCCGGGGGTGACGTTGCCGGCTTGCTGCGGCAACTTCTGCAGCGGACCGGAGACAGTCTTGCCCGAGCTGCGCGAGAGGATGAATTCCTTGCCGTGCGTGAGCGTGACGGCGCTGCCGTTCGTGGTGAAGGTGAGCGTGGGCGGCGCGGCGAGCTGCGCGGTCTCGAGCGTGGCCTTCTGGATGTATCCGTTCTTGTCGGGATTGTCGGACGAGCCCGCGGGCTCGACGCCATACTGCGCGAGCTGCGAGGCGACGTAGGTGGCGGCGGTCCATTCGTCAGGCGTGGCCGAGCCGCGTCCGCGCATGGCGTCGGAGGCGAGGAACTCGAGCGTCGCACGCAGGCAGCGCGCGCACACGTGTTGGGTCTCCACCATTGGGCTGGCCGCAGCGGCGGGCTTCCGCGGCGCCGGCTTCTTCCGGGCTTCGGCGGGAAGAACGATGGATAACGACAGCAGCAAGAGCGACAGGACGAACGAGCGCGAGCGTGCGAGCAAGTTTCCTCCAGGGAACTTCCTTCAGAGAACAGGCAGTATAGCGAACGGGCATGCAGGGACGGGGAGGTCGCGCCGCCAGGAAGGTAAGTAGAACGCCGAGTCGCGGGCGGCGTCTAACTTGTTACAATCTGTATCCGCTGGCCGCTGGAGATTGTCTTGACCGGACTGAAAAAGCCGCTGTTCGCGCTCGTCATGCTGCTGCTGATCGCGTTCGCGCTCGCCGGCTGCGGCAACTTCTTTACTGACGAATCGAGCTCCAGCACGGCTAAGTTCGCCTTCGTGGCGAACAACGGCTCCGGGAACGCCTCGGCCTACACGGTCGGCAACAACGGCGCACTGGCGAACGCGCCGGGCTCGCCGTTCGGTGCGGCGACGAATCCCAACGCCGTCGACGCTGACGCCAGCGGACGCTTCGTCTACGTGGCAAACAATGCCGGCGGCATCAGCGCCTACACCATCAACCGCGATACCGGCGCGCTCGGCGCGGTCACCGGCTCGCCCTTCACTCCGGGCAACGGATACCTTGGGCTCGCGGTCGATCCGGCGGGCCGCTACCTGTTCGCGCTGACGACGGCGGGGAACCTCGAGCAGTACACCATCAACAACACCAGCGGCGTGCTCACCATCAACGGGACGGCGGTCGCTGTCGCGAGCACGCTGACCAACTCGGTCGTCGAAGATCCCTCCGGCAATTTCGTGTTCGTCGCGACGGGAGCGGCCGGCGTGGTGCCGCTGAAGATCCAGTCGAACGGCACGGTGGTCGCGGGCAGCGTGCAAGCGCCGGCGCCGTGCACCGCGGCGAACCGCGTCGCCATCACGCCCAACGCGCGCTTCGCGTACATCACCGACGGCACGAGCGTGTGCATCTTCAGCATCAACAGTTCGACCGGTGCGCTGACGGCGGTGACGGGCGGTTCGGGCGGCTCTCCGGTCGCGACCAGCGGCACCACGCCGACGGGACTCGCGGTGGATGACAGAGGGCACTTCCTGTATGTGACCAACGCCGGCACGAGCACCGTGACCGCATTCACGGTCGCTTCCGACGGACGGCTGGCGACCATCGCGGGGTCGCCGTTCGCGACCGGCACCACGCCGGTGGACGTGAACTCCGACCCTTCCGGACAGTTCCTCTACGTGGTCAACAGCGGGAGCGGCAACGTGTCGATGTACACCATCAACACATCGACCGGTGTGCTCACCGACCGCGGCACAGCGGGCGCGGGCACGACGCCGACCGCGATCGTCACGACGCCGTAAGGATTGTTGTCGCGGCCGGTGGCGGCGTGTAGAATCGCGCGCGAATTCCCGTACTCCAACCCATGTCCCAGATCCGCAAGATCGGCATCTGCACCGGAGGAGGCGACTGCCCCGGGCTGAACGCGGTGATCCGCGCGGCGGTGCGCACCGCGGTGCTCAAGTACGGCTACGAGGTCATCGGGATCGAAGACGGCTTCGACGGCTTGATCTGGCCGGCGGAGAAGGCGCGGCCGCTGACCATCCACGACGTGAGCGGGATCCTGCCGCGGGGCGGGACGATCCTCGGCACCACCAACCGCGGCGACCCGTTCCGCTACAAGCTGAACGCCGACGGCAAAGACGTGGTCAAGGATTTTTCCGACGACGTCATCCAGAACGCCAAGGCGCTGGGGATGGACGCGCTCATCGTGATCGGCGGCGACGGCACGCAGAAGATCGGGCTGCAGCTGTTCGAGAAGGGGCTGAAGATCGTCGGCGTGCCGAAGACGATCGACAACGATCTTTCCGCCACGGAGATCACCTTCGGCTTCGACACCGCGCTGCATACGGCGACCGACGCCATCGACAAGATCCACACCACGGCGGAGTCGCACCACCGCATCATGCTGGTCGAGGTGATGGGACGCGATGCGGGCTGGATCGCGCTCGAAGCCGGCATCGCGGGCGGCGCGCACGTGATCCTCATCCCCGAGATCCCGTTCACCATCGAGCGCATCTGCCAGTTCGTGCGCGACCGCGAAGCGATCGGCAAGCGCTTCACCATCATCGTAGTGGCGGAGGGTTGCAAGCCGCCCTCGGACATGGCGGCAAAATACGAATCGCAGAAGCGCGCGGTGCCGCGGCCGGGACAGATCGGCAACGCCATCGGCGAAGCCATCGCCATGACCGCGCGCCGGGAGACGCGCGTCACCGTGCTGGGACACATCCAGCGCGGCGGCTCGCCGTCGCCGTTCGACCGCATCCTTTCGACGCGCTTCGGCGTGGCGGCGGTCGAACTGATCGCGCGCGGCGCGTTCGGACGCATGGTCTGCCTGCGCGAGGCACGCATCCACGACGTTCCCATCGCCGACGCGGTGGGCGCGATGAAGTCGGTGGACCCGAAGGGCGAGATGGTGCAGGTGGCGAAGGCCATCGGCGTCGGCTTCGGGGACTAGCTCCGCCCTGCCGCTGCGCACCTCCCCCAAAGAGCAAGAGCAAAGCCAAGAGCTTGAAACGCAGAGAGCGCCGAGTCCAGCAGAGGCCGCGGAGGACCGCGATCGGTCGCAGGGGCAGGACGGCGTGCCTGCTATATTCGTCCCAGTGCGGATGAGGGTTTCCTTACAGGCTCGTTTCCTGCTCGCCGGGTGGTGGTTGGCGCTCGCCCTGGCCGGTTGCGGCAAGCAGCCGGAAGAGACGAAAGAGCTGGCCTACGTGGCCGCTCCGCAGGTGATGCTGCGCGACCGCGTGGCCGCCGTCTACAACAAGGTCGGCACCGCGAAGAACGGCGAGAAGCTGCTCGTGCTCGACCACCAGAAGCGCTTCGTGAAAGTGCGCACGCCGCGCAACGAAGAAGGCTGGGTGGAGCAGCGCTACCTGGCTGAGCCCGCGGTTTATGCCTCCGCGGAACGGCTTTCGAAGATGAATGCGCGCGCGCCCTCGCAGGGCAAAGCCACGGCGCGCACCGATACGAACCTGCACATCGAGCCGGGCCGCGAGGCGGACCACCTCTATCTGATCAAGGAAAATGACAAGGTCGAGGTGCTGGCGCGCGCCACGGCGGAGAAGCCCGGCACACGCGTGGCGCCAAAGGATGCGAACGACAAAGTCCCGCCGCCGGTGGTGGAGGACTGGCGCCTGGTGCGTGACGCTGCCGGACATGTGGGCTGGGTGCTGGCGCGCATGCTTGACCTGGACGCTCCGATCGAGATCGCGCAGTACGCCGAAGGCCAGCGCATCGTCGCTTACTTCGTGTTGAGCGAAGTGGAAGACGAGGGCAAGAAGGTGCCGCAGTACCTGCTCGCATTGAGCGAGGCCAAGGACGGCCTGCCGGACGACTACGACCAGGTGCGGATCTTCACCTGGAACCCGAAGCGCGACCACTACGAGACCGCCTACCGCGAGCGCAACCTGCACGGCGTGCTGCCCATCGAGGTCCGTACTGAAGATTTCGGCAAGGAAGGCAAGCTGCCGGTGTTCGTGCTGCGGGTGCGGGCTGAGGAGGGGAGCGACAAGACGGTGGAGCGCAAGTACAAGATGAGCGGCGTGATGGTGCGCCGGGTGTTGGGGCCAGGCGAAGAGGCTGCGCCCGTGCATACGGGTGCAAAGCGGAAACGGCGCTAGCTCGTCCAACCGATGCCGCTAGGTAATAGTGGTGCAAGGGTTTAGGCTTGGCATCAGAAGAGGCCCGGGCAGAATCCAACTCTCAGCGAGGGAACTATGGCGGAAAAGGTCAAGAAGCTGAACCTGGAACGCGATTATAAGAAGTACCTCTACTTCATCGACGGCCAGGGCAACGTGTCGCAAAAGGCGAAATCGGGCGAGGGCGAGACCAAGGTCCTGGTGGCGAACGCCGTGGAACGCGACAACAACTTCCTCTACTTCATCGACAAAGATGGCGACGTGGCGCGCTCACCGCGTGCCGCGCGCAAGAAAAAAGACAGCGCCGCCTGATCCTTCAAGGCACGAATGCTCGTCTTCCGTGACGGGGCGCGCAGGGTCGCGCTCCGTCCCTTACTCGAACAACTCGTAAGCTGCTGCCGGGGTGTGTCTGCCGCGGGCGCCGAAGCGCGACTGGAGGCGTTGCTGCGCGCGGGCGAGCTGGAGTGCGCGCTGGCGGATGAAGGCAGCGCCGCGGCGGAAGAGGTGGGCGGCGTCACTGACGCGCTCGCGGACGCGGTGGCTGCGGGTTCGCCGGAGAGCGACGGAGTCAGTGGCGAAGCGTTGCGCGCGCTGGAAGCGGTGCTGGGAGAAGACCTGCCGGAGACGGGACGCGTCTCTGTTCCTGAAGGTTTTGCGTACTACGCGCTGCATCCGATGGACTACGCGGAGGCGATCTCCCGTCTGCCGAGGAATGACCGGGTCGTTGTCATCGGCATCCGCAGTATAGGGACGACGCTGAGCGCGGTCGTGCGCGCGGAACTGGCGCGGCGCGGAGTGGAAGCGGAGCGGTTTACGGTCCGGCCTACCGGGCATCCGTGGGACCGGGAGACAAGCTTCACGCCCGAGCAGTCGGAAACCATTGCGCGCGCCACGCAACGCGGCGCAGGTTTCTTGGTGGTGGACGAAGGGCCGGGGCTGAGCGGGTCGTCGTTCCTCTCGGTCGCGGAGGCGCTGGAGGCGGCAGGAGCGCCGCGCGAGCGCATCACGCTGCTGGGCAGCCACGCCGCCGACGCCGCCAGATTGTGCGCGCGCGGCGCGGCGGTGAGGTGGCCGCGCTTCCGCTTCGTTTCTGTCGGCGCGACGTCGCGCGTGCCCGCTGGCGACGAGATCTCGGGCGGCGGGTGGCGCGATGTTTTCCTGCCCCAGGAAAGCGACTGGCCCGCCAGTTGGACCAGCTTCGAGCGTCGCAAGTTCCTCTCTCGCGACGGCCGGACGCTCTACAAGTTCGAAGGCCTGGGACATTACGGAGAAGCGGTGGTCGTGCGAGCGCGCCGGCTCGCCGAGCTGGGGTTCGCGCCGCAGGTTCGACCAGCGACCAACGGTTTCGCCGCGTACGAGCGCGTTCCGGGGCAGCCGATGCGCGCCGCGGAGGTCGACGAAAGCGTCTTACGTCGCCTGGCGGACTATTGCGCCGCGCGCGCAGAAAACTTTCCGGCAGATGAAGCGGACACGGCGGCGCTGGCGCAACTCGTCGAGGTGAACTGGCGCGAGGCATTTGGCGAGGAGATGGCGGCACCGCCGCTCGCGGCCGTGCGTCCCGTGATCGCCGATGGACGCATGCAGCCGCACGAATGGGTGCGCGCGAACGATGGCAAGATGCTGAAGACCGACGGCGCCAGCCACGGCGACGACCACTTCTTTCCCGGGCCGACCGACATCGCGTGGGACCTCGCGGGCGCCATCGTCGAATGGCAAATGTCCGCGGCAGAGTCGGATTTCTTTTTGCGAGAGTACGAGCGGCTGAGTGGGGACGACGCCGCCGACCGCCTGCCGGCGTACCTGCTCGCCTACACGCTGTTCCGGCTGGGATACTGCGAGATGGCCGCGGAGGCGATGCGCGAAAACGCTGAAGAAATGCGGCTCCGGCGCGAGGGCGCACGCTATCGGCAGTACGTGCGCGAGCTGCGCGGGGCGAGCGTCGCGGCCTGAAGAGCCCTCCAGTCCCAGGAATCTACGAGAAAAACGCGGCGATGGTGTCCACCACGTATTGCTGCTCGGGCTCGGTCAGCTCGGCGAACATGGGCAGCGCGAGGACGTCGCGCGCGGCGCGCTCCGATTCGGGGAAAGAGCCTTCTCCGTATCCGAAGTAGCGGAGTGGCGCCTGCAGGTGCAGCGGCACCGGGTAATAGACTTCGGTCCCGACGCCGTGGTCGGCGAGGAATTTCCGCAGCGCGTCGCGCTTCGCGGTCCGCACTACATACTGATGGTAGATGTGGTAGGCCTCGGGCGAGGTGCGCAGCAGACGGAGCGGCGTCTGCGCTGCGCCGGCGAGTCCGGCCTTCGCCAACAGGCGGTCGTAGGTCGCTGCGCGCGCGCGCCGTTCCTCGTTCCACTGCTCGATGTGCCGCAGCTTGACGTTCAAAACCGCGGCCTGGATGGCGTCGAGGCGGGAGTTCCCGCCGATCTCCTCGTGGTAGTAGCGAACTTCGCTGCCGTGATTTCGCAGGCGGCGCAGGCGGTCGGCGACCTGGGGATCGCTGGTGGTCACGCATCCGGCATCGCCGAAGGCGCTGAGGTTCTTGGTGGGATAAAAGCTGAACGCAGCAGCGCGCCCGAGCGTGCCGGCGCGGCGTCCACGCCAGGCGGCGCCGAAGGCCTGGGCGGCGTCTTCGACGATGACGAGATGATGGTCGGCGGCGAGGCGGCCGAGCGCGTCCATATCGGCGCACTGTCCGTAGAGATGCACCGGCAGCATGGCCTTGAGCCGCGGCGAGAAGGAATCGCGGAAGCGGGCTTCGACAGCGGTGGCGTCGAGGTTCAACGTGTCGGGATCGATGTCGACAAGCACGGCGCGCGCGCCTGCGCGCACGATCGAGCTGATGGTGGCGAAGAAGCTGAAGGGCGTGGTCAGGACTTCGTCGCCGGGCTCGACGCCGCAGGCAGCGAGCGCGAGCCAGATGGCGTCCGTACCGGAGGCGCAGCCGACGCAAGCTTCCGCACCGACGAATTTGGCGGCGCCGCGCTCGAACGTCTCTACCTGCGGACCAAAAATGAAATGCTGCGATTCGCAGACGGCGTCGATCGCGGTGCGGACTTCCTCGCGGATGCGCGCGTACTGCCGGCGGAGGTCGAGCAGCGGCACGGTGCGCGCCGACACGCCGGTGCTAGCGGAAGTGGGCGAGGGAGTCATCGGACGAAAATCTAGCGCGATTCTATCATCCATCGGCGGTGGGTCCGCGCTTCAAGAGGGTGCGGTCCGGGAGGCGCGGAAGTGCTTCAGAGCCGCGGAAATGGCGGCTGCGGTGCGCTCGTGGAAAGATGCTCGAGCCACGCGGCAAGCGCGGGACGGAGCGTCGCGAGGGGAATATCGAGGTAGCGATCGGGGAACGGCGCGAGGCCGGCGGAGGCGCGGGCCAGGACGGAGAGCGCGCCCGTCCGGTTGCCGGTCGAGTGATGGTGCAACGCGACCGCGACCTGCGTAAGGGCACGGAGGAACGCCTTTTGGTCGCCATCGGCAAGGCGCCAGGCGTCCTCAAAAGCCTCATGCGCGGCGAAGAAGTCGTGCTGCGCGAAGGCGGCGCGGCCGTGAGAAATAAAATGTTGGATATCAGCCAATTTTCGCCATTCTACTGTTTTTGGTATTTAGCCGCGACCCGCCTATAAGAATTGGAACAAACCTACGGTGGAGACAAACATAACCTGTTGCGAATCAATCGGTTAGGCAGCAGAGACTTTGGCCGTCCGGGTGCATTAACCATACCGGTTTTCCCCAAATCTCAACCGAAGGAAATGACGATGATTTCACGATTTAGTCGGTTTGCCCTGATCGTCGCCCTCCTTGCGCTGAGCACCAGCTTACTCTGGGCTCAGGCAGGTACAGGCGAAATCACGGGCTTGGTGACCGACCCGCAAGGTGCGGTCGTGACGGGCGCGTCTGTCGACATAGTGAACACGGCGACAGGCGAGAAGCGCTCCACGCACACCACCGGATCCGGTGTTTACCGGTTCACGGCGCTGCCGGTCGGAAACTATACCCTGACAATCGATGCGAAGGACTTCCAGAAGACCGAAGTCCGGAACGTCAACATCTCAGTAGCAAACGTCTCGACGCGTGACGTCACGCTGAAGGTCGGCGCGGCGGGCACGGAGATCACGGTCGAAGAAGGCGGAGCGGCGCAGGTCGACACGAACGACGCGCAGGTCTCCACGCTTCTCGACAAGCGCGTGTGGCAGCAACTGCCGCTTGAAACGCGCAGCCAGAACGAATTCGTCGGCCTGCTGCCCGGCTCGAACGCCGTGGCGAGCACCGATACCGGCCGCGGCAACGCGGTCAACGGCGCGCGTACCGGCGCCGGCAACTTCATGGTCGAAGGTTTTGACAACAACGACCAGGGCCTCGGCGGCGGCGGCTCGATGGTGGGCATCGGCGGCGCAGCGACGACCATCTCTCCGGACGCCATCCAGGAGTTCCGCGTCATCTCGAACAACTACTCCGCTGAGTACGGCAAGGCGGGCGGGTTCGTGACCGACACGGTGCTGAAGGGCGGCACCAACCAGTGGCACGGTTCGGCCTTCGAATACAACCGTATCCAGGCGTTGGCGGCGAACAGCTTCTTCTCCAACCGCGCGGGCATCAAGGACAGCCTGGTGCGTAACCAGTTCGGCGGCTCCATCGGCGGCCCGATCGTGAAGGACAAGACCTTCATCTACGGCTCGATCGAATGGCACCGCGCGCGTTCGTCGGCGCCGGCGACCACCACTGGCACCACGCAGGACTTCCTCGACTTCGTCAATTCGGGCGCATTCGAGACCTTCCTCGAGAGCGATCCCAATGGTTTCTGCGTTCAGAACTTCGGCGCGGCCTGCGCCGGCGCGTTCCCGAACTCGGCCACCATCGGACCGATCGCCGCGAACCTACTGGCGACGCAGCCGTTCCCGCTGGCGACCGATCCCTCGACGTTCGTGTTCGGCGCAGCTGGCTGCGTCACGGGCGACGCGTGCGGCTTGGGCTTCGTTCCCTTGACCTATCCGGTGCCGGTCTACGGCACGGTGACGGTCAGCAACCCGCAATCGATCGACCAAGTGCGCTGGACGGTGAAGTTTGACCACCACTTCAGCGACAAGAACTCGATCGACGTGCACTGGCTCTTCGATGACGCGGACGCCAACACCGGGTTCAGCGGCAGCGACGCGACCCTCGGCGTTTCCTTGCCGCAGGTCGGCCGCGCGCAGAACGGCGGCATCGGCTGGTCGCACATCTTCACCCCGGCACTGCTCAACCAGTTCAAGATCGGTTATCAGCGCCACACCGCGAACTTCCCGGGCGACGCCGCGGCGTTCGCCGCCGGCATCCCGTCGATCGTGACCGCCTTCGATCCGTTGGGCGTCGCGTTCGGCAACGCCAGCAACCTGCCGCAGTTCTTCACCGACAACCAATACCTGGCGAAGGACGACATGAGCTGGGTGCACGGCAAGCACAGCTTCAAGTGGGGCGGAGAGTATCGCCGCACCGCGAACGCTTCGCAGTTCGATGCCGATTTCTTCGGCTTGATCGAACCGTACGACATCGAGAACCTGCTCACCGATATGACTCTCGGCGACGAGATGGATACCTTCGTATTCGGTGGCCCGACGCTCGGTTCGTGGTTCGCTGCGGAAGCCTCGATCGATCCGACGGTGTTGCCGACGGACCGCCCGGTCTATGCCCGTGGCTATCGCGCGAACGAGTTCGCGCTTTACGTCCAGGACGACTGGCGCATCCACCCCCGCCTCACGCTGAACCTGGGCGTACGCTGGGAGTACTTCGGACCGCCGCACAACAACCGTCCTGGCCTCGACTCGAACTTCTACTTCGGCCCGGCCACGACCCCGATCGCGACTGCCAGCACCAATCCTTTCTTCCCGGTCGACAACCCGAGCTTTGCGCGGGTTGCGTCGGGTGGTATGCAGCAGCGCGACAGTGACATCTGGGCGAAGGACTGGAACAACGTCTCTCCTCGCTTCGGTTTCGCGTTCGACGTGTTCGGTGACCAGAAGGTCGTGATGCGCGGTGGTTACGGCATCATGTACGACCGCATGTACAACAACATCTTCGAGAACATCCGTTTCAACCCGCCACACTTCTGCTTCTGCAGCTTTGGCGCGTTCATCAACGGCGTTCCCGGCGGTGCGTTGTCCACTCCGGGCGTCTACACCGTGCCGTTCAACAGCCAGGCGCAGTTCAGCAACCCGCTGTTCGCTCCGGTGCCGACACCTCGGCACATGGACGAGAACATGAAGACTGCCTATTACCAGCAGTACAACTTTGGCTTCCAGTTCCAGCTCTTCAAGGACTACGTTCTGGAAACCAACTACATCGGCAGCCTGGGTCGTGACCTGCTCGGCATCGTGAACATCAACACCTACAACGGTCGCACCGCGGGCCTGGGCGATTCCATCCGTCCGAACCCGAACTTCGGTAGCGACAACTTCCGCACCAACGCCTACAGCTCGAACTACAGCGCGCTGCAGATCACGTTGCGGAAGAGCTACTCCTACGGCCTGAGCTTCAACTCCAATTACACCTACGGCAAGGCCCTGGATGAGCTGAGCGACCTGTTCTTCAACCGCACGGGGACGAGCCCGACGGACACCGAAAACATCATGCAGGACTACGGTCCGGCTGACTTCGACGTGCGTCATCGCTTCGTGACCAACCTGAGCTACGACCTGCCGTTCTTCAAGAACAACAGCTGGATCGGCGGCTGGACGGTGAACACCATCGTCACGGCGCAGACCGGGCAGCCGTTCTCAGTCCTGGGCAACAGCGACCGTAACCGCAACGGCATCACCAACGATCGCGCGACGTACATCGGACCGGGCTCGATCACCAGCGCTTACACTGGTGGCAACCCGGCCGACGGCTACATCGATGCGTCGTTGTTCCAGCGCACGATCTGCGACCCGGCTGATCCTGTCACCTTCGGTTTCTGGTGCCAGGGCGGCGGCAACGGATCGAGCCGCAATGCTCTTACCGGTCCCGGCCTCGCGAACGTGGACTTCGGCATCGCTAAGTCGTTCAAGATCAGCGAGCGCATGAAGCTCACCTTCCAGGGGAACTTCTTCAACGTCTTCAACCACACGAACTTCGGCCGCCCCAACGCTTCCTGCACGTTCCTGGGAGCGTCGGCAAATCGCGTTTGCGATTCGACGACCACGTTCGGCAAGTCGACGACGACCGTGACCGATCCGCGCATCACGCAGCTGGCCCTGCGCTTCGACTTCTAGTCGAAACCGCAAAGCCTGCTGTAACCCTTCAGGGGAGCCGAAAGGCTCCCCTGATTTTTTTGCTCGCAGCAGTTTGCACCGGCTGTTCGCCTGAGGACCGGCGTGGGCAAGAATCCGTTTTCAACGCCGAGGCGCCGAACACGCCGAGGTTTCTCTTGCCGCCCTGCTTGTTCTCTTCGTCCCAGTCTGCTTGCCGCGGCCGGCGCGGCGGGTCGCGCCAGCGCCGTCGAGTCGCCGTTGGCGCAGGGCTTCCGCTATACTCGTCTGCTACCCGGCCTTGCAGTTCCTGGCAGCGACTGACCCCCTGTTTCGCGGAGGAACTTTATGCACCTGATGCATCTCGCCGACTCCCTGGGCCTGTTCGTTATGCCGGAGCACACCGGCAACGAGACCTTGGCCATCATCCTGCGCTGGATCCACTTCCTGGCCGGCGTGACCTGGATCGGACTGCTCTACTTCTTCAACCTCATCAACGTGCCGTTCATGAAGAACGTGGACGCGGCCGCCAAGCCGAACGTGTTCAAGAACCTGACGCTGCCTGCGCTGTGGTGGTTCCGCTGGAGCGCGGTGGTTACGGTGTTCGTCGGATTCTGGTACTGGGCGCAGATGTACGTGGCGGTGGACGCGGCGCGCGAGAATGCCAGTCCGTGGGGAACGATCGGACTATTCCTCATCGTGTGGATCGTGGCCTGGGCCATCGAGTACGCCGTGATCATGATGGCCACGCCGAAGAACGGATGGGTGCTCGCCGTCATCAACGCGATCATCGTGTCGGCGGCGTCGTGGATATTCGTGCACTTCGTCACCGTGGGACGCGACGACAATCACGTGCTCGCCATCGGCGTGGGCGGCGGCATGGGATTGTTCATGATGCTCAACGTGTGGGGCATCATCTGGCGCAACAACAAGGCGGTGATCAACGGCACGCTGGCGGGCGCCGCTCCGGCGAATGCGGCGGCGCTGGGACGCCAGGGGTTCCTGGCTTCGCGCACCAACGCGTGGCTCTCGATCCCCATGCTGTTCTTCATGGCGTCGAGCTACCACTACGTGATCTTCGGATAAAGGTGTTTCGGACAGAAGCCACGGCGAGCGCCGTGGCTTTTCCTTTTTTCGAAAAAAAGGCCCCGGAGACCGGGGCTAAAAAGGCTTGGCGTAATCTCCCCTGAATTGGCCGGCTGATGCCGGCTCGTCAGAAGGCAGTGATGCTCGCATCCCGGTGGCCTGCGTGTCAACCCGGGTGCCTAGGCGGTCATCGCTGCCGGAGCGGTGCGTGCTTGTTTTCAGCAGCTTACGGTGGTGCGGTTGAAAACATAGCGGCGCTGCCTTATCGTTAGGCGTCCGTCTTCCGGTCCGTTTTTGAGGAAGGCGGCAAGGACCACGCGCCATCAAAAGGAGATCGGCATGGAGAAGCCGGCACAGAACATCCAGGATTCCTTCCTCAACAACGCCCGCAAAGACAAGACGCACATCACCATCTACCTGCTCAGCGGCGTGAAGCTAACGGGGCGCATCCGCTCGTTCGACAAGTACTCGGTCGTGCTCGAGACCAACAACCAGGAGCAGCTCATCTTCAAGCACGCCATTTCGACGGTGGTGATGGGGCGCGTGGGACACAGCGCCGAGCCGAAGCCGGCCACCGCTTCGAGCGGGACCTCGGCGCCGGCGCCGGCGCAATCCACCGGGACCGAGGCGTAGCCGATTCCCCGCAGTGCAAGACGCAGCCAGGGAGCGGGCCGGAAGCGTCCGTCGAGCGTGCGCGATGCTTCGCCCTCCACGAGCGCGGGGCGCATGGCGCGCGATGCGGGTTCGCCGGCGGAGCGCGCGTTCCTTGTGGGCATCGACTACAAGCGCCGCAAGCCATCGCGCGTAGCCGCCCAAGCCAAGGCTTCCGCGAAGCCGGATGAGGCCGAGTCTTCTTCCGGCGCATCCGCAGGGCCAAAGCAGAAAAAAGAAGAGCTGTTCGCGTTCAGCGCGGAAGAGTCGATGGACGAGCTGCGCGAGCTGGCCTCGAGCGCGGGCGCGGAAGTCGTGGGCGAGGTGTTGCAGGCGCGCGACAAGCCCGATCCCGCCACGCTGATCGGCAAAGGTAAGCTCGAAGAAATCAAAGGCGCGGCCGCGATGGCGCGTGCGGACCTCATCCTGTTCGACCACGACTTGTCACCGTCCCAGCAACGGAACATCGAGGCGGAAGTGGACCGGCGGGTGATCGACCGCACGCAGCTCATCCTCGACATCTTTGCGCGCCACGCGCGCACGCGCGAAGGCCAGCTCCAGGTGGAGCTGGCGCAGCTGGAGTACCTGATGCCGCGTTTGGCGGGGCGCGGCCGCGAGATGTCGCAGCTCGGCGGCGGCATTGGCACCCGCGGGCCCGGTGAGACGCAGCTCGAGACCGACCGGCGCAAGATCGCGCGCCGCATCCGGACGATCCAGCAGCAGGTGGAGAACGTGCGGCGCGTCCGCGCCGAACAACGCCGGCGGCGCGAGGGCGTCGCGATGGAGACGATCGCTCTGGTCGGCTACACCAATGCAGGAAAGTCCACGCTGTTCAACGCGCTGACGCAGGCCGGAGTGCTGGCCAGCTCAAAGATGTTTGCCACGCTCGATCCGACGATCCGCGCCGTCACGCTGCCTTCCAAGCGGCGCGTGCTGCTCTCCGATACGGTGGGGTTCATCCGCAACCTGCCGCACACACTCGTCGCCGCCTTCCGCGCCACGCTCGAAGAAGTGCAGCGCGCGGCCATCATCCTGCACGTCTCCGACGCGACGTCACCCACGGTGCGCGAGCACGCGCAGGAGGTCGAGAAGGTCCTGGGTGAGCTGGATGCGCTGGGCAAGCCGCGGCTGCGGGTCGTCAACAAGATCGATCTGCTGCCGGAGGCGGAGCGCGCGGAGCTGCGTGACGACGACAAGACGGTGCATGTTTCCGCGGTGCAGGGGACGGGTATCGCAGCATTGCTGGCGCGGATGGACGAGCTGCTTGAAGCCGACCCGGTGAGCAGCGCGCGGCTGCGCGTGCCGCAGCGGGAAGGCAAAGCGCTGGCGATGATCGAGGCGCGCGCCCGCATCGTGTCGCGCTCGTACAAAGAAGGATTGGTGCTGCTGGAAGTGCAGGCCCCGGAGTCACTGCTGCGGCGGCTGGAACAGTTCCGCGCCTGACCGCCTTTACGGAAGCTGCGCGGCGAAGTCGCGCAACGCGGGCAGGTAGCGGTCGCGCGCCAGCCACTCGAAGTCGTTGTGTCCCGCGGAGTCCGACCACAATGACCATTTCTTTCCCGGCGCGGCGGCGAAGAGCAGTTCGCCGTGGTGGAACGGGATCACGCCGTCTTTGCGGCCGTGCATCACTAGCACCGGGCAGTGCACCCGCCGGATCTTCGCGAGATTATTGAAGCGGTCGAAAGGGACGAGCGGCACCTTCGTGAGCACGCGAAACGCGCTGGTGAAGCCGCTCTGTACGATCAATCCGCCCACCGGTTCGCGCGCGGCGAGGTCGATCGCAGGGCCGCTTCCGACCGATCGTCCGAGCAGGATGATGCGCGCCGGCGGTATGTGCTGCTCGCGTGTCAGGAAGGCATAGGCCGCGTCGATATCGCGATATGTGGCCTTGTCTCCGGCAGCGCCCTCGCTCGTCCCGTAGCCCTCGTAGTCGTACCCGAGCACGGCGAAGCCGGCGTCGTGGAGCTGCTTGAACAGTGGCTCGAGGTCGCCGATGTCCTCGGCGTTCCCGTGGCTATAGAGGATGGTGAACTTCGCCTGTGGATTCGCGAGGTAAAGCGCGGAGATCGTCTTGCCGTCCGCCGTGCGCAGCTTGGTGATGCGCGCGTCGTCGTGATAACTCGAGGGCTGAGGATAGAAGATCATGCGGTCCGACAGAAAGACCGCGACGAATACGAACACGAGGTAGAACCCGATGATGAGATAGAGCATGACGCGGAAGAATCGTCGCATGGCTGACAGGGAAGACGATAGGGCAGGGCCCGTCGTTCCAGGAAAGGCGGAAAATCTAAATGGGCCGACTGCCAAAGAGCGGTGACGATTCTTTGGCTACCGGCCCATTCGATCCTGAATCGGATCGGAGGTGATACGAATATGTTACCCCTCTCACCGGGGGTGTCAAGCAAAGTCGAGGGTAGCTGCTCGAATTTTTGGGCCATGTACCAGGCGCGTCACGCAACGCCAGCGGTGGCTTATCCCCGCATAAACAGTGAGTTGCGGTTCATTGACACCTCACGTCACGCCTGTTAATTTTGTGAGTTTGCAGGACTCGCGCCGCACCCCTTTATTCAGCAGAACAGCATGGAAAAGATCCTCTCCCAGCTAGGCGAATTACTGCTCGGCGCCGTGCCCACGGTCGTCCTGTTAGTCACGCTCATGTTGCTGTACAAGTTCATCCTGCACGACAAGCTGGTCGCCGTGCTAAGCGAGCGGCGGGCGCGCACCGAGGGCGCGATCCAGAAGGCGAAGGCCGACTTCGCGGCCGCCGAAGCGAAGACGGCGGACTACGAGAACCGCGTCCGCGAGGCCAAGCTCGCCATCTACAAGGCGCAGGAGGCGCGACGCAAGCAGATCATGGAAGCGCGCGCGGCCACGCTCACGCAGGCGCGTAGCGCGGCTGATACCAAGGTCAAGGAAGCGCGCACGGGCATCGAGAAAGACGTCCAGGCGGCGCGGGCCGGCCTCGCGACCGAGAGCGACAAGCTGGCCAGCGAGATCGTCCGCGTGGTGCTGGCCGGCGCAGCCGCAGGCGGTGCCCGTTGAAGCTTCGTCGTGCCGCACTCTTATTCCTCTTTCTAGCTTTGGTTGCGGGAGCGTTTCTGGTCGCTCAGGAAAAAGAGGCTGAGCCGGCGAAGGCGCAGCCTGCGCAAGCGGAACCGTCAAAGTCCCCCGAAGGGCAGAGCGCCTCGGGCGGCAAAGAGCTGGTCGAAGCGTCGAAAGAAGCCGAGACCGGCAAACAAAAAGAAGAGGACGAAGACGAGGAAGCGCAGTTCAAGTACTCGGCGTCCATCCAGTGGCTGGCAAGAAAGACGGGGATGAGCAAAGAGACGGCCTATTGGGTCGCGATCTCGATCAACTTCCTCATCGTCGCCGGCTTCATCGGATGGGCGGTGAAGAAGAGCGCGCCGATCCACTTCCGCAGTCGCACGGCGGAGATCCGCAAGCAGCTCGAGGAAGCACGCGCCGCCAGTGACGACGCCAACCGCCGCCTCGCCGACATCGAAGGCCGCCTCGGGCGCCTCAATGCGGAACTCGCCGAAATGCGCGCCGCTGCCGAACGCGACGCGGCCGCGGAAGAAGAGCGCCTGCGCGCCTCCGCCGAAGAGGACCGGCAGAAGGTCGTCGCGAGCGCGGAGCAGGAGATCGTGAGCGCGGCAAAGGTCGCGCGCGCCGAACTGAAGAAGTACGCGGCCGAGCTGGCCGTGACCCTCGCCGAGAAGAAGATCCAGGTCACGCCGCAGACCGACCAGGCGCTGGTGCGCAGCTTCGTCGCCGACCTCGGCAAGGAAGGGAAGGCGTAATGGCCGCCGTCACCAGCCGCTACGCGCGCGCGCTTGCCGACGTGGTCGTGGAGCGCAAGCTCGACCCCGCCAAGGTCATGGAGCAGCTCGACACGTTCGCGGGCGCGCTGAGTTCCACACCGCAACTGCGCAACGTCTGGGAGAACCCGTCGGTCCCGGCCGAGCAGAAACGCAAGGTGCTCGACGCGATGATCAAGGCGATCGGCGCGGACACCACGGTGCGCAACTTCGTCGCCGTACTCATCGACAACCGCCGCATCGCGGCGCTGCCGGAGATATCGCGCCAGTTCCGCACCGAGCTGTACGCGCGCCTCGGCATCGGGGAAGCGGAAGTCACCACCACGCGTGAGCTCTCGACGGATGAGAAGCGCGCGCTGGAAGCGCAGATCGTGAAGCTTACCGGGATGCGCGTGCAGGCGAGCTACGCGACCGACCAGAGCATCCTGGGCGGCGCGGTCGTCCGCATCGGCAGCACGATCTACGACGGTTCGGTCAAAGGTCAGTTGGCAAGATTGAAAGAAGCGCTCAGCAGCTAGCGATCCGCAGGAAGCGAGAAATCATGGCAGGCATCAAGGCAGACGAGATCACAAAGATAATCCGCGAGCAGATCGAGAACTACGAGACGAAGGTCTCCGTCGATGAAGTCGGCACGGTGATCTCGCTCGGCGACGGCATCGCGCGCGTCCACGGGCTCGACAAGGTCATGGCCGGCGAGTTGCTCCAGTTCCCGCACGACGTGGCCGGCATCGCGATGAACCTGGAAGAAGACCAGGTCGGCGCCGTGCTGCTCGGCGAATACACCGAGATCAAGGAAGGCGACGAGGTCAAGCGCACGGGACGCATCATGTCCGTGCCCGTCGGGGAAGCGATGATCGGGCGCGTGGTGAACTCGCTCGGCCAGCCCATCGACGACAAAGGCCCGATCGCGACGACGGCGTTCCTTCCGGTGGAGCGCATCGCTCCCGGCGTGATCGATCGCCAGCCGGTGCGCGAGCCGATGGCCACCGGACTCAAGGCCATCGACTCGATGATCCCGATCGGCCGCGGACAGCGCGAGCTCATCATCGGCGACCGCCAGACGGGCAAGACCGCGGTGGCGCTCGACACCATCATCAATTCGCGCGGCAACAACCTGATCTGCATCTACAACGCGATCGGGCAGAAGCGCTCGTCGATCGCGCAGGTGGTGAAGATCCTCGAGGACGCGGGTGCGATGGAGTACACCATCGTGGTTGCCGCATCGGCTTCGGAGCCGGCACCGATGCAGTACATCTCGCCCTACGCGGCGACCGCCATCGGCGAGTACTTCCGCGATTCCAAGCGGCACGCGCTCGTCATCTACGACGACCTCTCGAAGCACGCGGCCTCTTACCGCGAGATCTCGCTGCTGTTGCGGCGGCCTCCGGGGCGCGAGGCTTATCCGGGCGATGTGTTCTATCTGCACTCGCGCCTGCTCGAACGCGCGTCGAAGCTTTCGGACAAGAACGGCGGCGGCTCGCTGACCGCGCTGCCGGTCATCGAGACGCAGGCGGGCGACGTGTCGGCCTACATTCCGACGAACGTCATCTCCATCACCGACGGGCAGATCTACCTGGAGACCGACCTGTTCAACTCGGGCATCCGTCCGGCGGTGAACGTGGGACTTTCCGTCAGCCGCGTGGGCGGTTCGGCGCAGATCAAGGCGATGCGCCAGGTCGCGGGCACGCTCAAGCTGGAGCTGGCGCAGTATCGCGAGCTGGCGGCGTTTGCGCAGTTCGGCTCCGACCTCGACAAGGCCACGCAAGCGCAGCTCAACCGCGGCCAGCGGCTGGTCGAAGTGCTCAAACAGGGCCAGTACGCGCCGCTGCCATTCTCCAAGCAGATCATGATCATCTTCGCCGGCACCAACGGTTATCTCGATGACCTTGCCATCGAAGACGTGCGTCCGTTCGAGGCCGGTCTCTACCAGTACGTGGACACGATGAACCTCGGCCTGCTGAAGACGATCATGGAAAAGAAGACGCTCGACGACGCGCTGAAGGCCGACATTAAGAAGCTGCTCGATGATTACAAGCAGCGGTTCGTCTCGGAGAAGCAGTCGGCGGTGGCAGCGAAAGCTTAATGGCAAATATTCTCGACATCCGGCGGCGCATCCGCAGCGTGCGCAACACGCGGCAGATCACCAAGGCCATGCAGATGGTCTCGGCGGCGCGTCTGCGGCGGGCGCAGGAGCGCGCGCTGGCGGCGCGTCCGTACGCGCAGATGTTGACGAACGTGCTGAAATCGCTGGTCGCACGCGCGGAGGTCTACGATCCCGAGACCGGGGTGCCGAAGCATCCTTTGCTCGCGGAGCGGCCTGAGCAGAACATCCTGCTCATCGTGGTTAGCGGTGAGAAGGGGCTTGCCGGGGCGTTCAACACCAACATCCTGAAGGCGGCATCGCGCTTTATTGCGACGAAGGAAGGGAAGTCAGTGGAGTTGGTCGCCGTCGGCCGCAAGGGCCGCGACTTCTTCCGGCGCCGCTACGGCGCTGTGCCGCCGATGGCGGAAGGGGAGCGCGCGGCGGCGGGGAATTACCTGACGGCGGAGCACGTTGGGATCCTCAACAAGCTCGAGTACCGGCATGCAGCCGAGCTGACGGAGTGGATCATTGAGCGTTACACGCGCGGCGAGATCGATTCGGTGTACGTGGCGTTCAACGAGTTCAAGAGCGTGATCTCGCAGCGGCTGGTGGTGGACCAGGTGCTGCCCATCGCGGAGATCGGTGAGCGCGAGACGCATCTCGCGGACGAACAGACCGAGGAAGCGCGCAAGGCAGCCGGCGAAGCGGCGCAGGCCGCGGGCGTGAGCGTGCACGAGGCCGACACCACCGAGATGGACCACGCGGCCGCGAAGTTTGCCACCGCGCAGGTGGATTACATCTACGAGCAGTCGCCGGACGAACTGTTCCGCAGCCTGCTGCCGAAGTACGTGGGCGTGCAGATCTTCCGGTCGCTGCTGGAATCGATCGCGGCGGAGCACGCGGCGCGCATGACGGCGATGGATTCGGCGACCAACAACGCCAGCGACATGATCGATTCGCTCACGCTGATCATGAACCGCGCGCGCCAAGCCAAGATCACGAAAGAGATCATAGAGATCGTCTCAGGAGCAGCAGCTTTGTAGCAGATTGCCGAAGTGCCGAATTGCCGAACTGCCGAATCGGATCCAAGACCCGCAGTTCGTTCCGCAATCCGGAAATCGAGATTGAGGTTTTATGGCAGAGAACATTGGCAGAGTGATCCAAATCGCGGGACCGGCGGTGGACGTGCAGTTCGCCGAGTCGCATCTCCCGCCCATCTACGAAGCGGTGCGCGTGGTCAGCGAGGGATACAAGGTCCCGACGCCGATCGACGTCGTGCTCGAAGTGCAGCAGCACCTGGGCGAAGGCCGCGTGCGCTGCGTCGCGATGCAGCCCACCGACGGCATGGTGCGCGGCATGAAGGCCATCGACATGGGCGGCCCGATCTCGGTGCCGGTAGGCAAGGAGACACTGGGCCGCGTGATCAACGTGATCGGCGAGCCGGTGGACAACCTCGGTCCGATCGGCTCGTCGAAGCGCATGCCTATCCATCGTCTCGCGCCGGCGTTCGATGAGCAGGCCACGAGCGCGGAGATGTTCGAGACCGGCGTGAAGGTCGTGGACCTTATCCAGCCCTTCCTGAAGGGCGGCAAGATCGGATTGTTCGGCGGCGCGGGCGTGGGCAAGACGGTCGTCATCATGGAGCTCATCAACAACGTCGCCAAGCAGCACGGCGGATTCAGCGTGTTCGCGGGCGTGGGCGAACGCACGCGCGAAGGCAACGACCTGTGGCTCGAGATGAGCGAGTCGGGCGTGATCAAGCCGGGCGATTACAAGAATTCCAAGGCCGCGCTGGTTTACGGACAGATGACCGAGCCGCCCGGGGCGCGTCTGCGCGTGGCGCTGACCGGCCTGACGGTCGCGGAGTACTTCCGCGACGCCGAGGGCGCGGACACGCTGCTGTTCATCGACAACATCTTCCGCTTTACGCAGGCGGGTTCGGAGGTCTCCGCGCTGCTGGGCCGCATGCCGAGCGCGGTGGGATACCAGCCGAATCTCGCCACCGAGATGGGCGAGCTGCAGGAGCGCATCACGTCCACGAAGAAAGGCTCGGTCACCTCGGTGCAGGCCATTTACGTGCCCGCCGACGACTTGACTGACCCGGCGCCCGCGACCACGTTCGCTCACCTGGACGCGACGACGGTGCTTTCGCGTCCGCTGACCGAGATCGGGATCTATCCGGCTTTCCAGCACAGTGGGATCCGAAGCTTGGAATTCACGTGACTTGAAGTCGCGGC
>JADMIO011121644.1_pt1 | contig 76004 bp, 50 predicted proteins | sample 8958161 | NCBI WGS metagenome assembly JADMIO01 (sample SAMN16585339, study PRJNA669376) | soil metagenome | isolation source: Crop rotation soil | place: USA: Cullars Rotation, Alabama | collected 2011
GCGACAACTTGTCCACGTGGAATTCTAAGCTTAGGATCCCAATGTGCTGGAAAGGTCAAACGCCCGTATTACGCCGGCCGATGATCGTCGAAGGGCGCTTGAAAAAGGCGCTCATCATGGATGATGGATTTAAAGTCATTGTCGACGATCGCGCGCAAACGAGCGAACTTTACGATTTGAAAACCGACCCTGGTGAATTGCGCAATCTTTATGATGGCCCCGATTCCCCCGGTGCGAATCGAGTCGAAACTTTGCGCCTCTTCTTCGATGCGCACACCATCAAGCGACCAGGCTACACCATACCTTATCGACCGTGATGCCCATGAAAATCGTCCAGCTTTCTAATTGCCGAGGTCGCGCATGAGTCACCCGGATGAGTCGTCGGACCATTCCGACGAACAGCAAGCCGATCCCTCGGCCCAGGTCGAAAAGCCAATATCCGCCGTGGCTGAGGTTTTGCCGAGCCAAACGCCGGAAGCTGCTTTGCCCGAACCGTTGCCGGCGGCAGTTGTCGATGTCGCGCCATTGCAGCCCGAACCGTCGCTCGCAGCGGTCGTCGATATTGCGCCATTTCAGCCCGGGCTGTTGACCGTTACGACGGAGCCAATGGCCCCCCTTCCATTCGACGTCGTGATGGGCGTGGGGCCTACGCTGGATGGCGAAACCGACATAGCGTTGGAAGCGCCCGTCGCTGTGCCTCCTGCGCCTGCAATGCCCGTTCCGCAGAAGATCGACGTTTCCGCATTCATGCGCGCATTGGTCGTGCTCACGACGGTCGGGGCATCGTTGGGCGGTTTTGTTGCGCAATTGACGTTACTCGGCCAGCTCGATCAGCTTGTCCTGAAAAACGAAATGCTCGGGCGGTTGCGAGTCGAATTGGCGATGGCCGGCACGGGACTCTTTTTCCTGCTTGGCTCATTGCTTTATGTGATCTTCGGTCGTGCGGCTCGGGCGCGGCGGGTCGAATCGCTCCATGGCCTGGCGGTGTTTCTCTTGCCAGCGATGCTCATGACGCTGGTTCCGCCGCTTTTTCGCTGGTCGGCTTGGTCGGCGCTCACCCTCGAATTGCTCGTCATTCTCGCGGCCTTTGGCTTCGTTCTCGAGCAACTCGTGCGCCTGTCCTTGTCTTCGGTGCCTCCCGTGCTCGTACGGCTCGGCGATCGTATTGCGGCCCGAACGTCCGATCGATTCTCGCGTTGGTTTCCGACCCTCATTGTTTGCCTTTTGGCGATCGGTTATGCCGTTTTCGCCTCGATATTCACGATCCTGCATCATTATCGATTCGGGACCGCGTGTTGGGATCTCGGTCAATACGACAATTTGTTCTATAACGCGCTCCACGGACATCCGTTTCGCGTGACGTCCATTTCGGGCGAAGCTGATTGGAAGTCGTTGCGCGGTCATGCCGAGTTGGGCATGTATTTCATTTTGCCCTTTTATGGCATTCGTGCGAGTTCCGAAGCACTCCTCGTCATTCAGGCCACGCTTTTGGGCAGCGCGGCCATACCCGTTTTTCTCTTCGGCAGGCGCTTCATTTCGTCATGGGGGGCCATGTTCCTTTCCGTGGCTTACGTCCTTTATGCGCCTATGCATCGCTCGAACTTCTACGATTTTCACATGCAGCCCATCGCCGCGGCGTTTATCCTCTGGATGCTGTATTTCTTCATTGCCGAACGTAACGTGCTTTTTTGGATCAGCTTCGTCATTGCCCTTACGGCACGTGAAGACATCTCCATTGCTTTGGCGACATTCGGCCTGTTCCTGATGGTGGTCAAGCATCGTTTTCGTGTGGGGCTCATCGTCACTTCGGTGTCCATTGTCTATTTCATCGTGCTGAAGGGCATCATTATGCCCCTCGCCGGTGGCTGGTGGTTTGCCGATATCTATAAACTCCTCCAAGTTCCCGGCAAAAAAGGATATGGTTCGATTGTCGAAACCTTGATATCCAATCCCGTCTACGTGCTCACGACGCTCGTGACCAAAGAAAAGCTCATTCTCGCCTTGCAGATCCTCCTGCCGATGGCTTTTCTTCCAATGCGGCGAGCTTTCCTGCTCATGTCTCTGCTGCCGGGGTTTTTCTTTACGCTGCTCACCACCGGCTACAATCCCACGGTCACGACCCTATTCCAATACAACGGCTATTGGATTGCATATATTTTTCCTGCGACGGCCGTCGCTTTGCGTGTCGTTGGTGGGGAAAGTGCACGACTTTCGCCCGCTCCAACGACTGCTCCAATGACGCCGGTAGCAGTCGACCTAGTGCGCCGCCGGGCAGCGCTCGTGACGATGCTTTTTCTATCGTTCGTGACGAGTTTCCACTTCGGCGCGCTCTTGCAACACAAGAACTTCAAGAGCGGCTTTTCGAGCAAGATTGAATTCGGGATCAATGCCGCCGAGTGGAAACGTTATCGAGACATGCGCACACTTGCCGACATGATTCCTCGAGACGTCAAACTCGCAGCCACCGAACACGTCGCGCCCCACGTGTCGTCGCGAGTCTCGCTGTATTGTTTCCGCGAATCGATAGGCGAAGCGGAGTACATCATTTATGGCGCCCTCGACAAGAATGGCAAAAACAACAAACTTTTGAAAGACATGCTTCACGCGGGCAAAATTGGAGTCGTTGCCGATCAGGGTGACTTCATTCTCTTCAAAAAGGGTGCGGACATCAAGCGGAACGCCGAAATCGAAAAGCGGCTCTAAAGCAAGCATTTCGTCGACTGCACGTGACGCTGTGCGCTTGTCGGCTCCGGCATTGACGAATCCATGAACGAGCATTTCGCATGACGAGTCCACTTTCCCCATTACTTGCGCTCTTACTTTTCTGCATTCCGGCTATCGTATTGTTCGGTCGGGCCCTCGGTCATTGGCTCGACGGCGATAGCCAAGTCCGTGCCGTGCTCACGCCTGCATTCGCATTGGCGCCATGGCTGCTCGCAATACACGTCGTAGGTCGCTTCACTCGCTCGTTTCCCGTGGGACTCGTCGCTGGTACCTTGATTATTGCATTGGCTGGTGTTTTCCTTTTCGTTCAGCAAAGAAAAACGAAGTTTTCGAGCAAGACGGGCCAACGAGCGTCGCGGTGGATGTGGCTATGCGCCGCATTGGCTGCATTGGGCATTGCCCCGACGGCGCTCGGTTGGGCCGTGCACGACGAATTGAATCAAACCGGGCATATGTCGTTGGCGGCGCAGATGTTGAATGGCGTGTATCCGCCGCGCCATAACACGTTTCCCTCAGCTGAACTCAATTACCATTACGGATTTGATTTGCTCGTTGCCGTCACGGCCGCATTGACGCATTTGCGCGTCGACAAGGCCATTGATGCCGTTACGGTCTTTTGTTGGGGTTGGTCGTTTTGTGTCGCGTGGGTGCTGGGCGAGCGTGCCACGGGTTCTCGAGGGGTCGTCATTGCCACCACGCTGCTCGTCGGCAGTGGCTTGCCAATGCTCTGCGCCAAAGACCGCCCGATCGAGTTTATGGACCTGCTCGGAGGTTGCAGCATTGATGGAATCTGGCCGAATCCACCATTGGTCTCGTATTTCTTCCAGCATCCGTGGGCCCTTGGTATACCGCTGGCGCTCTCGACGATTCTCGTCGCCCACGAACGACGATGCCGCACGATTCCACGCTTTTGCATGATCATTGCGCTGCTCGTCATGCTTTCATTGTCGCAATTCACGCTTTTCGCGACACTCGCGCCATCTATCGCGGCGCAGGAATTTTTTTCCTCGGACATTCCCCCCAAACGTTTTCTCGAACGTCTCTTTGGCGCCAGATTTTCTCTATTTCGTGGCATTTTGCTCGTGATTGCAGCGCTCGTCGCCCTCTTCTTTGCGACTCGTATCGGAGGGTTCTTTGCACTCGCCGCGAATCGTCACGGACCAACCATCATTGTCCGTCCCCAATGGGGCGTAACCGCAACGTTTAATGGCTCATTACGCTGGCTCGCGGCGAGTTTCGGCTTCCTCATTCCCCTTGCTTTCACGGGCATTTTCTTCGTGCGGCGTATACGCGTCCTCGCCTTGTGCCTCTTCCTCGGGAGCCTGCTCGTCATCAATACGCTCCGCATCAAGGAAACGTGGGACATCGTCAAATTCGCCACAATTGGCGCCATCGCCGCCGGAATACTCGCGGGCGTAACGCTGGATCGCCTCATTTCTATCAAGCGGCGCTACGTGGGCGTCCCGCTGGCCATATTGCTTTTTCTCGTCACCACGGGCGCGGGGTTCGCCTTTCCAATCACTTTCGGTTGGGACGCAGGAAGGCTTCCGGCGCGAACGCCACGCACTCCCGCGGCGCTTTGGGGGCCGGACGACGAAGTTACGACGTTTTTACGTGCGCATATGAAACCCGGCGAGGTCATGTACCGCGCCAAATACGCGGGAACCTATTACGCCGTTTGGACTGGGCTTCCGCAAGTTTGGACAGAAAAACACGCGACGAGTTTCGGTTTTACGCCTGAAAGAGTGGCCCGTCGCGAACGTCTTCTGCGCGACTTCCCCAGCGCCCCCGAGCCTTATGTCTCGGAAAGTGTACGGTGGTTCGTTCTGGAAAAGACGCGGGATCCCGTTTTGTGGGATTACGCCGACCAATGGATTGCCAAGAGGCGTGCCCGCGAGGTCATGAAGACCGGTGGGTTGCGGGTCGTCGAGCTGCTTCGCTAGCCGCCCAACACAATCTTTTTTACGTGGGACGACGAAACATCGCTCGAGCGTTCTCGCCAAGCACAAGAAACAGTAGGGTGCGTTTCGGAGAAGATCAATGCGGCGTTATTATTGCCTTCCGCTCGCGATGGCGGCGCTCGTTGCCGGGTGCAAAAGCGGCGAAGGACAAACGGATGCACAGGCGAAAGCATCGTCTTCGGCGCAGAACACAGCGCCCGAAACGAGTGCACATGCTTCATCCGTGAAGGAAAAACTCAAGCCCGTTTCGCTCGTGGGAAGCTCCATCGCGCGAACACCTACGGGCGATGCGCTCTACATTGCCGACGAAGATCGCGGGGTCGTACAACGAGTCGCTCTGCCGGTCGACGTCGCCAACACGCCGCAGAAAACCACGATGCCCGGGCAACCTGCGGAAGTCGTCGTGCTCAGCGACAGAGTGCTCGTCACGGTGCGCAGCCAAGGCGCGACGATTCCTGCCGCAGAAAAGTCGGCTCCGAGCGACACGCCCGAAGCGGCGGCGAGCGCATCTGCGAGCGCAACGAAGAAGACTCTGCCGAAAGCGGGGCCCATCATGGCGAAGCTCGTGCCTTCTTCAAAAGGCCCCGGGCTCTTGCTCGTCATGCGTCCAGACCCTGAAAAAGGGCTCGTCGAGGTTTCTCGAACCGAACTCCCCGAAGATGCGTGGGGCGTGACCGTCACTTCGGACGAATCGTTGGCGCTCATAACATCTCCGTGGACGCACAAAGTGTCCATCGTCGACATCGCTTCGGGCAAACTCAAGGCGACCATCGACGTGCCCCGCGAACCTCGTCGCGTGATCGTTCATCCGAACGGAAAATCCGCCTACGTCACGCATCTCATCGGTCCGGATCTGACGCGTATCGACGGCATCGACGGGGACGCTCCGACGGTGCGTCCGGTCAAACTTCCCCCCACGCCGGCGCGTACGCCACCGCTCGCGAAGGTGAGTGCCTCTCTCGCTTATTCGGCAACGCTTTCTCCCGATGGCAAGAGACTTTTCGTCCCGCGACACGCGCTCGGAGCAACAGGTCCGCAAGTTTGGATGGGTACGTCCGCGGTCGACGTGTTGCTCACGGAAGACGACACGCCGTTGTCCCCGCCGCGCACGGACAAACCCAACACCGAGGCCGACGGGCTCGAAGCAAAGTTCACCATTGGCGACGAAAGCACGGGTGGTGGTGGTCCACGTGTTTTTGGAAATCCATTCGTGCAGCCGCGCGCCGTCGTTTATCGCAAAAAGAAGGATACATTGCTCGTGGTTTCCGAGGGCCTCGACAATGTCGTGGAACTCTGGGCACGGACCATTGAACCGTCAATGTTCATTCGTCGCACCTATTCGATGACGCTCGACAAGGATCCGCAATACGGCGTATCGAACGGTTGTGCAGCTCCGAGCGGCATTACGCTTTCTGCCGATGAAGACACGGCTTGGGTTTTCTGTCGCGCGTCGGCGTCCATTGTCGTATTGAGTCTCGAAACGGATGGGCCGCGGCCGTGGGTACGTCTTGCCGACGATCCGTTGTCGGCCGAAGCCGCCCTTGGCCGGCGTTTATTTTACAATGGCACGGACGAAGTCACGAGCGGTGGAATGGGGTGTGCCGGGTGCCATCCCGAAGGGCGCGACGATGGGCACGTTTGGCACGAAGCCATCGAATGGGAACAAGAAACGCGATTTTTTGCGGGAAAGGAAAACATTGCCGACTCCGGAGGCGACGACCAACGTGGCGGATGGCCTCGACAAACACCTATGCTCGCGGGACGTGTTGCGCACGAAGGCCCTTATGGTTGGCATTCGGAAAGCCCGCACCTGACGCATCGTTTGACGAATGGATTTCACATTCATCGCTGGGGGTCTTTCCCGTGGGGGCACCACGCCAAAGAGCTCCACGAACGGGCCATGGCCATTCGCGCGTTTTTGCGGCAAGGGCTGGTCCCTCCGCCGCAGCGCGCCGCTGAATTGTCGGACGAGGAAAAAAAGGGCAAAGAAATCTTCATGCGCGTCGATACGAAATGCGCCGGGTGCCACGTGCCCGAAATGGATTACAGCGACCGCGCGAAATACCCGATTTACGCCAAACTCCCGACGCTGAAAACGTTCGACAACGACGAAATCACCGAATACAAAACGCCCTCGCTCAAGTTCGTCGGAGGAACGGCACCATATACGCACGACGGCCGATTCTCGACGCTCGAAGAATTGATCGACTTGAACGACGACCGCATGGGTAATACGAAGCAATTGACGAAACCCGAACGCGCTGCGCTCGTGGCTTACATGAGGACGTTATGAACATCGGCAACGTTCGTCTGGGCATGACGGCCTTTTTTCTCGCGATGGGATCCTTCTTCGTATTCGTGGCGAATGCCGAAGACGCTCAACCACCGGCCCCCGCTGATTCCGCAGCCGCGGCTTCCGATGCTGGCGTGGCCGATGCCGACGTCGATGGCGATGCTGATGCAGGTCCTCCACCCCTCCCGGCATTCGATGAAAAACCATTTCCCGACGAGAAATCGCCTCGTCCTAAAAATGATGAATGGAAAACGGCGCCCGAAATAGCCCTGTCCGAAGGTTCGGCGACGGGCAACGGATTGTGCAAGGTTCAGCGCCTTCGAGAATGGATTCGCTTCACCTGTCCACTCACGACGGCGAAGATTACGCTCATGTGCGGCAGTGCCGAAGACGTTCTCTTGGAATTAGGCCCGGTCCCCGTGGATTGGGGCCTCTTTCCAGAAGGCGGCGAAATCGTTTTTCCGGTTCGTAAAGGTGATCGACGCCTCTTCGAATGGCAAAGCGTCGAGTTTGGTTACAAAGGGTCGAACAGTGTGACCAGCTTCATCGTCATTTCGGAATTGTGGCTACCCGGCGAGGAAAAACCGGTCATCGTCGCGCGCTAACGTTTCGCTTCAACCCACCCGAATCTTCTTTTTCAGCGCGGCCAATTCGTCGTCGATTTCCGGACTCGCCGACTTGCCCCCGTCGCTCTTCAAACTTCCGCCACCTTCGAGTCGGGCAAACTTCGCTTCGAGGTCCGTATCCGACATTCCGTGCGGCCTGAGCGCATCGTCAATCTCACGGGCTGCCGCCGCTTCCGCCACTTGCCCCTCGATTTTGTCTTCCATTCGCCGAAATTCAGCAAATGCGCCCCCGCTGCTTTTCCCGCCCAATCCTTCGGCGCCGCCACCCGCTTTTGCTTGTCTGATTTGCGCTGCGAGTGTTCCTTTGCGCGCCTCGAATTCTTGCTGCTTGGCTTCCATTCGCTCGAGTTCGCGCTTCATGTTCAGCACCGCCGCGCGTTGCTCCGCTCGCAACGCTTCCGCCCGATCGCGGTCCACGACGATCTTCTTCTTCTGCACGAGCGCTTCACGCGCCAGCGTTTCGTCCTCGGCCTTGAGCGCCAATTCTGCGCGTCGTTCCCACTTCTGCACGTCCGTATCGAGGTCGTCGACCTTCTTGCGTAGGACCTTTTCCGCAGCGACCGCTTCGACCAATTCTTTCTTCGCCGCGCGGATCTGCTCCTTCATTTCCTCGACGATCAGATCGACCGATTTCTTAGGATCCTCTGCTTTGTCCAGCAGTGCGTTGACGTTGCTCGAAATGACTTTGCCCATCCGGTCGAAGATGCCCATACACGCAAAATGCCCCGGCTCGAGTTCAGAGTAAAGGGCCAGCGTGCATCGTTGATGCGACGGATTGCGTTTTGCGACGGCAGAGCCGGAGAACGCTAAGTCCTAGAGACAAAAAAAAGAGAGCCTGCTCTACGGTGGGGGGGGGCTAACCGGAGCAAGCTCTCGCTTAGCAGTTAATGCAAGCAGTAGGCCAACCTCGACATGTTGTAAATTCAAGTAGTTACATGCATTTTTCGTGGTTGACGATCGCAAAACTGAAATCGGACATCGCAGTCATGCACGACGGGACGTATTGCCGAATGGTGGATGATGCCGCGATGTGCGTGCGTTCGCTCTTGCGGATGAGAACAAAAACCGCGATCACCCATCGGACCATGATCTCCGAACGACGAACGAAAGGCTGGGCTCTGCTCGCCGGGTGTCTTTTTTGGGCCGCGGCGTGTGAGACGAACACGCTGCCGAAAACAACGTTGGCTTCGGCTGCGCCAGCTTCGGCCGCACCTCCGGCGCCAGTTGCTCCGATACTCGACCCGGCATTTCTCGCCGATCGTCCACGTGAACATACGAATTCGCGTCGCGTGCTGGCTCGGATCCAAGGAGATCTCGAACGGATTGCCGCCGGCAAAGAGACCTCGAAGTTGCCGAAGGACATAACGCGGGATCCTCTGGAAGCGTTTGTCCCGGCATATCGCGCGGTGATGAACGCGGATGCCGATGCTGCGAATGCGCTGGCAAAGGTCGCAACGATTGCGAAGACCCGACTCGATGTGAAGATAAGCTCTGCCAAAAGCGAGCGAGCGCGTACTCAAATTAATCTGCCGGCGGGATACGAAATCGAGAATTACGTCAAGGTCGTCTCGGAAATTGCGGCAGAGCCAGTGAAGAATGCGGAAGGCGTCATGATTCGCCTTGTCGCGACAATGCGTCTCGTCGACGCGGTGTTGCTCCTGGAAAGTGGCCACGAGCTATACGACGATTCATACGATCTGTTCAATCGGCAGGACACAATGTTTTTGCGTCCTGTCGATCACTTTCGAGACGAAATTTGGCTGCGATTGCCTTGTGCAGCCATTCGTACGCATCGCTCGCATATCGAAGCTGCGGATAAGCGTCTCGGTAAAGCCGCCGCATCGCTTCTATCTTGTCCGACGCCGGAAAAACATGAACGCGATTTCGATTTCATGGAACGTTTCGCGAAAAGTCCTGGAGAATCGGCATCCGAAGTCATTTCCCGAGCGTCTTCGACCAAAGCGAAAAGCGAAGTGGTTGCGCAACCGGTGGCACCTCCGCCTCCGTGGAACCTCGCGACGGCCATCGATTTTATGGCAGACGACCCGGATGCGGCGGAAAAACCTCTCGCTGCAGCGTCGTCGAAAAGTATCGTGGGCAAACTCGATTATGCATTGTTTTTGCAAGCATTTCGGCCTCCCTCGAAAACACGAGACGCGACCATTAAAAAGCTCATCGCCGAAGTCGACAAAGCGAGCATTGTCGCGGCAAAAAAACGAGGCGACGAATTTCTCGCGACCGATTCGTCGCTCGCACGCCGCGAATACGACGGAACGGACGAAAGTTTGCTCGGATCGATTCGGTTTGCTTCATCGAGTGGAGCTGGAGAAACAACATCCTCCTTTTATGCGATTCCTTGTGCCATTCTCATAACGCGCCCCAAGTTACTCGCGGCGACCGAGCCACTTTTCGGGGGCAATCGCGATAATTTCATACCCCGCGCCGGATGTGGCTGGGGGCGCGGTATTGTTAGAGGTTTTCCCGATGTCGAAATCGAAGCATGGCGAGACGCTACGGAAGAGGCGGACGGCAAGTTTCTTTTCAATTTCAGCGGTACCATGCGGTTTGGTCTGGCCAGCGGGAAAAACCTCGAGGTGGAAACGATGCGGACAAACCCGCGCCAATTCCTGCGGGACGACGCGCCGAAAATGCAGTGGCCGTATGAAACATGGTCGTACATGACGCCGGAGAGTCGCACGATTTACCAAAAATTGTTCCGGATTGCTGAACCATTAAAAAAGACGCTCATCGCGCATTATAAGACGCGGGGCTTGAGCGACGAAGAGGCTGAAAGGGTCGCACGTTCGGGGCTATTTCGTATTGTTTGGGGAGCCTCGTGTGGCGATGCTCCGCCTCCTCGCACGTTACGCAAGCTATTCGTCGACGGCGCATCCGCGGCTGAAATTCGCACCTTCATCGAAGCCGGCGAACACAAGGACGAAACGCGGCTCGAACCTTTCCGCGAATGCTCGAGAACAACCGGAATGGATCCACTCGTTCACGTCGCGGTATTCAACCCCGAGGCATTGCCCGTGTTATGGGAATTGTTTCCCAAGTCGCTCGACAACGCGAAGGTTCTTGATATCGAAATCGATCCCAATACGCCAAATCAGTTTGGGAAAACACCGCTTATGGTCGCGGCGCAACAGGATCAGGTCAAATCAGCGAAGTTGCTTATCGATCGCGGCGCGTCGCTCGAACGAAGCACATTCAAAGTCGTTGACGCGACAGGCGAGCCGGAACTCGGACACGATGCGCGAACCGCGCTCATGTATGCCGCTGCGCGCGGATCGCTCGAAATGATTCGCCTGTTGCTCGATCGCGGAGCTGACAAATATACTGCCGATACGAAAGGCAGGCGCGCCGTGCATTATCTGCTTGGCCAGGGTCCCGTCGCCGCGAATGCGAAGTTGTCGGCACCTGAACTCGCAGAAGCCGCGAAGTTACTTTATTGACGTCGTGCGAACGATGCGCACGCACAAAAAAAAGAGAGCCTGCTCTACGGTGGGGGGGGCTAACCGGAGCAAGCTCTCGAGTATCTGTATAAGCAAGCGTTGGGCCAATCGTTACTGACGAAAATTCAATGGGTTACGCGAGCCCACTTCAACAATTCATCGCAAATCTGAACGATACGCGGCGCGAGGTTGCATTTTTGTGAAGCCGTCGCTGCCCCACGACTTGACGGCGACAGCCCCATGCCTCCACAATTCCTTCAATGACGAGTCATCCCCCTGAGCACGCCGAGTCTTCGCCGTCGCTCGCTTCAACTGCGAAACATCGACCTCCCGCCCAAGTCCGTGGACCGGAGGGTCTGATGCATGCTTATTTTCTTGCGCGCACGATTGCCAATTACAGCGAAGCGAACCTGGAACTGTTCCGTCGTTATGGTGACGTCGTTCATTCACGGGCTCCGGACGACGTTATCTTCTTTTTTCGACCGAGCCATATCAAGCACATCTTTCGTACCAACGTGCTGAATTACCCCAAGAGTTTTCAGTACGACATGTTGCGCCCCCTCTTGGGTGACGGCATTTTCGTCAGCGAAGGCGACGTGTGGGCGCGGCAAAGACGATTGTTAGCGCCCGAATTTCGCGAAAATGCCGTTTCGCGCTTCGTTCCATCTATGGTCGAATGCGCAGAACGGTTATTTGCCGAATGGGACGAAGTTCGGCATCGAGGTCCTATTGACGTCACTGCCGACATGATGCGCCTCACGTTATGGATCATCGGTCGGGCTATGTTCAAGAGCGAATTCCTCGACGAAGCGGAACGTATTGGCCATGCCCTCGAGGTTTGTCTCACGCACGCCACGCTCAAAATGTTGTCAATGGGCCTCTACAAAGATTGGCTTCCGACGCGCGGGAATCGTGAAGCGCGCGCTGCCGAGAAGTCCTTAAACGACGCCATCAATGGTTTGATTCGTCATGGTCGGGCCGTAGATCTCGGCACGCAAGATGTCTTGTCCCGCATGATTCTCGCCCATGATCCTGAAACCGGCGCGACGATGACCGACAAACAACTACTCGACGAAACCAAGTCTTTGGTTCTCGCGGGGCATGAAACCACGAGCTTGGCCTTGTCGTGGACATTTTACCTTTTATCGAGCCACCCCGATATCGAAGAGCGCCTCGTGGAAGAAGCGACGCGCGTATTGGGCGATCGTACGCCGACGGCACAGGACGTCTCGCAACTCGTTTATGCTCGCCAGGTATTTCTCGAATCGATGCGCCTTTATCCGCCGGTGCCGGGAGTTTCGCGCGATACGATAGCGGCTGACGTCATCGATGGTATTCCCGTTAAAGCTGGGCAACTCGTGGCCATTGCGCCGTTCGTGACCCATCGACATCCCGAATACTGGACGGAACCACAACGATTCGATCCGGACCGTTTTTCGGTAAAGCGAGCCGAAACGATCGAGCCCTACAGCTATATGCCTTTTTTGCTAGGGCGCCGGCAATGCCTGGGAGAACATTTTGCGATGCTCGAAGGCCCGCTTCTTCTGGCCATGCTCGTGCGTCGTTATGCCTTTACGCGGGTATCGCGCGAGCCCATTGCGACGCGCCCGATCAGCACCTTGCGCCTTGCTCGGCCGCTCATGATGCACGTCCGTGAGCGCCGTGCGCCTGGTCGCTGATTCGAGCGAACAAAAAGCAGAGAGCTTGCTCTACGGTGGGGGGGGCTGACCGGAGCAAGCTCTCTGTTATAACTACTAAGCAAACGTCGGGCCAGCGGCGGCGGATCGCGATTTCAACAACTTGTGCTCGGCTGCATTCTGAACCATTGCAGACTTGCAATATTGGCACGCAATGGTGAACGGTGCAGACATGCGCGATTGAGGCCTGGCGCACGAATGACGATTAATCGTCCTTGGCGCCATGCAGCAACGCTTGCGTCTTGATGGCTGCTCCGAGCGCTTCGAGCAGCCCTCCGCGCGTCATGAGTTCTTTGCCCAGTTTCAGTCGATCAGTCGGCGTCTTGACTTCTTTGATTCCTAGGATCGGCAGGGTCTGCGCGAGCAATGTACGTGTACGCTCGGGACCAAGCATGTGCCGCAACTTCATCACCGCCGGATCCTCTGCCATATTCAACCCCTGAGCTCGACTGCTTTCGCAGTGATTCGGTCCGCTGCTGGTGGGGAAATGATCTTGACCGTTTCCAGAAATGACTTGTTCGACATTCCAGAAATGAGGAATGTATTGCGATAAGCGGCGTGTTGCGAGCGCACGATTGTTTCGGTATCCGCATCGGAGAACGTTACCCCGAGCGATTCGGACAACGTTTGCGCGTCGAGCTTGGATTGCGCTGCCAAGAGGCCGTCGAAAGCATCGAGCAGTCCGACGTATTCATCGAAGCACGTCGCAATCTGTTCGGGTTCGGAAGCGTCCAAGAGTTTGTCGAGTTCCAGAACATCGAGCCGCGCATGTTGCGCTTCTTCCATCCAATGATGACGGAGTAGGTCGCAAAAGAGTGGATCCAAATTTTGATTGCCACGCACGGATTCGGTGTAATGGGCTTGCGTCATCAGTTCCAAGTGCAGCGTGATGAGCGTAACGGCGAGCGGGCTTTTTCCAAGAATGACCCCGGCAACTTCGGCAGCGGCGCCCAAATGGTGGCACTTGTGCCCAAAATCGCGCTCGAACGTCGCGCAATACCGCCAAAATAACTGTTGGTGCTTCGATTCCTCTTCGGCAAACCGCACCAGCGCTCGCACGGCGATATGATCACCGAAAAGTTCAGCCTGTGCGTGCTGGACCGCCATCGCTGTAATGTATTCTTCAACGAACGCGAAAAGGTTCAGGTATGAATTGCCGGAAATCTGATTCAGTGTGAGACGTTGCGCCGGAGAAAGGCAGCCGATTGTTTCGATCGCGAAGAGACTCTCCGGCAAAAATGGCCGGCTGAAATCAATCTTCGTGTCCGGGGGCATCACGGTATCGATTTTCCAAGAAACCTTCTCGGAACCGCGAATGCACGAAGCGTAGTCATAATTGAGTTGCAGCATGTTCGTCAGGAACCCTCCTCCGCCACGCGCAGGTTACTTGTCCTGAGATCGTCGTGCAACCAAACTTTTCTGCGAGCAGGGGTTGGTCGGGGCGCTTTTATGTGTTCGTGTTCGCATATTTGCACATCACGATGCCACGTGGCTGACACCAGGGCGACAGTGGAGTTTCCGATACGTCGGTCGTGCCAAGCCAATTGTGGCTATGTTTCGTAAACATGAAGGGCGCATCAGGTTTGTCGAGGAGCGAGTGAAATTGTACTTGACGTGCGTTTCAACTTGGTTCAGCGAGCGCGTCGGCGAGGCTGCTCTGCGTGCACGTTGAACCCGCCCACCACCGCCAGGCGTTCGTCCGAGCGTAACCTTTCCGGATCCACCACGAGCGTATCGAGAGCTCGTGCCGCTGCTCATAACAAGCTCGAAGCGACTACAAATGCGCCTAGTCCGCAAGGATAGCCAAAGGCTGCGCATTGGACCTGTCGAGCAACGTCGGCGCTGCGTCTTCGCATGCGGTTTGCTTCATACTCCGAACATCTCGGAGGGAGGGGAAGACATGGCCCGCATACCGACGAAATTCGACCACAAACGCCGTGGCGATGCGAAGGCGCGCAGCGAGCTCGACGCTCGCTCTTTTCGCTCGATGCTCGTTCCGTTGGCGATGGCGCAGTTTCTCGCCAGCTACGACTGTTCGAGTATGAGTGTGGCCATTAGCCGCATCACGGAAGACCTCGGGACGACGGTGACGGGCGTTCAGACGGTCATTACGCTGTTTACGCTCACCATGGCCGCGCTGATGATTCCAGGGAGCAAGCTCAGCGATATTTGGGGGCGCAAACGTTGTTTCAAGATTGGGCTCGCCATTTATGGCATTGGAGCGCTCATCACGGCGCTTTCGCCCGCCCTGCCGGTCATGATTGTCGGGTTTTCCCTGCTGGAAGGAATCGGTTCGGCGCTGATGATTCCTCCCATTTATATCTTGATAACGGTCTCGTTCGCTGATTCGGTTGCGCGCACGAAAGCATTTGCGCTCGTCAGTGCCGCGGGAGGGCTCGGCTCGGCCAGTGGACCGCTGATCGGCGGATTCATTACGACAACGATTACGTGGCGCGCGTCGTTTCTCGCCGAAGCATGCGCGACGCTCGTGATTCTTTCATTAAGCCGACGAATTCACGATACTGGGCCCAATGATCCAAAACCCGAATTCGATCTCGTGGGCGCGGCGTTGTCCGCCGTCGGCCTCGCGTTTGTCGTCATCGGGATACTCCAAGCCGGAACGTACGGTTGGCTGCACGCTCGCAAAGATTTCGCAATCGGCGGTCACGTGTTTCTCGAGCGCGGGGACATATCGCCAGTCATCGTGTTCATGGCGACTGGTTTCGTTCTGATCGTGCTCTTTTTCCTCCACGTAAAGCGCCGGGAACGTTCGGGAAAGGCACCGCTGATATCGACGAAACTATTCGGGAATCGGACAGTGAATCTCGGGCTCGTCACGCAAAACGTGCAATGGTTCATCATGCTCGGCACGTTTTTCGTCGTATCCGTCTTTTTGCAGGTCAGCCGCGGATATGACGCCATTCGAACCGGCGTCGTGGTGACGCCCGCGACGCTCGGAATTTTGATTTCCTCGACGCAAATGGGGAAATTAACGCGAAAATACTCCCAACGCTCGATCATTCGTGCGGGATTCGTGATCGCTTTGGCGGGCATTACCCTGCTGCTATTGCTCGTCGACGCCACATCCAGCGTTCTGCTATTCGTCCCCGGACTATTTTTGATTGGGTTTGGCGCGGGCATTATGCTCACGGCGTCCGTGAACATCGTGCAGTCCAGCGTACCAGACAAGGAGCAGGGCGAAATCTCCGGCATATCGCGAAGCGTATCGAATCTTGGTTCGTCACTCGGAACTGCCATTGCCGGCGCCGTGCTCATTTCTGCGCTCAATTCTGGAATTGCTTCTCGCGCTGCCGAAAGCACCGTGTTATCGCCAGCCGAAAAACAGCAAGTGGCCCTTGTGCTCGAGCAAAGCGTCAGTGCCGTGAGCGACGCGCAAGTCCGGAAAGCTCTGCAAGGCAAACCGCCCGCTGTCGTGGAAGAGGTCACCAGAATCAACGCAATGGCACGCGACAGAGCCATTGGCTTGGCATTGACCGTCGTGGGCTTGTTCGGCTTGATCGGACTGCTCGCTGCGATGTTCCTACCAGAAAGCGCCGGGCGTCCTCGGCCCCAAAATATTTCGGCCCCCTGAAGTTCGGCACGGCCGTTGCTAATCACGAATCCCGAGGGGAGTACTCATGAGCGATTTAGTCGTTATTGCATATCAGGAAGAAAATCGAGCGGCCGAGGTCATGTCGACCATCCATCGATTGAGCAGCGAAAACCTCGTCGACCTCGAGGACGCCTGCTATGTGACCAAGAGTCTAGAAGGAAAGATCCGACTCCACCAAAGCAAAGACCTCACAGCCGCCGGCGCCTTGTCGGGCGGACTTTGGGGCATGTTGATCGGCTTGATCTTCCTCGCGCCCATATTCGGCGCCGCCATTGGAGCGGCAACTGGGGCGCTCGGCGGCAAAGCAGCGGATTACGGTATCGATGATGCCTTCATCAAGCGACTCGCGGCGCAGATGAAACCGGGAAGCTCCGCGATCTTCACGCTCACTCGTAAGGTTACGGCCGACAAGGTCATTCCCGAGCTTGCCAAGTACGGTGGAACACTGCTGCAGACATCGTTGCCCAAGGACGCAGAAAAGAAGCTCGAGGCGGCGCTGCAGCAGGGCCAGAAGGCCGCATGACGAGGCGCCACCTCGACGCGTAACTAATCAAATCAAGCAGCCTTCCGAAATGCCTCCCGTTCGGCAAACCAATCCCGAAGCACGTCAATGCGCGTCCGAGCGTCTGCGCGTTCCGCACTGACATCGGCGGGCTCCCATCGCCCTGAAATATGGCGCACCGAAAGCAAAGCGGTGTTGTCCGGGAGCATGGGCGCGCAAGTCAACACGTCGCCTTTTGGTTCGAGACCCAATAGAACGCGAATGGCGAGCAGAGGCGCCCCGGACGCCCAAGCTTGAGGGCTTGATGCAGTGGGATACTCCACGGGGAAGCCGGTGCTTTTACGGTCGTATCCGGCGAAAACCTCCGGCAGGCGCCAGCGGAAAAACCTCGCTGCGTCGAAAAGAGCCGCACAGATGCGGCCAGCTTCCTCGCGATAACCATGCCGTGCCAAACCCGCGGCAATGATCGCGCAATCGTGGGGCCAGACCGTTCCGTTATGGTACTCGATCGGATTAAATCCTGATTCGCCGTCGGCCATGGTTCGTATGCCCCAGCCAGAAAAAAGCGCCGGGCCCATAAGATGGCGGACGATTGGCTCGACTTTCTCGTCGTCGACGATTCCACTCCACAAGAGGTGTCCGATGTTCGAGGTGAGACTATCGACTTTGCGCTTTTGCCCATCGAGCGCGAGAGCAAAGAAGCCTCGCTCTGCAATCCAGAAATCTCGATTAAATCGGGCCTTCAGGTCGGCTGCTTCGCTCTCCAAGCGTTCGGCGAGGACATTATCTCGAAAAATCGATCGTGCGAGCCGCGCACACCGAATCTTGGCGTCGTATGCGTATCCCTGGAGCTCACAGGTTGCTCGCGGCGGTGGCGCCAGCGTTCCGTCCGCAAACAGGATTGAATTCCAGGAGTCTTTCCAGCATTGGTTCTCGAGGCCCGTGTCGGCTTTCCGTTCGTATTCGATGTAACCGTCTCCGTCACGGTCGCCATACCGATCAATCCATTCGAGTGCAGCACGCGCGGCCTTCTCCAGACGCCGCACGAGCGCAGCGTCGCCGGTCCATCGCTCGTATTCGTCAAGCAGAATCAGAAAGAGCGGGGTCGCATCGGCGGTGCCATAATAGGGCGACTGCGGCCGTTCGCCGAATGCGGTGAGCTCACCGAATCGCAGCTCGTGCAGGATTTTTCCTGGTTCCTCGTCGCGGAAATCGTCGCATTCGCGGCCTTGCCGCCCGCCGAGCACAGTGAGCGAAGTCGCGGCAAGCTCGGGGATGAAGGGCAATGTTTGATAACTGGTGATCAAGCTGTCGCGGCCAAAGAGGGCCATAAACCAGGGCAATCCAGCGGCTGGAAGCGCAGATTGCGGAAAAATATCGGGATATGGGTAGAAACGAAGAGCTGCGAGGTCGATGATACTCCTCATGTATACCTGCTGAATGATAGGCGGATCGCTGGTCACGATCGGCACGCTTTCTATCCATCGAGCAACGTCTTCGCGCAGATCATACTTAATCAGTTGCGGCTTCTTTGCATGTTCGACTGCCGTCACCTCGCCGACCAATGGGCGCACGGACAACCTCGTCGTCCATGTGGATTTCGGTTGAATCTCAATATCGAAACGGAAGCCTTCTTCGGTCAATGCGGCCGGCTCGCTCGAAGCAATGCGCGTTTGCCGCACGAAGCTCTCCCTTCGGTAGCCGAGCAATAACTCGTGTCCCTGCACCTCGCGGTACACTTCGCCTTTTTTGGCGAGCGCATCCTTGACCTCGAAGATGTCCGCGAAATCGGCGGCAGCCTCGATTCGCAGCTCGATTGTGGTCGGCTTCGTGGAATGGTTGATGACTTCGATGTCCTCGATAAAGCCTTCGCCGGCATAACGGCGCCGGATGATTGATAAATAGGGATTCTCGTAAATGGTTCCAGTGCGCGGGAAGAGGAAAAATTGGGCAAAATGATACTCTATGCTGTCTGCCGTGAGCACGACTGGGCACTGGCCATCTACGCGAAGTGTCCAGCGCGAGAGGTGACGGGTGTCCTTGTAAAATAATCCGTGCGGCTGATCCGGCGTGGCGTCGATGTCCCCCGTTCGATTTGATGTAACGAATGTCGAACCATCGAGGATACTGATCATGAGCTCGGCCATAACGCTCTCCCTTCGTGCGTTGGTTTTTCATGGACGTGCACGAAGTGCGCCAATGATGGCCGCGTCCGAGCCTTCGATCGAAACGGGTCACGGCGTGGTAGAGTGCACCGTGTTGGCGGGATTGGAGCAAGCGACCGTGGTGGGATCTTGTAACTAAACAATCGGCAAGCGTCGAACGACATCCGTGGGCTTGTGCCGACGGAATCGGAAATCGCAACTCGCGCCGCCTTGCGCGAGTGTTTCGGTTCGGCGTAATCCCCACCCGAATTCTTCACTGCCAATGATGTCGGATAGGCAGATATAAGGCGCAAAGTCGGCGGCCCCTTGGGCAATCGCGAGGTCACGAATTGCGCAACGCGAATACGTTACTCCAAAATCGTGCACGCCAGGCTCGGGAGCCACGTAATGCGCGACCCAGCCGCCCACGGGTTCTGCGCGCGAACGCTTGGCCAACGATTGCGTGAGCCAACGCGTCAACGACGAGAACATCCCTTCGGATGAAGCCCAACGAGCGAAGCCACCAAGTCGGCTGAAGTGGGCTCGCGTGGCCTCGTCACAGACGTCCCAAGCCCGCGCTGCGTCGAAGCCGCGCGTGTGCAGCGCTAGATACACGGCAATGTACATTGCGCCGCTGATACTAAAAGCGCGCTGAAGCGGCGCGCGAAAGCCAGGGTCGGGCATGACTTTCAAAAGCTCACGAAAACGCTCGCGAACGTCGTCGAGCACGTGTGCGGGCGCGTCGATTCCTGGAGCGTTGCCGAATGCGAGGAGAAAGTCGGGACGCCACCCCTCGAAATCGGAGAGCGCTCGCCCTTCAATGCGGGAAAGAAACATGAATCAATCCGTCCGTCCCACCGTCGCCGAGCTGCCCTCCATATAGGCCGCTTGCGCTGCCGCAAGTCGCGCCACGGGCACACGCATTGGCGAACAAGACACGTAATCGAGTTTTACTTTCTCGAAGAATCGAATCGAAGCCGGGTCGCCACCATGTTCTCCACAAACTCCTAATTCGATATTCGGTCGGGTCTTGCGTCCTCGTTCGCAAGCAATGGCGATGAGTTCTCCCACGCCTTCGACATCCAAACTCGTGAATGGATCCTTCGGCAAAATACCCGCGTCGACGTAGGCGCCCAGGAACTTCCCAGCATCGTCGCGCGAAATGCCCATTGTCGTTTGCGTCAAGTCGTTCGTTCCGAAACTCATGAATTCGGCTTCTTCTGCCAAATCAGCCGCTCGTAATGCCGCCCGCGGCAATTCGATCATCGTTCCGAACATGTAGGCGACGGATAGTCCTTTCTCCGCGAACACTTCGGCCGCCACACGCTCGATGATCACGCGCGCAAGCTGAAGTTCACGCCGCGTCATCGCGAGCGGAATCATAATCTCGAGCTTCGGAGGCGTGCTTTTCTTCGCGACTTCACACGCCGCCTCGAAGATTGCCCGCGCCTGCATCTCGTTGATTTCCGGGAACGTCACGCCCAACCGACACCCACGATGCCCGAGCATCGGATTCTGTTCGTGCAATTCGTCGACCTTACGTACGAGTTCGGCAGGACGAACGCCAAGCGTCTTGGCCAAGTCTTCGATCTGCTTGCGCTCTTGCGGGAGGAACTCGTGCAGCGGCGGATCGAGAAGCCGAATCGTAACCGGGAAACCGGCCATTTCCTCGAAGATAGCGATGAAGTCTTCACGCTGGAACGGGAGCAATTTGGCGAGCGCGCGCCTTCGTGCATCGACGTCGCGCGCAAGAATCATCTCGCGCACGGCCGCGATGCGTTTGTCATCGAAGAACATGTGCTCGGTGCGGCACAAGCCGATTCCTTCGGCTCCAAACGATCTCGCCGTCTTTGCATCCGCGCCTGTGTCAGCGTTCGCCAAGATCCGCAGCCGACGGACCGTATCCGCCCACTGCATCAGTTGTTCGTATTCGGCGGAAAGCGAAGCGGGCGCCGTAGGAATCGCGCCGAGGTACACGGAACCCGTTGCACCATCGAGCGTGATCACGTCGCCACCGCGCACGTCGATGGTCTCTATGGGCCTTCCGGCAGCGTCGTAGACCGACACCGACATCGTTTGCGTTTCGTAATTGACGGCAATGGAGGAGCAACCGGCAACGCAACATTTGCCCATGCCGCGGGCAACGACAGCCGCGTGACTCGTCATGCCTCCGCGGGCCGTGAGAATGCCGTTTGCGGCTTTCATGCCGTGAATGTCTTCAGGCGACGTTTCTGCACGAACGAGGATCACGGGCAAACCTTGACCCGCACGACGTTCCGCTTCGTCGGCGTGAAACACAACCTGACCACTTGCGGCCCCGGGACTCGCGGGCAAACCTCGCGCCAGCAGCTTTTTCGGGGCTTTTGGATCGATCGTCGGATGCAGGAGCTGCTCGAGCGATGTCGGGTCGACACGCATCACCGCTTCACGCTGATCGATGAGCCCCTCGCGCACCATCTCTACCGCAATACGAACGGCGGCTTTTCCCGTGCGTTTTCCGTTGCGCGTTTGCAGCAGGTACAACTTGCCCGCTTGCACCGTGAACTCGAGGTCTTGCATGTCCTTGAAGTGGGTCTCGAGTTTGTCTTGGACACGCATCAGCTCCGCATGCGCTTCCGGCATGCGGACTTCGAGCGACGCTTCGTCATTGCCAGCTCCACGCGAAACGGGATTCGGCGTACGCACGCCCGCGACGACGTCTTCACCTTGCGCGTTCGTCAACCATTCACCGAAGAATCGGCGTTCACCCGTCGAAGGATCGCGCGTGAACGCGACGCCGGTGCCCGAATCGTCGCCGAGGTTTCCGAACACCATCGCCTGCACGTTGCACGCGGTGCCCCAAGATTCGGGGATATCGTGCATTTTGCGGTACGTCTTGGCACGTGTATTGTTCCAGCTCCGAAACACCGACACGATGGCTCCTTCGAGTTGTGCCCAAGGTTCGTCCGGGAACGGCTTGCCTGTAGCACTCGCAACGATGCGGCGTTGTTCCTTCACGAGTGAACGAAGTGTGGCTGCGTCCAGCATCGAATCCGGCAGTTTGCGCTGCAACTCTGCGATCGTAAGTCGGTTTGCGTCCATGCCCATGGTTGCGCTTGCTTTCCGGCGGGCAATCTCGAGCGCATCGTCGAACTGTTTTCGCGGCACGTCGAGCACGATGTCTGAGTACGTCACGATGAACCGGCGGTACGCATCGAGCGCAAACCGCTCATTTTGAGTGCGTTTTGCAAGCCCTTCGACGATCGCTTCGCTAAGTCCGAGGTTCAAAATCGTATCCATCATGCCGGGCATCGACGCACGCGCACCGGACCGAACGCTTACGAGCAGCGGGTTTTCTACGTCTCCGAACCGCATCCCGACGATCTGCTCAATGCGCTCGATGGCTTCGCGAGCTTCGGTCATCAACCCATCCGCTAGTTTTTGACCGTCGGAAAAGAATGCTGTGCACACTTCAGTCGTGATGGTGAAGCCCGGCGGGACAGGCACACCGAGCCGCGTCATTTCGTGCAGGCCTGCGCCTTTTCCGCCAAGCAGTGTTTTTTGCGTGGCTTCACCATCTGCCTGGCCGCCCCCGAAGAAGTAAATTCGCTTTGCCATTGCATCCTCGTCGCCGCTCGCGTGCCCGACGCGCGCTATTCGCGTGCCATTCCTTGCAAATTGCCGTGCCGAACGCAAGCGAATTGTGGTTGTCGCATGATCACGACCGTCACGTGACGAAACGACGGCGCGGACGTGCTGGTATCGAGTACGCCCGCGCCGTCGCGAATGAACCGCTCGAGTACTCGAATTCTGCCGAGCAGCAAAGACGCTGAGCCATTGGTCATGATTTCCCTGGACTTCGGTTTCCCCTTCGTCGATTTTTGACGACAAAGGAACCAATTGATGGCGGCCGCTCCTTCCAAGCCCAATTTGTTACAGGACGGGATTCCCAAAACCCTGTTGAACCTCGGCGTGCCGATGACCCTGAGCATGGTGCTCATGATGTTTGCGGGCATCGTCGATACGTACTTCTTGGGTAAATTGGGCGCACGTGAACTGGCGGTGATGAGTTTCGCGTATCCCATCATTACGCTCGTTATGAGCATTGCATTCGGTCTCAGTATCGGATCGACGGCGGCCATTTCGCGGGCCGTGGGAGGCGGGGATCCTTCGGTCGTACGGCGTTTGGCCACGCATGCTATGGCGCTTGCATTGCTTGTCGTGGCGTTCTTGTCGACTGTGGGAATCGCGTTTCAAGGCGCCATTTTTCGAGCCATCGGAGCAAGGGAAGACATTATTCCGCACGTATCGTCTTATATGACGATTTGGTTTGGCGGCGTCGTTTTTCTCGTCGTCCCCATGGTCGGTAATGGCGCAATGGTCGCGACGGGCGATTCAAAAACGCCCGCGAAAATCATGGCGGCATTTGCGGCGGCCAATCTCGTCCTCGATCCTCTGCTCATTTTTGGTGTTGGTCCCATTCCCGCTTTGGGGCTGCGTGGAGCGGCGATTGCTTCTGTCTCGGCTCGAATCATTACCTCACTCATTTCGCTCTGGGTTCTTGGCGTACGCATGCGCATTTTGGATTTGCACGTTCCAACGGTTACAGAATTGTTGGGCTCGTGGAAACAAATTCTTTCCGTTGGGCTTCCGGCGGCCATCACGAATGCACTCACGCCTATTTCGACGGCAATTCTCACGTCCTTCATTGCACATCACGGGAGTGATACCGTCGCTGCTTATGGGCTCGGAAGCCGACTTGATGGTTTGTTCCTGATCCCATCGATGGCGCTCTCCATGGCCCTGACGCCTTTTATTGGACAGAATTGGGGCGCGCATCGTATCGATCGTGTCGCGGAGGCATTACGCTTGGCCGAACGCGTCGTAATCGTCTGGGGCGCCATGATGTGGGTGTTCATGCTTTTCGTGCGCGAGCGGGTTGCGCGTGTGTTTACGTCGGATCCGGAAGTCATCAAGCTAGCGTCCGAATATCTTTTCTACATACCGCTCGCTTATGGTGCGACAGGTGTCGTCAGTGTCGTCAGCTCGACATTTAATGCTATCGATCGTGCCGTCCGATCCACCATGATTTCGGCGCTGCGCGGGATCGGTTTGGCATTGCCGCTCGCGTGGTTTGGTGGTCAATTCTGGGGCGCTCGAGGACTCTTTATCGGCGTCGCGTGTGCGACGGGCATTGCCGCAGCCGTGGCGATTCTCTGGACGCGAGGTGCTTTGCAGTCCAAAGAAAAACCAGCCATTACCAAACCTGCCGAAGGTATCGTTGGCATCGATCGTGCGCGCGAAGCGGCCTTCGACGCGCTTCTCGATGCGACTTTGACCATCGATGGAATCACGGCGTCGGCGCGGCCGATCAATACGATTGGATTTTACCTCAAAGGACGCGAGCTTGGACACGTGCATCGGAATGGCCATGTCGATTTGCATGTTCCGATGCTCGTGCACGATCAGCTCATTACTGAAGGGCGCGCGGTGCATCACCGCTCCCAACATGGAACGTCGTGGGTCAGCCATGATCTCTTTGCCGCGTCCGACGTGAGCGAAGCTGCATGGTTATTGAAACTGACGACGCACATTGCGCGAATCGGTCAAAAAGGTGGAGTTCCCGATGCATCGGACGCGGCTGCCATCGAAGCAATGTTGGCATCCCCGGAACTCGTCAATGCGGTCATGCGCGGCTTTCAAGACGGGCAACACGATGTTGACCGAGCAGCCATCGCGGCTTGAGCAGACTTAAATGACACGCGGAGGTGATTTCATTCCAGAACCAACCCCCACGAATCGACGCGCACGGACGTTCGAGGTGGTGGCAATGGTTTGGAATACGCCGTCGTGCTCGATGCATCACCGCTTGATCCGCTCGGTTTGCCTGTCTGGTAAAACAGGTTGAATTCGCCAGCCGTCGAATTGCCGATTGAAGTCACTGAACCGAGGTACGGATCGGGGTAGGTCACTTCTTCATAACAATTCGGCGTTTGCGCGACGGAAATTCCGAATACGGCCGCACCCGGTGCTTGATCCTCGAAAAACGACAAGGCGCCCGGATTGTTGAGGGGATCTTGCACGTATCGCGCGCACGGCCAATCCGTGGGCGGTGTCGGGGCGCTCGCTCCGCAGCTCGTTTTCTTGTAATAATCGACGCCCCAGATCGAGCCATATCCATCGGAGCAACTATTGAGCACCGTACCGGTGGGGGTAAACGTCGAGAAATACGCTGCCCCATTGAAGAGAGCAATGGGACCCGTGACGCGAACACCATTTTCGAGCGGAATCACCCAATTCGATTTCGTGACGAGCGTTCCATTGGTCCGCGTTTCGTTGATGGACCATACCCGCGTGCGTACGTTCACGCTTTTCGTAAACGTGTCTTGATCACCCGTCGAAAACAGCACGACGGGATTGCCGATGGCATCGACTGTGGGAATGACGGGCGTTTCAATGGGCTGCCGCACGGCGACGGTATCACCGGCCATCGAATAGGCATCCCAAACGAAATCGACGGTCCAATTGGTGGGTTTCGGATCGCGCATGTCGACACGCCAAACTCCGCCATCGGCGTCGCCGATATAAATTCGATCGGAAACCTGACCCGCTTGCGACGGATATGGCACGGGTACGCCGGTAACCGGCGAATCGAACAAACCGCTCTTGAATTTGGTCACTGGAAGCGTCGGGCCATCATTCGCAGCGCCGCGGAAATTCATAACGACTTGGCCATTGTCGAGACGCACGATCGTGAGCGACCTGGCCGGACCAACCTTGCCCGTGGCGTCTTGCCAGCAGCGCACGGAATTGTTTCCGAGTTTCGGTTGGAACTTATCGAGTGACCAAACGGTCGAGCCGGTCGTGACGCGAGCGCACGTTCCAGTGGCGAGTGTCGTTGCTCCGCCGGGAAGAATGGCCACGGCCACTTCGCGCACGTCTTGGTTGCCATCGTCGATGGAGACCGTTGTAATGGCGGGTTTGACGGTTTTACCGCTGAAGAGCGGGTCACCGGCGGCATTCGTCGAGAGTTGCCACAAGAATTGCGGCGACGACGCGTTTGTCACGTCCATCGCGTAATAAAATCCGCCGCCTGCGCCGCCTGAACCGACGACAATGGACCGCCAATTCACGCCGAGTGCTCCACCTTCGGCTTGCGCTCGTGTGCGCTCGAAAATCACGTCTTTGGTCACCAAACTTCCGTCGAGCAACAAGGCTTGACGGCCATACGTCGGCAGAATGCCGGGAAGCACGTACGGCGGGATAAACGACCATAACTCGTTGTTGCGCAAAGCATCGACCGGGAGCAAATCGCTCGTATCGTTCGACGCCACTTTGAATCCGTGGAGTTGTCCGTCGGTCGTGGCGGTGTAAATCATGAGCGGCCGCTTTTTAATGACCGGATCGGCGGCAAATGCTGCATACGATTCATCACGCAAATATCCGGCTGGCGTGCCAACCAAGACGGGACTTGCGTGATAAATGCTGCCGAATGCTTTGCCAGCGCGCGAGGAAGGCACGCCAGACTCGCCGACTTCCCACTTCATCGTGACGCTGGCGCAATTGCCCGCCGTCGTACTCGCGCCCGCGATGAATTTGCATTGTTCAGGAATGGGCGTCGTCGGAATCTCCATCGCTGCGGGTTTGGCGGAGAGCGTCGAGGCAATGCCGCTGCCGTCTTGCAACGCCGTCACGGTGCCGCCGTAAAGCCCAAGCCCGTCGTCAACGGTTAGACTGGGCCGAATGGATCGTTTCGAACGAATAGTGCCGCTCGTCTCCGTACCAATGACGGTGAAAAACTTTCGGACTGGATTATTGGTGTTCAGGTTGGCATCGAAATCGTCGCCTTTGGTCGGATCCAACGTCGCGAGGACGGGCTTCAAAATGCCACTTTGGTTTTCGCAGACGTAACGTTTGCGCTCGATGTTTCCAGTCCACAATGCGCCTGGGGCCGCATTAAACGACGTGTTGAATTGGTATCCTGCCGCCGCCGCACCGCCTTGCGCTTGCGCCGTGCCCGCGCCGGCAAATGTGGGAAACGTACGCGTTGTCGATCCTGCCGCGACAATCGACAAGACATTGTCGAGCGCTGTTTTAAGGGTCGGTAAATCGCTGGCGAAATACGCGTGCTCGGTGCCGCCTTCATACGCGAGGCGCGCGAGCGTGCAGCACGCCTTGAGCGTTCCCGTAGGTGCGGCACAAATGCCATTGGCGTCCAAGAGTTGTGCCGGGGTAATCGCTGCGCAATTCAAGCCGTTCGTCGTGGACAAACCAAAACCAATCGCAAACGTGCGAATTGGATTGGCAAGCGTGGCCAGGTCATGCGCAATTTCATGCGGTTTCGCATACGGGCATTTGCCATTGCCCAACGCACACGCATCGCGCAGGTCTAAGTTGGGTTCGCCGTCGGAAAGCACGATGATGAATTCACCGCGACAACCTCCGAGGTAATACGGATCCAGCGCCGGTCCGAAGTTTTCCGTCACATTTGCGGGATCCTTGGAGACGTCTTGTCGCAAGAACGCTTTCGCGTCGGCCATCATGCCAGCAAGCGGGGTGGCTCCATAAGGTCGCATCGCGAGCAATGCCGATTGAATGCGCCCATTGACCTGTTCATTTTCCGCGACGGTGGCATTGCTTCCGCCAAACGCGATCATTCGTCCTTCCCACGGAGGCGCCGCAGGGTTTCTCGCGCCAAGCTCGAACGTGCTGGCTGCACAGTTGGCCGGGTTTCCATTGGACGGCACGCCACCATTGTTCCAATCGAGGAAGTAGCTCCAATTTCCCGCCGTGCCGTTGGCGTACGAAGCGGTGCCGTTCGCCAAACCGGTTCCCGAATTCGGATTTGCATCGAACGTCATCAAACCGAAACGTACACGGTCGCTGTACACATCGAGCAGACCGTCTTTGGCCTGTTCAAATGCCGTCGTACACGTGCCGGCCGCATTGTTGTAGGGATGCGATTTGATCGCATTCGCTTGAAAATCCCACCAATTCGTGCCCGGCGTTCCCGGGCCATACGTACAGCCATTCGAAAGCACGCGATGGAAGGGTAGGTAATACTTGTAATCGATGGGCTGAACGCTGCCGCCTAATGTGTATTCGTTCAAAAATTCAGTCGACGCCCGATCCTGCGCGTAACACGAAAAATTCTGAATCGTGCCTGTCAAAACTGTGAGCAGCGTGGCCCAACGATTGAGCGGTGTCGTCGTTCCTGGAACACAGGCCGCTCCAGATTGCGCGGGAAGCTGACCCGCCGCCATTGATTCCATCGACCCAGAGGTGTCAATGAGCAGCATGACATTGGGGAGCGGCGGATTGACGTCGAGTTGCGCGTCGGCCAACGATGCTGAAGCAAGAATGGCCAGCGCCGTGAGAGAACATGAAAGAATGCGGTTCATATTGCGCATGATGATATCCCTCGAGGGCTGCCGAAGGGGAGGGCACCAAGCGTAATGCGTAGCAAGCGCCGTGCCTCGATGCGCTTCCATTCGAATGAAGCGAATACGCAATGAAGCCCGATGCTGCGAGCAGCGAACGTCGTAATGATTGCGTGAGTACGCAAAAAGGTGCGACTTCGACTTAGTCAGATATCGATGCCGTGCCTACCGCACGGAGAATCGCGTCGTTGCACGTTGCACATGCGCGTGCGCATCGGCGGGCCGCACCACCAATTCGTGATCACCGGGCTCCAGGCGATAGCTCGCTCGAAATGGCGCGCGGGAGCGGCCGACGACCGTACCATCGACCACGAATTCCACTTCGTCGACCGAATGATGGCCGGCAGGGCCGCCCACGAGCGACGCTCCCAAAGTCATGATTTGCGCCGCATTTGTACCACCATCATAAACGAAAACGCTACAATCAGCGATGCCATCGATACGCAAAGTCTCGGCAGTCATCGTTCCACATCCGGGAACGCCTGATTTCAAAAGCCACGGCAATCCTTGCGCATCTCGTCCTGGCGCTCCAAGCGGCTGCGAGGCCAAAAAGCCGCCGTACGTCTCCGGCAAGATGACAATGGTCCTGTTCCCTGCTGGGTCGCACACGAAAGGCGATTCGCCGGGGTGTTCGGTTGCGCGAGCATTCGCACGCACATGCATATCACATGACTCCGCTGGGGCTTTCCCACGAATGAAATGGCGCGGAGCGTGGTCGACACACGCGGGACTAGGGCGCTTTCCCGATAGCGGACAAACCTCGGCGACCTCCAAATCATCGGCCTTCCAAAGTGGCATGCGCGTCGTGACATCATCCATGCTTCTGCGCATGACATCAGCGAAGAGAGGGCCGGCGCCCGTGGCGCCCGTCAATTTTTGCGTAGGTGCTCCGCCTGTATTGCCCAACCAAACCGCAACGGTACGTTCATGGGTGTATCCCGCGCACCAAGTGTCGCGATAGCCGGAACTCGTCCCAGTTTTTACCGCTACTGGAAACCCAATATCAAATGGCCCTCGACCGTGCAGCCCGCGTACGCGTGCGAGAGGGTCTGACAGCGATTCCGTAACGAGCGCCGCAATCGATGAATCCATGATACGTTCTTCAGGCGCGGCAGCTACTTCGCCGCCCTGTCGGAGACGCAATGGCATTGCGTCTCCTCCACGCGCCAGCGTGACGTACGCGCCTGCCAATTCGCGGAGCGAGACTTCGCCGGCCCCAAGAGCGAGCGCGAGTCCATAATGACTTGCGTTCTGGTCGAGGCTCGAGAATCCCACATGAAGCAATGCTTCAAGCAAGCGATTCTCACCAATTTCCGCTGCGAGTCGTACGGCAGGTACGTTTAAACTCCCGGCCAACGCTTCACGTGCACTGATGGGACCTTCGAATGTGCCATCGAAATTGCCTGGCGCATAGGTGCCGCCCGTTTGCGAAAAATACGTGGGCACATCCGCCAGTGGTTCCGCAGCAGAATGACCATTGGCAAAAGCGAGTGCATACACGAATGGCTTGAGCGTCGAGCCAGGCTGTCGCTTCGCGCGCACCATATCGACTTGGCCCGAAATCGTTTCATCCCAAAAGGAACCACTTCCCACCCACGACAAGACATCCCCCGTTGCATTGTCGACGACAATGACCGCGGCGTTTGTTGCGCCAAACTCGGTGAGTGAGGCGAGGTGCGTGCGAACGAGCCCTTCGATCTCTCGTTGGAGCGACAAATCGAGTGTTGTGCGAGTCAAGCCATGTCCACGTTCACCAGGGTTCACCGTTTCCGCGACGACCGCATTGACGAAGTGTGGCGCGTAAAATGGTCGGTCCAGCGGCCTTACCCGGATCGTTTCCGCCTTTGCGCGGCTGAGATCGGCATCATTCAAAACACCCGCTTCATGCAACGCTTCGAGCAATGCCCGTTGTCGTAAAAGCACACGATCATGATGATCGTACGGATTCAGAAACGACGGTGCCCGCGGTAATACTGCCAAATAGGCCGCTTGTGCAAAACTCAGGTCTCGTGACGTAACCCCGAAATAGCCTTGGGCTGCTGCTTCGGGGCCTGATAACCCGTGTCCGTAATCGAGCCGATTTAAGTAGGCGTTGAGAATGGTTTGTTTGTCCGTGGTCTTTTCGAGGTTTTGCGCCCGTGCGGCTTCAACGAGCTTTCTCCATAACGTACGTTTTTCTGGTTTCCCCTCGCCATCGAGTAATTTCACGAGTTGTTGCGTGATGGTACTCGCTCCGCTCACGAGTCGCGCGCCTTGCACGTTTTGACCCACGGCCCGCGCAATGGCGACTCCATCGACACCATCGTGCTCGAAAAATCGTTTGTCCTCGCTCACCAGTGTCGACACGATGATGCGTTCGCCCATTCCCGATAACGGAATGGGTCGCCCGCGCAAATTGTTTTCGGACCCTATTTCACGAAGGAGTTTGCCGTGCCGATCCTCGATCCGGTGCCCCTCGTGCCATTGCTCGGTAAGCTCTTCCGATGGTTCACCGGCGCGTGCGCGCGTTTGATCGACCAACGTCAGCGCGCTTGTCACCAGTGTCAGAGTTCCAAGAACTGCGGCGGTGATTCGCCATTGCTTTTTGCGCGGGGCGGTCATTGGATCGTTACCTCTCCGGCGTCGCTGTAACCAAGCCCATCGGCTTCGTACATCAATTCTCCAACGGCGGCGGGCAGTGCAAATATTCCAGGCGTCGTTGCTCGAACCAGGAACGTCGCGGCGACCGAGTCTCCCCACGGACGATCGAAATAAATGCTCACCCGATCGTCGTGCATATCGATGTGATTGACTTCCGCCGAAGCATACCGCAATGAATCCGCAAACGGATGGTGGCTCTCGATTTCGGGCGCAGTTGCCACTGTGGCCAAATCAGGTTGAACCGGCTCGAATCCCGCGGGAAGTCGATCGGTTAATGCCACATAACCGCGTCGATCTTCATCGAGGTCGGGGAGTCGAGCGAACACGGCGACGCGTAGCAACGTTCCGGCCTTGATCTTGCTCAAGTCGACGGCTCCACCACGCGGATCACTAATGACCCTATAGACGGAAGGACCGTGTGCGCCGCGTGTCGAATTGGGCGCGTCGGCGGCGATTATCGTTCGTTGCCAGTTGGACCCGATCGTGTATCCAACCGCCTCGTTACCTTCGGTTTCCAAAACCAGTTTGACCTTCTTGCCCCTGACGCGTCCGAGGGGAATGGCAAATTCTTTGCTCCCAAAACCGAGGTCGTTGGACACGGCCAGCATTTCGCCATCGAGTTTGGCCTGAATGTTTGCGCCCGTTGTAGCAGTCGTTTCCAGATGCGTACTCAAGGCCAGGAGCGAATACGCAGTCGCTTGCGTTGTGTAGTCATCCATTGTGCTCGCGGTGCGGCTGAGCAGGATCGGCAATAGCGGCGACGAGCGGCGCAGTCGGGCGAGCGCAATCGTTGCTTGTGCACGCGACCGCTCCGATGAACCAAAGTATGAGAAATCGTTCATTCGCTTCGTATTGACGAGCCCGCCCTCCGCGTCGAATCCTTTCTCGATTTCGTCGACCAAAGCCTTGACCCGATCTTCTTGTCCAGGCAGGGACGCAAGCGCCAAAGCGAGGCTCGAGAGACCGAAGATACTTTGGTCGTTATGGCGATCGTACAGAGCATCGGTCGTGCTCGATTCGAGGCTCCCCGCATCCGCCAAGCTCTCGGCAATGGCAGCCGATACTTCGGGCGCAGTCTCGCTGTTCAGCATGCGATTCGCCAAAAACCGCTTCATTTCTTCGAGCATTCCGGACGGCGCTTCGATGCCGATCCGTTTCGCAAGAATGACGGCACGAATGGCATAAGCCGTGCCATACACATTGGAATCGTCGCCTCCTGGCCAATAAGCCAAACCGCCATCATCCGTGCGCATGGTCGCGAGTCGAGCGATTCCCGATCGAATGCGATTGTCGAGTTCCGCTTGTGACAGGTTCGACAAACCAATGCGAGGCAGGATCGTTCGCGCTGCAATGAGCGGCAAAGTGCTCGATGTCGTTTGCTCGACGCAGCCATGAGGATAACCAAGCAGATACTCGAGCCGCGCGCCCAATTCGGGCCATAGGTGTTGACCGACTTTGACGGAAATGGCGCCCCCACGATCGATGACGCTTTGAGGCACTTCCAGCAGCATCTCGCGCGTGCGGTTGAATGCACCGCTGATTCGCGGATGCTCTTCGATTCCCGGTTCTTCTACCGCAAGTTTTGCTTCGACCTGATCCAACGTTTTTCCGGATTCATCTTGGGCCGTGAACACAAGTGGCAGCGTCCCTGCTGCCGATGGCTCCATTGAGAAACCGACGCGCGTTTTGGCACCAGCAGGCACCGTGACCGATTGCGAGCGCGAGCCGAGTCGAACGGTGGCGGCGAGTGCCGCGACCGTTTCGTTGTGCAACATTGCCGCAGCCTCGAATTTGTCACCGACGCGGGCAAACCTCGGTACGATGGGAACGAGCATGACCGGCTTCTTCACGGTGAAGCTCGATTCTGCACGTGCGCCTTTGCCTTCGCGATCGAGCGTGACGGCCATGATTCTAAACTCCGTGAGGTTATCCGGAAGCTTGAATTTCACGCTTGCCCGACCATTTTGATCGGTGCGCACGTCGGGGCGAAAGAGTGCGGTCTCGACAAACTTTTTCCGAGCTTCTGTGATTGTCGACAAGGCCACACCGCCACCGTCCCCGGCCACGTGGCTACGCCCAAAAAGTTCCCCCAGGTCGCTGCGAGAATCACGCACGCGGAACGACAAACCTCGTCCGGGTCGCAAAGCGACGGCTGGGTCGATGGGATGAAAATCCGTCAATCGCAAAACGCCTTCGTCCACGACTGCCAGGGCTACTTCGCAATCGGCTTCTGGCTTGCCTCCATCCGTTACCTCAATCCCAATTTCGGCTTCATCGCCAGGTGCGTATTCGGGTTTGGCGCTACGGACCACGGTTTCGAGGCGTGCGCCGGACATGGTTACAGGCAGGCGCACGGCTCCGATTTTATAATCTGCAATGTTTCGCCCTTTGACGCCAATGGGCAAAAGGGTCATTGTGGCGTGCACCCACGGCGCATGTTCCGCGGCAAGCGGCACGTTGATGATCGTCGCCCCCGCTTTGATTCTTCGCGCCTCTTTCGACAATACGTCGCCCTGTTCGACCGTCGTGACGAGCGTTGCTTCGGGATAAGGATTCCGCACGAGGATCTTTGCTGTTTCCCCCGGCGCATATCGGGGTTTGTCGGCAGCCACGTCGAGCACATGGGGTTTTTCTGGAGCCGCCGGCTCCGCTTCGCTTTCGTTTCCATACGCCCACAAAGATGCCGTCCCACCCGCACGACCGTCGATTTCGGCTTTTATTTCGTAACTCCCCGGCTTACGAATATCGAGCGTGCACTTGACGGATTGTTTTGCGCTCGTGACCGAACAACGACCTTCTTCGATATGTCGAGCGGTCCAATCCCATTCCACCGTTCCTCCGGCACCTCGGCGTCGGACGTTCGACCATTCGACTCGTTCGAGTTTTGCGGTAATGGCTGCGCCATCCACAGGTCGCCCCTCCGTATCGATGACGCCTAATTCGACGGGCACCTGATCACCCACGCCAAACCATGAGCCGGGAACTTTGACTCCGGCATATCGTTTGGCGGGGTGTAACACAACGTTCCCTTTGCCGGCAATATGTCGGTGCGAGGCATCCGTGACGTCCGCTTCGACCGTGAACCTTTGAGGTCCAAGATTGGGGGCGAGTTCGAGAGATTGCACAACGGCGAGAGTTCCATCGGCGGAAAGACTTCCTTCGCCAGCGCGTGACCAAGGTTTTTCGTCGTTGTCGTACCAGCGTTGCGCGCGTCGAAAGACGAGGCCCGCGGATGTGAGCGGACCATCGGGAAATGCCGCCGTATCTCGCCGCACGGTCCACGATGCATTGGCTTTGTCCATGGGCGCGCCGAACAGATATCTCGCGCGCACGTTGGCTCGCAATGTGTTTTTCTCGTCCGCTTGTGCGTCCACGTCCACGACGAATCGCGGGGGTTCGAATTCCGCCACTTGAATCATCGTTTGCGCCAAAGAATTAGTTTTTTCTTCGGGCGTTTCGAGCAAAATGCGATGACGACCGACCTTGGCATCTGCCGCTAAATTCACGGTCGTGGAAAAACTTCCCATATCGTTCGTCGTCAGCGTTTGAGCAAAAACCTCGTCTCCCGTTGGCCCCAGTACCCGCATACGAAGCGTCGTATTGACCACGGGACGGAGCCATGCCCCATCCGGCTTACGCACGGTGGCTTTAACAAATACGGCCGAGCCTGGACGATAGATCCCGCGGTCTGTCAAGACGAACGCACGTCCAAGGCGCGACGAGGTCTCCTCTTGTCCGGCAAGGTCCGGAAACAATTGGCGGTCGGAGATCGCTGTGCTGCCCAGGGGCAAACGTAATTCGGCATCGGCCGCTCGGACGTCGAGCAGCGGATGATCGGTATCTCGCAAATCGATGGGCAAGAACGCCAGGCCAAACGGGTCCGTTTGTATAGCGGACGAGTTTTCGTCACCGGACAACCGCACCGACGCACCCGCCACGGGCAAACCACTGGCCAAACGCGCCACGTGCACGATGGTACCGTTTGGCGTGGCACGCGTGTGCACCGCAAGGGACCGTTGATTCCCGGGGCGCAAAAGAGCGACGATGGGTTTGGCGGAATCGCTGCCGTGGGGCATTTTTTGTTTAGCCGACCCGAATGCCAAATTGGTGGTATCGATCGTAGTGAGATAAGTTTGTCCGGCTGTGAGATGCGGCGACAGGTCGACGTGGGTCGTGACGAGTTTGTCGCGATCGGCTTTCACAGGCACGATCATGCGAATGGGGGCCGCCTCCGGAGGCACTTCATGCGCGCGCATTCGCTTGAGTGCAGCGTCTTCGGCCGCGCGATCATTGACGGGAATCGGCCACGCGAGCAGCGCGAATTCGGATACATTGCGGGTCGTCACGGCAAACTTGCGTGTCGTCTCCGGGTCCAGCCACAAATTGCCATCGGCCATTGTCGCACTGGCAGCGAGCGGAGCTTTGTCCACGTGGAACGAGATGGGTTTTGCAAGGCGATTTCCATAACCGTCGGTCACGCCGTCAATGGTCACGTCGTATTTTTTCGACGGTTCGAAGTCGCCGCGAATGACGATTGCAGTGTCCCACGTGTCGCTGTAAATCGTTAAATTACGAACGGTAGGCGTTACACGAACGCGATTCTTTAGTTTGTCGTCCGAATTTGCGATGCGGTGATTAAATCGGACGTGGATTTCGCGCCCCGCCAGCGATAACGTGTTTTGGGCGAACGAACACGGCTGATCACGCCCGTCATCTTCCCATACCCACTCACATGAAATATCGCCGAGGGTAAGCGGCATGGCCACCGTCACCTCGATCGAACGCCCCTTTTCGGAACGGAAGTCTTTGGCCTCGAATTGCAGATCGGTGCCTCCCGCAATCGGTGTTACCGGACGAACGAGAACCACGAATCGCGGATCGACTTTGACTCCTTGAAAAGTCTGCGTCGTCGGATGGGCCACGACGATCGAAAACGGAAGGCCCTTCTTGCCCTCTTTCAGCGAAACGAGAGATCGCGCCGTGGGTAAATCAATGGGTTGGTCGTACAGAACAGCGAAGGTTTCGAGCGACGAGACATCGGACGTATACGCCGGATGCATCGCAATGGTGCGTGGACGTCCCGCAACGGGAATATAACCAAGGTCCTTGCCCGCAATGGTAACACCAGGCGTGGCCGTGAATTGTGCTTTCCAGCCATTATCGAGCGTTACGCCGCCGGGGGTTTTCATGGTTCCCAGCTCGATTTCGTATTTTACTTGCGTATCGAATGGGCGTTTGGCGGCGAATTCAAGTGTCCGATCGTCGATCCATCGCGCTTCACCTTCCACCGTTGGGGTGATTTTGAGCGTTCCGTCGGTAGCCTTCACGGGCTTTTTGGGGGACGTTTCTCCGGCTCCATGAGCGACGGGTTGGTTAAAAACGACTCGAAATGACGTTCCGTGAAACGAAAACGCACGTTCAGAACTGAGGCTCGGGGTAGTAACTCGTAATTGTGACGACGACTCAGAGGCATCGTACCGGCGTAATGGCAATCTTCCCGTTCGCGTGGCCGCAGGGGGAAAAACAATAGGTTTGTCTGGTGCGTCCGTGGCTCGGGCAATCAAGATGGGTGGTGGAGGCTGTTGAGGCGTCACGGTCAGCGATGTCGACGTGCTGCTGCACACGAGACCGAACGAGGAAGCGAGAAGGAGGGCGGGCAAAAGCCAGAGCGGACGACGGCGGACGGAAGGCATGATCGAGTCTCCTCGAGGCGATCCGTATCCATACCTCGGGCCGCGGAAAAACAGCTGCAAATTCGGCATTTCATGAGGGCTGGCCGTGTCTCCGTGACCGCGAGTGTGGGCATCTTGCCGCAGTTCGTGCCGGTTTTCATGTTCGTTCAGGGCGTGGCATTTCAGCGATTGCCGATGGCCGAACCGTTTGTCATGATGCGCTCGTCCAACGTTCAGGTATGCCCGCATGACCATCGCTGTCGTCGCCGAAAAACCCTCCGTAGCCCGCGATATTGCGCGTGTTCTTGGCGCATCGCAAAACGCGGATGGCGCCATCGAAGGTGGCGGTTACGTCGTCACCTGGGCCATCGGACATCTCGTTGCGCTGGCGCAACCGCATCAGGTTGACCCGGCGTGGAAACGTTGGGATTTGCGGACGTTGCCGATGCTCCCGTCGTCTTGGCCGCTCGTCGTGATTGAAGAAACGAAAAAGCAGTTTGATGTCGTCAAGAGGATTTTGCGTCGAGCGGACGTTGACCTCGTTGTTTGTGCAACCGACGCAGGGCGCGAGGGGGAACTCATTTTTCGGTACATTTACGATGCCGCGGCATGTTCGAAGTCCGTGCGACGCCTTTGGATTTCGTCGCTCACGCCGGACGCCATTCGTAAAGGTTTTCGCAATTTGCGCGACGGAAAATTGTACGATCCATTGGCGGACGCGGCACGAGCGCGCAGCCGCGCCGATTGGCTTGTCGGGATGAACCTTTCGCGCGCCTATTCCCTTGTTTATCGTGACGATTTTTCCGTCGGCCGGGTGCAAACGCCCACGCTCGCCATGGTGGCCGAACGGGAAATGGCCATTCGTGCCTTCGTTCCCGAGGATTATCTCGAAATAAGGGCGACGTTTTCTCCCGAAGGGATCGTGGGTAAGCGCGACGATACCCAATACGACGGCGTTCTATTGGGTGTCCCGGAAAAACCAGATGTGCCGGAGCGCCCCGCGCGATTACCGCCGGACGGGCAAGATGCCGAACGGATCAAGAAACGGGTCGAACGAGGGCGAGCGACGATTGAAAAAATCAAAGCCGAAACGCGCCGAACACCTCCGCCGCTCCTTTACGACTTGACCGAGCTTCAGCGCCACGGCAACCGAATTTGGGGCTGGAGTGCTCAACGGACGCTGGACATTGCGCAAAATCTCTATGAACGTCACAAGCTCATTAGTTATCCGCGTACGGATAGTCGGCATTTGTCGACCGATGTCGCGTCGACGCTCGATTCGGTCGTGTCCGCCATTGAAGCACCTTATCGATCTTTGCTTGCTCCGGGGACTGGGCAAACACCATTGGGAAAACGCTTCGTCGACGATGCGAAAGTAACCGACCATCACGCTATCATTCCCACCACGACGAGCGCGGCGGGTGGGAGTTTGTCCGCGGACGAGCGCAAGCTGTACGACCTGATTTGTCGCCGGTTGTTATGCGCGTGGCACGACGATCTCGTAGAGAAAACGACAACGGTCATTACCGAAGTCGATTCATTCGACGAAGGACAAACCACCAAGGATCGATTCAAAACGACAGGGACGGTTGTCGAGCAGCCGGGCTGGAAAGTATTGGATTTGGGTGGCGTGAAGGAAGGCCCCAAAAAACGAAAGAAAGGCGAGCCCGGTGACGACACCGATGACGAACCGGAAAACCAGGTTCTTCCTCGAGGTTTGGCGCAGGGGCAAACGCAGTGCGTGGAAGACGTTCGTATCGACAAGAAAAGAACCAAGCCACCGAAACGTTTTACCGAAGCGACAATTTTGACGGCTATGGAGACGGCCGGAAAAACCCTCGACGAAAAAGAATTGTCCGATGCATTGAAGGAATCTGGGCTGGGAACACCGGCAACGCGGGCTGCGATTATTGAAACGCTCATCAAGCGTGAATACGTGGTGCGTGAAGGAAAAAGCCTCGTGGCGACGGACAAGGGCATCTTGCTCATCAATTCCGTGCATCCGCATGTAAAAAGCGTGGCCATGACCGGAGAATGGGAAGCCCGGCTCGCACGGATGGCTCGCGGCGAGGGGGAACTCAAAACATTTCTTCGGGCCATCGAGGGATACGTCAAATACGTTGTGGGTGCGGTTCAGGATGGTGAAGTGACGCCTGTGCCTCCTCCAGAAGCGATGAAGTCCAATGGGCAGCTTGCACCGGCGAGAATGAGCCCTGCCAAACCTTCTTCCACGATGTTATCATCCATTGAATCTAGTCCGATCGGTGGCGTCATGACACCACCCAAAGAGCCCAGGGCGAGCAAGAAGGTGGCTGTGAAAGGAAAATTGAGCACTTCTTCGACGACGGCTTCGAAAACTCGTGCGAGTGCGGCAAAGGTTTTACCAGACGTCGTTGTCGAGCGTAAACCGATTGCGGAAGGAACTCCGCTCGTCGACATCTTGCGGGATCGATTTGGATTCCCCGCATTTCGACGCTACCAAGAACCGGTTTGTCGGGCTGTTGCCGAGGGGAAAGATGTATTGATCGTGATGCCCACCGGAGCCGGGAAATCGCTTTGTTATCAGCTTCCTGGGGTTGCGCGAGGAGGAACGACGCTCGTCATCAGTCCCTTGATTGCACTCATGGAAGACCAAGTGGCCAAATTGCGGGCACAGGGTTTTTCTGCGGAGCGTATTCATTCCGGTCGTGATCGAGCGAAATCGCGGGCGGCGTGCATTGATTATCTCGCGGGAAAGCTGGATTTTTTGTTCGTGGCTCCGGAACGATTACGCGTACCTGGTTTTCCTGAAATGTTAGCGCGACGTAAACCGACGCTCGTGGCTGTAGACGAAGCGCATTGCATTTCTCATTGGGGACACGATTTTCGTCCCGATTATCGCATGATCGGGCAAAGGCTTCCTTCTCTCCGTCCGGCGCCCGTCATTGCGCTCACGGCGACGGCCACGCCGGTCGTGCAAGACGATATCGTTCGCGAATTAGGTCTTGGCGATGGAGAACGGTTTATTCACGGGTTTCGTCGTACGAACATTGCTGTCGAAGTCGTGGAACTCACGCCAAGCGGACGCGTGGAAGCGGTTACCAAGCTGCTTGGGCCGGAAGACAGGCGCCCAGCCATTGTTTATGCACCAACGCGCAAGCATGCGGAAGATACGGCAAAAGTGCTTTCGCGGAAATATGCCGCTGCTGCGTATCATGCAGGTATGGAGGCCGGGGTGCGCGACAAGATTCAGATGGGATTTCTCGGTGGTGAAGTCGACATTGTCGTGGCCACGATTGCGTTTGGAATGGGCGTGGACAAAGCCAATGTGCGCACGGTCGTTCATTTGGCGCTACCGGGAAGTGTGGAATCGTATTATCAAGAAATTGGCCGCGCGGGTCGGGATGGGCTTCAATCGCGCGCCATTCTTATGCATTCGTACGTCGACCGTCGCACGCATGAATATTTTTTCGAGCGAGATTATCCCGAGCCGGCTCTGCTTTCGGCGCTTTATTCGTCGCTCACTGACCGACCGCAGACGCAAGATGCGCTTGCTTCGCGTTTGTCGTCGGATCGGGAAGAATTCGATAAAGTCATGGAAAAGTTATGGGTTCACGGAGGCGCCATTGTCGATCAGGAAGATGGGATTCGTCGCGGTGAAGACAACTTTTTGCCTGAATATATTGCGCAGCGACGCCATAAACAAGAGAGTTTGGCCAAGATGGCGAAATTCGCTGAAGGGCACGAATGTCGTATGCTTTTGTTGGTGGGGCATTTCGGTGATCAAGCCGATGACGGAACGCCCTGCGGCACGTGTGACGTATGCGCGCCGGATGCGTGCGTAGGGCGGAAATTTCGCGAACCTACGCCAGCAGAAACGGCAGCCATTAACAAGATTCTGGCGGCGCTTTCCCACGAAGACGGGCAGGCCATGGGGCGGCTGCATCGGGATACATTTGGGGAGACGCTCGATCGGCGGTCGTTCGAGCATATCGTCAATGGGTTGTCGCGTGCGGGGTTCGTTCAGGTGCGTACGGATTCGTTTCAAAAGGGCGGCGAATTGATTGAATTTCAACGCGTGACGTTGACCGAAGATTCGCCGGCTGCATCGTGGCAGCAGGCATCGACGACGAGGTTCGTGACACTCGACGAAGCGCCGGCCAAAACGAAGAAGGCGACGAAAGGCAAGAGCGCTGCCAGCACAAGCAAGAGCGCTGCTGGCACGAAACCGAAATCATTTTGGATACAGCGGGCGATGGCGCGAAGAAAAAAAGGGAGCTGAGCGTCGGCGTCGCATTTCTCCTCGGCGACGTTTTTACCTTTCTCATCCCAACGGGTCCAAGTGCGGGACATGGACGACGCATGAGCATGGATGCCGTGCGCAAGGGCATGTCTTGTGCACGATTCTCGCATTTGCGGGAATCGAGGGGAGACGTTTTTCATGAAGATGCTTCGTTATACGTTGGCGGCGCTCGTTCTTTCGTCGTCGGTGCCACTTGCGGGGTGTGGTGGGGATCCCGAGCCGAGTCCCGCGGCGGATGAAATTGCACTAGAAGACGTAATGGATCTTGGTGACTTGATAACGCAGGATCCAGATGCCGCTGCGGCGGCGGAAGTGATTGGTGATCCAGCGACGTTGCTTGCCGAAGGCAAAAGGCAAGGCGAGAAAGCGCGTTTGGATGTGGCGGCCGCGTTGGGGTTTGTCAAGGACGTGGTTACGGGGCAACCGGTCGAAAAAGGAACCACTGCTGATGGCCGCGCTTTTGCCCGTTGGGAAAAGACGGTTGGTGGAAAGCAGGTTCAGGTCATCATCAAACGGATTCGATTGGGGCGATTCGATATCGCCGTGAAGGTTGACGTTGATATCGTCCTGCGAGGCGCCTTCGTGAAGAAAGGACCGCGTACGGGCGGTGGACGATTCCATGTGAATCTTACCTCGCTGAGCGATCAATTTGACGCTCCTGGCGCCGATGGAGCGGTGCATTTCATGTTTGCGAATCACCGAGGTGACAAGCGTGGTCGACGCATTGCCTATCGCAATGTGGTACGTCGGGACGATCCTGACATGCGGGTTCTAAACTATGCTGGCGATCTCGTTCGCGTCGTCGGTGTCGGTGGTCGTTTCCGATCCGTTAGCGTTGGCGATTTCATTCCAGCACTTCCTGGGCCGGAAGCGATGGGGTTGCGCATCTTGTGGAAACGTGGCGAAGGCGGTCGCGGAGCGGCGGCCGTTACTTCGGTTGGTGCAATAAAACAATTGCTAGGTACGGCGCACGAATGTTGGGGTCAGGACGGGCTACGCACGGCGTACGAGGATGACAATCCCAATAATGACGCGATGAACCCAAACGAGGGCGATGTGACGATGTGCGCCGGATTTGCCAAGGAACCACCGCCGGATCAGAACAACGTGGGCGAAAGCGGAGCGGACAACGACCCAGAACTCGACGCATTGTTGCAAGAATCTGGCGCGATGGATATTCCGGAGGCAGAGGTAGACGCTATCGACGGTTCGGGTATGTGATGCAATGGTTCGTCGGTGCACCACCGCGAGGTTTGTCTGGACGCTTCTCGTCGTCGTGGCCGCCCAGGTGGCGGTCCTGCCAAACGCTTTGGCCTACGAGGGAAGCCGGACAGAATACGGCGCGCGCCTTCGCTTGACTTCCTTGCCGGCACGGGTGCGTCTCGACACACCCGTGCCGGGTTTTTCGGATGGAGGTCGAGCGGCGCTTTTGCGCGCCATTGCCGCGTGGAATGCACGCGCATGTTCGTCTCCTTTGCTGGTCATGACGGAGGAGGAAGATGATGTTTTGATCGAGATTGTCCCAATTCTCGAAAATTGGAAGTTCGGATCTGCAATTGCGGCGCATACTGCCGTCGAAAGCGATCCTTTCCAGGGCGGCATTCGCCATGTGGTCATTGAAATCGATGCTCGTCGTGCGTGGAGCCAGGAACCCGCGGTTCCGCCGAGTGCGATCGATCTGGAAAGCGTATTTCTACACGAACTCGGTCATGCTATGGGGCTGGATCATTCACGAAATGAGGAAGCGGTGCTGCGCGCGGGCCTCAAGCCTGGACAAACGCGACGCACGCTACACGATGACGACGTGACTGGCATTTGCGTCGCGACGAAAACTGCGGTGTTTGGCGGAAACAACTCCATGTCGAATGTCGGGTTGATGTTGTGGCATTCGAAATGGCTTTTCGTGATGATGTTTTTCTCCGTGGTCGGCGCGGGCGTCATTGCAAGCGAGCTTGTCCGACGAACGATTCGGAGGTATTCGACGTACGCGACCCGTTGATTTTCATTTCGTCGGATCGGGAATCCATTCACGCAAACGCTTGATGCCGTGATGAAAATTCACTTTGGCGCTGTCTTCGCTGCAATCGGCGAGAACGGCGATTTCGCTGAAGGTAAGTTCGTGAAACAGCCGCAATTCGACCACGAGCCGTTGTTTGGGCGGTAATTCGGCAATGCGCGCGGCCACGCGATTCCAGACCTCGGCCGCAACCAGACGGCTTGTTTCGAGAGCATTGGTGAATGTTGGCAAATCGTCGAGTTCGGCGACGGGAGCTTCATGCGCGGCGTGACGGATGTGGTTCAAGGCGAGGTTCACAGCGATTCGATGAATCCAGGTGCGAAACGTCGATTCGCGCCGAAAATCTCGCAATTTTTCGAATGCATTGAGAAAAACGCGCTGCGCAATGTCTTCGGCATCCTCGTGACGGCGCACGTAACGGAGACACAGACGGGTAATCGTCTCGCGGTGCTCGGTGACGAGAGCGTCGAAAGCGTGCTTGTCGCCAAGCAAGGCACGATCCACGCGTTCGGCGTCAGGGTCCGGATGAACGGTAGGATTCTGAGGATTCATGGGTCGAGCGAGCGTATGCCATTTGCAAGTATCTGTCGTGTGAAATGGTGTACCTACTGGCCGCGGGCGGTCGAAATATGGCCGAGCACTTGGGTTATCGGTGAACGGGCGCTGCGATCTCGACGTGAACGTGGTACACTTGTGGCATGTACTTTGGCCGTCGATGGGTGACGACGCTTGGTGTTGCCTTCATCGTCCATGCATCGAGTGCAATTTGCGCCAACGCGCAAGAAAGCGAAGCACCTTCCACCGAGCGACGGGAGGATGCTCGGCGCTTTTTCGACAAAGGCGAGCGGGCTTATGAAGCACGCGATTACGTGCTCGCGGCAAAAGGATTCGATGAAGCTTATCGTATCGTGCCGCATCACGCCTCACTTTGGAATGCCGCGCGCTCCTGGGAACGCGCGAGTGAGCAAACGCGGGCAGCCAACGCTTATGCGAAGTATTTACGTTCGGCTCCGGCAGATGCACCAGATCGAGATGCGGCAATGGCGGCACTTGCGGTGCTCGCCGAAAAGCTTGGGCGTATCGAAGTGTATACGGCGGAAATCGATATCGTTCGTATCGACGATGAATTGCTCGACGGCTCGAGTGTTTATGTGCATCCGGGGATGCATGTGATCGAAGGGCAACTGGGGGACATCAAAATTCGTCGTACGGAAATGGTCGAAGCTGGTAGTGTTCGTTCCGTGGCGCTCGTCGAAGAGAAAAAATTGGCTGAAACCGACCAGCCAAAGAATGCGCCAATGGTCAAAGAGGCCGCGCGACCATTGCGACAGCCGACGATGCCGTCCCCATCTATTTCAGCGCCAAATCGGACACGTAGCTGGTTTGGACCGGCCGCCATCGTGACGGGTGGAATGACGCTTGCTTCGGCGTCGCTGGTTCTGTGGTCGGGGATGGACACGTTATCGGCGCGGGAGGAATTCGATGCGACTCCGACCGCGGACAAACTCGCAACGGGGAAAGACAAACAACTACGCACCAATTTGCTTTTGGGGGCCACAATTGCCTCGGGAATGGCCACAGGAGTTTTCTTGTCTTTGTGGAAATGGAATGAATCGACGATTAGCTCGGCCGTGACCGTGTTGCCGCCAGTCATGGGCATACCGACGCAGATCTCGGTGACGGGGAGTTTCTGAATGCGCGAAACGCCAGTTCGAACATTTGGGGCTTCGGATCGCCTCCGGCGTCTTTCGCCCCAAACCCCAATGCGAATTGGTTCTTACGAGATCGTGATTGAATTGGCGGCTGGCGGAATGGCCACGACGTATATTGCCCACAAGCGCGGGGACGCATTTTTCGAGCGCCTCGTCGTCATCAAACGCATTCATCCTTGGCTTCTGGAAGATCCTAAATCGAGCGACATGCTCCGTGAAGAAGCGCGACTCGGTGCCGCCATTCAGCATCCCCACGTGGTGCACGTCGAAGATGTGACGGCGAATGCGGGTGAGGTTTGTCTTGTCATGCCCTATGTCGAATCGTTGTCGCTCGGGGCATTGCTCAAAGCCGTACGTCACGCCGGAGAGCGAATGCCTCCCGCAATGGCCAGTCGTATCGTGCTCGATGTATTGTCGGGGCTCGATGCAGCTCATGATGCAAAGGACCTTCGTGGTCAGCCACTCGAGATCGTTCATCGCGACGTGAGTCCCAACAATGTCCTGGTGGGGACAGAAGGGCGAAGTAGGATCATCGATTTTGGCATTGCTCGAGCGACGAGTCGGCTTTGTCAAACCCAAAGCGGGGACATTAAAGGCACGATTGCCTATATGTCGCCCGAGCAGCTTCGCCGTCGCGAATTGGACCGTCGCGCGGATGTGTTTGCCGCGGGAGCCGTATTGTATGAAGCTCTTGCGGGAGAAAGACTATTTAATGGGCGTGACGAAGCGGACATTTTGATTGGCGTTTTAGCAGATGAGATCCCGTCCATACGCGCCCGATGTCCAGATGTCGCTCCGGAAGTCGATATGGTCCTTGCTCGCGCGCTCTCGCGGGAGCGCGAAGAACGCTTTCCTACGGCGCGAGCTTTTGCGGACGCGCTCGAGGCCGCGCTGTTGCCTGCTCCGCCGGCCCACGTGGCGGCATTCGTCGAACGTATTGGTCAAAGTGAGTTCGCGCGGCGACGGCATGCAATCCGAGCCTTCGTCGATCGCCAGGTCACCGACGCGTCGCCATTGATGTCTCATCCTCATACGCCTGCGGCCCTTGATTCCCATTCAACAAAAAAAAAGGAGCGGGCGCCGCGGCGAATCGTTGCGGGAAGCGTGTTTGTCGTTTGCGTGGTGCTGGTGCTGAGCGGCGTGTTATTGAGTCTTCGAGCTGATTTGCGTAATTCCGTTGCACATGACGCATTGACATTATCGTCGGCTGTCGCGCGCATTCAGCGGGGGGCGCCGGTCGAGCCACAAGCTGCGGGTTCGAGCCTCGAGATTCCACGTTCGACCGAAACGAGTTCGCCTCGTTCGTCGGAACCATCAACGATGACAAAGCCTTCGTCTGCCACTGTTCGGCGGCTCGAGCCGATGCGCGAAAAAGTGGACAAGCAGCGGGCATCCGAGTTACAAGAAAATCCTTATCGATGATTTTCTTTTGCGCCTCTTTGCGCGGACCGGGACGGGGTCCGTTTGTCGCAGCGCTTCTTGGTCTCGGTTTCGTCGTGTACGGATGTACTGTCTTCGATGGCCTTACCGTTCCCCCAGCGAAGATTCCATATGCCGGGTATTTGTCAGTGGAGGAGGGCGTCCGAACTTGTCGGTTTGTTCATGACTGTCCACTCTTATCCGCAGCGATAGCGCGTTCCATTGGCGTACCTGCCAGCATTGCACAATTCTCGGCGTGTTTGTCATGGCTCGCTGGGCCATTACCTGCGACTCGTTTTGGCCTCGAAGCGCAAGCGGCAATGCTCGATTGTATTGCTCGGGCGGAGGGGTGCACAGCGGCGCTCGAATGCACGTTTGTAGAACCGTTGGGCGAAGGGGATCCTCGGTGCTCTGGCGTGGTAGGGGATCAATGCTTGCCGGGAGGAATGTTGCTTGATTGCACGACGGAAATTGTCGAGCGATGCCGCACTCCATATTTTGGTGCGGGCAGCGAGTGTCAATTGGGACTTTCCGGCGCCGGACGTTGCGCGTTGTCGATATGCATGCAGGACACTTCTCCGCCGCCTCGCTGCACGTCCGGTGTTTATGTACGTTGTGACCCCGCCACGAATGTGCGCGTGGCTCAGGATTGCAATACGGTTGGTTTGACCTGTCCCGAGGGCGCCGAGGGCGCGGATGCGCAATGTGCGACCGACGACGGCGTATTTCCTTGTGATGAACCAGGCCGAGCCGTATGCGCGCCGGATGGGACACGCGTGCGCGTATGCGATGGTGCACTTGCCTCCGAATTCGATTGCACCGCAATGGACGGGTATTGCAGCGACGAGAAATCGGGCGCACGGTGTGTCAGAGCAACTGATTCGTGTACACCCGAGACGACGGGCATCGACGAATGTCAAGGAAGCGTCATTTCGCTGTGCATCGGTGGGAAGAGAGTCGATTTCGATTGCGCCGGTTTGGGACTTTCGTGCATCTTCCCTTTCGGCCAAGAAGGTGGGCATTGCGGTTGATGTGGTTGTGAACGATTCCATGTTATTCGGATTTCGACACGATGCAGTGTCATCGTATTCATGAAAGTCACCGAAAATAGAAATGGTTGTCAGGCGCTGTGCAAAGCGATCGAGCGCGCTATGCTTGTTTCGTGCAAATATGGAGCCCGAATTCTTGGAAAGCTTTTCCGAATCCTCAAGCGATGTCGTATGGCGACCCGGACGAACTCGAGCGAGTTGCGTCACGCATTGCGGAGCGACCACCGCTTGTAACGTCATGGGAAATCGATCGTTTAAAGGAGCTTATTGCGTCCGCACAGCGGGGAGAAAGGTTTTTGTTGCAAGGGGGTGATTGCGCAGAAACGCTGGAACAGTGCAATCCGGGGACGATTGAGCGGATGATGGCGATTTTGCTCAAAATGTCGCTCGTCCTGATCCTAGGCGGAAAAAAGCCTGTCGTGCGTATTGGACGGATCGCAGGTCAATACGGAAAGCCGCGCTCGAGTTTGACGGAGTTATGCGGAGATACGACGTTACCTAGCTATTTCGGAGATTTGGTAAACAAGCCGGAACGAACGTTCGAGGCGCGCCAACCCAATCCTCATCTTTTGCTGGCGTGTTACGAACATGCAGCGTTGACGCTCAACTTCGTTCGTTCGTTATCGGGCGGTGGATTCGCGGACCTGCATCATCCCGAAGTCTGGGATCTATCTCTTTTTGATCGTGCAGGCTTGCCGGCTCCACTGCGAGAAAGTTATCTGGCGACCACGCACGAACTCGGGGACGCATTGCGCTTTATGGAGGCGCTTGGAGAAAACCCCGTGTGCGAGCTCTCGCGCGTCGAGTTCTTCACGAGTCACGAAGGTTTTCACTTGCATTACGAATCAGCGCAAACCAAAGCGGTTGCTGGTCGGAAAGGGCATTACGACCTAACGACGCACCTGCCTTGGATTGGAGCACGTACGCGAATGCTTACCGGTGCCCATGTCGAGTTCTTCCGAGGCATCAGCAATCCGATCGGGGTCAAAATCGGTGCGGACGCTACAGCCGACGAAGTGCTGGGATTGTGCGAAGTGCTCAATCCCGAAAATGAACCTGGGCGCTTGGTGCTTGTTACGCGCATGGGAGCAACGCGCGTCGGAAATACGTTGCCGACGCTTTTGCATGCCGTGCGGCGTGCGGATAAAAGAGTGCTCTGGGTATGTGATCCCATGCATGGCAATACCGTGACGTTGGCCGATGGGAAAAAGACCCGCTCTTTTGATGCGATAGCGAGCGAAATCGACGAAACGTTTGAGGCACACGCGGAATGCGGCACCATTCTCGGTGGCGTTCATTTGGAACTATCGGGCGACGACGTCACCGAATGTGTCGGCGGGGGCGTGGGGGAAAACGATTTGTCGCGAGCGTATGCGACGCGTTGCGATCCGCGGCTGAATCATGCCCAGGCCCTCGAAATGGCCTACGTCGTCGCCCGACGCATGCGCCGCGGCGAGCGGTTGCCCGGTGTGCGCAATGTATCGACGCCCGTTCGATGATGGTTTCCGGTTTGTCCATTGCGCTGGTACGCGAGCTATGGCGGACAGTTTGCCGGCGTATGTGATTCGATGATTACTCGATAATCGAGTCCATGACTTGGGGATCACCTTTCGCCAGCACAAAAATGCCTGGAAAACCTGCGGTCTCGAAGCCGAGGCTTTTGTTGCCCTTCAAAAGCGAATTGTTGATCGTCAACGATCCCGTGCGATCGTTACTTACGAAGAAAATGGCGCCGCCACCTTCGTTGGCCGTGCTCTCCGTAATGCTCGTCCCGCAAAGCGAAAGCTGGAACGTATTACCGTCATTGTAGATGGCGCCGCCATTGCCCCCTCCGGGCGTGTCGGGTTTGGCCGGGTTAGCCCCATTGCCGATCGCCCGCTCGTAGCTGAATGCGCTATTGAGGACGGTATACGACACGCCGATGCTACTGAGCGACGCACCATTCGAACACACATTGCCCAGCGCTTCGCTGCCGCCGAACGTGCTATTTACGATATATGCAGGCTGTCCATCGTATTGACTGAGCACGCGAATCGCGCCACCGCCGACATCGGGTCCGACGTCCTCGCAACGATTGTGGAAGAATCGGCTATTGACGACTTTGAATCGACCGCCGCGAACGAAAATGGCGCCACCACCATCGGGGTCGAGCCCCTCGGCATTTCCGTCGACAAACGTAAGGTTTTGGACGGTAAGTGCTGGATGGTCCTGATTTTGGCACGTCGCGGTCGTCCAAATTTGCGCTTCGTCGCATGTGTTTTGATAAAGAATGCGGTGGTTTCCGGCTCCGCTCAGGGTGACTTTGTTTCCGCCGTCGATGACGATTTTGGGTCCAGTGTTATTGACGACTTTTGCCGTGCGGTCGAGTTTGATGATGACGGGATCGGGACCACAATCGAAGGTAATGATGCCGCCTTTGGCGACAGTTTCGACGAATGCGTTTCCTGTACAGCTTTCTGGCGTGCCCGTTCCCACGACATGGTCCGGCATGGACGTGTCCTCGGCCTGCGCTTCGGCGGGAATGACGCACGTCCCATTTGGATTTCCGGGCGGCGGACCATTGTCAGGATTGGTATTGGGATCCGGTTTGACCTTGTCCGTCGTGGTCGTACACGCCGTCGTTATGCCGAACAGGCTTATCACAACAATACCCAACGACATTCGAGCTCGATTCATTTTTCCCTCCGACCTTTCAAAAGAACATGATGCGGATTTGCGGTTCTATTTCGACGCTGGTTTGGCTCATTGAAATGCCGATCAGTAGCTCGTCGGGCAATTTCATTGCGTCCTTCGGTCGATCGAACCAGCGTCTCACTTCGTACTCGCGCAAAATGCAATTGATCGTATCGCTGTGTCCAGGACCCAGTGGAAACCGATAGAGTGTATACGGGAAATCACTGGCGAAGCGATCGTTCCCGGTGCCACCGAACGTGAGCGCTTCTTTGGACTCGAAGCCGACGACCACCTCGGGCAAAAGAAAAAATACGTAGGGTTTGTCGTCGTACGTGGCGCGATAGGCGTGCACGACGCCTTCGGCGGCATTGAGAGCCGCGACATGGACCCAGCGTTCTACGACGATATTCGCCGAACCTTGTAGTTTTCCCTTGACGTGATCGTGAATGATTGCGCCACCCTCGCCGCGATTGTACGTCCAATATTCGAGGGGACCATTGACCAAGCTTTGTCCACGGTCCGGCGTGTCGATAATGGGTGCCGTCACGCCATAACCCAAACTGCGGTATTTCGGGTCTCCGTAATGCCCGCTCGAAAAATTCTTGCCAAATCGAAGATAACCAACGGTTCCGGATGGAATGATGCGTATTTCGAACTGTTTTGGGCCATCAGGCCAGGGAAATGGCGCACCCGTGCCGTCTACCACGCGCACCGGAGGAAAACCCTCCACCGGCGGACCGTCTTTTGGGGCTTCTTTAATGACCGATTCGGGAACGTCGGAAAACCGCACGCCGAACGTTCGAATCGCAGGACGTCGAACCCGATCGATCTCGGCTTGTCTCGCGCAACAAAGCGCATCAAATCCGCAACACGCCGGCGCAGCAGTCTTCTTGGCCCCTGACGTTTTCGTCTCGACTGGCGGAGGCACTTCCCAGCCGCTGGGAGGCGCTGGAGCGGGCTCGGCTGGCGAAGAGGCAGATGTTGTCGATGCAGCATTCGCAACTCGTTTGACCTCAAAGTTCATTGGGGCCGCATACGCTACATCGTTTGAGGTCCAAGTAACTCCGGCGGCGAACGCAGACGTCAAGACGAGAGCGATGGTGGTTCGTAACCTTCTTCGAGTCATGATGGGCCGACAAAAGGTACGACGATTTGGTCCTTTTTGAGAAGAAACGTTTGCGTCCCAAAACGGCGTGACCCACGACGAGCACCGGAAAGGTCGCGCTTGGGCTTCTGTGGCGGTGCGCTTTTCGTTGGTTCGGGGCCAAATGCATTCGTATGCACTGCATCACCCGATGATGATTGCGCTGCGAATTCGACATGAAGTATAGATGCCCGCAGGCGCAACAGACTACCAATCCGAAGACAGAAATGGTGCGCCAACGCGGCATGCCGAGGCGTTGCAGGACATGAAAAGGATTTTCTTTTCCTTGACGTTTGCGGCCGTCGGCGCAAGTGCTGCCCCGGTTTGCGCAGAAAATCAACAAAAAACGACACTTGATTCTGCGGTAGAGCAGCCTGCGAATAAGCAGTCTGCGAAAAACTCTGCGGTTGTGCAGCCACCGCCTGCTCGGCAAAGTTCCGTCGACTTGTCTCTCGTCTTTGTGCCGTGGGGAATGCATTACACGCGTGCGGGGTGGGGTGCCACGGCGGCTTATAAGGTGCCACTCGTCAAGAAAAACGGCGTCTTATGGGATTCGACCAATATTACGATTGGCGTGCGTGATTTCTATGGCTACGTGAACAATACGGTGGGTCCCTTTGTCGAAATTACGCCGATTGCATTTTTAAAGTTTCGCGTGGAAGCGGCCTATGACTATTTCATCTATAGTCCATTCAATGGCGGATTGCGTGTATTGACGACGCTTGGCCACGAGCGACTCGCTGCGGGACAGATGGAACGCGGAAGGACCTCGGCGCTCGATTGGTCCGGAGATGACGGGGTCAATAATACGGCGAATTACCAATCTCCCATCAACATTGGCGGGACGCGGCTGCGAGTCATGCCGACGCTCCAAGGCAAAGTGGGCCCGATCGTATTTCAATACAATTTCATCGCCGATTTCAATTTTTTCGGGGCGCCTGGAGCAAGCTACAACGACGTGTATCACGACTCGTTCACGTTCACTTTGCGCAAACTCCACGACCTGAGCCAAACGCACGAATTGCTGCTTGCGTATTCAGCACCCTTTCCTTTACCGGGTGAACTCTTGCTCGGTGTATCGGGCAGGTACAATCGCGTTGCGGGTACGGGACTCGATCAACTTTCGCTCATGGGTGTGGTTTTTGCCCGACTGCCGCGCAACATATTTCGGGACAAGGTTTCGCCATTTGCTGCCGTGCAAGCAGGTACGTTGCTCATTGACCCGATGTGGCAATACGCATTTTCATGGGTGACCGTCATCGGGGCCGACATCACTTTGCATAAATCCAAACCCTATCACATCCCTGCGGACAAACCATGATTTCTCCGTCCGCATTGCGCCCTGCTTTTCCTCCTGGTTTTGGAAAACCGCGGGCGTTTTTTGCCCCAGGTCGCGTCAATCTCATTGGCGAGCATACCGATTACAACGACGGTTTCGTCTTGCCGATGGCGCTCGATTTGGGCATTACGATTTTAGGAACCAGCCGCAAGGATCGACGATTGCACGTCACGAGCCGGCAGGGAAATGGCGCCGTCGAAATCGATATCGATTTGGACACACCAGGTTCAAGGCAAACGGGTGCATGGGGCGATTATATCGAAGGCATGGCGCAATCGCTTATGGCTGCGGGTTTCGACATTCACGGGGCCGAGCTACTTTTGGCTGGTGATTTGCCCATTGGCGCGGGTTTGTCGTCGTCGGCAGCCTTGGAAATGAGCGTGGGTCTCGCCCTGCTTTCGCTCGCCGGTTTGCCCGTCGATTTGTTTAAGCTGGCGCTTGCGGGTCAAGCGGCCGAGCATCATTGGGTGGGGACACGTTGCGGCATTATGGATCAGCTCGCGTCTGCGCGAGTGCGCGAAGGGTCGGCGTTGCTCATTGATTGCCGGTCTCTCGTGGTTCGTGACGTTCCGTTTGCCCATCCTGGTATGAGCATTCTCGTGGCCGATACGCGTGTGAAGCATTCCCTGGCCACGTCGGCGTACAATAAACGCCGCGAAGAATGCGAAAATGCGGTGACCCTCTTGCGTAATGTATTGCCAAACATTCACGCCTTGCGTGATGTGTCGCCGGACGATTTGGCGCTACACGGGCATTTGTTACCAGAACCTACCCTCCGTCGTGCGCGGCACGTCGTCACCGAAAATGAACGCGTACGCCAAACCGTTGCATGGCTCGAGGAAAAGCGTTTCGATGCCATTGGAGAATTGCTTCTCGCTTCGCATCGCTCCCTCCAGTACGATTACGAAGTTAGTTGTCGCGAACTCGATGTGCTCGTCGACACCGCCATTCAGCAACCGGGCGTATTAGGGGCCAGGATGACCGGCGGAGGGTTTGGCGGGTCAATCGTTTGCCTCGTCGAGACGGCGGCGCTCGGCATTGTGAAGGCTGCGTTGGCGGCGATGTTTATGCAAGAGTTCGGCCAAGAGCCGGGGTTTTTCGTAACGAAAGGTGGTCAAGGTGCTCGTGAAATTCATTAACGTTGCACAAGGCCCAACCCAACATTTTGCAAGCTGGCCAAATTTTATGGCGTTCTGGAGTGAAACATGAATTTCTCCCGATTTGCACGGTCCGCATTCGATGCCCTCGCCAAGGATCCGCATCCATCGCCGTGTGTTCTAGGCTCTGACGATACGTTCGGGAATTTGCGATCGTCACTTCCTGCCGGTTTTTTATTCGGTACTGCGACGGCTGCGCATCAAATCGAAGGTGGACTCGACAACGACTGGACGGATTGGGAGCGCGGTTTTCACGCGGATGGTTCGCCGCACGTCAAGGATCGCACGGTGTCGGGTGCCGCTTGCGATTCGTGGAATCGGTTTGACGAGGACCTGGGGCTGATGCGGCACTTGGGGGCCAACGCGTATCGATTCAGTGTCGAATGGAGTCGATTGGAGCCCGCCGAGGGGCAATGGAACGACGAGGCGGCGGAACGATATTTGTCATGGGCCAGGAGGCTTCGCGAAGCCGGTATCGAGCCCATGGTGACATTGCATCATTTTACGCTTCCGCGTTGGGTGGCGACGCAAGGCGGCTGGATGAACGACCGCACAATCGACCTTTTGGCCTCCTTCACGGAACGCGTGGCAAAAAAACTTGGCAGTGCGGTGGATTCGTGGTGCACGCTCAATGAGCCAAATGTGCTTATGGCGATGTCGTACTTGAAGGGGGTTTTTCCTCCGGGATTGAAGGATCAGCGTCTTTGCGCGCAGGGGCTGGCGCGCCTTATACGCGCGCACGGGCGCATGGCCAACATCATTCGGGAATATGATACCGTAGATGCCGACGGCGATGGATTTACCTCACGAATTGGTTTGGCGCACCATGTGCGCATTTTCCAGCCTGCTTCACGCAGTCCGCTTGATCGTATCATTGCGGGATTCATGGACCGCTTCTTCAACCAAGCCATCATTGACGCTTCAGCCCAGGGACGCATTACCCTTTCGATTCCCGGCGCAGTTGAAATCGATGAAGAGGTACCGAATCTCAAGGGATCCCTCGATTGGCTGGGGATCAATTATTACGGACGAGATCATGTGCGAGCGGACCTGTCGGATCCATCGATGTCCGAGCAATACGTTCCAGCCGATCGTCCGGTGAGTGACCTTGGTTGGGACATCTGGCCCGAAGGAATGTACCAAGTTCTGAAACGTTACAGTGCATTGGGGCTTCCTATTTATGTGACTGAAAACGGCATTGCCGATCATCGTGGGGAAAAGCGTTCGGTATTCTTGCGCTCGCATTTCGAGGCGCTCGTGCGAGCGGCGCGCGACGGCGTAGACGTGCGCGGGTACTTCCATTGGTCATTGCTCGACAATTTCGAATGGGCCGAAGGGCACGAACCGCGGTTCGGGCTGTACCGCGTCGATTACGCCAGTGCCGACAAACGTCGAGAGGCCACTCCAGCCGTCGAGACGTTTCGACAAATTGCGCGAGGTTTGGGACTCGAGCCCGAAGGATGACGAACTGGAGAGCCTTGGAAATTGAATTGAGACGAAATACGAGAGGCAAGCGAAAATGACGACGGTAAAAAAACTTCCGACATCGAAGGTCATTCTGTTTGCCTTGGGGCAGTTTGGTTGGTCGCTGTGTTCGTTCGGTGTCGCCAACTTGATGAATTATTTTTATATGCCGCCCGAATCGGGGAAGGTGGCGCTATTCCCGACGTATGTCTACACGGGCCGCATCTTGGGGATCCTGACGGTGCTCGGGATTGTTACCGCCATTGCTCGAGGATTCGATGCGATCACGAATCCGCTCATTGCCAATTGGTCGGATCGAAATACCTCGCGCTTGGGGCGACGAACCTTTTTTATGATGTTCTCGGCTCTTCCATGCGCCATTCTTTCGGTCCTGGTCTTCGTTCCCTTCACGAGCGGCGAAAGCTCGCTGAACGCATTTTGGATGGCCGGCATTATGCTGGCGTTTTATTTCTTTTTCGTGTGTTATACGACGCCCTACACGGCGCTGCTCAGCGAATACGGGCATACCCCCGAAGAAAGGCTTTCGTTGAGCACCGCCATCTCCGTCACGTGGGCGCTGGGTTTTGCGTTAGGGCAAGGCGTCTTTGCCATTCAGCCGATGGTGGAAAAAAGCTTCGCTACGAGTCCAGAGCGCGGGTTTCAAATCGTTATGGCGTGTTATTCGGCCGTTGCCGTCTTGTGTATGTACGTGCCGGTGCTCTTCATCAAAGAACGCGATTATGCAGAAATGCACGTTTCAAAAGAAAACGTGCGCGAAGCTCTGGCGGCAACCTTGGGCAATCGTGACTTTGTACGATTTGCGGTGGCTGATCTCACCTATTGGATTGCATTGACGTTCGTGCAAATGGGCATGGTCTATTATATGACGACGCTGCTGCATCCTAAGAACGATATGCGAGAAGACACGGCGCTCGTGACACCCCTCATGACAGTCATGTTTCTCGCGAGCTTTCTGTGTTATGCGCCAGTAAACATCGCGGCGAGAAAGCTGGGCAAGAAGCGGGTCATGCTGGTGGGTTTTGCCATGCTGACGTTGACGTTCTGCCTCATTGCGGTTATGGGGATGCTGCCGTTGCCGACGATGTTTTACGCGTATCTCGTTGCCGCTGTCGCCGCCGTGCCGGTTGCCATTTTTGGGATTTTACCGGGGGTGGTCGTGGCCGACATTGCCGAAGCTGATGGCAATCGCACTGGCAGTCGCAAAGCGGCAATGTTTTTTGGCATGCGCACTTTCGTCATGAATCTGGGCATTGCCGCGGCAAACTTTCTCTTTCCGTCGTTCTTGCTGCTTGGTAAAAACGTTGAAAATCCTTTGGGAGTTCGTCTTAGCGCTGTGGCCGCCGTTCTTTTTTGCTTGCTCGGGTTTGGCCTCTTCTCGCGCTACGATGAAAAGGCGGTCTTTGCGGATCTGTATAAGAAACCCAATGCGTTGCCGTCGAACGACGAACCTGCCGCGGCACCAGAGACGTGAAATCCATCAGCGGTTTTTCCTTTGATGCCAGGCCCAAGCGTGCGCGATAATGGTCTCGAGATCGGTAAATCGGGGCGTCCAATCAAAAAGTTTTCGCGCCTTTTCGCTCGATCCGACGAGTATGGGAGGATCGCCGGCTCGTCTTGGCGCCATTTCGATGCGAATCTTCGTTTCAGTCAGCCGTTCAACGGCGGCGATCACTTCTTTTACGGAAAAACCGCGACCATTGCCGAGATTCACGGACGTCGACGCTCCGCCCGCAAGCAGATACTCGACGCCTAACACATGCGCATCGGCAAGATCCGAGACGTGGATATAGTCACGAATGCAGGTACCGTCCGGAGTATCGTAGTCGTCGCCGAAAATGGATATACTGGGACGTTTTCCGCTTGCCGCATCGAGCACGAGCGGAACCAAATGCGTCTCCGGTGTATGGTCTTCGCCCAAGCCCCCCTCGGGAAGCGCTCCGGCGGCATTAAAATAACGAAAACTCACGAAACGCAGGCCGAAGGCTCGTTCGCAATCGGCAAGAATTCGCTCCACGACGAGTTTCGTTTGACCATAAGGGCTCAAAGGATGTTGCGGATGATCTTCGGGAATGGGCACGACGGTCGGCGTTCCGTACGTGGCGCATGTGGACGAAAAGACGAAATGGTCGATGCCGGCTTTTTGCAGGGCCGCGAGGAGCGTGACCGTGCCGTGCACGTTGTTGTCGTAAAAGCTCAGGGGGTTTTGCACGGATTCGCCGACTTCGATAAATGCGGCGAAATGCATGACAGCGTCGATGGCCTGTTGGCCGAAAAGGTCGTCCAGCGCCTTGGAATCGCGCGTGTCGGCGACCACGACCTTTTCACCAATGGCGCGCTCGACGACGTCGCGGTGACCGCGGCTCAGGTTGTCTAAAATGATGGGCTTGTGCCCGCGTTTTTTTAAGGCGAGGGCGACATGGGAGCCAATATACCCAGCGCCGCCGGTGACGAGAATGGTGGCCATGCGAAAACAACCTCGATCAAGGCGTCAGGATACCGGTGAGCGCCGATGCGTAGGCATTCGTGGTGCCGCTCTTGAAGGGATGGGCGATATCGAAGTTGGCGCGAACGGAGACGCGAATGTAATAGTAGTAGCCGAAATCGAGCAGGCCTTCGGGAATGCGCAGCTTCGTTTCCGTTGTGGAAAAGATCGCTGTGGTGCGAGTCGTGCTGCCACCGGGATCGAGTCGGCGGATGGCGACGATGTATACGGCGGGCGTTCCAAGTGACGGTGGCGAAAATGTAATCGTTGGGGAAAAACCAATTCCAGAGAGCATATCTGGAGCCGGCGTGTCATTGATCTTGATGTCAATCGGAGGCGAGAGCAGGGGCATTGCGGGCGTCGTGAACGATTCCGCTGGACCACTTTGACCCATGGTGACGACAGTGGATTTCGGAACGCCTGTGGGCGCTATGTGCGTCATGCTGAACGATACGTCCGCCGATACGATTTCCGCCCATGCCGCCGGAAAAGGATTACCATATGAAAAGCTCGATGGAAACGCCGCATTCGGCAGGTTTTCGCAAATGAGCAGATTCGGGGTGATGGATGTCGTGGCGCGGGCTCCTCCGGGTTCCGCAATGAGACGCACGGTTTTCCCGGCTACTTTGGCTTGCGGATTTACGTCGGACGCGAAGGTATTGAAGCTCGATGTTGTAATGCCGATGGCGATGTTTTTTTGAGGCACGTCAGAAAATGCGCCCGAGAGGCTCGTGGGCATTCCGTCGATTTGCGTAAAACTTGGCGGCTCGAATGTTTTGCGTACCGAGCGATAAGCACTCGTGGGACCGATCGTTACCGCCAATTGGGTGAGAATCGCTTTGTCGCCCTTGCTGCCATCGACGAGCGTCGGACTCAGGAGTTGCGACGTATCGACGCGATAATTATTGAGTGAAGTCGCTAATGCGGCGGGATAAGTCATGTTTGCCGGGACGAGTTCTCCGGCCGAGCTGGAACCGACAGAAAACATTTCGAGAATATCGCCATCCGACCATGGTTCGAGCCCTGTCGTCGTGAGGGCGATGTTCGTAGGTGCCGTTTTAATGGGCGCGGCGTCGGGGCGCCCGACGAATACGCGTCCGAGGTCGATTTCGCGCGGCGCATTCATGACATATCGCGCTGGCAACGCGGTGGCATCAACGAATTCGACGAAACGCAGATCGTAAGGCACTTCGGGCACATTTGGAATTACGAACGTGCCATCTTTGGCAATAGCGGCGAACATTTCACGGGGGGCGCCATCTTCGCCGGGTACAAGCGCAACGATCTCGAATTGCGTAGGTCCACGGCTGCTCGATACGTCGCCCGTTTCGGTCACGTGGACGTCGATGACCGTTCCTTTGACGTCGGATACGGGAGGCGATTCTCCATCATTGGTGCAGCCGATGGTCAATACCGCTCCCGCACATGCCCAGCCGAGTAAGAAACGCATAACTTCGGCGTACCACGTCAGCACTTATGATGCAATGCCGACGAGGCTTCTCGGGTCGTGCAGGAATGCGATTAGTCGCGGAGCAAGATTTCGAGCTCGAGGTTGTAGAGGGCAAGCCCAGCAACTGTCCCCTCGCGCCGTGAGGACACGATGACAACTTGGGAATGAGGTTTGCCCATGGCGGCCACGAGTCCTGCAAAATAGCCTGACAACATAGGCGTAAACCAAGCCATGAGCCACCACGGGACGCCGCGGGACGAAATACGCAAACGATGGGGTTCGTCGCGTTGAACATCCCATTCTCCAAAATTATAATAACGACTCGCCAACGGACGCAGACGCAAATGGAAATCGTCCGACGTTCGACCTTGGAGCAAAGCGCGATAGGCATTCTGCACATCGTGCGTCGCTTGGGCACGACCTTGCTGTTGTGCAAATGCGTCGAGCGAGGTTCGCGTCATGTCCGCAGCGATGGCACTGCCGGTAGCCAATGGCAATAAATCGTAAAAACTCCCCGCAAGAAATGGCTGCGAGAAGAACTCACGTAATGCATTGCTAGGCAGAGCCGAATGAAATGCACGAATTCCCCCGTCAACGCGACGCTGGCAAAAATGCAGCAAACCGCGATGCGCAAGCCCCTTGATCTGAAAAGGACCCTCGCCCGGCCGTAATGGCAACTCCATGTACCATTGGCGATCAATCGAGAATGTCCCCGTTCGTTCGGTCACCGCAGGTCCAATGCCGCTTCCACGGCTCATTGATGGCGGTCGGCCTGTGCGCAACGTTGTGCGTGATTCACTCCCCGGAGGCGCAGTGATGCGTTCTGACGACAGCAACGGCAAGTTCGCTCGATCCCCCGCAGGCGGAACGGTGTACGTCTGCCGCTCCGTCGACGACGGAGGAGGCGCATAAGTCGAACGCTCGGCAGAAGAAGGCGGCCAGGTCGGCCGTTCACTCGGCGCAGGCGGAGGCCAGCTCTGACGCTCTGGAGATGCAGGCATCCAGCTCGTTCGCTCGGGCGTCGCAGCCGGCGGTGGTGGGGTCGTGCGTCGTTCGAAAGGGCCCATTCCAGGATCTTTCGTGACATTGAGATGCCACGCAGGTGCAAGGTTACACAAGCGTCACATCGTTGACCACAAAGATTATCGTGTTTTTTCCGTTGTTCCGCCCGCAGTTTGCCTTACGCTATGCACGATCTGCGCACAATCTTTCACACGTTGACGCGCACGTTGAAACGCACTTTGAACGCCGGGCATATTGACGTTACGTCCAGTCACGATCCTCGACCGACATACCTTTGGGCATTGTTGCCGCGCCGCTCGATTCGACGATTCCCGCCACCGGATAAGCACAATAATCGAGGCTGTATGCGCCGGCTGGTCGATGATTTCCTGACAAACCAATTCCCCCAAAAGGCAATTTGCTGCTGGCACCCGCCGTGCCCGTGTTGACATTGACGCATCCGACGCGCATTTCGCCGAAGAAGCGGTCGATCGTTTGGGCATCTTTCGTAAAGATCGATGCCGCGAGGCCAAATCGCGTCGCGTTGGCTTGTGCGAGAGCATCGTCGAAAGAATCGGCGATGGAGATTCGAAGCAGTGGCCCGAAAACTTCGATGTCCGCGCCGGCGCCAGCGATGCCCGTCGTGAAGCGATCAATACGCACGATGCCCGGGGAAAGAAAAAAACCTCCGCTCTCTGTGTCGATGCGGCGCGCTTCGAGCAAAATTTCTGCGCCTTGGGAAACGAATCGAGTCTGCGCATCGAGCACCGATTGCCGAGCTTCCGCGGTGATGATCGGGCCCATGAAAGGTTCCGGATTGACAAACGGGTCGGCAATCACGAGGCGTGAAGACATCGCCACGACCGCTCGGACAAACCTGTCGGCGACGCTCCGATGCACGATGACCCGCCGGGTGCAAGTGCAACGCTGTCCGGTCGAGACAAACGCCGAACGAACGATTTCGATCGCCGCTTGACGAAGATCCGCGTCGGCCATCACGATCGATGGACTGTTGCCGCCCATTTCGAGCGCGAGGATGCGGCCCGGATCGTCGAGGCTCAGCTCCATGATCCGCCTGCCGACGGGCCACGATCCGGTGAACAGAACGCCATTCACGGCAGGGCTCGTAACGAGACGCGTGGCTACGTCTGCGCCACCTTGCACGAGGTTGATGACGCCCGCGGGCGCTCCTTCGGCGAGCAGCACTTCTTGCAACCATGCGGCGAGGGTTTGTCCAACCGCAGGGGCCTTGTCGCTCGGTTTGAACACGACGGCGTTGCCAAGAGCGAGGGCGGGGATGATGTGGCCATTCGGTAAATGCGCCGGAAAATTGAACGGACCGAGGACGGCCATCACGCCGTGCGGTTGATAAAAGGTTCGTCCTGTACGGGTTGCGCCGAGTGGAATGTCGAATGCGCGGACGCGACGCAAGCCGCCAAGTTCGGAGTCGTCGAGCGTGATGTCGACTTTCGTCGCCAAGAGATCCGCTTCGGCCCGCGCATCCCAGAGCGCCTTTCCCGTTTCGAGCGCGATGAGACGCGCCATGTCTCCAGCCCGCGATCGACAAAGATCACGAAAACGTAAAAGCGCCGCGTAACGGCGTTCTGCTGACCATCGTGCCCAGGCCGGTTGCGCAGCAGCCGCGGCCTCGACAGCTCGATCGACGTGGCCGAGGACGGGGGTTCCTTGCCAGACGATGTCCGCAGGGCGAGCCGGGTTTGTCGAGATCAGCGCTTCACCGACGAGCGGAACGATTTGCTCGCCGATGATGTCGGCCGGCACGAGGGAAGGAGCGTTGTGCATTGGAGCTAGGGTTCGAGGTGTTGAGACTTGTGTCAAGCGCGGTAGCCGCCCGTCGACTTATCTGCTCACGCCCGAAATCGTCGGTCCACATCGCTCGCGTTTACTTGGGGGCAAGCGCGACGCCGCGATAAAATGTATTCGCCGGCGAAGTGGCGATGGCAACGATGGTCGGGGAAGACCCGGGTTCGTCGAAGATCGACAAGATGCGGTTCGGCGCAATATTCTCGGCCGTCGTTGCTAGGATGCGCACGCCGTTTCCTTCGATCGCCGCAGCAAGTCCGCGAACACCGACGGTGCCGTTTTTGAAGGTGGCATCTTTCTTCCAGGAAGTCCCATTGTACACCCAGCGCTGGACGCCGCCGCCGGCGGAGGCTGGTTCGTCGTCGGCAACGTAGAGCGTATCGAGACCCGAGATGGCAGGCGAGCGATCGACGAGGGCAAACGAGTAAGGACTCGGTCCGGTCGCGGTAGACATGCCGGCGAGCGTTGTTCCAGTTTGTCCCGGCGTGGTGGGGACACCGGTGCCAATGGCAAACACGTTGGTGAACATTGCTGAGCCGGACGTTCCGTAGAGCTGATTGTCGAAGATGTGGACAAACCGCACATTGCTGGGCGTCAGAAGAACTTGCGATGCTGCGGTGGAACCGAACGTCGTCAACAACACGCCACCCGTGAGCGAATTTCCATTGCCCGAAACCCATATCGAGACGCCGTCCGTCGATGTCGCACCACGCACGCTTTTCGAGCTGAACTCTGCGCCGAGTGTGGTGCTCGTGTCGATGGTGCCTGATGCATCGATCCGACCAACCACACGAGGATACGTGGTTGCATTGGACGTGGCGACGTCGGCAGTACCAACGGTCGCCCCATAACCCGCCACCAGCACGTAATTTCCGTTTGCGGACAACGAAAGGTTTCCTTCCGCGCCGGCCGTTCCCGCCAGCGTCAGAGGCCGATTGTTTCCTGACGCGACCACGGGCAATGCGAGCGTGGTTTTTCCTGGCGTGGCTGTGCCATCCGTTTGCAGATGTTCGATGAATGCGGGCGCGGCGTTGTTTGTAAGTGCCGGGCCTTTACCCACACGTAACACTACGAATGAAAGCGGTCCGCCTCCCCCGCCGCTCGAACTCGACGATGAAGACGACGAGGACGATGAAGTTGACGACGATGAAGATGACGACGATGTGGTAGACGACGAACTTTCGCCAGAGGACGACGAAGAACTCGACGCACCACCTGTGCCGCCGTTCCCGCCCATCCCGCTGCTCGAAACGGAGCTACTTGCGGAGCTGCTCGAGGATGCCGCGCCCCAATCGGCGCCTTCGCCACCTTGGCCATTGTCGAGGTCAGGGCGGATCGTACCTTCGGCGCATGCAGCCACGACAAATGGTGTCAGGGCGAACGCTGTGAAAGCAATTGTGGTCGTTGAGCGCGAGCGGCGTAAGAGCACGGCGGGGCCTTTCTTTACGGGGCGTGGATCCACGACTCGGTTTGCGTGTAAGCTTGACACGAGCGTCGCGTTTCGTGGTCACACATTATGATCTGCAAATCACTCTGTCTTGGGATTTTTACGAGTGGCTTGGTGGTGATGATACTCGGTGCGTCACGACCTGCACGGGCACAAGCGAACGACGACCCGCAAGTTGCCGCTCCAGACGCACCTGTGGACGTGGCCGCGCCGGATTCACCACAGCCGAATCGACAACCGCTTCAAGTGGCGGTCGATCCATATCCTCCGCCTCCTCCGCCTCCTCCGCCTCCTCCGCCTCCTCCTCCTGGGCCACCCAAGCCGCACAATTGGTATGTGCTGCATCCAGGCATTTTTCCCGAAGCTGTAACGTTTGCCGGAATTATGCAGTTAGGGCTGGCAAAAGCGACGGCAAAAGACTTTTACGGCATTTTGCAATTTGCGCCGTACAAGAGCGAGGCGACTACGTTTGCCGGCGTGGCGCAGATTGGTCTCGGTCATACGGAAGTGCAAGAATCATTTTATGGAGGTTTACAGTTTGCGTTCGGGAAAAACTCGGCGGTGGATTTCCGAGGTTTGACCCAAATTGCGTTTTACCGCAATGAAGCCACGGACACCTTCAAGGGGCTCTTGCAATATTCGTTTTGGGAAAACGAGGCGCAGGAGTTTACGGGGCTCTTGCAAATGGGTTTGAAGAACCACGCGGCGGATTTCATTGGTGGTTTGCAAGTGGGTGGGGTCAACAGGATCGCTACGGAAGAGAAAGAGGGACAGGGAGGGGGACGGGGACAGGGGCAATCCAAGAAATTCGTGGGGCTGGCGCAGATTGGTTTTGGAAACGAAGTGGTCGACTTGCCATTTTACAGCGTGCTTCAGGTGGGCGCGATCAACTACCACAAAGACGCCGATTACCATGGCATTTTGCAGGCCGGCGCGTTGAATCGTGTGGACGCGGCATATTACGGCATTGCGCAGGTGGGCGGGCTGAATTACGTCGAAGATGAATTTGTAGGGCTTGGTCAATTCGGATTGGCGAATATCGTGGAACATGGATTCACGGGCGGATTTCAAATTGGGGCGGTGAATGCGGCGAAAAAGTTCCAAGGCATCGGGCAAATGGGCCTGCTCAACTTGGCGCTCAAAGATTTCGACGGGGTTTTCCAGATGGGTGGGCTTTTCAGCGGTGCGGAGGAGTTTCGTGGGGTACTTCAAATGGCCGGCCTATTTAATTACACCGACGATGAGTTCAAGGGGGTGTTCCAAATAGCGCCGTTCAACATGAATGGGGACGAGACGTATACGTTTGCGCAAGTAGGCGTGGTCAACGTTTCCAAAAAAGATTTCCAGGGGACGCAATGGGGCGCGGTCAACATGGCGGTGACCGACATGAATGGGCTTCAGATAGGGGCCATCAATTTGGCAGAGGATGTAAGGGGTATACAAATTGGCGGGGCAAACGTGAGCGGAAGTTTGTCCGGAATGAGCATTGGTGTGGTCAATACCGCGAAAGAAGTGACGGGGCTTCAGATTGGCCTGGTAAACCGGACGAAGCGTTTGCGCGGGGTTCAAATTGGCGTGGTGAACGCGTCGGAGGACGGGGGATTGCCGTTTATTCCGGTGCTGAATTTGGGGTGGGAGTGATGGGTTGGTTAGCCAGTGCTATGTGCATTGGAGGATTCCAGGATGGCGCGCACCTGGTCGAGCCAATTTCGGAGCGAGCGTGCATCTTGGCGAATGTTCTCGAGATTGGCTTCGTCAACGATAGCGACTTTTTCGTCGAGTGATTCGACGCCGAATTTGTCGCGAAGAACGTCCCCGGAGTTCCCGTACCGTTCAGCATCCTTTTCGTCTTTTAGGGAGAGCAGCCAGGATTCGATTTCTTGGGCTGCCACCCATCCCGCAACCTGCGGTGTGAAACGTTCGCGTCCAATTTCGAGCGCCGTTTTGATGTCTTTTTCTCGATCTGGTTTGTCGTCACGATCGCGAACAAAAATGACGGCGTCGTAACGCTTTTCCTCCGCGTGAAGCAGCAATCGGAGTACGCTTTGCCCGTCAAGTTGCACGAGCTTGTTTTTCGGCTGGCGAGAACCTCGCGCCGTGTATTTTAAGATATTTTTCCAATCAATGCCGTCGACAATCTCGGTCGCTTCCGGACTGAGCTTGCGGAGAAACGCATCGATTACACCGTGTTCCGTCAATCGCTTTGCTTCAGTGCGATGTTTCTCTTCGACTGCCCAATAGCCGATTTCCGTTTTTCCTTCGCCCGCAATCAGGATTTTCATTGCGCGCCACCCTCGAGCAGTGGCGCCTCGACGTTTCCATCCGCATACGCAAGCCACAGTTCCCCGAGGGCGTAGACGCTGGAACGTTTCTCGAAATTCGGCGTGTCTTTGATTCGCGTAACCTTGGTGCCTTCTTCGACCGAAGCTTTCGTGACGACCGAGACCTCGTCAGGCTCGAGTTCATTAATGACGAGCGGGCTATGCGTGGCCATGAGGACTTGCGTGCCGGTCGTTTCGGCGAATGTGCGCAGGCTGCGCATGACTTCTTGAATTCGCGCGGGATGGAGGCCATTTTCGGGCTCTTCGATGAGCAAGACAGAAACGGGATCGAGGTACGGAATGAGTGAAAATGCGAGGAAATAGAGGAGGCCTTCGCTCATGGCCGGAGCGTCGAATTTGCTGCCGTCGCTGAGTTCCCCCTCCAAGATCAATCCCCTGCGCTCTCGGTTTGTCGATGTCTTTGCACCAATTCGCTTGATACCCGGAAAAAGCGTGCGGATGCGGTTGCGTATATCAATGCCTGCATCATCGCCACGACCGAGAATCGCATGATAAACACTTGCCAATCCGGCGCCGCGGTCGTCATTAAAGTCAAGAGGCTCGTCGATGAGACCGCTAGGCTTAATCATTGCGTCTGGATCGAGTCGGAGCAGACGAGCGCCCGAAAGGTCCTTGCGCACTTCCCGAGATACGTTGCCTGCCCTATCGAGAATGGAACTTTCATTGTTCCATGAGCGGCTCGCGTGTTTCTTATTATCAGATTGGACACCAACGGGTTCCGAAGAGTCACCCCAAAGTTCTTCTGTGCTCCCACGAACCTCGCGGATCCCGTACCAACCAGCATCGACGATGCCGACCAGCAATGGCGCTTGCTGTTCTTCGGCGATGCTGCGGCGTGGTGCGCCGAGTAGTGGATCGAATGGTTTCCACGAGCCAGAATCACGCGCCGTGAATTTGCTTGCAGCAAACTGTACAACCGTCCGGATACCCCGAAGAATCGTGCTTTTTCCGCTGTCGTTCGGTCCGACGAACGCATGCAGTGGCGTGAGCCCAATCGTCACGTCCTTCAAGCATCCGTAGTTCTTCGCGCGAAACGTCTTGATCATGCTTGCTGCCTCGACACTTCGTCGATACCCGGTTCAGCGCGGGTTTGTCAAGCCGTTTCGCAGCCGGTGGGCGCTTGGTTTTAGTGACTTCTTTGATTAGCGGGGCGATCGGCGCGCGGGGCAGGCGAGGGGCCGACTCAACGCGCCGATCGGCATAACAATCAGGCGCGATGGGCGCGTTGACGACGGCGCGTCACGAGGAACGCAATGCCGAGGAGGGAAAAGGCAGCGTACGAGGTTTTACCTGACGAAGCTCCCACCGCTTGGCAATCGCAGGAAGACGGATCGTCGCTCGATCCACCACCCGAACCGCCGGACCCATCAGGGCCGCCCGCGCCCGCGCTTCCGCCGGAGCCAGCGCTTCCTGCCGCGCCCGCGCTGATCGCAAAATCTGCCCGCACGCGCATGCCGCTCGACACGCCTGCGTTCCATTCGGTGGCGTCTGCTTGGCTCGCGGGGCCACATGTGAATCAAGGTTTGGCGGGGATAATCATTGGTGTCGTTCAGGGCGCCACGTGATGACCGTCGCTGGCTATTCTCGAATTCTCGGCCCTTGCGTTTCCGCCTCCACTCTGATAAGTCCTTCCCGATGCAAGGGCGAGTTCTCATTGTGGCCGGGTCGGATTCCGGCGGTGGCGCAGGCATTCAAGCCGACCTCAAGTCCGTCATGGCGCTCGGCGCATTCGGGACCACGGCCATTACCGCCCTGACGGCTCAAAATACGCGCGGCGTTTTCGGCGTTTTTCCCATTCCACCCGATTTTATCGCCCAACAAATGGCGGTCGTCCTCGACGATATCGGCGCCGATGCCATCAAAACCGGCATGCTCCATTCTGCTGCGGTCATCGATGCTGTTGCGGATGCAATACAGAAACATGCCCCAGGCATTCCCCTCGTTGTTGATCCCGTCATGGTTGCGAAAGGCGGCGCTCCGCTGCTTTTGCCCGAAGCGCGCGAATCTCTCGTTATTCGCCTTTTACCCTTGGCGACGGTCGTCACGCCCAATCTGCCCGAAGCAGAAGTTCTTACGGGACAAACCATTCGCGACGTGGACGGAATGCGCCGCGCAGCCGAGAAATTGATGAACATGGGTCCCGCGGCGGTTCTCGTCAAAGGCGGGCACCTCGACGGCCCCCGCGTCGTCGACGTCCTTCTCACGCGCGCTGGCGAACACATCTTCGAAGACGACCGCATTGAATCACGATCCACCCACGGTACGGGATGTACGCTCGCCTCGGCCATTGCCGCGGGAATCGCCCAGGGATTGGATTTGATTCACGCCACCGACCGAGCGCGTCGATATCTGCGTCTGGCCATTTCCAATGCGCCAGGTTTGGGTACTGGACACGGTCCACTCAATCATGCCGTGACGGTCGTGCCCCTTCCCAAAGCCTGACCGCCTGTTTGTCCTGGACGCTGCTGTACGTTCCGGGCATTGCGAATCGCCCGATTTCTGAAAGCACGACTACCGCGCGTACAAACAGCTCGCCAGGCATCTCACGAGAATGTATTCTCTTGTACGTTCTGTGGACGGGGGCAAACGATGAGCGACGGCCTGAAGTCCGATTTCGGGAAATATGTTTTCATGACCGACGTTTCGGCCGCTGTGGATGGAAACCAAGAACCGCCGCCAACGATACGCGTGACAATTCGAGACGACCCATTTGGAGTTTTGCAATTGACTGAAAGCATGCGTAAATCCGTTGAAGTTGTTACGGATTTGCTTGTGCACACGACACTCGAGGAAACGCGCGCACGATTTTTGGCCGAGGCGAGTTTGCGTCTTTTTGCGTCCAGCGGCGAAGATGCGACATTTGTTACCTTGTCCCGCTTGTTCGTTCCGATGTTGGCGGACGGAGCGTGTTTTTTTTCAATTCATGGGGACGACGTCCGTTGTCGCGCCGTTGCGCATGCCGATCCGGCAAAAGAAAGATTCGTTCTCGCGCTTGCCAAGGCGCTTGGCGGGGAAGCCGGAAAACATACGGAATGGATCGAGCATGTCTTTGATCGGGGACTATGCATTGAATTGTCTGGACAGACGTTAGCGAATGCTGTGGCGAGTTTGTCGAATGACCGCGATGTCTCGGAGGCCTCGAGCGGGCTTGGAATCCATTGGCTCGAAGGTTGGCCGCTCGTATCGAACCATCGGGTTCTGGGGGCGATATTTTTATTCGGGGGAACGTTGCGGCACAAATTAGACATTGCTGGCGGAGACATGTTGCAATCGCTTGCGCATTGCGCGAGCTTGGCCGTGGACAATGCGCAGGTGCACGATGTTGCTCGCCAATCGATCCGGGCTCGGGAGCACCTCATGGCGGTTTCCGCGCATGATTTGCGCAATTCGTTGTCCTTGGCCCTGATGAGTTTGTCCACTATCGATGGTGTTGGCGAAGGTTCGAATGGGACGCTCCAGAAATCGCGAATCGCCTTGCTCCGCAAAGGCTTGGGTCGAATGCAACGGCTTGTGGACGATTTGCTCGATTTTTCGACGATCGAAACCGGCCATTTATCAATCTCGTCGACTGAACAATCCGTCACGACGATTGTCGACGAAGCCATGGAGGCATTTCGCGAAGCCGCGTTGCTCAAGGGAATCACGTTGGTTGGGCGAAAGCCTGCCGAACCCTGCCGTATCGATTGTGATGCCTTTCGATTGTTTCAAGTCTTGTCCAATCTTCTCGGCAATGCCCTGAAATTTACACCTATGGGCGGAAAGATCACGGTGACGGCAATCGATTACGTGGACGAAGTCGAGTTTTCCGTGTCCGACACTGGATGTGGTATTGCCCCTACCGAATTGCCGCGCATATTCGAGGCATATCGTCGGGCAGCTCGTTCGCGTTTGGGCGGTGTGGGCCTTGGATTATCAATCGCCAAAGGAATCGTCGAATCCCATGGCGGAAGGATGGGGGTTGAAAGTCGATTGGGGGAAGGGACGGTGTTCTTTTTCCGTCTGCCAAAACGCGCGCCACTAAACTCGAAAATCGACGGCGTGTAGCCATTGGCCGAGCTGCGCTTTGGGAGGCTTGATTTCTCGGCACCAGCGGCACCCCGAACGTGCCCCCTGCGCGGGCTCGAGGGTTTTCATCAGGCTGCTGCGCATTGCGAATCGTCGGTCGGACTTGCTCAGCGTGCAATGCACGCTTCCGCCGTCCTCCCTAGCTTCGCAACGCTCGCCACGCCTGATGAAAACCCTCGCAAACAGCGGGGCCCCGCCGCAGCGCCGAGAAATCAAGCCTCCCGAAGCCGGTCGTCACAGGATGTGGCGGATTAGAATGAGAGAGAAATTGTGGTTCGACCGCGTAGCGGACGAACCATGCAAGGGTCAAGGGGCATTGCCCCTTGCTAGGTCGAGGGCGAGGAGCCCTCGTGGGGTTTGGGGTGAAACCCCAACAAAACGCGTTCTATTGCCCGGCGCCGACGCCAATGGGGCAACTCACGCCCGTGCCGCCGATGCCGCAATATCCGTCGGGGTTTTTCGATAAATATTGCTGGTGGTATTCTTCGGCGTAATAAAACGTCGGAGCGTCGAGGATTTCCGTCGTAATCGTTCCATGGCCGGCCTTGGTCAATGCGGCTTGATATTCGTTACGGGATTGCTCGGCGGTGGCACGTTGTGTCGGACCGTAACAATAAATCCCCGAACGGTATTGCGTTCCAGTGTCGTTGCCCTGGCGCATTCCCTGTGTGGGGTTGTGGTTTTCCCAAAAGACCTTCAAGAGGTCCGCGTACGAAACGCGCGTCGGATCGAAAACGACGAGCACGACTTCGTTATGGCCCGTGCGGCCGCTACAAACCTCTTCGTACGTCGCATTCGGCGTGTGTCCGGCCGCGTACCCAACCGCGGTCGACGTCACGCCTTTCGTTTTCCAAAACTTCCGCTCGGCTCCCCAAAAGCACCCCATGCCGAACATCGCCAATTCCTGTCCTTTAACGAAAGGCGGAACATAGCTGGTGCCGAGAACATGATGCACGCCGGATACGCGCATCGGTTCGCTCCGTCCAGGCAGTGCGTCTTCCTTCGTTGGCATCACGAGCTTTTTGTTGGAGAAAACCATGCCGCCATCTTGAAACGATCCTGGACGGTTGAAAAGGGAAGGGCGCGTCTTCCTCTTATTTCTGCGTCTTTTTACGAGGTTTCGGGCCGGGCACCTCTTCGGTTGCTTTGCCCGTTATGGTCGAGGTCGATGACGCCGCACCACGATGGCGCAACGGCACGGGCACGACGATCCAATCGTTTGGCTTCAAAAGATCTTTCGAAATCCAGCCAATAGGCGCGTTTTTTGCGGTCGTTTCTACGAACGTGTACGAACGTCCATCATAGGTGATCTTCGTTCCTTGTGCCGGGATCGCTACGCCGAGCATCGAGTGACGATGGGCGTCGGACGTCAGCATCACGCTGTCGATACCGAGCGAATCGAGCAGCATGTGCAAGAGCAAGGATTTCGAATCGCAGTCGCCTTTCTTTTGAGCTGCAACGAGTGCTGGGGGCAAGAGCCCAAAAGGTCGGTCCTTGGGGATCTCGTAAGGGATCGACTGGACGTACGACATGACGAGTTCGACCGTTTGCGTCGCGTCGAGTTTGGCTTCACGAACCCTTGTTTTGAAGCGCGTGGCAAGCGGATCGATCTCGTCTTGGCTGTCCTCAGCGAGGCTCTCGAAGATGCACTGCATCTTCGCGTCGCATCCCCGTGGTGGTGTCCATACGAAGTTGCCGTTGCCTTTATCCCTGAACTTGACGCGCTTGGCCAACTCGAGATGGGCTTCGTTGACCGCTGCTTGTTCGTCTGTACCAAGGGCGTAACGCGTTCGATAGACCGATGGTTCGAGCTTTTGATCGCGCCATGCGTACTTCGTCGCGCTCGCTTCTGAAGCTGTCGATGGAAACGCGGCGAGCCCGAGATCAACGCCGGGTGTGGCATCCGTTGGTTCGGGTTCGTCCGGGACGAGGAAGGCGCTGAGGTCGGGAAAGTTGCAGCAGCAACCCGTGACCAAAAGGCTCAAAATCACGTAAAACGCGAAGGTTTTACCGCGGTTCATGATGGAGCCACGACTTCGTCGCGTGCGAGTGTGGGCAGTGGCAAGAGCCCGTCGAGTGCCGTTTCGAGTCCGGGTGCCACCACGAGCGCGATGACGACCATGACCGTTCCGAGCACGATGGCGGGGGCGACGTTTCCTTTACGAATCTGCGCGATTTCATCAACGCCGCGGGTCAAACGACTGAACAAGAAGACCCCGATCGCGAGCGTCGCGGCACCCACGGCGAGGGAAAACGCGGCGTGGGCAAGTCCATAAAGTGCCAATTTTCCCAGCGTGGAACCAGAAATCGTTTGACCACGAAATAAAAAATCGACGGCTGCGAACGTGGCCGTCACGGCATGTTGGGCGAGGAGGCCCAACGACAAAAGGCCTCCTGCAGCGAGCACGGCGGCTGCGGCGTTGCCTTTCTCGAGTTCGGCGTCCATGTCGCCAGTGCGCAAGAGCCGTTCGAGCACGCGAGCGCCCATCCATACGCCGGCCGCACCGACGAGGACGCCAAAGAGAATCTTGCCCATGCCGATCAGGAAAAGAGAAACATTCACGCGAGCGAGCGTAGCTGGAGTTGGTTTCGAGACAAGATTTGCGAGGAGCCCTCGACCATCGTAGGTAAAGCGCCAACACGTCACCTGCACCGAGAGCGAAGATCATGTCCGACACCTCTATAAATCCGCTTTTGAATCTGAAAACGCTGGTTCCGTTCGATCGGATTCGTGGCGAGCATGTCGAGCCTGCGGTGCATGCACTGATCGCTGGGGCGCAATCGCGTTTGTCGGCACTCGAAAATTCGGAGGGTCCACGCACCTTCGCGAACACGATGACGGCGCTCGAACACGTCACGGAAGATTTGGAATATGCGCTCGGCGTGATTTCGCATCTCGAAAGTGTCGCGACGACGCCCGAACTGCGCGACGCCTATGGGGCCGTGCAGTCGCCGGTGAGTGTGTTTTTTACGAGCATTACGCTTTCCGATGGGGTGTGGCGGGTGTTGCGTGAGTTTGCCGAGACCGACGAAGCGCGTGCGCTCACGGGAACGAAGCGCAGGTTCCTCGACAAGACCATTGCGGAATTTCGACGCAACGGGGCGGAATTGAATTCGACGGGCAAAAAACGTCTGGGGCAAATCAATGTCGAGCTTGCACAGCTCACGCTGAAATATTCGCAGAATGTTCTCGATGCGACGAATGCCTTCGAACTCGTGATCGAGGAAAGCGGCAAACTTGCTGGTTTGCCCGAAGGAGCCATTGCAGCGGCTCGGGCGAGTGCGCAGGAAAAAGGGTTGTCAGGGTACAGATTCACGCTTCAGGCGCCGAGTTACAATGCTGTCGTGATGTATTTGGACGATCGCGACGTGCGCGAGAAACTGTATCGGGCGAACGTAGCGCGGGCGACCGTGGGTAGTCACGACAATCGGCCAATCGTGCGGCAGATTTTGGAATTGCGAAATGAAAAGGCAAAGTTGCTCGGCTTTGCATCGTTTGCCGATTTGGTGCTCGCAGATCGCATGGCGCAGACGGGGGATGCGGCGCGGAAATTCGTGGCGACGCTGAGTGAGCGAGCATGGCCGCAATTTCACCGCGAAAACGCCGAACTCGAAGCATTTAGCCGGGAATTGGCTGGCCCGTCGGCTCCGCCGATTGCACCGTGGGATGTTCCGTATTACGCGGAAAAACTTCGCCGCGCGAAATACGATTTCGATGACGAGTCACTTCGCCCTTATTTTCCAGCAGATTCGGTGTTGAGCGGCGTATTCACGATTGCGTCGCGGCTCTATGGGGTGAACATCGATTCGTGGAGCGATGCTGCGGTTTGGCATCCAAGCGTCAAAGCGTATCGCATTGTCGAAGGTGACGGTCGGCATGGTGCTTCGTTTTATGCTGATTTGTGGCCTCGTGAACCCAAGCGTGATGGCGCGTGGATGCAGGGACTCATGACGCATGTGCCTTCAGCCGCACCGAAACACGACGATCCGCATGCTGGGCAGCACATTGCCGTATTCGCGGGCAATTTTATGCCGCCTCTGGGGGACAAACCCGCGCTGCTCAATCACCGCGAAGTCGAAACGGTTTTTCATGAATTCGGGCATTTGATGCATCACGTTTCGAGTCGCGTGGATGTGCGTTCACTCGCGGCGACGAACGTGGCGTGGGACTTCGTCGAATTGCCGTCGCAGATTATGGAGAATTGGTGCTGGGAAAAAGGGGCGCTCGATCTTTTTGCGCGTCATTACGAAACCGGCGCGCAAATTCCGGATTCGCTTCTCGAGAGAATGCAAGCCGCGCGGACATTTCGAGCGGCCAATGCCATGATTCGCCAGCTTGGATTTGCCGAGGCGGATTTAGCGCTGCACATCGATTGGGATTCAGAAAAGCACGGCGATCCCGTGCAGTTTGGCCGGGCGATTCTCGAGAAATATTCGCCGCTTCCTCTGCCCCCCGAACACGCCATGCTCGCGTCCTTTTCCCACTTGTTTTCGAGCCCCGTGGGATATGCGGCCGGATATTATTCGTACAAATGGGCTGAAGTGCTCGACGCCGATGCATTTTCGCGTTTCAAGCGCGAAGGTATCTTTAATCGTGAAGTTGGCGAGGCATTCCGCACGCATATTCTTGCGCAGGGCGATAGCGCCGACCCTCGGGAGCTTTATCGCAATTTCATGGGCCGAGAACCAACCCTCGATGCGTTGCTCGAGCGCGACGGACTCGTTGCGGAAGCTGCGGTGGCATCATGACCAAGGAAGCAGAAACGTCCGTGAGCGATCGCGTGATTCGCTCCATGACCGACGACGGCGCATTTCGTGTCATTACCGCCGTCACCACGCAAACCGTACGGGGCGCCGTCGCGGCGCAACAAGCCAAAGGCGCGGTGGCGGCACATTTTGGCGAACTCTTGACGGGTGCGATTTTGATTCGCGAAGCCATGAGTCCCGGGTATCGCGTGCAAGGTATCCTCAAGATTCCCGGCAGCGGTAGTCTCGTCGCCGATGCGCATCCGGATGGAACCACGCGGGGTATCGTCGGTTTTTCTGGTTCCGCCGCGACAAACACAACCGGCACGCCGTTGCTCGAAATGATGCGCACGCTTCACAATGGCGCATTGCATCGAGGTCTCGTGGAAGTCGCGTTCGACGGACAAGCCGCCGGCATTTCGGGGGCGCTCATGTCCTACATGCAGCAATCCGAGCAAATCGTGTCGACAATTGCTGTCTCGACACTCATGGATGGCGACGATATCGTCGCGGCGGGAGGATACATCGTGGAACTATTGCCCGAGGTCGAGCGTGGGCCACTCATGATCATGACCCAGCGACTCGAGGATTTTCCGCCTCTGGCCGACCTTCTGCGCAAAGAAACCAAACTGGCGGCGCACCTCGTCGAGGAGTTGCTGTTTGGCATGCCGCACACCACGCTAGCCGAATCGGACCTGGCCTATGGTTGCCAATGCAGCGAATTGCGGCTTCTTTCGAGTATCGTTACGTTGCCGCGAACGGAGATCGCCGCGCTGGTCGAGGGCAATCGCGTTCTCGAGATTCAATGCGATTATTGCCGCAAAGATTACGCGATTTCCCCGACGCAGCTCAAGTCGTTCTTGACGCCGAGTTGATTCTCTCTAAGAGGATTTGCCCGCAATTCGCACCTCACCCCCGGCCCCTCTCCCCGACGCTTCGCGTCGCGGAGAGGGGAGACAAACCACGAAAGGCTTCTTTCCCCTTCTCCGCGGCGTTTTACGCCGGGGAGAGGGGGCCAGGGGGTGAGGCGCAATTGGGCGCGAAAGCTTGCGAAATACCCTCTAATAGGCGCAAACCTGCGTCGATGGATTTGCGACACAAATCATGTCGACGCACTCGAGCGTTCCTAGGCATCGAAGCGTATCGCTGCATGCGCCACCTTCGATAGGTCGCTTGCGGCATGTGCCCGCATCGCATGTCGCGTACACCATGCATTCGCCCTTTTCGGTGCACGGCTTTCCATCGCCAGGAAGTGCGGTGCATTTTCGATCTGTCGGGTGGCAATAATCGTCGTACCTGATACACGCGCCATCTTCGAGCGCCGGATTGCACGCTCCGCCGCGGTTCGAAAGCAGGTAACACGTGGGAACACTCCCATTGACGTCACACCGCTGTCCCTCTTTGCATTGCCCTTGAGCATCACATGCGTCGCCATTGTCTTTGCGTGCTTTGCACGTGGGGGGCATCGCTGCACCATCACAATACGCGCTTTCGACACAAGGGTTTGTCATGCAATCGCCGCCGATAGTTACGGCCGCGGGTTTTTTCTCACAAACCCCGAGGCAACAACTTTCCAGCACAGTGGGATCCGAAGCTTGGAATTCACGTGACTTGAAGTCGCGG
>JADMIO011288094.1_pt1 | contig 76000 bp, 66 predicted proteins | sample 8958161 | NCBI WGS metagenome assembly JADMIO01 (sample SAMN16585339, study PRJNA669376) | soil metagenome | isolation source: Crop rotation soil | place: USA: Cullars Rotation, Alabama | collected 2011
CGCGACAACTTGTCCACGTGGAATTCTAAGCTTAGGATCCCAATGTGCTGGAAAGAGGTCGACGTATTCGAGTTCGCTGCCCGCAGGCACGCCGCGCGCAAGGCGGGTGACCTTCAGGCCACGCGCCTTCAGCGCCTCGGCGATCACGTGCGCCGTGGCTTCGCCTTCGGCGGTGAAGTTGGTCGCCAGGATCACTTCCTGCACCAGGCCATCGGTGGCGCGGTCGAAAAGCTTCTCCAGGCCGATGTCCTTCGGGCCGATGCCGTCGAGCGGGCTCAGCTTGCCCATCAGCACGAAGTACTTGCCCTTGTACGCCGACGTGCGCTCGACCGCGGCCTGGTCCGCCGGCGTTTCGACGACGCAAAGCTTCGTCGCATCGCGCGACGCGTCGATGCACGTCGAGCAGAATTCGCTTTCGGTGAACGTGTTGCACTGCGCGCAGTGGCGCACCTGCGTGGCCGCCTGCTGCAGGGCCTGCGCGAGCACCTGCGCGCCGGCCCGGTCGTGCTGCAGCAGGTGGAAAGCCATGCGCGACGCCGACTTCACGCCGACGCCGGGCAGGCGCCTCAAGCCCTCGATGAGCGCGTTGAGCGAGTGGTTGTCGGACGCCAACGCCGGCCTAGAACGGGAATTTCATCCCGGCCGGCATGCCCGCGGTGAGCTTGCCGAGTTTTTCCTGCGAGGTCTCCTCGACCTTGCGCACTGCGGCATTGAACGCGGCGGCAACGAGGTCCTCGAGCATGTCCTTGTCGTCCGCGAGCAGGCTCGGGTCGATCGTCACGCGCTTGACGTCGTGCTTGCACGTCATCGTCACCTTGACGAGGCCCGCGCCCGATTCTCCGGTGACCTCGATCGTCGCAAGCTCGTCCTGCGCCTTCTTCAGGTTGTCCTGCATCGCCTGCGCCTGCTTCATCAGGCCGGCCAGCTGTCCCTTGTTGAACATGGGGTTCCTTTCCTTGTCTTTTGCTCGCCCGCTTCAGGCGGGCTTGATGCTGCCAGGGACGATTTTCGCGCCAAAGTCGCGCATCATGTCCTGCACGAACGGATCGCCGAGGATCTCGGCCTCGGCGGCACGCAGGCGCTCCTCGGCGGCGGCCGCGTTGCGCCGTGCGGGGCTGTCGCTGACGGTGCCGACTTCGACGCCCAGGTTCACGGGGTGACCGGCGGCGTGGAGCGCCGCCTGCAGCCGTTCGCGGCTCGCGGGCTGGTTGAGCGACTCGCGCTCGACGCGCAGCATCCAGTGCCCGACGTCGCGCGCGATGAGCTGCGACTGCAGGGCGAGTTCGCGCACGAGCGCACTCACGGCCTCGCGCGCGACGAGCTCCCCCACGACGGCCGCCCAGAAGTCGCCTTCTTCCGTGGGAACGAGCGCTGCGGGCGCGGCCGAAGCCGCCTCGCGCGCAGACTCCGACTGCACGCGCACGGGCACGCCGAGCACGTCGCTGGGCGAGTGCCCGTTCGTTGCCGCCGTTGCGCTGCGCGATGGCGCGCGTTCGGCGGCCTGGTCGACCACGGTGAGCACGCGTCCGGGCGGCGCACTCGCAGCAGGCGTCGAACGCGGAGCCGGCGGCAGTTGGGCGGCGGCAGCCGGGGCCGCGCGCGCCGGCACCTGCGCGGGCTTCAGCGCCGCCCGCGCTTCATTCAGAGTTTTTTTTTCCGCCGTGCCGGCCGGCGGCTTGAACGCGAGCAGCCGCAGCAGGATCATCGTCAGCGCCGCGTACTCGTCGGGCGCCAGGCCCAGCTCGGTACCGCCTTGCAGGCACAGGCTGTAGAGCAGCTGCGTCTCGTCCGCGGCCATGGCCCTGGCGAGGCGGGCGATTTCCGCGGTATCGGGGTCATTGGGGTCGAGCGCATCGGGCACCGCTTGCGCCACGGCCATGCGCTGCAGCACCGATGCCATTTCTTCGAGCGTGGATGCCGCGCTCAGGCCCTGCGTGCGCAGCCCGTCCGAAATCTCGACCACGGTGCGGCCATCGCCCTGCGCGAGCGCATCGATGATGCGAAAGACATGCGTGCGGTCGACGGTGCCCAGCATCTGCCGCACGGTCGCTTCCTGCACCTTGCCGCCGCCGAACGCGATCGCCTGGTCGGTGAGCGACAGCCCGTCGCGCATGGAGCCGCGCGCGGCGCGCCCGAGCAGGCGCAGCGCCCCGGGTTCCGCCTCGATCCCTTCGGCGGCCAGGACGTGCGCCAGGTGCTCCTGCACCGTGTCCGGCGCCATCGGCCGCAGGCTGAACTGCAGGCAGCGCGACAGGACCGTGACGGGCACTTTCTGCGGGTCCGTGGTCGCCAGCACGAACTTCAGGTATTCGGGCGGCTCCTCCAGCGTCTTGAGCAGCGCACTGAAGGCTTCCTTGGTGAGCTGGTGCACCTCGTCGATCATGTAGACCTTGAAGCGGCCCAGCACCGGCTTGTAGTTGGACCGCTCCAGCAGGTCGCGGATGTTGTCGATGCCGCGCGTCGAGGCCGCGTCCATCTCGGTGTAATCGACGAAACGGTCCGCATCGATGTCCACGCACGGCTGGCACACGCCGCAAGGCGTTGCCGTGATCCCGCCGTTGCCGTCGGGCCCGACGCAGTTGAGCGATTTCGCCAGGATGCGCGATACCGTCGTCTTGCCGATGCCGCGCGTTCCGGTGAAGAGGTACGCGTGATGCAGGCGCTGCCCCGCGAGCGCGTTGCCCAGGGCCTGCACGACGTGCTCCTGGCCCACCATCTCGCCGAAATTCTTCGGGCGGTATTTGCGGGCGAGCACGAGATACGACATGACGGCGCATTCTAAGGTGCGCGTTCCTCGGCGGCGCACGACCGCCTACAATACGCAGCGACGGGCCTCCCCGCATGGTGAAGCGGCCAACCGGGTCAGGTGGGGAACCAAGCAGCCCTAACTGTGGAGCCAGTGCCGGGGGTAAGGCTCGTCAACTTCCCTCCCCTTTTTTCCGCGACCTTGCTTCGCGTTCGGCGCTACGCGCTCCCGCCGTTTTGCGACGCGCGTTTCCGTCTTACGGCTGACCCGCACCAAAGGTTACGTCCGACAAACTTGGCTCACATCGGCACCTAGAGTTCTTCACAGCCTTCAGGGAGGTTCGTATGAACAAGGACGTCGATGTCGCGGTTCGCACGATGGGTTCGCTCTGGCCCCGCGTGGTGGTTCCGCTCGTGCTCTGCCTGGTCGCGCTCGACGCGATCGCGCAGACCGACGAGGGGCGCTCGACCTTCAACCTGCAGTCATCCATGAAGGCCGCGCAGGGCGACGCCGCCCCGCGCACGCAGTTCGAACTCAACGCGAGCACGCTGCCCCGCTTCGAGACCACGGACACGGCGACGAAGTCGCAGCACCTCGACCTCTCGCTGCTGCCGCCCGGCCGCTCCGCCCTGGGCCCATCGCTCGGCCTCACCAGCGCCGAAACCAGCCCGAACTTCAATCCCGCAGCATTGCCCCCGGCGTCACCCTCCGTCGACCTCGGCGTGCACTGGCGCTATCGCACCGACGGCAACAGCCGCGTCGACGTGCGTGCGTGGCGGCGCGTGTCGCAGCAGCCCGATGCGACAGCCGCACTCGCGCAGGTGAACGACGCGAGCTACGGTGCACGCGTCGAGATGCAGGTGCAGGCGGAGCGCAAGGGCTTCGTCACGGACCACGGCTTCGTCGGCTTCCAGCTCGAAAGCGGCGCGCGGATCACGGTGCGGCGCAGCGGCGGCAAGCCGATGCTCTACTACCGCGCGGGCTTCTGACGCTCGCGCCTCACCCGGCCATGACGAGGCGGCCCTCGCCCGTGAGGAACGCCGCTTTCACCCCATCCTGCGGATAGGCACGCGAAACCGCCGCGCGGTAGTCGCGCATCTGCGCGAGCAGCTCGGCGTTCTTTTCGGGCGCGTACTCCGACTTGTAGTCGAGCACCCACCATTCGCCGGTGTCGCGACGCTTCACCAGCCGGTCGAGCCGGATCGAGCGGCCTTCGAAGCTCATGGGCACTTCATTGCCCTGCCACTCGACCACGCGCGGGTCCCACGCCCATGCGCCCTCGCCCGCAAGAATGCTTTCCGCGCGGCGAGCCGCAATGCGCGCCTGCGAGTCGCCCAGCGCGAATTCGCGCGCGACGCGTTCGATGGCAGCCGGCGGCACGCGCGCGGTGCCGCCGCAGAACTCCAGCAGCTTGTGCAGGGCCTGGCCGAAACGCGAGGCCGGGGAATCCGGATCGTCATTGCGCACGCGCGGCACGGCCGGGACCGTGAGCGCGGGAAGGACCTGGAGCTCGATCGTCGCGGCGGCCGCCGAGTCCGCGAACGGCGTCGCAGCGGCCGGCGTCGCAAGCGGCTTGCAGTGCGGCTGGAGCCGCTGCCACCAGCTCAAGGCCCCCGCCCTCGCAGGCGCAACCGATGAAACGACGAGCCGCTCCTTCGCCCGCGTCATCGCCACATAGAGCGTGTTCAGCTCTTCGCGCGCACGTTCGGTGAATTCGACGGCAAGCGCCTCTTCGTTGCACGGGGGCGGTTTCGTCTCGCTCGCGATGAAGGAGAAGCGCCACGGCGCGGGCGCGTCGCCCGGCCATTCGACGACAACGCCCATCGTTTCCGCGGCCGGCGGGCCGCTGTCGGTGTCGAGCAACAGCACGACCGGCGCTTCGAGGCCCTTGGCGCCATGGACGGTGAGCAGGCGCACGGCCTGCGTGTCGGCCAGCGGCGGGGCCTCGATGCGGCGCGATCGCAATGCCCGCACGAACGCGTACGGCGTAGCGTAGCGGCCGCCGTCCAGGTCGAGCGCGGCGCCCAGCAAAGCGCGCAGGTGCGACACCACGCCTTCGCGCAGCGCCGCGGGCGCAACGGCCGCGAACCTGGCGACCACGTCGCCCGTGCGATAGATCTCCTCGAGCGCGTCGTGCGGCGGCAACCGGTCGACCATCGCCTTCCACGCAGCAAGCTGCACGGCCGCCTGCTGCAAGCGCGGGCTCTCGACCGCCTGCGCCTGCAGCACCTCGTACCAGCTCGTGCGGGGCTTCTCCTCGCGCGCCTTCGCCACGGCCAGCGCGATGGCGACCAGGTCGTCCTCGGACACCGCGAAAAGCGGCGAGCGCAGCGCGCGCGCGAGCGACAGGTCGTGCGTCGTCGACACCAGTGCATCGACCAGGGCGACGATGTCCTGCACCTCCGGCTCCTCGCGCAGGTCGTTCTTCTGCGGCTGCTGCGCCGGGATGCGCAGCAGGCGAAGCTCCTGTTCCATCACTGCAAGCCGATCGCGCTTGCGCGCGAGCACGAGGATGTCCTTGGGCTGCGTGCCTTGCGAGATCTCGTGCGCGATCCAGGCCGCGGCTTGCCGGCATTCGAGCGTGACGAGGCGCTCCTCGGGCAAGTCGCGCGGCACGGTGAGCGTGTCGCGCCATTCGCCCGCGACGCCCGTTTCGTTCCTGGCGATCGCGTCACGCAGGATCTGCGGCAGGCTCGCCACGTCGCCGGCCTGGTCCGACAAGGTCACGTGCGTGCGGAATCGCGCGTACTCGCCCGCCTCCTGCGCCTGCGACATGACGGTGTTCACCAGCGACATGACGGCGTGCGAGTTGCGGCGCGTGAGGTCGCAGCCCAATGCATCTCCGCCCAGCTCACGGATGAACGCCTGTGCGGCGAGGAACACCTGCGGCTCGGCGCGCCGGAAGCGGTAGATGCTCTGCTTGGGATCGCCGACGATGAAGATGGCCGGTGCGTCGCCCGCGCCCGCATAGCTTTGCAGCCACGCATGGAGCGCCTGCCATTGCAGCGGGTTCGTGTCCTGGAACTCGTCGATCAGCAGGTGCCGCACGCGCGCGTCGAGCTTTTCCTGCACGAAGCCCGAGAGCACCGGGTCGGCCAGCAGCACCTGCGCCGCCTGCTCGACGTCGTTCATGTCGATCCAGCCGCGCGAACGCTTCATCGCGGCGAATTCCGCGATGAGAACGCGCGCGAGGCGCGCCATGCGCTGCTGGTGCTGCCATGCGTCGTGCTGGCGGCAGGCCTGCACGAGTTCGAGCGCGAGATCCTGGGCCGCGCGGATGTGCTCGATGCCTTCAAGCTTCTCGCCGAACTTGCGCTGGGCGCCGTCCTTGGTGAGCAAGGCGCCGAAGGCAGCGTCGAGGTCGGCCGCGGCGATTGCCTGCTCAAGCTCGACCCCTTTCGCGGCATAGGTCTTCGCGCTTGCGCGCCCGAGAGCGCGCGCAGCCGCTGCCAACGCCGACTTGACCTCCTTGCGCTGCAGCAGCGCGCAGGGGTCGTCGATGCCCGCGAACTGCGGGAACTGCTCGCCCATCGGCTTCACGGACTGGGCGACGGCGCCATGATCGTCGGCGAACGCGAACTCGACGCGCTTGGCGAGCGCCGCGCCCAGGGCCTTGCGGGTCTGGAAGCGCCCGTGCGCGGCGACACTGGCTTCGAAGTCGGCTCGCGCCTGCGGATCGCGCAGCACCGCGGAATGGAAGTGCCGCCAGACGAGGTCGATCGCTTCCGCGTCGTCTTCGAGCAGCTGGTAGTTCGCGGGCAGGCGCAGCTGGTTCATCACCGCAAGCGGCGCATTGCGCAGCAGCGACGCGAACCACGCATGGAACGTGAGGATGCGGATCGGCCTGCCTTGCGCGAGCATGCGCGCATACAAGCCCTGCAGCGCCTTCACGTCCTCGTCCCTCGGGTGTGCGAGCCCCCGTGCGGCGAGCTCGCCGGCGAGCTTCTCCGGCGAAGCCACGGCGAAATCCGCGAGCCACTGGTGCAGGCGTTGCCGCATCTCGCCGGCGGCCTTCTTCGTGAAGGTGATCGCGAGGATCTCGTGCGGCTGTGCGCCGGCCAGCAGGGCGCGCAGGATGCGCGAGACCAGCATCCATGTCTTGCCCGCGCCGGCGCACGCCTCGACGACGACACTGCGCCGCGGGTCGCAGGCGATCGCATAGAACACCTGCGCGTCCACGGGCCGCCCGTTGTGTTCGTAGGCCTGCTCGCTCATGACCACGAATCCTTGCGGCAGATGCCGCGCGCGCCGCAGAAGTCGCACACGCGCCCTTCGCCATGCGCGGGCATCGCTTCGCCCGCCGCGATGCGCGCGACGTCGTCGACGAGGCCTGCGACGAGCAGGTCGCGGCCGTCCACGATGGCCTTCTGCTCCACGGTCTTCGTCTCGCGCTCGCCGACATTGACGTACGCCGCGCGAACCGTGTCGTCTTCCAGCAGCGCGGCGTAGAACGCGAGCTGCGTATCCTCGGCGAAGTCCTTCACGCGGTCGCGGCTCTTGCCCGAATCCTCGGTCTTGTAGTCGATGAGGTAGCGGCGACCGTCGGGCAGGCGATCGATGCGGTCGATGCGCCCGAAAAGCCGGATGCCCGCGATCGTCACCTCGTGGTCCTGTTCGCTCTCTTCGTACCGCGCGCCCTCCTGGGCCTCGTGGTCGGCGAGCCACGCCAGGTACGCGTCGCGGACCTTGGGCCACGAAGAGCGAAACGGCAGGAATTCGCCTTCATCGAGGCACATCAGCCGCGTCACATCGTCCGATGCATTTTCGAGCATCGCGACTCGCCGGTCGCCCGGCACGCTGCCCCCTTCCGCCTTCAGGCGCTCATGGAAGGTGCTGAGCACCTTGTGCAGCCAGTTGCCGAAGTGGCGCTTCTCCACGTCCGTGTCGAGCTCCTGCGCCTCCTGCAGCGCGAGAAGGCGCATCGCGAAGAAGCGGTAGGGGCAGGTGCGCAGGTCGATGTAGCCCGATGGCGAAAGCTGGGTGAGCGGCAGCAGCCGGCCGACGGCGTTGGCACGCGCGGCGGGCCGGGCAGCGACTTCGACCCGCTCGCGCGGGTCCGGCGCGAGGCCGAGGCCATGCTCCAGGCGCAGTTGCTGCACCAGAGCGCCCGCCAGCAAGGGCTCGCCGCTTTCGTCCGTCGTGCGCCACAGCAGGTCGCACTCGGCGATCTGCAGAGCCTGATCCCACGAGGCGCGCGTCTGTGCCTCGATCGCCTCGCGCGACGGCATTCCGAGGAGTGCGCGCAGTGCGGGCGTCCACAAGCCCGGCGGTTCGGGAGACGCGACGAGGCGCAACTCGTCGCAGCCGGGCATCACCAGCGCGCCGAACGGCCGGGCGAGCAACTGGCTCACCGGCAGGATCACGACTTGCGGCTCGCCTTCGGCTTCCGGCTTGAAGGTCGCGGCCTCGAGTGCGTCGTCCGCCCACGACGTGAATTCGGCGAGCGTCCAGCGGCGCTGCGACTGCGGCATGCGCGCGACTTCTTCCTGCCGCGCGGGTGCGAGCTGGAGCGCGTCGATCACGACGGCCCCGGCCGGGTCGCGCTCGAGCACGGCCCACTGGCCGCTCGCCTCCAGCAGGCCGCGCAGCGACGCGATCCAGTCACCCAGCGCACGCGCGCCCTGCATGCCCTCGCGCCACGCGTTGACCTGTGCGTACGTGCGTGCGGCCGCGCTGCCGTCGTCGTCCGGGACATGGAACGCTTGCCACTCGCGCACGAATTCCGCGCGCCGCACGCGCCGCTCGAGCAGCAGCGACGAGAACGGCGGGATCGCGGGGCAGTTCTTGATCCAGTCGATCACGCTGTCGCTGGACGCATCCCAGGCGCAGGCCTGCAGCGCGAGCATCACGTCCGCCGCACGGCGCGTCGTCGACAGCTTCCAGCCGGTTTCGTCGCGCACGGCGACGTTCATCGTGCGCAGCATCGCGTGGATGCGGCGCGTGGCCTGCCGGTCCACCGCGGCGAGCGCAACCGGCGCACGGCCCGCATTCACATGTGCGACCGCACACGCCGCTGCGCGCTCGGCTTCATCCGACGGGTCGCGGGCTTCGTGCAAGCGGACGTTGCCCAGCGGGGCGGGGGTCGCCAGCGCGAACGTTGCCGCGCGGCCCCCCAGGGCCGCGGCCACGGAGCGCGCCAGGGGATCGTGCTGCAGGCCCTCCAGCACGACCAGCAGTTCCACATCCTCGAGGACATCGCGCGCGAAGAGCACATCGGTGGCGTAGGAGGAGGCGGCCGTCCATTCGAGCGCGATGCGCGCCACGGCGCTCTCCAGCGCGAGCGCCGGCGCGTCGAACGCGATGCTGCCGCGCACCTGCGCGGCCCAGCTCGCGCGTTCGCCCGGCGCCTGCGCCGCCGCGACCGGTGCGAGCTGCCATGCGGCTTCGACGAGGCGGGGAGCGAGCAGGTCTGCCTGCGATTGCAGCGACGCCCCGGCCAGCAGCGCTCGCGCGGCGAGCACGTCGCGGCCCATGTCGAACGTGAGGCCGTCCGCCTCCGCGTCGAAGAGGAAGGAGCGCGCCCAGGTGCTCGTCGTCTCGAAGCGCGGCGCGAAGCCGTCGCCGCCGGCCGCGGCCCATGCATCGCGGGCGACGGGCAGCAGGTGCACATACGGCAGCAGCACGACCGTGCGCGCGGCATGCGCGCCCTGCGCAGCCATGGCGTCGCGCACGCGGCTCATCAAGCCAGCGACGGCGCCGCCCCGATGGGTTTGTGCTATCGCATCCATAGCGGCCGGCAGGGTGTCCGCAGGGGACGCGGGGACTTGGTTTCTGTCACAATGAACCTCACTGTACTTGGCCTGCGCGGCGTGAATTTTTCACTGGCGCGGACCCTGCAAGAAACGCAAAGGAAACCCCATGGCCAGCGACCTGATCAAGCACATCTCCGACGCCACTTTCGAGTCCGACGTCCTGAAGTCCGACAAGCCCGTGCTCGTCGACTACTGGGCCGAATGGTGCGGCCCCTGCAAGATGATCGCGCCGATCCTCGACGAGGTCGCGGGCACCTACGGCGACAAGCTGCAGATCGCGAAGATGAACGTCGACGAGAACCGCGATATCCCCGCGAAGTTCGGCATCCGCGGAATCCCCACGCTGATGCTGTTCAAGAACGGCGAGCTCGCCGCCACCAAGGTCGGCGCGATGAGCAAGGCGCAGCTGACGGCGTTTCTAGAACAGCAGCTGGCATAAGCAGCACCTTGCCATGCCGGGCTCGACCCGGCATCGAGTCCCTTCCGCGCAAGCCCGGCCCCGTCCGGGCTTTTTCCTGCCTATAATTCCCCCAGTTCGCTGTCCATCGCCCACGAGGCGGGCAGTTCGAGTTCCCTGGCCTGGCAGGCATCGCCACCGGCCGCACCCTCCCCCAGTCCCGACGAAAACAGCTCCGCAAGGAGTCATTCCATGCACTTAAACGAACTCAAGGCACTTCACGTGTCCGAAGTCCTGAAGCAGGCCGAAGAGCTCGAGATCGAGAACACCGGCCGCATGCGCAAGCAGGAGCTGATGTTCGCGATCATCAAGAAGCGCGCGCGCGCCGGCGAACAGGTCTTCGCCGACGGCGTGCTCGAGATCCTGCCGGACGGGTTCGGCTTCCTGCGCAGCCCCGACACCAGCTACACGGCGAGCACCGACGACATCTACATCTCGCCCTCGCAGGTGCGCCGCTTCAACCTGCACACCGGCGACATGATCGAAGGCGAAGTGCGCACGCCCAAGGACGGCGAACGCTACTTCGCGCTCACCAAGCTCGACAAGGTGAACGACGGCCCGCCGGAGAACAACAAGCACAAGGTGATGTTCGAGAACCTGACGCCCTTGTTCCCCAAGGAGCAGATGAAGCTCGAGCGCGATGCCTTCAAGGGCGAGGAGAACATCACCGGCCGCATCATCGACATCATCGCGCCCATCGGCAAGGGCCAGCGCGCCCTGCTCGTCGCGCCGCCCAAGAGCGGCAAGACGGTGATGATGCAGCACATGGCGCACGCCATCGCGGCCAACTACCCGGACAGCCACCTGATGGTCCTGCTCGTCGACGAGCGGCCGGAAGAAGTGACCGAAATGCAGCGCTCGGTGAAGGGCGAAGTCATCGCATCGACCTTCGACGAGCCGGCAGCGCGGCACGTGCACGTCGCCGAGATGGTGATCGAGCGCGCGAAGCGCCTCGTCGAACTGAAGAAGGACGTGGTGATCCTGCTGGACTCGATCACCCGCCTCGCCCGCGCCTACAACAACGTCGTGCCTTCGTCGGGCAAGGTGCTCACCGGCGGCGTGGATTCCAACGCGCTGCAGCGCCCGAAGCGCTTCCTGGGCGCAGCGCGCAACGTCGAGGAAGGCGGCTCGCTGACCATCATCGGCACCGCGCTGATCGACACCGGCTCGCGCATGGACGAAGTGATCTTCGAAGAGTTCAAGGGCACGGGCAACAGTGAAATCCACCTGGACCGGCGCCTCTACGAAAAGCGCGTCTTCCCCTCCATCCAGCTCAATCGCTCCGGCACGCGCCGCGAGGAACTGCTGCTCGCCCCGGAAATCCTGCAGAAGACCCGCATCCTTCGCCAGTTCATGTACAACATGGACGAGATCGAGGCGATGGAAATGGTGCTGAAGTCGATGAAGGCGACGAAGACCAACGTCGAGTTCTTCGACATGATGCGCCGCGGCGGCTAACCCTTAACTTGAAAATCGCTGCGCGATTTTCAAGTTGCTCGATCGGTTGAAAAGGACCGGCAAAGCCGGATCCTTTTCAAGGGGGCGTCCGCCTGCGCGATGCTCCGGCCGGACGAAGACAAGCGAGTCATTGCGGGCTTGACCCGCAATCCAGACCGGCGCATCCATCGCAGCTGGATGCCGGATCGAGTCCGGCATGACGACAGGATCGATGTCATTGCGGGCTTGACCCGCAATCCAGTCCGCTGCCACCTTCGGCGCTTCGCTACACTCCGGGCCAACCGGAGAAGCTCCATGACCTTGCGCAGATTCTTCGCGGTGCTTGCCGCGGCCACGTTCGCGTTCGCGGCCCAGGCGCGGCCCATCGACGCCATCACGAAATCCGGCAAGCTCGTCGCGGCGACCGAAGGCCAGTTCACGCCCTTCAACTACTTCGACAAGGGCAAGCTCACGGGCTTCGAAGTGGAACTCGCCGAAATGCTCGCGAAGAAGATGGGCCTGTCGATCGAATGGAAGACCGTCGGATTCGACGCGCTGCTCACCGGCCTGGCGCAGGACCGCTGGGACCTCGTGATCGCCTCGCACGGCATCACGGACGAACGCGCGAAGGCGGTGACTTTCATGGCGCCGCACTACTGCTCCGGCGGGATGATCGTCGCGAAGCAAGGCGGGGCGCGCACGCCGAAGGACCTTGCCGGCAAGAACGTCGCCGTGCAGACGGGGACCACCTACCTGGAGAACGTCCAGAAGCTCGGCACCGCCAAGGAAGTGAAGAACTTCCCCGCCGACAGCGATGCGCAGTCCGCGCTGGTGGCGGGCCGCGTCGACGCCTGGGTGACGGACCGCTTCACGGCGCTGGAGTCCTCGCGCAAGAACCCGCAGCTCAAGCTCCAGCTGGGCGGCATGCTCTTCACCGAGCGCATCGCGGCCGCGGCGGCGAAGGGCAACAGGGGCCTGGCCGACGCATGGAACAAGGCGCTCGCGGCGAGCTATGCCGACGGCAGCTACGCGAAGCTGTCGAAGAAGTATTTCGGCGAAGACGTGCGGTGCAAGTAAGCCCCGCATGCTGCTGAGCCTCTGGCCCGGGTCCTGGCCGCGCGCGAAGCGCAGCAACTGGACCCTCGTGGCCAGCGCCGGCCTGCTGGTGGCGGCGCTCTGGGCGCTGGGCTCGCTGCTGGCGCTGCTGCCCGAGCCCATCGGCCCGAATGCGGAGCAGTTCGCGCAGGGCGCGCGCATCACGCTGTGGCTCACCGTGGTCGCCGCTTCGGCGGGCTTCGTGCTCGGCCTGGCGACCGCGCTCGCGCGCACCGCGCGCCACGCGGCCCTGCGCAACGTCGCGGCCGCCTACGTCTGGCTCATCCGCGGCACGCCGCTGCTCGTGCAGATCCTCTTCGTGTACTTCGCCCTGCCCGTACTCGTGCCCGCGCTCGTGCTGCCCGAATTCGCCGCGGCTGCCATTGCCCTGGCCGTCAATGTCGGCGCGTACAACGCCGAAGCCATCCGCGGCGCGTTGCTCGCGGTTCCGCAAGGCCAACGCGACGCGGCCCGCGCATTGGGCATGCAGCCGCTGCAGGTCCTGGCCGGCGTGGTGCTGCCGCAGGCGATGCGCGTGGCCCTGCCCCCGCTGGCAAGCAACGTCGTGGCATTGCTCAAGGACTCGTCGCTGGCCTTCGCCATCGGTGTCGTGGAGCTCACGAACGTCGGCAACCGTGTGCAATCGGTCACGTTCCAGCCTGTGCCCACGTTGGCCACCACGGCGTGCATCTACCTGCTGCTCACGACGCTCCTGACCCAGTTCTCCGGGGCGCTCGAGCACCGCCTGGACCGCTCCCCGGGGCAGGGATGACGGCGGGCCGCCCAACGGCTATAATCGTGGGCTACCCGGCGGAAAGTAGGCGCATTTCGCGACCCGGCTGCCGCACCGAACGCAAGGAACACCATGAAAGAAGGCATCCATCCCAACTACCGCGACGTCCTGTTCGTGGACCTGTCGAACGGTTTCAAGTTCGTGACGCGCTCGTGCGTGGCCACGAAGGAAACGGGCAAGACGGACGACGGCCGCGAGCTGCCGCTCTTCAAGCTGGATACCTCCAGCGAATCGCACCCGTTCTACACGGGCACCCAGAAGTCGGTGAACGACATGGGCGGCCGCGTGGACAAGTTCTTCCGCAAGTTCGGCAAGCCGGGTGCCGCCAAGGCCGAAGAAGCCGACAAGAAGTAAGGCAAGCTTCTCCCACCAAGGGCAGCCCGGGCGACCGCGCTGCCCTTTGTCTTTGAGGCACACTCTCGCGCAAACCCCGTGAACAGGACCTGGTGAACCAGCCCACTCCCGCGATCGTCTCCCAGGATGCCGTGCGGCGGCTGCCGCGCCCTGCCCTGCTCCTGCTCTGCCTGGCCTACGTGGTGCCCGGCTTCCTGGCCCGCCAGCCCTGGAAGAACGCGGACATCGCGGGCTTCGGCCAGATGGTCGAGATTGCGCTGGGGCAGTCGTCCTGGCTCAACCCGACGTTGATGGGCCAGCCACCGGAAGTCGATGCGCTGCTGCCTTACTGGCTGGGGGCGCTGGCGATCAAGCTCGCGCCGGCGTGGATGACGCCCGACCTGGCAGTGCGCCTCGTCTTCCCCTTCCTGCTTGCGCTCGCGCTCATCGCGACCTGGTACGGCGTCTACTCCCTCGCGCGCTCGCCGAAGGCGCAGCCGGTGCCGTTCGCGTTCGGCGGCGAAGCCAATCCCGCCGACTATGCGCGTGCGGTCGCGGATGGCGGCCTGCTGGCGCTGATCGGCTGCCTCGGGCTCGCACAGCTTTCGCACGAAACAACGCCGGCGCTCGCGCAAGTCGCATTCGGCGCGCTGGCGTTCTTCGCAATGGCCGCCTTGCCGCGCCGGCCCGGCGTCGGTGCCGCGAGCCTCGTGGCCGGCCTCGCGGGCATGGCGCTGAGCGGTGCGCCGGCGATGGCCTTGCTGTTCGGCGCAGGCGGGCTCGCCATCGCACTCATCGACCGCGATGAAGACGGGTCGCAGCCTGCATGGGTGGCGCTCGTCGCTTATGCGGCCGCCCTGGCCGCAGCGGCAGTGCTTGCGTGGTCGCTCGAGCTCTGGCACTGGCGCGTCGAGACGGGCGCGATCGCGTGGCGCTCCTTCGGCCGGCTCCTGCTCTGGTTCACCTGGCCCGCCTGGCCCCTCGTGCTGTGGACCTTGTGGCGCTGGCGCCGCCAGCTGCTGGGCCGCCACGTCGCGCTTCCCCTCTGGCTCACTGCGGTCGCCGTCCTGACCACGCTGCTCACGCCGTCCTCGGACCGCTCGCTGCTGCTGGCGCTGCCCCCGATGGCCGCGCTGGCCGCCTTCGCGCTTCCCACGCTGAGCCGGACGATGGGCGCCCTGATCGACTGGTTCACGCTGCTGTTCTTCAGCGGGTGCGCGTTCGTGATCTGGGTCGTCTGGGTTTCGCTGCAGACCGGCATTCCGCCGAAGCCCGCGGCCAACGTCGCGCGCCTCGCGCCCGGCTTCGAGCCGAGCTTCTCGCTGCTCGCCTTCGTCCTGGCGCTGGCGGCGACGATCGCGTGGGCTTGGCTCGTGAAGTGGCGCACCGGGCGTCATCGCACCGCGATCTGGAAGAGCCTGGTGCTTCCCGCGGGCGGTGCCGCGCTATGCTGGCTTCTCGTGATGACGCTGTGGCTGCCGGCGCTCGACTATGCGCGCGGCTACCTGCCGCTCGTGCGCGCGGTGAAAGCGCGGATCGACACGCCGGGATGCGTCGAAGCCTTCGGCCTGAGCCGCCCGCAGCTCGTCGCCTTCCGCTATCACGGCAAGCTCGACCTGCAGTGGGCGACGCTGGAGGGCCGCTGCCCCTGGCTGATCGCGAACGACGACATGCGCGCCGCGCTTCCCATCACCGTCGACATCCGCGACTGGGAACAGGTGGCCAAGATCCGCCGGCCCTCGGACTCGAACGAGGACGTGCTGCTCTTTCGCCGCCGGGCGAATCGCCCGTGAGCGAAGTGCGCACCATCGCCCGGCACGCTGGCACCGTGCTGGTGGGGCAGCTGGCCGTCATGGCGTTCGGCGTCACGGACACGATCGTCGCCGGGCGCTATTCGGAACAGGCATTGGCGGCGCTCTCCGTCGGGTCCGCTGTGTACATCACCTTCTTCGTGGCGATGATGGGCATGCTGCAGGCGCTGCTGCCGACCTGGTCCGAACTGCACGGCGCGCAGCGTCACGTGGAGCTGGGCCGCTCGGTGCGGCAGGCGCTCTACCTCGCGCTGGTCGGGAGCGTGGTGGGCTGCACCGCGCTGCTCTTTCCAGGCCCGCTCCTGCGCTGGACGGAAGTGCCCGAAGCCGTGCGCCACGATGTGGTCGGCTACCTGCGCGTGCTGGCGCTCGCGATGCCCGCGGCGCTGCTCTTTCGCATGTACAGCACGCTCAACCAGAGCCTGGGCAAACCCCATCTCGTGACGTGGCTGCAGGCGGTCTCGCTGCTGGTGAAGATTCCGCTCACCGCATGGTTCGCGTTCGGCGGGCTCGGCATGCCCGCCATGGGCGCGGAAGGCTGCGCATGGGCAACGGTGGTGGTGAACTACCTGTTCCTCGGCTGCGCGCTGTGGCTCCTGCGCACGCAGGACCTGTACCGCCCCTACGCGATCTGGCGGCGCGTCGAGTCGCCGCACTGGCCCACCATCGGCGACTTCGCGCGCCTGGGCATCCCCGGCGGCCTGTCGGTGATGGTGGAGGTCACCTCGTTCACGCTGATGGCCCTGTTCATCGCGCGCCAGGGCGCGACTGCTTCGGCGGCGCACCAGATCTGCGCGAACCTCGCGGCGGTCCTCTACATGATGCCGCTGTCCTTCGGCATCGCGACGAGCGCGCGCGTGAGCTACTGGCTGGGCGCGGGCGACGCGAAGCGGGCTCGCTTCGCCATCCGCACGGGCTACAGGATGGCGCTGGCGTTCGCGATCGGCTCCGCTGCGATCGTCGCGCTGCTGCGCGGCCCGATCGCGCAGGTGTATTCGAACAACGAACCGGTGATCGCGCTCGCCACGGTGCTGCTCGGGTGGCTGGCGCTCTTCCACCTCGGCGATTCGCTGCAGGGACTTTCGGTTTTCATCCTGCGCTCGTATCGCGTCGCGGTGGCACCGCTCGTGGCCTACGGCGTCATGCTGTGGGGCGTGGGACTGGCGGGCGGCTACGCGCTCGCGTACACCGGCATCGGGCCGCTCGCACCCGCGCATTCGCCGACGGCGTTCTGGCAAGCGGGGGCGCTTGCCAATGCGCTGGTCGCATCGCTGCTGATCGCGATGGTCTGGCGCGCCGTGCGGCGCTTCAGGCTGCAATAGCGTTCAGGCCACGCGGGCGCTCGCGCGCTGCGGCTCCTGGGGCGGCACGGCGGCCCGGATGCGGCTCGCCGGAAAGTGGATGGAGAACTTCGATCCGCTCCCTACCGTGCTTTCGATCCGCAGCTCGGCGCCGTGCCGCTGCACGACGTGCTTCACGATCGCAAGGCCGAGCCCGGTGCCCCCGGTCTCGCGCGAGCGGCTGCGGTCGATGCGATAGAAACGCTCGGTCAGCCGCGACAGGTGCTCGGCGGCGATGCCGGGGCCCGTGTCGCTCACTTCGAAGACGGCGCGACCATCGTCGAGCAAGCGCCAATCGACGCGGATCGAGCCACCGTCCGGCGTGTAGCGGACCGCGTTGCTCGCAAGGTTCACCAGCGCGCTGAGAAGTTCGCTCGCCGCACCGGAAATCGCGATCGCGGGCGGCGCCTGGAACGCCAGGTCGAGATCCTTTCCCAGCATGTCCGCCAGCGCGCGCACTTCCTGCTCGCACTGCGCACCAAGCTGCGCCGCCGGTGTCCACTCCGATGCACCGGGCAGGGGACTGCCCTCCAGGCGCGACAGGGTGAGAAGGTCGTTCACCAGTATCTGCATCCGCTGGGCCTGCTGCCCCATCAGCGCGAGATACCTCGCACGGTCTTCCTGCGGCAATGCGATGCTCTGGAGCGTCTCCACGAATCCCGCGAGCACGGTAAGAGGCGTGCGGATCTCGTGCGAAACGTTGGCGACGAAATCGCGCCGCATCGTCTCGGCCTGCTCGACGCTCGTGATGTCGCGCGTCAGCAGCAGCTTGCGGCCGTCGCCGTAAGGATGCAGCTGCACGGAAATCTTCACCGGCCGCGCCGGTGTGCTGTCGCGCGACAGGATCACCACGTCCTGCGCCGAATCGCCGGCGGCGTAGTACGCGGCGAACAACGGGTCGCGCAGCAGGTTGCCGACCAGCTGCAGGTGGTCGCGCTGGGGATCGATGGAAAGATGCTGCGCCGCCGTCTGGTTGGACCACTCGATGCGGCCGTCGGGGTCGAGCAGCACGACGCCGTTGGGCGAAGCCTGGATCGCGGCGAGGAAATCCTGGAGGCGCTGCGCCGAATCGGCCGCTTGCTGCTCGCGCGAACGCAGCTGGCGGCGCGTGCGGTCCACGATTTCGCCCCACAACCCGCTCATCCGCGGCGCCGTCGAGCCCGGCGCGGACCGCAGCCAGTGCAGGACGCGCAGGCTGCGCATGAGGTCGACGAGGAACCATGCGATCGCACCCGCGACCATGCCCGCCAGCGCGCCCCATTCACCCGCCAGCCAGCCAGCCGCGCCGCCGACGGCGATCATGCAGAGGACAAAGCTAGCGATGCGCCAGGTCATGCTCCGTGATCCGGTAGCCCGCGCCGCGCACGGTCTCGATCATTGCGCCGGCGGCCGGCCCCAGCGATTCGCGCAGCCGCTTCACGTGCACGTCGACGGTGCGCTCCTCGATGAACACATGGTCGCCCCACACCTTGTCGAGCAGCTGCGAGCGGCTGTGCACGCGCTCGGGATGCTTCATGAAGAAGTGCAGCAGCTTGTACTCGGTCGGGCCGAGCTTCACGGGCTTGTCGTGCCACGTCACGCGGTGCGTGGCCGCGTCCAGGCTCAGCGGACCGAGCGAGGCCACTTCGCCGCCCGGCTCCGGTGCCCGGCGGCGCAGCACCGCGCGGATGCGCGCAAGCAGCTCCTGCGTCGAGAACGGTTTGGTGATGTAGTCGTCGGCGCCGGCATCGAGCCCGGCTACCTTGTCGGGCTCGTCCCCGCGCGCCGTGAGCATGAGGATGGGAACGGGCTTGATGCGTGCATCGGCGCGCCATTTGCGCGCAAGCGCAAGGCCCGTCTGCCCGGGCAGCATCCAGTCGAGGAGGATCGCGTCGGGCAGCGCGGAATCGATTTCGCGCTGCGCAGACACGCCGTCCTCCGCCCACATGGGCTGGAAGCCGTTGTGCCGCAGGTTGACGGCGATCAGCTCGGCGATCGCGGGCTCGTCCTCGACGATGAGGATGCGCGGCTGCTGCTTCATCTGACGGCGGACTCGATGTTCTCCATCGACGTGTGGCGCACGTCGGCGCCCTTGACGATGTAGATGATGAATTCGGCGATGTTCTTCGCGTGGTCGCCGATGCGCTCGATCGCCTTCGCGAGGAAGAGCAGATCCAGGCTCGCTGAGATCGTACGCGGGTCTTCCATCATGTAGGTGATCAGCTTGCGCACGAACCCGTCGAACTCCTTGTCGATCCGGTCGTCCTCCTTGAGGATCGCCACTGCCGTCGCGGTGTCCAGGCGTGCGAACGCGTCGAGCGCCTTGCGCAGGAGGGCCGCGGCCATGTCGGCCGCCACGCGCAGCTCGGACGCCGGCAAGGTGCGCACGCTGCCGCTCTTGCCGACGATCGACTGCACCATGCGCGCGATCTTCTCGGCCTCGTCGCCGACACGCTCGAGGTTCGCGGTGGTCTTGGAGATCGCCATCAGCAGGCGCAGGTCGCCGGCCGTCGGCTGGCGCCGCGCGATGATCGACGCGATCTCGCGGTCGATCTCGACTTCCATCAGGTTCACCTGCGCCTCGATCTCGATGACACGCGTCGCCGCATCCTCGCTGGACTGCGACAGCGCATGGATCGCCTGCCGGATCTGCGATTCGACGAGCCCGCCGAGCTCCATCACGCGCGAGGAAACCGCGTTGAGCTCGCTGTCGAACTGGGTGGAAAGGTGCTTGTCGGCCATTCGCGACTTTCGTTCAGCCGAAGCGGCCGGTGATGTAGTCCTCGGTCTCGCGGCGCTTGGGCTTGAAGAAGATCTGCTCCGTCTCGCCCACTTCCACCAGGTCGCCGAGGTACATGTAGGCGGTGTAGTCGCTGCATCGCGCCGCCTGCTGCATATTGTGCGTCACGATGACGACGGTGTAGTCGTCCTTCAGTTCCGCGATGAGTTCCTCGATCTTGGCCGTGGAAATCGGGTCGAGGGCGGAACAGGGCTCGTCGAGCAGCAGCACTTCGGGCTTGATCGCGATGCCGCGCGCGATGCACAGGCGCTGCTGCTGCCCGCCGGACAGGCCCGCGCCGCTCTGGTGCAGCTTGTCCTTCACCTCGCCCCACAGCGCCGCCTTGCGAAGCGCCCATTCGACGCGCTCGTCCATGTCGGTGGCGGACAGGTTCTCGAACAGGCGCACGCCGAAGGCGATGTTGTCGTGGATCGACATCGGGAACGGGGTCGGCTTCTGGAACACCATCCCGACCTTCGCGCGGATCAGCGCGACGTCCTTCTTCGACGTGAGCAGGTTCTCGCCGTCCAGCACGATCTCGCCTTCGGCGCGCTGCTCCGGGTACAGCTCGAACATGCGGTTGAAGGTGCGCAGCAGCGTCGACTTGCCGCAGCCCGACGGGCCGATGAACGCCGTGACCTTGTTCTGCGGGATGTCGAGGTTGATGCCCTTGAGCGCATGGAACTTGCCGTAGTAGAAGTTCAGGTTGCGCACCGAGATCTTGGACGTCGTCGCGCGCGGCAGCGTCATCGTGTTCATGGGTTTCCTAAAGCTTGTTGCGCGTCAGCACGCGCGCGAGGATGTTCAGGGCGAGCACGGCCGCGGTGATGATGAAGACGCCCGCCCACGCGAGCTGCTGCCAGTTCTCGTAGGGGCTCATCGCGAACTTGAAGATCGTGACGGGCAGGCTCGCCATGGGCTGCGACAGGTCGGAGGTGAAGAACTGGTTGTTGAGCGCCGTGAACAGCAGCGGCGCCGTCTCGCCCGCGATTCGCGCGACGGCAAGCAGCACGCCGGTCACCACACCCGCGCGCGCGGCGCGCAGCGTGATTCCGATGACCACCTTCCATTTCGGCGCGCCGAGTGCGTAAGCCGCTTCGCGCAGCCCGGAGGGCACGAGCAACAGCATGTTCTCGGTCGTGCGGATCACGACGGGGATCACGATGAGCGCCAGCGCCATCACGCCGGCCCACCCCGAGAACGACTTGAAGCGAGCAACGACCACTGCATACACGAAGAGGCCGATCACGATCGACGGCGCCGACAGCAGGATGTCGTTCACGAAGCGCGTCACCGAACCCAGCCAGCCCTTGGGGTCGTATTCGGCGAGGTAGATGCCCGCCATGATGCCGACCGGCGTGCCGACGAAGGTCGCGAGCGTCACCATCACGAGCGATCCCCACAGCGCGTTCGCGATGCCGCCCGCTTCGTTCGGCGGCGGCGTCATCTGCGACACGGTCGCCCACGACAGCCCGCCGATGCCGAGCACGACGGTCTCCCAGAGGATCCACACCAGCCAGAACACGCCGAACGCCATCGCCAGCAGCGACAGGGTGAGCGCGACCTTGTTCACCCGCTTGCGCGAGGCGTACTTGCGCTCGCGCTCGAGGGCCGCGTCGGCCTTGCGCAGCAGCTTCTCGCCCGTGCCGATGGACGCGCTCATGACTTCGCGCCCTCGCCGCGACGCAGGCGCGCGAGCAGCAGTTTCGAGCACGCGAGCACGACGAACGTGATGAAGAAGAGGACGAGGCCCAGGTAGATCAGCGCGGCCTGGTGCAGGCCGTCGGAGGCTTCGGCGAACTCGTTGGCGAGCGCGGACGTGATGCTGTTCGCGGCCTGGAAGAGCGAAACGGAGTCGAGCTGGTTGAAGTTTCCGATGACGAAGGTGACCGCCATCGTCTCGCCCAGCGCACGCCCGAGCCCCAGCATGATGCCGCCGAGCACGCCTGCCTTGGTGTACGGCAGCACAACCTTCGAGACCACTTCCCAGGTCGTGGAGCCGAGCGCGTACGCGGATTCCTTGAGCATGGGCGGGGTGACGTCGAACACGTCGCGCATCACCGCGGCGATGAACGGGATGATCATGATCGCGAGGATGATCCCGGCGGACAGGATGCCGATCCCCACGGGCGGACCGGACACGAGCGCGCCGAGGTACGGCACGCCCGCGAACAGCGCCTGCAGCGGCTGCTGCACGTACGCCGCGAGGATGGGCCCGAACACGAGCAGGCCCCACATGCCGTAGACGATCGAAGGCACGGCGGCCAGCAGCTCGATCGCCGTGCCGAGCGGGCGCTTCAGCCACGACGGCGACAGCTCCGTGAGGAACAGCGCGATCCCGAAACTCACGGGCACGGCAATCACGAGCGCAATCGCGGAAGTCGCGAGCGTGCCGTAGATCATCACGAGCCCGCCGAACTCCTGGCCCACCGGGTCCCACACGCTGCTCGTGAGGAAGTCGAAGCCGTACTTGCGGATCGCGGGCCATGCGCCTATGACCAGCGAGAGCAGGATGCCGAGCAGCAACGCGAGCGTCAGGAGGGCCGCACCGCGCGCCGCCCCCGCGAAGAGCCGGTCGGCGATGGGGCCGAGCCGGACCGCCGTTGGCGGCCGAGGCGTCATGTCGCGCACGCCCTGCACGCGCAGGCGCGGCAGCTGGAGTGTGGCCTCATGGGCCGGAAGTGTAGAGGACACCGCCCCTCCTCGATGCACCGCCGCCTACTTGAACGCCAGCACCTTGCCCGAGCCGTCCTTGATCTCGCCCCAGGCCTTCTCCACCTGCGCCTTCACGCTGGCCGGCATCGGCACGTAGTCGAGGTCGTCCGCGGTCTTGTCGCCGTTCCTGTACGCCCATTCGAAGAACTTCAGCACGGCGGCGGCCTGCGCGGGCTTGTCCTGCACCTTGTGCATCAGGATGAAGGTCGCACCGGTGATCGGCCACGAATCGTTGCCGGGCTGGTTCGTCAGGATCTGGTAGAAGCTCTTGCTCCACTCGGCGCCCGCGGCGGCCGCCTTGAAGGCCTTGTCGTCCGGTGCCACGAAGTGGCCGGCGCTGTTCTGCAGCAGCGCATACGTCATCTTGTTCTGCTTCACGTACGCGTATTCGACGTAGCCGATGGAGTTCGGCAGGCGCCCCACGAACGCGGCAACGCCTTCGTTGCCCTTGCCACCCGCGCCCGTGGGCCAGTTCACGGCCGTGCCTTCACCGACCTTGGCCTTCCACTCGGCGTTCACCTTCGACAGGTAGTTCGTGAAGATGAAGCTCGTGCCCGATCCGTCGGCACGGCGGACGACGGCGATCGCGGCGTCGGGGAGCGCGAGCGACGGATTCAGCGCCTTGATCGCCGGGTCGTTCCACTTCGTGACCTTGCCGAGGTAGATGTCGCCGAGCACCGGGCCGTCGAGCTTGAGCTGGCCGGCCGCAATGCCCTTCACGTTCACGACCGGGATCACGCCGCCGATCACGGTGGGAAACTGCAATTGGCCCTTCTTCGCAAGCTCGTCGTCCTTCAGCGGCATGTCCGACGCGCCGAAGTCCACGGTCTTCGCGTCGATCTGCCGGATGCCCGCGCCGGAGCCGACGGACTGGTAGTTCACCTTCACGCCCGTGGCCTTGTAGTAATCGGAGGCCCACTTGGCGTACAGCGGCGCGGGGAAACTGGCGCCTGCGCCCGTGACGTCCTGGGCCGAAACGGAGCCGGCGAGCGCCACCAGTGCGGCACCGACCAGCATCCTGCATTCCATCGATTTCATCAGTCTTGCCTTTTCGAGTTGTTCGCAACGAACTCTAGAAGGCATTTATGACGGCGTCGTGACACTGGCGCAGCCTGCAGGGACTAGACGGGCTCGAGCTTCCCGTGCGGCAGCGCCGGCAGCTCCATGGCGATCGCATCGCCCGCCTTCACCTCGCCGCCGGAAAGCACGACGGCCATCACGCCCGCCTTGCGCACGAGCGCGCCCTGCTCGTCGCGATCGAGCACCGCCGCGGTGAGGCCGCGCTGGAACTTGTCGATCTGGGAGCATGGGTTGCGCAGGCCCGTAACTTCCACGACCGCGTGAGCACCCAACTTCAGGCGCGTGCCGGTGGGAAGCGCAAGCAGGTCGATGCCGCGCGTCGTGACGTTCTCGCCCAGGTCGCCGGGGAACACGGCGAAGCCGGCATCGACGAGTTCGTCGAACAGTTCCGCATGCATCAAATGCACCTGCCGCAGGTTCGGCTGCGACGGGTCGCGCGCGACGCGCGAGCGATGCTGCACCGTCACGCCGGCGTGCGCGTCGCCCTCCACGCCCAGCCCCTGCACGAGCCGGATCGAATTTTCCGCGTACTTGCTGAAGCTGTGCGAGCCGCTCGTGTGGACGGCGATGACGCGCGCGCCCTGCACTCAGGCCTGCGCGGCTTGCGCGAGCCGCTGCGCCATCGACTTCGCCTGCGCGTCTTCGCGCGCCTCGACCATCACGCGCAGCACCGGCTCCGTCCCGCTGGCGCGGATCAGGATGCGGCCCTGGCCGGCGAGTTCGGCTTCGACCTGCTTCATCTCCGCAGCGAGCCGAGCGTTCTTCTGCCAGTCCTGGCCCGCGGCGATGCGCACGTTCACGAGGCACTGCGGAAAGATCGTGACGCTCTCCAGCAGCTGCGCCAGCGTCTTGCGCGCCCGCACCACCGCTTTGAGCACCTGCAGCGCGCTGACGAGGCCGTCGCCGGTCGTGTGCTTGTCCAGCGCCAGCAGGTGGCCCGAGCCCTCGCCGCCGAGCAGCCAGCCGCGCGCATCGAGTTCCTCGAGCACGTAGCGATCGCCGACCTTCGCGCGCACGAACTCCACGCCGCGTTGCTTCAAGGCAATCTCCACCGCCATGTTGGTCATGAGCGTGCCGACGACGCCGGGCACTTTCTCGCCGCGGTCGAGGCGCTCCAGCGCGAGCAGGTAGACCAGCTCGTCGCCGTTGAAAAGGCGGCCGTTCGCATCGACCATCTGCAGCCGGTCGGCGTCGCCGTCGAGCGCGATGCCGAAGTCCGCCTTGTTCTCCTTCACCGCAGCGACGAGCGCATCGGGGTGCGTCGCACCGACGTGGTCGTTGATGTTGAGGCCATCCGGCGAGCAGCCGATGCACACGACCTCGGCACCGAGTTCGTGGAAGACCAGCGGCGCGATGTGGTACGCGGCGCCGTGCGCCGCATCGACCACGATTTTCAATCCGCGCAACGTGAGGTCGTTCGCGAACGTGCTCTTGCAGAACTCGATATAGCGGCCCGCCGCGTCGTCCAGGCGCCTGGCCTTGCCCAGGGTGGCGGAATCGGCCCATGCAGGAGGCTCGTCGAGCGCGGCCTCCACGGCCTGCTCCCACTCGTCGGGCAGCTTGGTGCCCTGCGCGCTGAAGAACTTGATGCCGTTGTCCGGGAATGGATTGTGGCTCGCGCTGATCACGACGCCCAGGCTGGCACGCTGCGCGCGCACGAGGTACGCGACGCCCGGCGTCGGCAGCGGGCCGAGCAGCACGACGTCGACGCCGGCGGAATTGAAGCCGGACTCGAGCGCACTCTCGAGCATGTAGCCCGAGATGCGCGTGTCCTTGCCGATCAGCACCGTGGGGCGCGACTCGGTCTTCTTCAGCACCCGGCCCACGGCATGCGCGAGGCGCAGCACGAAGTCCGGCGTGATCGGCAGCTGGCCGACGGTGCCGCGAATGCCGTCCGTGCCGAAATACTTCCTGCTCATTGCGGGGGCTCCCTGTTCGTTTCCTGTGCCGCCATCGCGGCGCGGACCTTCAACGCGGCCACGGTTTCCTTCACGTCGTGCACGCGCACGATGCTCGCACCGCGGTCCACCGCGAGCACGGCCGCTGCGACACTCGCGGCGAGCCGTTGGTTCACGGGCAGGCCCGTCACGTTGCCGAGCGACGACTTGCGCGACCAGCCAGCCACGAGCGGATAGCCCGCGGCCAGCAGTTCATCCTGGCGCGCGAGCAGCGCGAAGTTCTGCTCCACGGTCTTGCCGAAGCCGATGCCCGGATCGAGCGCGATGCGCGCATGGCCGACACCTGCTTCTTCCAGTGCACGCGCGGCACGTTCCAGGAAAGCCGCGACCTGCGGCACGGCATCCCCTTCCATCGGCGAGCGCTGCATGGTCTGCGGCTCACCGTGCATGTGCATGAGGCACACGCCGCAGCCTGGGTGCGCGGCGATCGCCTCTTGCGCGCCGGGCTGCCGCAACGCCCAGATGTCGTTGATGATGTCGGCGCCGAGCTGCAACGCCTGGCGCATCACATCCGGCTTGTACGTGTCGACCGAGACCGCGACGCCCAGCGAAACGGCTTCGCGCAGCACGGGCAGCACGCGCGCGAGTTCTTCTTCCAGCGGCACGGGCGGCGTGCCGGGCCGGCTCGATTCGCCGCCGATGTCGAGGATGTCTGCGCCCTCGGCCACCAGCCGCTCGCAGTGGTCCAGCGCCGCCTTGGTGCTGGCATAGCGCCCGCCGTCCGAGAACGAATCGGGCGTGACGTTCACGATGCCCATCACCTTCGGCCTGCGAAGGTCGATGAGGTGGCGCGAGGTCTGCCAGTGCATGGGCCGGATTTTCGCCGATCGCAAAGAGAAGGGGGCCGCAGGGCCCCCTTGTGGATGACTCGTTCGCACTACCGCTGTCAGGCGGAGGTGCGCGCCGCGGACGGTGCCGGGTCGGCGCCGACGGGCGTTCCGCCCGAGCCGCCGTCCGAGCGCGAGCGCGGCGTGAAGTCCTTGGGCGGGCGCGGATCCTTGCCCGCCATGATGTCGTCGAGCTGCTCGCGGTCGATCGTCTCCCACTCCAGCAGCGCCTTCGTGATCGCCTCGACCTTGTCGCGGTTCTCCTCGATGATGCGGCGCGCCAGGGCGTACTGCTCGTCGATGATGCGGCGCACTTCCGAGTCGACCTTCTGCATCGTCGCTTCGCTGATGTTCGTGGTCTTCGTGACGGAGCGGCCGAGGAACACCTCGCCCTCGTTGTCGGCGTAGACCATCGGGCCCATCACGTCCGACATGCCGTAGCGCATGACCATGTCGCGCGCGATGGCCGTCGCGCGCTCGAAGTCGTTCGACGCGCCCGTGGTCATCTGGTGCATGAACACTTCCTCCGCGATGCGGCCGCCGAAGAGGCTCGCGATGTTGGAGAGCATGTATTCCTTGTCCTGCGAGTAGCGGTCCTTCTCGGGCAGGTAGAACGTCACGCCGAGGGCGCGGCCGCGCGGCATGATCGTCACCTTGTGCACCGGGTCGTGCTTGGGCAGGTTCAGCATCACGATGGCGTGGCCCGCCTCGTGGTAGGCGGTGTTCTTGAGCTCTTCCGCATCCATGACCGCGGACTTGCGCTCGGGGCCCATGAAGATCTTGTCCTTGGCCTTCTCGAAGTCCTGCATCTCGACCACGCGCGCGTTGCGGCGTGCGGCCATGAGCGCTGCTTCGTTGCAGAGGTTCGCGAGGTCGGCGCCCGACATGCCCGGCGTGCCGCGCGCGATGATGCTCGCGACCACGTCCTGGCCGATCGGGATCTTGCGCATGTGCACGTTCAGGATCTGCTCGCGGCCGCGGATGTCCGGCAGCTGCACGTAGACCTGGCGGTCGAAGCGGCCCGGGCGCAGCAGCGCGGCGTCGAGGATGTCCGGGCGGTTCGTCGCGGCCACGACGATCACGCCGAGGTTCGTCTCGAAGCCGTCCATCTCGACGAGCATCTGGTTCAGGGTCTGTTCGCGCTCGTCGTTGCCGCCGCCCAGGCCCGCGCCGCGCTGGCGGCCCACCGCGTCGATTTCGTCGATGAAGATGATGCAGGGCGCGTTCTTCTTCGCGTTCTCGAACATGTCGCGCACTCGGGCCGCGCCGACGCCGACGAACATCTCGACGAAGTCCGAGCCGGAGATCGAGAAGAACGGCACCTTGGCTTCGCCGGCGATGCCCTTGGCGAGCAGCGTCTTGCCGGTGCCAGGCGGGCCGACGAGCAGCAGCCCGCGCGGGATGCGGCCACCGAGCTTCTGGAATTTCTGCGGGTCCTTCAGGAAGTCGACGACTTCCTTCACTTCCTCTTTCGCTTCGTCACAGCCGGCAACGTCCGCGAACGTCACCTGGTTGTTGTTCTCGTCGAGCATGCGCGCCTTGCTCTTGCCGAAGCTGAACGCGCCGCCCTTGCCGCCGCCCTGCATCTGCCGCATGAAGTAGATCCACACGCCGATCAGCAAAAGCATCGGGCCCCAGCTCACGAGCAGCGTCATGAGCAGCGAGCCCTCTTCGCGCGGCTTGACGTCGAACTTGACCTTGTTATTGATCAGGTCGCCCACGAGCCCGCGATCGAGATACGTGGCCGTGGTGCGGACCTTGCGGTCATCCTGCGTGATCGCGACGATCTCGGTGCCGCCCTGGCCTTCCTGGATCACGGCGTTCTTGATGCGGCCGCCGCGCACCTCCTCGAGGAAGTCCGAGTAGCCCATCACCGAGGCCCCCGCCGCGCCGCGCGTGTCGAACTGCTTGAAAACGGTGAACAGCACGAGGGCTATCACCAGCCACACGGCAATCTTCGAAAACCACTGATTGTTCAACTTGGGCGTCTCCGGGTACGGTACAGGCTACTTGCCGCCCATTCTAGGCGTTTCAAGGCTGTCACTGATGTATTTTCGCGACGGCAAAGCGCTCGCAAAGTGACCGGGTGCAACCGCCATGCGGCCACTGTGGTTCCTGCTATTTCGCGGGCTTCAGGCCGATTCCCACAAGGAACGTCTCGGATGACTTGTCGCGCGACGCCTTCGGCTTGAGGGGCTTCACGACCTTAAAGGTCTCCTTGAAGAGCTTGACAAGCTGGCTGTAGCCGCTTCCATGAAACAGCTTCGTCACGAGCGCGCCTTCGGGTTTCATGTGCTGCGTGGAAAACTCCACGGCCAGCTCGACCAGGTGCGCGATGCGCGCGGCGTCCGACGACTCGATGCCCGATAGGTTCGGCGCCATGTCCGAGACCACGAGGTCGGCCTTGCGCCCGCCAAGCTCGGCAGCGAGCCGCGCAAGCACGGCCGGCTCGCGGAAGTCGCCCAGGATGAAGGTCACGCCCTCGATCGGCTCCATCGGGAGGATGTCCATCGAGATGATCGTGCCGTTCAGCGCCCCGGCCGCCGCGCCGGCAGGCGACAGCTTGCGCCGCACGTACTGGCTCCACGCACCGGGAGTCGAGCCGAGGTCGACCACCAGCTGCCCAGGCTTCACGAGGCCGAGCTGCTCGTCGATTTCCTTGAGCTTGTAGGCCGCGCGCGCGCGATAGCCCTCCTTCGTCGCGAGCTTGACGTAGGGGTCGTTGATGTGGTCGTGCAGCCAGGCGCGGTTGACCTTGCTGCCTTTGGTTTTGATGCCCATGCTTGTCTGGATAATACGGCCCATGCCCGCCCTCCAGCTCACGATCGCCGAACGCAAGGCGCACCGCGCCGACGCGCACCACCTCGACCCCGTCGTCATGATCGGCAACGATGGGCTCACGCCCGCCGTGAAGAAGGAGACGGACGCGGCGCTCAAGGCCCACGGCCTCATCAAGATCCGCGTCCAGGGCGACGACCGCGCGGCGCGCGAGGCGATCTACGCCGAACTCTGCGATGAATTGGGTGCGGCGCCGATCCAGCACATCGGCAAGCTGCTCGTGCTCTGGCGGCCGATTCCGGAGAAGGAAAAGACGCCCGACGAAGACCGCATGCCCGGCCCGCGCGAGTTCAAGGTGCTCAAGTACAGCAAGCGCGGCGGCCAGCGCCCCGAAGTGAAGACACTGCGCGTGCTGGGCAACCAGCGCCTGACGCCTGGCGGACAGGTCAAGCGCGCGAAGCCGAAGAAGCAGAAGTCGGTCAAGAAGGGGCGGTAGCGAACGCGATGGAGATGGACTGGAAGGCCCGGGCCGGGGTGATTGCGTCGGCTCTTTGGTTCGGCAGCCTTTCGACCATCGGCTTCCTCGTCGTCCCGCTGCTGTTCACCCACATGCCCACGCCCTCGATGGCGGGCAGCATGGCGGCCAAGCTCTTCACCGCGCAGGCATGGGTCTCCATCGGCTGCGGAATCCTCGTGATGATGTCGGCGCGGGCCAGTGAAGAGATGCCGTCGATGGGTTGGAAGCAAGGCGCCCTCCTCTACCTGTTCGGGGGGGTGCTCCTTGCCGTGCTCGGCGAGTTTGCCGTCGCCCCCCACATCGTCGCCCGCCAGAACCTGCCGCTTTGGCACACCGTCGGCAGCGCCATGTACCTCGTCCAATGGGCGTGTGCAGGTGTCGTCTTCTGGAAGGTCTCGTTCACGCGCTGAGCGGGCGGCAACACTGGATTGCGGTTCAAGCCCGCAATGACTCGGTGGAACAGCAGGCGCCGCTAGCGGTACTCAGGCGAGCCGGAGCATCGCGCAGGCCGCCGCCCCTTGTGAGGGATCCGGCTGCGCCGGTCCCGAACAACATTTCAAGGCACTGAAAAATCGCGAGCCCGGAAGGCGAATCGACCCAGGCATTCCGTCGCGATTTTTCAGTGATAGTCCACGTTGACGATCTCGTAGTGGCGCACGCCACCCGGCGCCTGCACTTCCGCGGTGTCGCCCGATTCCTTGCCGATCAGCGCGCGGGCGATCGGGCTCGAGATGTTGATCAGGCCCTGCTTCAGGTCGGCCTCGTCCTCGCCGACGATCTGGTACTTCACCTTCTCGCCGGACTCCTCGTCCTCGAGCTCCACGGTGGCGCCGAAGACGACCTTGCCGTTCGCCTCGACGGTCGACGGGTCGATGATCTGCGCCTGCGAGAGCTTGCTTTCCACTTCCTGGATGCGGCCCTCGATGAAGCCCTGCCTGTCCTTGGCGGCTTCGTACTCGGCGTTCTCGGACAGGTCGCCCTGCGCGCGCGCTTCGGCGATGGCGTTGATCACGGCGGGCCGGTCGACGGTCTTGAGCCGGTGCAGTTCGGCCTTGAGCTTCTCGGCGCCGCGCTTGGTGATGGGAATCGTGGGCATGTTGGTTCGCAGGAAAACAAAAGCCGGACGTTTCGAGTCCGGCGATCCAAAAATCGGGCCGCGTCAGGCCAGCTGGCGCCCGGCGAGCCGGCCGAGGATGGCCAGCGGGCTCGCATCCGGATTGTATTGCCTCGCGACGGGCAGGTGGAACGTCTGCTCGAGCATGTGCTGCCCGGCCATCGCCGCGTGCACCGTGTGGTCCGAGAAGCAGACCCAGGTACTCCCCGGCGGAAAGTCCATGCGAACCTGCGGGCCGGACGACTGGTACACCTCGTCGGACTTCATCAGGTCGTGCAGCTGCAGCATCAGGTGGTCGTACTCGCTGCGCAGCGACTTGGTCAGGCCGAGCTTCGCAAGCATGCGCGCCTGCCACGGCGAATAAGGCTTCGCGTGCGGCAGGAAGCGCTTCGCCACGTCCGCGAACGGTTCGCCCACGCGCCACACGCGCGGCTTGCCCGCCGGGTTCACGTTCGTGAACACGCGCAGGATGCGCTCGCCGCGATTGGGCCGCGTGGGAAACGCGTCGACGTGCATGCGCCTGTCGTCCGCGCGCACGGACTGCTTGCGGTGCTCGACGGCCTGCGTGCGCAGGCTGGTGGGCGCCGGGCGAAGGTGCGGCGCATACGCGGGGAACAGGCCGTTGACGAGTGCGTGCGCCTGCGACGCGAAGCGCGCGATCATGTTCTTCGCGCTGGCCTGGACCCCGGCGTCTCCGGCCAAGCCCTTCAGCACGCCGTTCGAATCGAGGCTGATGTTGCGCACGCCCGGCGCAAGCAGGTCGGGCCGCAGCAGCGCTTCCTCGCCCGGCCGCAGTTCGAAAGCGAGGTGCCGGAAGTACAGGACCCTGCCGTCCTCGACGGCTTCGATCCACTCCGGCCGCGACACCGGCGCATTCCACTGCGCCTCGTCGATCTCGACGATCGGCTGCATCTGCATGTCAGGCCAGCTGCGCGTGGAGTTCCTGCAGCGACGACACGCCCAGGTTGTCCATGTACTTCATGCCTTCGACGGCGGCGGCCGCGCCGGCGATGGTCGTGAACGTCGTCACGCGCGCGAGCAGCGAGGAGGTGCGGATCGCCCGCGAATCGGAAATCGCGTTGCGCCGTTCCTCCACGGTGTTGATCACCATCACGATCTCGTTGTTCTTGATCATGTCGACCACGTGCGGGCGGCCCTCGGCGACCTTGTTCACGCTTTCGCACTGGATGCCGGCCGCGTTGATCGCCGCGGCGGTGCCCTTCGTCGCGACGAGGTCGAAACCTTGCGCGGCAAGCTGGCGCGCGATCTCGACGGCACGCGGCTTGTCGGTGTTCTTCACGGTGAGGAACACCTTCTTCACCTCGTCGGTCGGCCGCGGCAGCTTGGTGCCCGCGCCGAGCTGGCTCTTCACGAAGGCTTCGCCGAAGGTCTTGCCCACGCCCATCACTTCGCCGGTCGACTTCATTTCCGGCCCGAGGATCGTGTCCACGCCCGGGAACTTCACGAAGGGAAACACCGCTTCCTTCACGCTGAAGTACGGCGGCGTCACTTCGTGCGTGATCCCCTGCGATGCGAGCGACTGGCCGACCATGCATCGGGCCGCGACCTTCGCGAGCTGGATGCCGGTCGCCTTGCTCACGAAGGGCACCGTGCGCGACGCGCGCGGGTTCACTTCGAGCACGTAGATCACGTCCTTGCCGTCGGCTTCCTGGATCGCGAACTGCACGTTCATCAGGCCGACCACGTTCAGCGCTTCGGCCATCGCCGCGGTCTGGCGCTTGATCTCGTCGACCGTGGCCTGGGACAGCGAGTACGGCGGCAGCGAGCAGGCCGAGTCGCCCGAGTGCACGCCGGCCTGTTCGATGTGCTCCATGACGCCGCCGATGAAAGTCTTGCCGGTCGGGTCGCGCAGGCAGTCGACGTCGCATTCGATCGCGTCGTTGAGGAAGCGGTCGAGCAGCACCGGCGAATCGTTGGACACCTTCACGGCTTCGCGCATGTAGCGCTCGAGGTCGCGCTGCTCGTGCACGATCTCCATCGCGCGGCCGCCGAGCACGTAACTCGGGCGCACGACCAGCGGATAGCCGAGTGCCGACGCCTTCTCCAGCGCTTCGCTTTCCGCGCGCGCGGTCGCGTTCGCGGGCTGGCGCAGGTTCAGCTTGTGCAGCAGCTGCTGGAAGCGCTCGCGGTCTTCCGCCGCGTCGATCATGTCCGGCGAGGTGCCGATGATCGGCACGCCCTCGCGCTCGAGGCCCAGCGCGAGCTTCAGCGGCGTCTGGCCGCCGTACTGCACGATCACGCCTTGCGGCTTTTCCTTGTCCACGATTTCCAGCACGTCTTCGAGCGTCAGCGGCTCGAAGTACAGGCGGTCGCTGGTGTCGTAGTCGGTGGAGACAGTCTCCGGGTTGCAGTTGACCATGATGGTCTCGTACCCGTCCTCGCGCATGGCGAGCGCTGCGTGCACGCAGCAGTAGTCGAACTCGATGCCCTGCCCGATCCGGTTCGGCCCGCCGCCGAGCACCATGATCTTCTTCCTGTTCGTGGGCTCGGCCTCGCACTCGTCCTCGTACGTCGAGTACATGTACGCCGTGTTCGTCGCGAATTCGGCGGCGCATGTATCGACGCGCTTGTAGACGGGGCGGATGCCGAGGGCGCGGCGCTTGTCGCGGATCACCTTGTCGGTGGTCTTGAGCTGGCGCGCGAGGCGCCGGTCGGAGAAGCCCTTCTGCTTGAGCAGCCTCATGATCCGCGCGTCGACCTGTTCGAGCGTCATCCTCTCCAGCTCGAGCTCGATCTTCACGATCTCCTCGATCTGCACCAGGAACCATTTGTCGATCTTCGTGAGGTCGTACACCTCGTCGACGGACATGCCTTGCGCGAACGCATCGCCCACGTACCAGATGCGCTCGGGGCCGGGCTCGCCGAGTTCCTTCTCGAGCACTTCGCGGTCCTGCGTCTTTTCGTTCAGGCCGTCGACGCCGACTTCAAGCCCGCGTAGCGCTTTCTGGAACGACTCCTGGAAGGTGCGGCCGATGGCCATGACTTCACCCACCGACTTCATCTGCGTCGTCAGGCGCGAATCGGCCGTAGGGAATTTCTCGAACGCGAAGCGCGGGATCTTCGTCACGACGTAGTCGATCGACGGCTCGAAGCTCGCCGGCGTGGCGCCGCCGGTGATGTCGTTGCGCAGTTCGTCGAGCGTGTAGCCGCACGCGAGCTTGGCCGCGACCTTCGCGATCGGGAAGCCCGTCGCCTTCGACGCGAGCGCCGATGACCGCGACACGCGCGGGTTCATCTCGATCACGATCATGCGGCCATCCTGCGGATTGATCGCGAACTGCACGTTCGAGCCGCCCGTGTCCACGCCGATCTCGCGCAGCACGGCGATCGACGCGTTGCGCATGATCTGGTATTCCTTGTCCGTCAGCGTCTGCGCCGGCGCGACGGTGATCGAGTCGCCCGTGTGCACGCCCATCGGGTCGAGGTTCTCGATCGAGCAGATGATGATGCAGTTGTCCGCCTTGTCGCGGACGACTTCCATCTCGAACTCCTTCCAGCCCAGGAGCGACTCCTCGATCAGCAGCTCGTTGGTGGGCGACGCCTCGAGGCCACGCTTGCAGATCGTCTCGAACTCCTCGGAGTTGTACGCGATGCCGCCGCCGGTGCCGCCGAGCGTGAAGCTCGGGCGGATCACCGTCGGGAAGCCGACGTACTTCTGCACGCCCCACGCTTCCTCCATCGAATGCGCGATGCCCGAGCGCGCCGAGCCCAGGCCGATCTTCGTCATCGCGTCCTTGAACTTCAGGCGGTCCTCCGCCTTGTCGATCGCCTGCGGCGACGCGCCGATCAGCTCGACGCCGTGCTTCGCAAGCACGCCATGCTTCCACAGGTCGAGCGCGCAGTTCAGTGCCGTCTGCCCGCCCATCGTCGGCAGGATCGCGTCCGGCTTTTCCTTGGCGATGATCTTCTCGACCGTCTGCCACGTGATCGGCTCGATGTACGTCACGTCGGCCGTCGCCGGGTCCGTCATGATCGTCGCGGGGTTGCTGTTGATCAGGATGACCCTGTATCCCTCCTCGCGCAGCGCCTTGCACGCCTGCACGCCGGAGTAGTCGAACTCGCACGCCTGCCCGATGATGATCGGGCCCGCGCCGATGATGAGGATGCTCTTGAGGTCTGTTCGCTTGGGCATTTTTTATGAGGGGCTAGGGACTAGGGGTTAGGGACTAGGGAGCTTCGCTTGCAGGCTGAGCTGCAGGGACCGAAGCATCTTTCCGACCTCGTCGACCTGTCGACCGAGCTCCTGAGTGTTGTTTGAAGAAATCGAGTGCACACGCGTTGCAAGCTCGACAAGTGTTTGCAATTCCGCGAGGGAGCCCAATGCGATGGAGACGAAACGCAGGTAGTCCTTTGTCGTCGCTCGCTGGTGGCCCTCCGCGATGTTGGCCGGGACGGAAACGGCTGCTCTGCGGGCCTGCGAGGTCAAGCCGAATCGCTCGTCTGCAGGAAACGATGCACTGACTTGATAGGCAAGTGACGTCATGTCCATGGCCTTTTGCCAGACAAGGAGATCCCGGTAGCTCTTGACTTGCATCCCTAGCCCCTAGTCCCTAGCCCCTGGTCCTTTGTCTTTCATCAACCCGACGAAGCGGTCGAAGAGGTAACCGATGTCATGCGGGCCGGGTGATGCTTCCGGGTGGCCCTGGAAGCAGAAGGCCGGCTTGTCCGTTCTCGCGAGGCCCTGGAGCGTGCCGTCGAACAGGCTCACGTGCGTTGCACGCAAATTCGCCGGCAGCGTCTTCTCGTCGACCGCGAAGCCGTGGTTCTGGCTCGTGATGCTCACGCGGCCGTTGTCGAGGTCCTTCACGGGATGGTTCGCGCCGTGGTGGCCGAACTTCATCTTGAAGGTCTTCGCGCCCGATGCGAGGGCGAGGATCTGGTGGCCCAGGCAGATGCCGAACGTGGGGTAGCCCTCGTCGACCAGTTCGCGCGTCGCATCGATCGCGTAGTCGCACGGCTCGGGGTCCCCGGGTCCGTTCGAGAGGAACACGCCGTCCGGCTTGAGCTTCTTGACTTCTGAAGCCGGCGTCGTGGCGGGCACCACGGTGACGTGGCAGCCGCGCTCGGTCAACATGCGCAGGATGTTCTTCTTCACGCCGTAGTCGAACGCGACGACGTGGTACTTGCCCTGCGGCTTCTCGCCGTAACCTTCGCCGAGATGCCACTCGGCCTGTGTCCATTCGTACGGCTTTTCCGCGGAGACGACCTTCGCGAGGTCCAGCCCAGCCATGCTCGGCACGCCGCGCGCGGCAGCCAGCGCCTTGTCGATCGCGGCAGGCGTAGCCTCTTCACCTGCGGCCAGCGAGACGATCGCGCCGTTCTGCGCGCCCTTGGTGCGCAGGATGCGCGTGAGCTTGCGCGTGTCGATGTTGGCGATCGCGACGGTGCCTTGCGCCTTCAGGTAATCGGACAGCGTCTGCGTGGTGCGGAAATTCGATGCGACCAGCGGGAGGTCGCGGATGATGAGCCCTGCGGCATGGACCTTCGCGGCTTCGACGTCCTCCTCGTTGACCCCGTAGTTGCCGATGTGCGGATACGTGAGCGTCACGATCTGGCGCGCATAGCTGGGGTCGGTGAGGATTTCCTGGTAACCGGTGATCGCCGTGTTGAACACGACCTCGCCGGTGGTGGCGCCGGGGGCGCCGATCGAATTGCCGATGAAGACCGTGCCGTCCGCGATCGCCAGGATGGCGGTCGGGTGGGTTCCCTGTTGAGACAAAAGCACTGGGTTCTCCGGATGGTTACGGGTACGCCCAGGGTTCAAGTGCGTTGCGCGAACGGAGCGTTCACACGGCAGCTTTGTTCAGGGATTTGGCTTGAATGCGCTAGGCGTACGGCGGGTTTGCGGGAAAGCGCCCGATTATAACGGACGCGCTTTCACCTTCCGTCGCGCGAGGTCGCGCTCGCGTGCAGGCAGATGGCCGCCGCGGCTGCGACATTGAGCGATTCCTCGCCGCCGGGCTGCGCGATGCGCACCGAAACCGAGGCGCGCGCGGCGAGCGCGCTGGTCACGCCCTGCCCTTCGTGGCCGAGGACCCAGGCGCACGGCCACGGAAGCTTCGCCTCGTGCAGCAGGTCGCCCTGGTGCGAGCTCGTCGCGATCACGGGCAGCTGCAACGCGTCGAGGCCTTCGCCCTCCACCTGCTCCACCAGCGCCAGCGCGAAATGCGCACCCATTCCTGCGCGCAGCACCTTGGGACTCCAGAGCGCGGCCGTGCCCTTCATCGCGATCACCTGGCGAAATCCGAATGCGGCGGCGCTGCGCAGGATCGAGCCGACATTGCCCGGGTCCTGCAATCCGTCGAGGATGACCGACGGCGTGTGCGGCTCGATCGCATCACGCGTCGGCAGCGCGACCACGAACGCCATGCGTGCAGGCGATTCGAGCGCGCTCAACGCGGCGAAAAGCGAGTCGGCGATGACGACGTTCTTCCCGGCGTGGGCTTTGAGGTCCGGCGCGTCGTGCCAGGACGACTCCTTGAACAGCGCGTACTCGGGCTGCACGCCGCGCTCGAGCGCCGCGCGGCAGAGGTGGTCGCCCTCGAGCCAGACGCGCCCCTGCTTGCGGTAGGCCGTGCTGTCCTGCGCGAGCCGCTTGAAATCCTTGTAGAGCGCGTTCGCGGCGGAGTGGATCGCCTGCGGCTCGTGCGTGGTCACGATGCCGAGACCGTGACCTCGGTGCCGTCTGCGGTCGTGAAGGTCGCCGCGACCGGGCTGAAGAACTTGCGGTGGTGGTGGCACGCGCCGTGGATGCGCAGCGCTTCCAGGTGTTCGGGCGTGCTGTAGCCCTTGTGCGCGGCGAAGCCGTACTGCGGGAATTCGGCATGCAGCGTCTGCTCGCAATACCGGTCGCGCGTGACCTTGGCGAGGATCGACGCAGCGGAGATGGCCTTCACCTTGGCGTCGCCGCCCACGACCGCTTCGGCGAGGACGTCGATCTTCGGCAAGCGGTTGCCGTCGACGAGCACCTTCACGGGCTTCAGCCGCAAGCCTTCGACCGCACGCTTCATCGCGAGCATCGTCGCGTGGTAGATGTTGAGCTCGTCGATCTCGTCGACGGTCGCGAACGCCACCGAGCAGCACAGCGCCTTCTCGCGGATCTGGTCGAAGAGGCGGTCGCGCTGCAGCGGCGTGAGGACTTTCGAGTCCGCGAGGCCGCGGATGCGCTTGGTCTCGTCGAGGATCACGGCGGCGGCATACACCGGCCCCGCCAGCGGGCCGCGGCCAGCTTCGTCGACACCCGCCATGAGGCCGACCGGATCCCAGTCGAATTTCTTCTGCACCACGCGCGGGGCCTTCTTCGCGGCCTTCACCACGATCCTGGGCACAGCGGCCTGCGCTTCAGCCGGCAAGGACTTTTTCGATGGCATCGGTGGCGAGGGTGGCGGTGTCGCGTTGCAGTTGCAGGTGCAGGCCACGGAACTTGTCCTGCACGGCCGCCATTCTGTCAGGCGAGGCGAGCCAATCCAAGAGCGCCGATGCGAGGGCCGGTGGTTTTGCGTCATGCTGTATCAATTCGGGCACAGCGAATTCGCGCAACAGGATGTTCGGCAGGCCGAACCACGGCATCACCTGGTGCGGCTTCATCAGCCGGTACGTGATCCAGTGCACGGCGTAGGCGATCACCATCGGGCGCTTGAAGAGAGCGGCTTCCAGCGTTGCCGTGCCGCTGGCGATCAGCGTGAGGTCGCAGGCGGCCAGCACCGTGTGCGACTGGCCCTCGACGACGAGCGCGTCGTGGAGGCCCGCCTCGCGCGCGGCGCGCTCGATCTTCGCCTTGAAGGCGGGCATGGCCGGCACCACGATGCGGATGCCCGGCCGGGATTGCTTGACGAGCGCCGCGGCCGCGAAGAACAGCGGGCAGTGGTAGTCGATCTCCGACCCACGGCTGCCCGGCAGCACGGCGAGGACTTCGCCCGCCTGCGGCAAGCCGAGCGCGCGGCGTGCGCCGGCACGGTCCGGCTCCATCGGGATCACGTTGGCGAGCGGATGGCCCACGTACGTCGCGCCGATGCCGTGCTTCGCGAGCAGTTCCGGCTCGAAGGGGAAGATGCACAGCACGTGGTCGCAGCAGCGCTGCAGCTTGAACACGCGCTTCGCACGCCAGGCCCAGATGGACGGGCACACGAAGTGCACCGTCTTCACGCCGCGCTGGCGCAGCTGGCCTTCGAGGTCGAGGTTGAAGTCCGGCGCGTCGACACCGATGAAGGCCTGCGGCGGATCGGCCTCGAGGCGCCGCGCCAGCTGCTTGCGGATGCCGACGATCTCGCGGTAGTGCTTCAGGACCTCGATGTAGCCGCGTACGGCGAGCTTGTCGTGCGGCCACCAGGTGTCGAAGCCCTGCTCGCGCATCTTGGGGCCGCCGATGCCCTGCGCCACGAGGTGCGGCCAGCGCTTGCGCATTCCTTCGAGCAGCAGGCCTGCGAGCAGGTCGCCGGACGCTTCGCCGGCCACCATGCCGAACCGCAACGGATTCATTTCAGCGCACGATGCCGCGGTCGGCCGACGCTGTCGCGGCGAGGAACTCGAGCATCATCGCCACGTCGGGTGCTGCTTCCGGGTTGGCACTTGGGATGGCGGCGATGCGCGCCTTCGATTCGTCGAGCGTGAGCCCGTCGCGGTAGAGGGCCTTGTGCATGGCCTTCACGGCCGAGATGCGGGCCGCAGAGAAGCCGCGGCGGCGCAGCCCTTCGAAATTCATCGAGCGGGCGCGGGCGGGCTGGCCTTCGCTCATCACGAAGGGCGGCTGGTGCGCGAGCACCACCGTGCCCAGGGCCGTCATGCCGTGTGCGCCGATGTGGCAGAACTGGTGGACGTTCGTGAAGCCGCCGAGGATCACCCAGTCGCCGACCTCGACGTGGCCCGCGAGTTGCGCGTTGTTCGCGAAGGTGGTGTTGTTCCCGACGACGCAGTCGTGCGCGAGGTGCACGTACGCCATCAGCCAGTTGTCGTTGCCCACGCGCGTGACACCGCCGCCGCCGGGCGAGCCGATGTTGTACGTGCCGAATTCGCGGATCACGTTGCGGTCGCCGATGACGAGTGCGCAGGGCTCGCCCGCGTATTTCTTGTCCTGCGGGATCGCGCCGATCGAGTTGAACTGGAAGATGCGGTTGTCGCGGCCGATCGTGGTGTGGCCTTCGACGACGCAATGCGGGCCGATGGAGGTACCCGCACCGACTTTCACGTGCGGGCCGACGATGGTGTACGCGCCGATCGTGACGCTGGGGTCGATCTGCGCTTGCGGATCGACGATGGCCGTCGCGTGGATCTTCGTCATGCGCTCAGGCCACCGTGCGCATGGTGCACATGAGTTCGGCCTCGCAGGCGAGTTCCTCGCCCACGCGCGACGTCCCCTTGTACTTGTAGATGCCCGCCTTCATGCGGACGAGCTCGACGTCCATCACGAGCTGGTCGCCCGGCTCCACCGGCCGCTTGAAGCGCGCGGCGTCGATGCCGGCGAAGTAGTAGACCTGCTTGTTGTCCGGCGACTTGTCGGCCGTCGCGAACGACAGCAGCGCGGCGCTCTGCGCCATCGCCTCGAGCATCATCACGCCCGGCATCACCGGGCGGTGCGGGAAGTGGCCGACGAAGAACGGCTCGTTGATCGTCACGTTCTTCAGCGTGCGGATGCGCTTGCCCTTCTCCATCTCGAGCACGCGGTCCACGAGCAGGATCGGGTACCTGTGCGGCAGCTGCCTCAGGATTTCGTGGATGTCCATCGTTGTCATTGCGTCTTCTTCTCCAGCGCCTTGACGCGTTCGCGCAGCTTGTACAACTGCTTGAGCGCTGCGGCGTTCCTTTCCCAGGCCTCATTGTCGTCGAAGGGAAAGGCCCCGGTGTACACACCGGGCCGGGAGATGGACCGCGTGACCATCGTGAATGCCGATACGTGCACGTGGTCGGCGAGCGTAATGTGGCCCACGAGCCCCGCGCTCCCGCCGATCGTGCAATGCGCGCCGACGGTGGTGCTGCCGGCGATGCCCGAGCACGCGGCCATCGCCGTGTGCTTGCCGATGCGCACGTTGTGGCCGATCTGTATCAGGTTGTCGAGCTTCACGCCGTCCTCGAGCACCGTGTCCTGCAGGGCGCCGCGGTCGATGCAGGTGTTGGCGCCGATCTCGACGTCGTTGCCGATGCGCACGGCGCCGAGCTGCTCGATCTTTTCCCACGAACCCGCATTCGGCGCGAAGCCGAATCCGTCCGCGCCGATCACGACGCCCGGGTGCAGGATGCAACGCTCGCCGATCGTGCAGTTTTCCGCGACCGTCACGCGCGCCTTCAGCACCGTGCCGGCGCCGATGCGCGCGCCGCGCTCGACGATGCACAGCGCCCCGATGCGGGCCGTCGGGTCGATGACCGCGTCCGGGTCGACGACGGCGCTGGCGTGGATCGCCGGCCCGGCCTGCACAGAGGCTTCCTGCTTCTTCCACAGCTGCGTGACGCGCGCGAAATAGAGGTACGGGTCGGGAGTGACGATGCACGCGCCCCGCCCCGCCGCCTGTTCGCGGAATTGCGGGGCGACGATGACGCATCCTGCCTTGGAGTCGGCAAGCTGCTGCTGGTAGCGGGGATTGGAGAGGAAGCTCAGCTGCGAAGCCGTGGCTTCCTCGAGCGGCGCGATGCCGTCGATCACGAGGGCCGGGTCGCCGGCCAGCTCGCCGCCGAGGGCCTGGACGATCGAGCCGAGGGCGAGCGGCACGGAAAAGCGCGCGTCAGCGCGCCGCGTTCAGCGCCTTGATCACCTTGTCGGTGATGTCGTGCTTCGGGTTGACGTACACCGCTTCCTGCAGGACGACGTCGTACTTCTCGGCCTCGGCCACCTGCTTGACCACGCGGTTCGCGCGCTCGAGGACCTGCTGCAGTTCCTCGTTCTTGCGGGCGTTCAGGTCTTCCTGGAATTCGCGGCGTTTGCGCTGGAAGTCGCGGTCCTGGTCGATCAGCTGCTTCTGGCGCGTCGCGCGCTGCGCTTCCGAGAGCTGCGGCGCTTCGCGGTCGAACTTGTCGGAAGCCGTCTTCAGCGCGGTGCCCATGTCGTTGAGCTCCTTTTCGCGCTTGGCGAACTCCTGCTCCAGCTTGGCCTGCGCGGCCTTGGCCGTGTTCGCCTCGCGGAAGATGCGGTCCGTGTTGACGAAGCCCACGCGGAATTCTTCGGCCCGTGCTTGCGCCATCACGGCGAGCATGCCGAGCGCCAGCACGATCAATGGACGGTAGAGGGACTTCATTAGAAAGACGTTCCGATCTGGAATTGCATTTTCTGGATTCTATCGCCGGGGAATTTCTTCAGCGGCTGGGCTGCGGCGAAGCGCAGGGGACCGACCGGCGAAATCCAGGACAGGCCCAGGCCCGCCGACGCGCGCAGCTGCGAGAGGCTGAAAGGCTCGCCCTCGCCGAACACGTTGCCCGCGTCGGTGAAGGCGAAGACGCGCAGGCTCTTGTCGTTGCCGGCTCCCGGGAACGGCGCGATCAGCTCCGCGTTCAGGGTGATCTTCTTGCTGCCGCCGATGGTGGCGCCGGTGACGTCCCGCGGGCCGATCGTGCCCTGCTCGAAGCCGCGAACCGAGCCAAGGCCGCCCGAATAGAAGTTCTTGAACACCGGGAAGGGGTTGCCGCCGAGCCCCTTGCCCCAGCCGAGTTCCGCGTTCAGGGCCACGGTGAACTGCTTGTTGATGGGCAGGAACTGCTGGAATTGGTAAGTGCCCCGCACGTACTTGGCATCACCCGCGGCGCCGAACTCGCCGGCGACGCGCTGGAAACGCCCGCGCGTGGGCGTGACGGCGCTGTCGCGGTCGTCGCGGCCCCAGCCCACGGTCAACGGGAACGACCACGTCGTGAAGCCGAAGCGGGTCGCGTATTGCAGGTACGCCGCCGGGATGTTGGTGCCCGGCTTGATTTCGACGCGCTCGGCGGCGCCGCCGAAGTACACGGTGTCGAGCTCGCTGAAGGGAACGCCGAACCGCAGGCTCGCACCGCTGGTGACCAGGGTGTAGTTGCCGCCCTGGTCCTCGTACGGGCGCGACGAGCGGTGGTACAGGTCGACCGCGCGCGAAATGCCGTCCGGCGTGAAGTAGGGGTTCACCGAGCTGAAGACCACCGTGCGGTTGTACTTGCTGGTGTTGATTTCCAGGCCGAGGTAGTTGCCCGAGCCGAAGGCGTTCTCCTGCTTGATCGAGAACGAGAGCGCGAGCTTCTCGGCCTGGGAGAACCCGGCGCCCAGCTGCAGGCTGCCGCTCGGCTTTTCGGTCACGGTGACGTTCAGGTCGACCTGGTCCGGCGCGCCCGGCACTTCCGACGTCGAGATGTCGACTTCCTTGAAGAACGAGAGCCGCTCGAGCCGCTCGCGCGAGAGCTTGATCTTTTCGGCGTCGTACCAGGACGACTCGAACTGGCGCATCTCGCGCCGCACGACTTCGTCGCGCGTGCGGCTGTTGCCCGAGATGTTGATGCGGCGCACGTAGGCGCGGCGCGACGGGTCGGCCACCAGCACGAAGGACACGCGGTTGTTGGCGCGGTCAATCTCGGGGCGCGCCTCGACGTTCGCGAAGGCGAAGCCGAAGTTGCCGAAATAGTCCTGGAAGTTCTTGACGGTTTCCGCGACGCGGTCGGCGTTGTACGCCTCGCCCGCGCGGATGGTCACGAGGGACTTGAACTCGTCTTCCTTGTTCAGGTAGTTGCCTTCGAGCCGCACGCTCGACACCACGTAGCGCTCGCCTTCGGTCACGTTGATCGTGATCGAGATGTCCTGCTTGTTCGGCGAGATCGCGACCTGCGTGGAATCGACGCGGAACTCGAGGTAGCCGCGGGCGAGGTAGTACGAGCGCAGCGCCTCCAGGTCGGCGTTGAGCTTGGTGCGCGAATAGCGGTCGGACTTCGTGTACCAGCTGAGGAAGCCGCCCGTGTCGAGGTCGAACAGGTTGCGCAGCGTCGACTCGCTGAACGCGCTGTTGCCGACGATGTGGATCTCGCGGATGCGCGCGGGCTCGTTCTCGACCACCGAGAACGTGAGGTTCACGCGGTTGCGCTCGACCGGCGTGATCGTCGTCTGCACTTCCGCGCCGTACAGGCTCTTGTTGATGTACTGGCGCTTGAGCTCCTGCTCGGCGCGGTCGGCCAGGCTCTGGTCGTAGGGCCGGCCTTCGGTCAGGCCGATCTCGCGCAGCGCCTTGCGCAGCGCGTCCTTGTCGAATTCGCGCAGGCCGGAGAAATCGATCTCCGCGATCGTCGGGCGCTCCTCGACGACGACGACGACCACGTCGCCGTTGACCTCGATGCGCACGTCCTTGAACAGGCCGAGCGCGAACAGCGCGCGGATGGCCGCGGCGCCCTTCTCGTCGTTGTACTGCTCGCCGATGCGAAACGGCAGCGACGCGAAGATGGTGCCCGGCTCTGCCCGCTGCAGGCCTTCGACGCGGATGTCGCGCACCGTGAATGGGTCGACGGCCCACGCGCTGGCCGCGAAGGCCATGGCGACGACGGCCGTAACGGTGCGAACGCGGAAGCGCTGGATTTGTTTCTTCATTGCACGAAAGAGGCCGGCGTCCCGCGTTGCATGGGCGCGGCGGCAAGCTGGCGGAGATTAACCAAAGAAGCGGGTGACCTGGCGGGCAACATCGTTGAACAAGGCGACCGACATCGTCACCAGCAGGACTGCCATGCCGGCGCGCTGCAGGTATTCCATCCACGCGTCGGACACGCTCTTCCCCGTCGCTCCCTCCCAAAGATAATACATCAGGTGCCCCCCATCGAGCATGGGAATCGGCAACAGGTTCAGCACGCCCAGGCTCACGCTCAAGGCGGCGAGGAACAGCAGGTAGTAGGTCAGGCCCACGCTGGCGGACTTGCCCGCGTACTCCGCGATGGTGATCGGGCCGGACAGGCTCTTCACCGAAAGGTCGCCGCGGACCATCTTCGCGATCATCCGCAACGTAAAGGTCGACGTCTCCCACGTCCGGACGGCGCCGCGCCGGATGCCGTCGAGGAAGCCGTGGCGCACCGTGACCATCGCGGGCCGCGCACCGACGATCGCCTCGATGCGGCCGATGCTCTGCGAGCCTTCCGCCGCAACGCGCGGCTGCACGGCAAGGGTCATGGGCCGCCCTTCGCGCTCGATCTCCCAGGACGACACGGCGGGCTTGCCTTCTGCGCCGGTGCGGCGGATCCACTCGCGCAATTGCTGCGCATCCACGATGGGCTGCCCATCGACCGAGCGAACCACATCGCCTTCCTTCAGCCCCGCCTGCGCAGCAGCGCCGCCGGCGAACACCTCGCCCATCACGGGCGCCGTCCACGGGCCCGGGATGCCGATGCGGCGAACGAGCTTGTCGTCCGCCTCGCGCGCCTGCACCGTCGACAGGCGCAGGACGGCTTCATGCTTCGCGCCGTCGCGCTCGAACGCTACGCGCACGTCGCGCCCGTCGAGCGCGCCGCGGATCAGCACCCAGTTCAGCTGCTCGAAGCTCTCGACCGGCTGCAGGGACGCGCCCTCGAAGCCCGCGGCCGTGACGGTTTCGCCGCCGGCCAGCCCGGCCTGCTCGGCCACGGAGGAGGCAACCGGGCGGGCGAGCACGGGGCGGGCCTCCTGCACGCCGTACCAGTTCACCGCCGCGTAGAGCAGCACGGCCAGCAGCAGGTTCGCAAGCGGGCCCGCCGCGACGATGGCGAAGCGCTGCCAGATGCTCTTGTTGCGGAAATCGCCCGTCGCGTCGCGCGCGGGGAGGTTCTTCTCGCCGTTCTGGCCGAGCATCTGCACATAGCCCGCGACGGGGAACAGGCCCACGGCGAACACCGTCTGTTGCCCGTGCTTCTGGTTGCGCGGCTGCCACTCCCACAGCGGCTTCGTGATCAGGTACGCGAAGCGGTGGCCTGCCGAGGCCTTCCCCGCTTCCGGCTCCGGCACGGGAAAGGTCGCGATGCCGAAGCGCTGGACCTTCACGCCGCACGCGACGGCGACCCGGTAGTGCCCGTACTCGTGGATGGTGATCAGCACGCCCAGTGCCACGACGAATGCGATCAGGGTCAGCATGTGCGGTCCTTCGCGAATCAAGCCAGCCGCGAAATGGCCTGCAGGGCAGCGTCGCGCGAACGCGCGTCGAGTTCGAGCAGGTCGTGCAGCGACCCGGGCTTGGAGGGCGCCTGCGCCGCCAAAGTTTCCAGGTTCACGGCATGGATCTGGTCGAAACGGATGCGGCGCTCGAGGAAGGCGGCCACCGCGACTTCGTTCGCCGCATTGAGGACGGCGGTCGTGCCGGGCGCGGCGCGCAAGGCGTCCCAGGCCAGCGTGAGCCCGGGGAATCGTTCGCGATGCCCATGGCTGTCGAACGATTCGAAACTCATGTCGGCGAGCGAATGGAAGTCGATCGCCTGCGCGCCGGAGGCCACGCGATCGGGCCACGCGAGCCCGTACGCGATCGGCACGCGCATGTCGGGCGTGCCCATCTGCGCGACGACGGACGTATCCCGGTACTGCACCATCGAGTGGATCACGCTCTGCGGATGGATCACCACTTCGAGGCGCTCCGGCGCCAGCCCGAAGAGATAGCGCGCCTCGATCACTTCGAGCGCCTTGTTCATCATCGTCGCCGAGTCCACCGAAATCTTGCGCCCCATCACCCAGTTCGGGTGCGCGCAGGCTTCCTCGGGGGTCACGATGCGCAGCGTCGCCGGCTCGCGCGTGCGGAACGGCCCGCCCGACGCGGTGAGGATGATCTTCTCGACGCGCGAGTCCCAGGTCGCCGGGTCTTCCGGCAGCGACTGGAAGATCGCGGAGTGCTCGCTGTCGATGGGCAGCAGCTTCGCGCCGCCGCTGCGGACCGCGGCGAGGAAAAGTTCGCCGCCCACCACGAGCGCTTCCTTGTTCGCCAGCAGCAGGCGCTTGCCGGATTTCGCGGCGGCGAGGCAGGACGCGAGCCCGGCGGCGCCGACGATCGCGGCCATGACCGTATCGATGCTTTCGTGCGAGGCCATTTCGGCGAGCGCGTCCTGCCCGGACAGCACGCGCGTCGCGAGCCGCTCGGCTTCGACCTTGCGGGCAAGTTCGCGTGCCGCCTCCTCGTCCGCCATCACCGCGAACGCCGGGCGGAACTGCGCGCATTGCCTCAGCATCGCGTCCACCTGCGTGGCGGCGCTGAGCGCAAAGACCTCGAAGCGATCCGGATGGCGCGCGACGACGTCGAGCGTGTTGACGCCGATCGAGCCCGTGGACCCGAGGACCGCGAGGCGCTGCTTCATCGGCCGGTGAACGACGCGAGCATCATCGCGAGCGGCAGCGTGGGCAGCAATGCGTCGACGCGGTCGAGCACGCCGCCGTGGCCCGGCAGCAGGTTGCTCGAATCCTTGGCCCCGGCGCTGCGCTTGACGAGCGACTCGGCGAGGTCGCCGACCACGCTCATCGCCGCGAGGAAGATCGCCGCCACCGCGAGCAGCCACCAGCCCTGCGCGGCGAGCCGCGAATAGAGGCTGGGCACGGCAGCCTGCAGTTCACGGTCGGCCAGCGTCCACGCGACGGCCAGCACGATCACGCCCACCATCCCGCCCCACACCCCTTCCCAGCTCTTGCCGGGGCTGATCGCCGGCGCCAGCTTGCGCTTGCTGAACTTCATGCCGAACGTGCGCCCTGCGAAATACGCCGCGATGTCGGCGACCCACACGAGCACGAGCACCGACAGGAGGAAGTTGACTCCGATGACGCGGGCCTGCGCGACGGCGATCCACGCGACCCACAACGCGACGACGCCGCCCACGAGGCGAACGGCCTTCGGGATGCGCGGCCAGCCTGCGACACCGGCGCGGATCAGCAGACCGCCGGCGATGACCCAGAAGGCTCCCGCCAGCGCCCACAGCAGCGGCAGCGGACGGTCCAGCCATCCCGCGCCCCACGCGCCTGCGCAGAGCGCGAGGCACACGATGCCGAGCACGACGGATGCGCCCTGGCCGAGCCCGTTGAGCTTTCCCCATTCCCACGCGCCCGCGGCGATCAGGATGAGCGCGACCGCCGCGAAAGGCACGGGCGACGGCCAGAACAGGGCCGGCAGCAGGATGGCCAGCAGGACGATGGCGGTGATGACGCGCTGCTTGAGCATGGCGTACTTCCTGGCGGCTCACGCCACCTTGCGTTTGGCGGCGGGTGCGACCTGCTCGGAGGTCTTGCCGAAGCGGCGCTCGCGCGATCCGTAATCGGCGATCGCCTCGTCGAGTGCTGCGGCATCGAATTCGGGCCAGAGCTTGTCGGTGAAATAGAGCTCGGAATAGGCGGCCTGCCAGAGCAGGAAATTGGACAGGCGGCGCTCGCCGCCGGTGCGGATCAGCAGGTCCGGGTCGGGAACGTGCGCGAGCGCCGTCGCGCGGTCGAGGCTGGCTTCGTCGATGCGCTCGCCGGCGGCAGCGAGCCGCGCCGCCGCCTGCGCGATGTCCCAGCGGCCGCCGTAGCTGAAGCACACGTTGAAGATCAGGCGCGTGTTCTTCGCGGTGGCGGCTTCCGCGGCATCGAGCCCGGCGCGCACCTTTTCCGAGAGCGTCGCGCGGTCACCGATGAAATGCAGCTGCACGCCCTCTTCGCTCAACTGCGGGATCTCGCGGGCCAGCGCATGCGTGAGCAAGTCCATCAGGCTCGACACTTCCTCGGGCGGCCGGTTCCAGTTCTCCGACGAGAACGCGAACACCGTGAGCACCTTCACGCCGCGCTCGCCGCACACGCGCACGCAGGCGCGCAGGGCATCCATGCCCTTCTTGTGCCCCGCCGCGCGCGGCAGGAAGCGGCGCGTGGCCCAGCGGCCGTTGCCGTCCATGACGATCGCGATGTGGTGCGGGACGGCCGGCATGCGGTTCAGACCTCGAGGATCTCTTTTTCCTTCGCCGCGATCAGGTGGTCGATCTCGGCGATGTGCTTGTCGGTCGTCTTCTGGATGTCGGCTTCCGAGCGCTTCTGGTCGTCCTCGGTCGCATCCTTGTCCTTGACCAGCTTCTTCACGTGCTCGTTGGCGTCGCGGCGCAGGTTGCGGATCGCGATCTTCGCCGTCTCGCCTTCATGGCGCACGAGCTTCGTCATCTCCTTGCGGCGCTCCTCGCTCATCGGCGGCATGGGCACCCGGATCAGGTCGCCCATCGACGCGGGATTGAGGCCCAGGTCGCTGTCGCGGATCGCCTTCTCGATCTTGGCGCCCATGCCCTTTTCCCAGGGCTGCACGCTGATCGTGCGCGCATCCAGCAGCGACACGTTGGCCACCTGGCTGATGGGCATGCTCGAGCCGTAGTAGTCCACGTGCACCGTGTCCAGCAGGCCGGGGTTGGCGCGGCCGGTGCGGATCTTCGTGAGGTTCGTGCGGAAAGACGCGATGGTCTGGTCCATCTTGCCTTCGATCGTCTTCTTGATTTCGGGAATCGAGTTCATCTGCAGCTCCTTCCTCTTGTCTGTTCTCTCTCAGGCGTAGACGAGCGTGCCTTCGTCCTCGCCCATCACCACGCGCTTGAGCGCCCCATGCTTGAAGATGGAGAACACCTTGATCGGCAGCTTCTGGTCGCGGCAGAGGGCGAACGCGGTGGCATCCATGATGCCGAGATTCTGCGCCATCGCATCGTCGAACGAGAGCTGCGTGTAACGCGTGGCGTTGGGGTCCTTCTTCGGGTCGGCCGTGTAGACGCCGTCGACCTTCGTCGCCTTGAGCACGAGCTCGGCGCCGATCTCCGCGCCGCGAAGGGCGGCCGCGGTATCGGTGGTGAAGAAGGGATTGCCCGTGCCGGCCGCGAAGATCACGACCTTGCCCTCTTCGAGGTACTGAAGCGCCTTCGGGCGCACATACGGCTCCACGACCTGCTCGATCGCGATCGCCGACATGACGCGCGCGATCAGCCCCTGCTTGTTCATCGCGTCCGCCAGCGCCAGCGAGTTCATCACCGTCGCGAGCATGCCCATGTAGTCGGCCGTCGCGCGGTCCATGCCCACGGCACCGCCCGCCACGCCGCGGAAGATGTTGCCCCCGCCGATGACGATGGCCACTTCCACGCCCATGTTCACCACCTCGGCGACTTCCTCGACCATCCGCACGATGGTCGCGCGGTTGATGCCGAAAGCGTCGTCGCCCATCAGCGCCTCGCCCGACAGCTTCAAGAGGATTCGCTTGTGGGCGGGGGTGTCGGGCATGGATGGGTTCCTTGTTATTGCAAACGGCGAGATTCTACGGTCGCTGTCCCCTGTCATTGCGGGCCCGGCCCGCAATCCAGGCCGGTGCCGGCGGCCGGACTGGATGCCGGGGCAAGCCCGGCATGACGGCTCTTCTCAAGCGCCCTTCGCCGCCGCCACCTGCGCGGCCACTTCCGCCGCGAAGTCGTCGACCTTCTTCTCGATGCCTTCGCCCACCACGTACAGCGTGAACGACTTCACCGTCGTGTTCGCGGCCTTGAGCATTTGCTCGACCGACTGCTTGTCGTTCTTCACGAACGGCTGCGGCAGCAGGGACACTTCCTTCAGGTACTTCTGCACCGAGCCTTCGATCATCTTGGCGGCGATGTCGGCGGGCTTGCCCGACTCGGCGGCCTTCGCCGTCGCGACGGAGCGCTCCTTGGCGACGAGGTCGGCCGGAACGTCGGTCGAAGCCAGCGCAACGGGCTTCATCGCGGCGACGTGCATCGCGACGTCCTTGGCGGCCGTCTCGTCGCCTTCGTACTCGACCAGCACGCCGATGCGGGTGCCGTGCAGGTAGGACGCGAGCTTGCTGCCCGAAACGCGCTTGAAGCGGCGGAAGCTCATGTTCTCGCCGATCTTGCCCACGAGGCCCTTGCGGACGTCTTCCAGCGTCGGGCCGAAGCCGTCCTGGCTGTATGCGAGGGCGCCCAGCGCGGCCACGTCGGCCGGATTCTTCTCGGCGACGAGCTTCACGGCGGCGTTGGCCAGCGCCAGGAAGCTGTCGTTCTTGGTGACGAAGTCGGTTTCGCAGTTGGTCTCCAGGATCGCGCCGGTCGTGCCGTCGACGAACGCCGTCACCACGCCTTCGGCGGTGATGCGCGCAGCGGCCTTGCCGGCCTTGTTGCCGAGCTTGACGCGCAGGATCTCCTCGGCCTTGTCGAAGTCGCCTTCGGCTTCGGTGAGCGCCTTCTTGCATTCCATCATCGGCGCGTCGGTCTTGGCGCGCAGTTCGGCGACCATGCTTGCGGTGATTGCAGCCATCTTCTTGTACCTCGTCTTGTTCAGTTCAAACCTTGGGTGTGCAAAGGGGCCCCGAAAGGCCCCCTGCGCGTGTCACGGGAGCGGGGCTTTAAGCCGCGGCGCCTTCCTGCACTTCCACGAATTCGTCGCCGCCTTCGGACACGGCCTTGACCACGTCGTTCACGGCGTTGGCGCGGCCTTCGAGCACGGCGTCGGCGATCGCGCGGGCGTACAGCGTCACGGCCTTGGCCGAGTCGTCGTTACCGGGGATCACGTAGTCGATGCCTTCGGGCGAATGGTTGGAGTCGACCACGCCCACGAGCGGGATGCCGAGCTTCTTGGCCTCGGACACCGCGATCTTGTGGAAGCCCACGTCGATCACGAAGATCGCGTCGGGCAGCGTGTTCATGTCCTGGATGCCGCCGATGTCCTTCTCGAGCTTTTCCATCTCGCGCTGGAACATGAGCTGCTCCTTCTTGCTCATCGTCTCGAGGCCGGCTTCCTGCTGGGCCTTCATGTCCTTCAGGCGCTTGATCGACGTCTTGACGGTCTTGAAGTTGGTCAGCATGCCGCCGAGCCAGCGCTGGTCGACGAAGGGCACGCCGGCGCGGCGCGCTTCGGCGGCCACGGTGTCGCGGGCCTGGCGCTTGGTGCCGACCATGAGGATCGTGCCCCGGTTCGCGGCGAGCTGGCGCACGAACTTCGACGCTTCCTCGAACATCGGGAGCGTCTTCTCGAGGTTGATGATGTGGATCTTGTTGCGGGAACCGAAGATGTACGGGGCCATCTTGGGGTTCCAGAAGCGGGTCTGGTGTCCGAAATGGACGCCCGCCTCGAGCATGTCGCGCATGGAAACTGCCATGTTTTTTCCTAAGGTTGGGTCTAGAATCCGGCCCGAAATCGCGCGCTTGGGAGCAAGCTGCGACACCTTGGTGGGTGGATTCGTGATTCGTTCCGCTGTCGGCGAAGGACGCACCATGCGGCCACCACCCAGCAAAACCCAAAGATTGTAGCACGCCCACCCCCATGCAGCCCCAGCGCCCCGACCTCACCGGCACCCGTGAACGCATCCGCGGCGGCAGCACGACAGCCGCTGCCGAGCTGGAATCGTCCATTGCCATCGCGTCCTCGGCCGCCTGCAAGGACGTGTTCATGGAACCGCGCTTCGACGCCGCGAGGCGGGCCGGGTCCGATCCGGCGCTGAAGGGCCGCCCGCTCGCGGGGCTTGCCGTTTCGATCAAGGACCTCTTCGACGTCGAGGGCGAGGTCACGGCGGCGGGCTCCCGGGTGCTGGCCGATTCGCGACCTGCCGCGCGCGACTGCCCGGCCGTCGCGAGGCTGCGTGCCGCCGGCGGTGTCCTGCTCGGCCGCACGAACATGACCGAGTTCGCCTTCTCCGGCGTGGGCATCAACCCGCACTACGGGACGCCGGTGAATCCAGCCGACGCGTCGAACGCGCGCGTGCCCGGCGGTTCGTCGTCGGGCGCGGCGGTGTCGGTAGCGACGGGCGCGGCGTTCATCGGCCTCGGCTCGGACACGGGCGGCTCCATCCGCATTCCGGCAGCGCTCAACGGCATCGTCGGCTTCAAGAACACCGCGCGGCTCACATCCACGGAAGGCGCCGTGCCCTTGTCGACGACGCTCGACACGGTGTGCGCGATGACGCGCTCGGTGCGCGACGCGATCGAAGCGCACGAGATTCTTTCGGGCCGGTCCGTGGCGCGCAGCAACAAGCCGCTGTCCGGCTACCGCCTCGCGGTCGCGCGCACATCGATGCTCGACTCGCTCGACGCCACGGTGGCCGGCGCATTCGAGCGCACCTTGCGCACGCTGCGCGATGCCGGCGCGAACATCGAAGAGATCGCGATCGACGCGATCCGCGACCTCGGCACCTTGCAGGCCACGGGCGGCTTCACGGCGGCCGAGGCGTACACGTGGCATCGCGAACTGCTCGCGGCCAAGGGCGGGCAGTACGATCCGCGCGTGCGCTTTCGCATCGAGCGCGGCGCCAGCATGAAGGCCTGGGAATACCTTGCGCTGGTCGAGGCGCGTCGCGACTGGATCGCCCGTGTCGCGAAGTCGCTCGAAGGCTTCGACGCAGTGCTGTCGCCCACGTGCCCCATCGTCGCGCCCACGATCGAGAGCGTGCGCCCCGCCACCGGCAAGGACCCCGCGTTCGACAAGCAGCTCGACGACGAGTTCTTCCGCGTCAACGCGCTGCTCCTTCGCAACACGAGCGTCGTGAACATGCTCGACGGCTGCGCGATCTCCATTCCCTGCCATGCGCCCGACGAACTGCCCGTGGGCCTCATGGTCTGGCAGGAAGCGATGCGCGACGACACCGTGCTCGCCATCGCGCAGCAAGCCGAAGCCGCCATCGCCCGGGCCGCGCGAGCATGAGGGTCGCCGTCGTCGGCGCCGGCATCATCGGCGTCACCACGGCCTGGGAGCTGGGCGCGGACGGCCACGAGGTCACCGTCTTCGAGCGCCGATCGTCCGTCGCCGAGGAAACGAGTTTCGCGAACGCCGGAGTGGTCGCACCCGGCTACGTCACGCCTTGGGCCGCACCGGGCATGCCCGCGAAGGTCGCGCGCTACCTGCTCTCGGACCATGCGCCGGTGCGCGTGTCGCTGCCGCTCTCGCGCAGCGACATCGCGTGGATGTGGAAGTGGTACCGCTCCTGCGACCTCGCCACCTACGCGGCGAACCGCCTGCGCATGCAGCGGCTCGCGTTCTACAGCCGCGAGCGGCTGCACCACCTCGTCGAAGCGCTGCAGTTGGAATACGACCGCAGCGACGGCTACATGGTCCTGCTGCGCAGCGAGAAGGACCGCAAGCTCGTCGCGCCGGGCCTGCAGGTTTTGCGCGACGTGGGCGTCGTGCTCAAGGAAATCAGCGCCGACGAGGCGCGCGCCATCGAGCCGGCGCTCAATCCCGGCACGCCCTTCGCGGGCGCGGTGCACCTGCCGAACGACGAAGCGGGCAACTGCCGCCAGTTCGCCCTGCTGCTCAAGGGGGTTGCGCAGGCGCGGGGCGTGCGCTTCGAATTCAACACGGCCGTGGACGCGATCCATCCGCACGAGCGCGCTCTCTCCGCATGGGTGCTGGGCGACACGGCGCCGACGAAGCGCAACTTCGACGCCATCGTGGTGTGCGGCGGCCTCGACTCTGCCGCCCTCCTGCGGCCCCTCGGCCTGCGCATCCCGCTCGCGGCCGTGCACGGCTACTCGATCAGCGCGCCGATCCGCGAGTCGCTGAACGCGCCCCGCAGCGCCCTGATGGACGAGCGCTACAAGGTCGCGATCACGCGCATGGGCAATCGCGTGCGCGTCGCCGGCAGCGCGGAGATCGGCGGCGATGCGGCGCGCAAGCGGCCGGCGGCGATCCAGACGCTGTACAAGGTGCTGCGCGACTGGTTCCCCGGCGCCGCGCAGCTCGCGAACACCGGCGCGGCGGTACAGGAATGGAAAGGCGCGCGGCCGATGCTGCCCGACGGCCCGCCCGTCATCGGCGCCACAGGCGTCCCGGGCGTGTGGATGAACCTGGGCCACGGCTCCAGCGGCTGGGCGTTGTCGTGCGGCAGCGCGCGGGCGCTCGCGGACCTGCTGGCAGGCGCGAGGCCGGAAGTGGACATGGAGGGGCTGGGCGTGGAACGATTGGGCACCTGAGCCCGCCACCATGCTGCGCATCACCCCCGGCACTTCCTGGCCGCTGTTCGACGTCGCGGGAACGCGTGCGATCGAACAGGCCGCTGCTGCGTCAATGCCGCCGCATACGTTGATGCAGCGCGCGGGCCTTGCGAGCGCACGCCTTGCACTCGCCATCGCGCCGCATGCACGCACGGCCTGGATCGCTTGCGGGCCCGGAAACAACGGCGGCGACGGCCTCGAAGCCGCCATGCATCTCGCTCAGTGGGGCAAGCGAGTCCGGGTGACGTGGGCGGGCGACGAGTCCAGGGCCCCTGCGGATGCGCGCACGTCCCTCGCCCGTGCACGTGCAGGCGGCGTGGAGTTTGCCGATGAACCGCCGGCAGGTTTCGAACTCGCCGTCGATGCGCTGCTGGGCATCGGCTCCGCGCGTCCGCTGGAGGGCCGCATGGCACAGTGGGCTGCCGCGATGGCCGCGGGCGATGCCCCGGTGCTGGCCATCGACGTGCCGTCCGGTCTCGATGCGAACACGGGCGCGGGCAATGCCGTGCGCGCGACCCACACGCTATCGCTGTTGACGCTGAAGCCCGGGCTGTTCACCGCCGGCGGGCGCGACGCGTCGGGCCAGGTGTGGTTCGACGACCTCGGTGTCGATCCTTCGGGCCGGGAGCCCGTGGCCCTGCTCCCGGCCGCGCCGCATGCGTCGCCGCGCGCGCACGATTCGCACAAGGGCCGCTTCGGCGACGTCGCCGTCGTCGGCGGCGCGCCGGGCATGACGGGCGCTGCGCTGCTCGCAGCGAGCGCGGCGCTCTTCGCGGGCGCGGGCCGCGTGTTCGTCGGCTTGCTGGATGGCGGGTCGGTGCCGGTCGATGCCTCGCGGCCCGAGCTGATGTTCCGCGGCGTCGAGTCGCTCGACTTCGCCTCGATGTCCGTCGCCTGCGGATGCGGCGGTGGCGATGCCGTGCGTGCCGTGCTGCCGCGCGTGCTGTCGACGGCACACGCGCTCGTGCTCGATGCTGACGCGCTCAATGCGATCGCGGCGGACCCGCAATTGCAGGAGCAGCTTCGCGCACGTGGGCGGCGCGGCCGGCCCACGGTGCTCACGCCTCACCCGCTCGAAGCGGCGCGCCTGCTTTCGCTCTCCACGGCGCAGGTCCAGTCGGACCGCATTGCCGCAGCGAAGCAGCTCGCGGAAAGGTTCGCGTGCGCATGCGTGTTGAAGGGCTCCGGCACCGTCATCGCGTCACCCGGCCGGCCGGCCTCCATCAATCCGACGGGCAACGGCTTGCTGGCCACAGCCGGCACCGGCGACGTGCTCGCGGGGATGATCGCAGCGCGGCTTGCTGCGGGAGCGGCCGCGTTCGAGGCGGCGTGCGATGCCGTCTTCGAGCACGGCCGCGTCGCCGACGAGTGGCCGCCCGGCCGCGCCTTCAGCGCCGGCCTGCTCGCCGCGAACCTCTAGCCGCGTCCGACGAAGGGCATCTTCGTCGCCATCACGGTGTGGAACAGGACGTTGGCTTCCAGCGGCAGGTTCGCCATGTAGAGCACCGACTGGCCAACGACATTGGCTCCATCAGCGGCTCGATCGCGACCTGCCCGTTCGCCTGCGGCACGCCCTGCGCCATGCGCGCCGCAAGTTCCGTCAGCGCGTTGCCGATGTCGATCTGCCCCACCGCGATGTCGTACTTGCGGCCGTCGAGCGAGGCCGTCTTGGTCAGGCCGGTCACCGCATGCTTCGTTGCGGTGTACGCAATCGAGTTCGGCCGCGGCGCGTGCGCGGAGATCGAGCCGTTGTTGATGATGCGCCCGCCCATGGGCTGCTGCGCCTTCATCACGCGAAAGGCTTCGCGGATCCCGTAGAACATGCCGTTGAGGTTGGTGTCGACGACGCGCTTCCACGTCTCGATCGGGAGTTCCTCGAGCGGCACGCCGGGCGCGCCGATGCCCGCGTTGTTGAAGAGCAGGTCGACACGGCCCCATTGCTTCACCGTGGCATCGAACAGCGCCGCGACGGACGCATGGTCGCCCACGTCCGTGGGCACGGCCAGCACCCGGTCGGCCGCTTTCGACTCGGCCGCGACGGCGTCGAGCGGTTCCTTGCGCCGGCCGGCGACCGCGACACGCCAGCCGTCCGCCAGCAGCGCGAGCGCCGCCGCCTTGCCGACACCCGTGCCGCCGCCGGTGACGATCGCGACCTTGCCTTGCGATGAAACTGCCATTGCTTCGCTCCTCTGGAATGGACGGGTGCCTATCGCCGCGGGCGATGGCTCTTCTGCTTCGAGGCCGCCTTCTTGGCCGCCGCCTTGAGCGCCTTCACGACGGAACGCGGCTCGGGCTTGGATTTCTTCGGAGCGCCCTTCCTGGCCGCCTTGCCGTCCGTGCCTTCTTCCCCGCGCGGGACGCCCTTGTCCTTCAGCGCGCGATTGAGCAGCTCCTCGCCTTCGCGCACGAGGCGGAAGTCGATCTTGCGCCCGTCGAGGTCCACGCGGCTGACCTGCACGCGCACGCGCGAGCCGATGGCATAGCGCAGCCCCGTGCGTTCGCCGCGCAGCTCCTGCCGCGCCTCGTCGAACTTGTAGTATTCGCCGCCGAGTTCCGTGATGTGCACGAGGCCCTCGACGTACATCTGGTCGAGCGTGACGAAGATGCCGAACGTGGTCACCGCCGAGACGACGCCGCTGTATTCCTCACCGAGGTGTTCGCGCATGTACTTGCACTTCAGCCACGCCTCCACGTCGCGGCTCGCCTCGTCCGCGCGGCGCTCGTTCGCGCTGCAGTGCAGGCCCGCGGCTTCCCACGCCTGTACTTCGCGGCTGGGCGGCGGCGCCGGCTTCTTCATGCGGTTCGTCGGCGGCTTCACGCGGGAAGCCAGGCGGCGCGCGAGCTTCTCGTGCGCCTCGCCCGGCGTCGGCAGCACCGGCAGCTCGTACTTCTCGTTGGTGAGGATCGCCTTGATCACGCGGTGCACCAGCAGGTCGGGGTAGCGGCGGATCGGGCTCGTGAAGTGCGTGTAGGCGTCGTATGCCAGCCCGAAGTGGCCCGAGTTGATCGGCGTGTAGATCGCCTGCGACATCGACCGCAGCAGCATGGTGTGGATCTGCTGCGCGTCGGGGCGGTCCTTCACGGCCAGCGCGATGCGCTGGAACTCCATGGGCAACGGGTCCTCGCTGATGGTCAGCCCGACCGCCATCGCCTTCAGGTAGCCGCGCAGGACTTCCTTCTTCTCGGGCGTCGGGCCTTCGTGCACGCGGTAGAGGCCGGGGTGCTTGCTCGTCTGGATGAAATCCGCCGCGCACACGTTGGCGGCGAGCATCGCTTCCTCGATCAGCTTGTGCGCGTCGTTGCGCACGCGCGGCACGATGCGCTCGATGCGGCCGTTCTCGTCGCAGATGATCTGCGTCTCGGTCGTCTCGAAATCGACGGCGCCGCGCGCGTTGCGCGCCTTCAGCAGCGCGCCGTACACGTCGTGCAGGTTCAGCAGGTCCTGCACGCGGTCCTTGCGGCGTGCGGCTTCGGGGCCGCGCGTGTTCGCGAGGATCGCGGCGACCTCGTTGTACGTGAAGCGCGCATGGCTCCACATCACCGCCGGGTAGAACTGGTACGCGTAGATCTCGCCCGTGGCGTTGATCAGCATGTCGGCGACCATGCACAGCCGCTCGACCTCGGGGTTGAGCGAGCACAGGCCGTTCGAGAGCTTCTCGGGCAGCATCGGGATCACGCGCCGCGGGAAATACACGCTGGTCGCGCGGTCGTACGCGTCGATGTCAATCGCGCTTCCCGTCTCCACGTAGTTGCTCACGTCGGCGATCGCGACGAGCAGGCGCCAGCCCTTGCCGCGGCCGACCTTGGCCGGCTCGCAGTAGACGGCGTCGTCGAAGTCGCGCGCGTCCTCGCCGTCGATGGTGACGAGCGGAACGTCGGTCAGGTCGACGCGATGCTTCTTGTCCTGCGGCCGCACCTTGTCCGGCAGCGACCGCGCGAGCGCGATGCACGCGTCGGAGAACTCGTGCGGCACGCCGTACTTGCGCACCGCGATCTCGATCTCCATGCCCGCGTCGTCGATCTCGCCGAGCACTTCCTTCACGCGGCCCACCGGCTGCCCGTAGAGGCTCGGCGGCTCCGTCAGTTCGACGACGACGACCTGGCCCGCCTTCGCGAGCCCGGTCGCGCCCTTGGGGATCAGCACGTCCTGGCCGTAGCGCTTGTCTTCGGGTGCGACGAGCCACACGCCGCTCTCGTGCAGCAGGCGGCCGATGATCGGCTGCGGCGGGCGCTCGATGATCTCCACGACGCGGCCCTCGGGCCGGCCCTTGCGGTCGTGCCGCACGATGCGCGCCTTCACGCGGTCCTTGTGAAGCACCGCGCGCATCTCGTTGGGTGGCAGGTAGATGTCGCTGTCGCCGTCGTCGCGCTGCACGTAGCCGTGCCCGTCGCGGTGTCCCTGGATCACCCCCTCGATCTCGTCGAGGAGGCCATGGCCCAAATGATCAATGTTGTTTTTGATATAGAATCCTTTTTTTCCTGAAATGCCCAGGTGGCGGAATTGGTAGACGCACTAGTTTCAGGTACTAGCGAGTAACATCGTGGGGGTTCGAGTCCCTTCCTGGGCACCAGACAAATGATAGCCGCCGAGAGGCGGCTTTTTCGTTTCCGCCGTCATGCCGGGCTCGACCCGGCATCCAGTCCGCCGCATGCGCGCAACTGGATTGCGGAGCGAGTCCGCAATGACACATCCTTCTTTCAGACCGGCACGCCCACCAGGTCGTGCCCATCCGTTGCGACGATGCGCGCGCGGGTGAACTCGCCGACCCTCAGCTGCTTGCTGATCTTTTCCGGCGGCAGCAGCTTCACGGTGCCGTCGATCTCCGGCGCGTCCGCGTAGCTGCGGCCCACGCCGCCCTTGCGGCCGAGCGCAGGGGCGGAATCCACCAGCACCTGCATCGTCGCGCCGATGCGCTCGCGCAGCTTCGCGGCCGAGACTTCCTCGGCAACGGCCATGAATCGCGCGCGGCGTTCCTCGCGCACTTCCATCGGCAGCATGCCGGGAATCTGGTTGGCCGCCGCGCCTTCGACGGGGCTGTAGGCGAAGCAGCCGGCGCGATCGATGCGCGCCTCGCGCACGAAGTCGAGCAGGTGCGAGAACTCTTCTTCGGTCTCGCCGGGAAAGCCCGCGATGAACGTGCTGCGGATGACGAGCTCGGGGCACATCTCGCGCCAGCGCAGGATGCGCTCGAGGTTCTTCTCGCCGCTCGCCGGCCGCTTCATCCGGCGCAGCACGTCGGGGTGGCTGTGCTGGAACGGCACGTCGAGGTAGGGCAGCACCTGCCCCGTCGCCATCAGCGGAATGGCTTCATCCACAGATGGGTACGGATACACGTAATGCAAGCGCACCCACGCGCCGAAGGGCTCCGCGAGTTCGCCGAGCGCGCGCACCAGCTCGAGCATGCGCGTGCGGACCGGGCGGCCGTCGAAGAAGCCGGTGCGGTACTTCACGTCGACGCCGTACGCCGACGTGTCCTGGCTCACCACGAGCAGTTCCTTCACGCCGCCTTCGAACAGCGCCTTCGCTTCCTTCAGCACGTCGCCGATCGGGCGGCTCACGAGGTCGCCGCGCATCGACGGGATGATGCAGAAGGTGCAGCGGTGGTTGCAGCCTTCGCTGATCTTCAGGTACGCGTAATGCCTGGGCGTGAGCTTGATGCCTGCCGGCGGAACGAGGTCGGTGAACGGGTCGTGCGGCTTGGGCAGGTTGGCATGCACCGCGTCCATCACTTCCTGCGTCGCGTGCGGGCCCGTGACGGCAAGCACCGAGGGATGCATCTGCCTGACGAGGTTGCCGCCGCCCTCGCCTGCCTTCGCGCCCAGGCAGCCCGTGACGATGACGCGGCCGTTTTCGGACAGGGCTTCGCCGATCGTGTCGAGGCTCTCGCGCACGGCGTCGTCGATGAAGCCGCAGGTGTTGACGATGACGAGGTCCGCGCCGTCGAAGGTCTTGGAGGTCTGGTAGCCCTCGGCGCTCAGCTGCGTGAGGATCAGTTCGGAATCCGTGAGGGCCTTCGGGCAGCCGAGGCTGACGAAGCCGACCTTCGGCACCTTGGTATCGGGGGAGGCAATTTCACTCATTGCCCGTATTGTCCCAGAGGGCCAATGTCATTGCGGGCTTGACCCGCAATCCACCACGGCGCGTGAATTTTCCTGGCTGCCGGGTCAAGCCCGGCATGACAACTTCACGGTCATCGCTTGCCGGGCGCGATCCATGCCCCGAGCATCTGCTCGGTCTGCTTGGCCATTTGCTCCTGCATCTTGTCGAACATGGTCTTGGACTGCTCGACGTAGTTGCCCATCATCCCCTGCATCATCGGGTTCTGCATGTTCATGAACTGCGCCCACATCTCGGGCGTGAGCGTCTTGGACTGCTCGGCGAGCTTGGCCTGGATGTCGGTGAAGGCCTGCACGTTCTTCTCGAGGTACGTGCCCATGAAGCCCTGCGCGGCGTGCCCGTAGAAGCGGATCAGGTTCGCGAGCGCGGCCTCGCTGAACATCGGCGAGCCGCCTGCTTCCTCTTCCAGGATGATCTGCAGCAGGATGCTGCGCGTGAGGTCCTCGTTCGTCTTTGCGTCGCGCACGACGAAGGGCTCGTTGTCCATCACGAGCCGCTTGACTTCCGCGAGCGTGATGTACGTGGAGGTATCGGTGTCGTAGAGCCGGCGGTTCGGGTATTTCTTGATCACCCGCTGCGCCGGCTTTGCGCCGGTCGCGGTGGCTTTCTTGCTTTGCACGGGCTCGCTCCTCGAGCGGCGTGCCCGTCGTGTGGGCCGCCGCCTGGTCTGTTGCACTGCAAAAGATTCTAGGGAGGCGCAGTACGCCACCCCCCAAGGTTTACCCTGAAGTGGTGTTACCTACCCGACAAGCCCGCGGCGACCCGGAAACCCTGGTTGCTTGCCGAACTGCCGGGCGTGTTGGAGCCGCGTGCGGCCACGCGATAGCGATTGCAGTAGGAGTCGTGGCAAAGGAACGATCCGCCGCGGCTTGCGCGCCGCCCCGGCGTGAATTCGCCTTCGCACCACTCCCAGACGTTGCCGGCCATGTTGAAGAGGCCGTAGCCGTTGGGCGCAAATTCCATCACGGGCACGGTCGAGGGCGTCCAGCCCGCCGCCGGCTGGTTGGGGAAACCGCCGCGCCAGATGTTGCACGGCGGCGGGTCGCCCAGCACGTCGCCCCACGGATAGCGCTGCTGCGAGAGGCCGCCGCGCGCAGCGAATTCCCACTCGGCTTCCGTCGGCAGGCGCGCACCTGCCCAATCGCAGAAGGCCCTTGCGTCGTTCCATGAAACATGCACGACGGGATGGTCCATCCTGCCCCGCACATGCGTGTCCGGGCCTTCGGGCCGTTGCCAGCAGGCATCGGCAACCTCCAGCCACCACGGCAGTCCGCGCGGATACGTGCGCGCCGCCGCACGTGCGGCTGCCGGTACCTGCAGGTAGAAGACGAACGAGGAGCCCGCCTCCTCCGCTTGCGTCACGTAGCCCGTCGCGCGCACGAATGCGGTGAACTGCGCGTTCGTCACCGTCGTCGCCCCGATGCTGAATGGCGACAGCGCCACTCGCCGCACCGGCCCTTCGCCGTCCCCGGGAAATCCTTCGCCGGAATCGGTGCCCATGAGGAACTCGCCGCCCTCGAGCGCGACCAGGCCGAGGTCGTCGCGTGTTCGCGCTTGCGCAGCGGCAGGCGAAGCGCGTGCGGCGCCCGCCGCCCTTCCGGGAACGCAGCAAGGACCGCCTTTCACGGCAGGTACGGCGCCCTGAAGTCTTCGCGTTCCCAGAATGCCGTGCCCACGTTTTGCGAACGCAGCAGCTCGTCGACGCGCTCGCGCGGAATCACGCCGCAGCGCGCGGCCCACGCCTCGTACTGGCCCAACATGTCCTGCACGCGTTCCGGATGCCGGGCCGCGATGTCGTTCAGCTCGGTGCGGTCGAGCTCCATGTCATAGAGCTCCCACGGATCGGGGTACTTGCGCACGAGCTTCCACTTGCCGATGCGCACCGCCGCGTTGCCCTCGTGCTCCCAGAACATCGGCGGCCGGCTGGGCAGCTCGGCAGCGAACGCGGGCAGCAGGCTGTGTCCTTCGAGCGGTTCGACCGGCGCACCGTTCCAGGTCTGCGGGTACGCGGTCTTCGAAACATCGAGGATGGTCGCCATGATGTCGGGCAGATAGCCGGGCGTGTGCCGCACCACGTTCTTCTCGCGGATGCCGGCCGGCCAGTGCACGATCAGCGGCGTCGAGATGCCGCCCTCGTGGATCCAGTGCTTGTAGAGGCGGAACGGCGAGTTCGAAAGATTCGCCCACGCGCGGCCGTAGCTCTGGTAGGTGTTCTCGGGGCCGGGCATCACGCCGGGGTCGTTGCCGAAGTGGACGGGCTCGCCGCTGCGCGTGTGTTCCTTCGCGATCATCAGGCGGTTCACGAGTTCATCCACCGTGAGGTCGTCCGGGATGTCCTCCGCGCATGCGCCGTTGTCGGCGAGGAAGATCACGAGCGTGTTGTCGAGCTCGCCCTCGTCCTCGAGCGCGCGCAGGATGCGGCCGATGCCCTGGTCCATCCGGTCGATCTGCGCCGCATACACCTCCATGCAGCGCAGCAGCCATTCCTTGTGCTTCGCGAGCGGCCACTCGGGCTGCGTCGGGTCGCGGTCGGACAGCGGCCACGACTTGTCGAGGATGCCGCTCGCCACGAGCCGCTGCAGGCGCTCTTCGCGCAGGCGGTCCCAGCCGCTGTCGAAGCGGCCCTTGTACTTCGCGATGTCCTCGTCGTGCGCATGCAGCGGCCAGTGCGGCGCGGTGTATGCGACGTATTCGAAGAACGGCTTGTCCGGGTGTTCGCGGCGGTGGCGCCGGATGAATTCGACGGCGTTGTCGCTGATCGCGTCGGTGTAGAAGAAGCCCGGCGCCTTCGCTTCGTGCTCGATGTTCTCGTTGCCGCGCGTGAGCGTGTTGGGGTCGTAGAAGCTTCCCGCGCCGATGATGGTGCCGTAGAACTCGTCGAAGCCGCGCTGCATCGGCCAGCTGTCGGTGGGCTGCGTGAGGTTGCCCGCCACGTGCCACTTCCCGCTCAGGTAGCTGCGGTAACCCGCGGGCTTCAGGGCTTCGGCGATGGTCACGCACTTGCGATTGAGGTTGCCCGCATACCCTTCCGGGCCCATGTTGTACGTGAGCACGCCGATGCCGGTTTGGTGCGGATGCAGGCCCGTGAGCAGCGACGCGCGCGAGGGGCTGCAACGTGCCGTGTTGTAGAACTGCGAGAAACGCACGCCGCCCGCGGCGAGGCGATCGAGGTTGGGCGTCTGCACCTCGCCGCCGTAGCAGCCCAGGTCGGAATACCCCATGTCGTCGTTGAGGATGAGGACGATGTTCGGTTGGGTGGCCATGTTCGAAAATCCTTTCACAAGCGATTGCCGCTGGCGCGGTCGAAGAGATGGGCGGCTGCAGGATCGAACGACACGTGCACTTCGTCGCCCTCCTTCACCGCGGGAAGCTCGCCGGCGCGCAATTTCGCGCGCTGCCCCGCCATCTCGAGGTTCACGATGCTGCTGTCGCCGAAGTCCTCGACGAACTCCACGCGCGCCGGGATGCCCGCATCGGAGAGGCGCAGGTCACCGGGCCGCACGCCGAGCGTGACTTCGCCGGGGGCGGATGGCGCCGAGGCGACGGGCAAGCGTGCACCGCCCACTTGCACGTGCCCGGCGTCGAGCGCCGCAGGCAGCAGGTTCATGGGCGGCGTGCCGATGAAACCCGCGACGGTCGCCGTCGCAGGCTTGCGGAAGATTTCGTGCGGCGTGCCCACCTGCACGATGCGGCCTTCCATGAACACGGCCATGCGGTCGGCGATCGTCATCGCCTCTTCCTGGTCGTGCGTGACGTACACGGCCGTCACGCCGAGCGAGCGTTGCAGCTTGCGCAGTTCGGCGCGTGTCTCGAGGCGCAGCTTCGCGTCGAGGTTCGACAGCGGCTCGTCGAGCAGGAACAGGCGCGGCTGCCGCACGATCGCGCGTGCCAGCGCGCAGCGCTGCTGCTGGCCGCCCGACAGCTGCCCGGGCTTGCGCTCGAGCAGGTGCGCGATGTCGACTCGCGCCGCTGCGTCCTGCACGGCTTTCGCAATTTCCGCAGGGCCCTTGCCCACCATCTTCAGCGGAAAGCCGATGTTCTCCGCGACGCTCATGTGCGGGTAGAGCGCGTAGCTCTGGAAGACCATCGCGACGTCGCGCTCGCCGGGCTCCGTCGCGGTCACGTCCGCGCCGTCGATCAGGACGCGACCGCCATTCACCGCTTCGAGCCCCGCGAGGATGCGCAGCGTGGTCGTCTTGCCCGAACCCGAGGGCCCCAGCAGCGCGAAGAACTCGCCGGGCCGGATGTCCAGGTCGATGCCATGCAAGGCGGTGAACGCGCCATGGCGCTTCACCACCGATTCCAGCCGCACATGCGCCGACTGCTTCATCTACGCCCTCCGCCCTTGACGGCACCGACGGTGAGGCCCTTGACGATATGGCGCTGCGCCGCGAGCCCGAGCAGGATCACCGGCGCCATCGCCAGCATCGCGCCGGCCGCCAGGCGCGCCCACTGCGTCTGCTCCACCGAAATGAAATTGAACATCGCGACCGTGACCGGGCGCACGCGGTTGCCGCCGAGCACGACGGCGAAAAGGAATTCGTTCCACGCGTTGAGGAACACGAAGACGGTCGTGACCGCCATGCCGCCGCGCACCTGCGGCAGGATCACGTACCAGAGCGCACGCAGGCGCCCCGCGCGATCGAGCAGCGCGGCCTCTTCCATCTCGTAGGGCACGTCCTCGAAGTACGAGACCATCAGCCACACCGCGAACGGCAGCGAGAACGTGAGGTAGATCGTGGTGAGGCCCGCGTACGTGTCGAGCAGCCCGACCTTCTGCATCACCAGGTAGTACGGGATGATGAGCCCGACCGGCGGCAGCATCTGCGTCGCGAGCACGTAGAACCCGGACGTCCGCTTGCCCGGATAACGCAGGCGCGCGATCGCGTAGGCGGCGGGTACCGCGAACAGCATCGTGAGCAGCGTGGAAGCGAACGACACCACGAGGCTGGACACGAGGTTGGGCAGGATGGAGGAGCTTCCGAACAGAACTTCGCGATAGTTCGCGAGCGTCGGCACGAAGATCCACGTCGGCGGATATGCGAGGACGTCGCGCTCGGTCTTGAACGACGTCAACAGTCCCCACAGCACCGGCACGACCCAGAGCGACACGAGCAGCGCGGCAACGAGCCACAGCAGGATGCGCCGGACCATGACGCGGTTCATGCTTTCCTCCGCAGCCGGAACATGAAGAACGACACGGCGAGCGTCAACCCGAGCAGCACCATGGCGAGCGACGCGCCGTAGCCCAGGTTCAGTTCCGTGAACGACGTGCGATACGCGTAGAGATTGAGGATCTCCGTGGCCGATCCCGGGCCGCCGCCCGTTGCCGCGAAGATGGCAGCGAAGGCGGAGAGCGCCGTCATCGTGCGCATGATCACGACCATCATCACCGCGGGCCGGATCAGCGGCAGCGTGATGTGGCGAAACCGCTGCCACGCGTTCGCGCGATCCAGCCGCGCCGCTTCATAGACGTCGGGCGGAAGCGTCGACAGCGTCGCGAGCAACACGAGGAAAGCGAACGGCGTCCATTGCCAGGTATGGATCGCGATCACCGAGATGAGCGCCAGCTGCGGCTCGCCGAGCCAGTTGTGGCTGCCCAGGCCGAGCGCGCGCGTCGCGAGATCGACGAGGCCGACGTCCGGCGAGAGCACGAGCGTGCGCCAGAAGAGTCCGACGACGACGGGTGCGAGCACGATCGGCAGGATCGCGCCCACACGCAACAGCCCCTGCCCGCGCGGGATCTGCAAGACGAGCAGCGCGAGGGACAAGCCGATCACGACCTGCAGCACCACCGTCGCGCCCGTGTAGATCACCGTGAGCCACAGCGAATTCCAGAAGCGCGGGTCGCTTCCCATCTTCACGTAGTTGTCCAGGCCCGCGAACCCGGAAAGCCACGGCATGCCGAGGTCGATGCGATTCAGGCTCGTCCATCCGAGGTAGACCAGCGGCGTGGTCGTCGTCAACAGCAGCACGAGCAGCGCCGGCGCGAGCAGCAGCAGCGCGAAGCGCCGCTCCTGGCGTGCCAGGCTGTCGGCGCCGGGCGGCGCCGTGCCGGTGATCGTCACGCGTTCAGGCCTTCAGGATCTGCTGGATGCGGGCCTGCGCTTCGTCGAGCGCTTCCTTGGGCTTCTTCTGCCCGACGAGCGCCGCCTGGATGGCCGTCGCCATCGTCTCGCCGATCGCAGGCCACTGCGGCACGCGCGGGCGCCATTCGACGTCGGTGTCCTGCTCCAGCGACTCGAGGGCCGCGGCGATGAAGTTCGTCCCGGCGCCGCCGACCGCGTGCGAGAACTCCGCGGACTTCCACGCCGACAGCCGGTTCACACCCGAGCGCTTGGCCGGACCTGCGAACTTCCACGACGTGCGCGCCTGCGTTTCCGCGGACGTCGCCCACTGGATGAGAAGCCACGTCGCCTTCTTCTGGCGCTCGGTCAGCGCGGCGTTGATCGGGAAGCCCCAGTTCCAGATCGACGTCACGCGCTTGCCGTTGGGGCCGCGCGGCCAGCGCGCGAAGCCGATCTTGCCGATCACCTTCGACTTCTCGGGATTCGTCAGGACGGCGGCGGAGGAGTGCGCATCGATGTAGCACGCGACCGTTCCTTGCGAGAACGCATCCGCGATGTCGGGCCAGTTCCAGTTGCGCACGGCCGGCGGCGCGTACGCGGTGAGCGCATTCACGTACCACTGCAGTGCGTTCACCGCCTCCGGCGAGTTGACGACGATGTCCTTGCCGTGGAACCAGTTGCCGCCGAAGCTGCGGAAGATCGACGGGTAGATGTACATGTTCTGCCCGGCGCCCGCGAAGCCGCGCATCGCCAGCCCGTAGATGCGGTTCGCGGGATCGTTCAGCGCCTTCGCATTCGACAGCAGTTCGTCGTAGGTGTTCGCGGGGTGCAGGCCCTTCGCGTCGTACAAGTCCTTGCGGTAGACCTGCACCGTCACTTCGCCGTCGTAGGGAATGCCGTAGGGCTTGCCGTCGATCGAATCCGCGTCGCGCCAGGCCTTCAGGATGTCGTTGTAGTTGTACCAGGCCGCGTCGGTCAGCGTCGCGTCGTTGATGTACTTGTCGAGCGGCTCGACCCACTTGTTCGCCACGTACAGCGGGTAGTACATCGGGTCCGCGGCGTGCGTCGCATACGTCGTGGTCTTCGACGAGAGGTCGAGCATCGCCTTCTGGCGGATCTGGCCCGGCGGCACTTTCTCCGCGCGCACCTTCACGCCGGTCAGCGCCTCGAACTGCGGCAGCAGCGCGAGCAGGTTGTCGAAGTAGCTCGCGGGGATCACGGCCAGGGAGATCGACTCGCCTTCCACCTGCTTCCAGTTGATCCTGGCCGAACGGTAGGGGGCGAGGTCGTCGGCCTGCGCATACAGCAGCTGCGGCGCGGCCGCGGAGAGCACGGCCACCGAAGCAGCCTGCTTCAACGCGCGGCGGCGGCCCGGCTCGGGCGGGTTCTGCGGGGTGCGAACGGTCATGGTGTCTCCTTCATGTATTCGATTACATCGATTCTGCGCGGGTCGGCGCGATTGCTCCACCCCTTGCGATCAGGGATTTCCCGTGCAACTCAAAATTGCCATGAAAACGATTACACGAAGTTATAAGCTTCCACCATGACCGCCGCCTCGCCGCCCGCGATGCGCAGCCGGAGCGCTGCGAAGGACGTCGCCTTGCTGGCGGGCGTGTCGACGGCGACGGTCTCGCGCGCCCTGAACACGCCGGACAGCGTCGACCCCGAGACGCTGCAGCGCGTGCGCGACGCGATGGCCAAGCTGCGCTACGTGCCGCATGGCGCTGCGCGCTCGTTGCGCAGCCAGCGCAGCCGCATGATTGGCGCCATCGTGCCCTCCTTCGAATACGCGCTGTATGCGCGCACCACCAGCGCCCTGCAGCAGCGGCTCTCGCAGGCCGGCTACTCGGTGGTGCTGGCAGAGCACCACTACGACCTCGGCCAGGAGATGCAGCTTGCCCGGCAACTCGTGGAGCACGGCGTCGACGCGTTCATGTTCGTCGGCGGAGACCACGACGCACGCCTCTTTTCCATGCTGGAGGACTACGCGCGGCCCTTCGTGCTGACGTGGGGCGTCGATCCCGCGCAGCGCCATCCCTGCGTGGGCTTCGACAACCGCGAAGCGGCGTACGCAGTCGCGCGGCATCTGGTGGGCCTGGGGCACCGGCGGTTCGCGCTGCTCAGCGCGCCGCTTGAAGGCAATGATCGTGGCCGCGAGCGGTGCGCGGGCTTTCGCGCCGCCCTGGCCGAAGCGGGCGTGGAGTTGCCGCAGACGCATGTGCAGTATGCGCAGCGGATCGCGCTCGGCGCCGCCGAGACGGCGATGAACGCACTGCTGCGCCTGAAGCCGCGTCCGACCGCGGTGCTGGCAACCAACGACGTGCTCGCAGTGGGCGCCATGGTGGCGTGCAGGAAGGCCGGCGTGCGCATCCCCGCGGACCTGTCGATCTCGGGCATCGACGACACGGACCTCGGCGCCACGCAGACGCCGGGACTCACGAGCGTGCACACGCCCATCGTCGAAATCGGGCGCGCGGCCGCCGAGCAGTTGGTGGCCCGGCTGGAAGGCCGCGAATTCGAAGCCAACCGGACGCTCGCGTTCGAGCTCGTCTTCCGCGGGAGCACGGGCAAGCCGCCGCGGGGGAAATGAAAAAGGCACCGGGCTCGGTGGCCGGGTGCCTTCGTCGGTCGGAAAGAATTGGTAGGCGCGATTGGACTCGAACCAACGACCCCCACCATGTCAAGGTGGTGCTCTAACCAGCTGAGCTACGCGCCTGAAATCGTATTCGAGCCTTCGATTGTAGCAGAGCAAAACGTCATGCCGGACGCGATCCGGCATCCAGCGACCGCGCGCGGACTGGATTGCGGGTCGAGCCCGCAATGACATCGTGCTACCTGCGCTTGGCCCAGCGAACGCCTTGCACCTCGGCGACCAGGCCGAGGACTTTGCCGAGACTCCTCGAGTCCGCGACTTCGACGGTGAAAGTCATCCACGCGGTGCCCTTCACGGATTGCGTCTGTACGCCGATGACGTTCATCTTTTCCTTGGCGAACACTTCCGAGATGTCGCGCAGCAAGCCTTGCCGGTCGGACGCTTCGACGCCCACGTCGACGGGGTACACCGACCCGCCTTCCGCCTTCTGGCGGCCCCACTCGACGTCGATGACGCGTTCCGGGCTGCGCGCGGCCATCTCGCGGAAATTGCTGCAGTCGGTGCGGTGGATGCTCACGCCCTTGCCGCGCGTGACGAAGCCGCCGATGGCGTCCGGCGGCGCGGGCTTGCAGCACTTGGCGAGTTGCGTGAGCAGCGAGTCGATGCCCACGACCAGCACGCCGCCCTTGGGCGTGCGCTCCACGTTGCGCGCCTTCTTCAGCAGCAGGTAGTCGTCCTGCGCGAGCGGCGCTTCGCGCGGGTGCAGCAGGGTCTCGATGTTGCGCAGCGAGTACTCGTCCTTGCCGACGACGAAGAAGAGGTCGTCGGCCGACTTGAAGCCGAGCTGCGACGCCAGGTCTTCGAGCTTCACCGCCGTCCTGCCTTCCCGCTGCAAAAGCTTCTCGACCGCCTCGCGGCCGCGCGCGATGGTTTCGTGACGAACCTGCTCGTTGAACCACGCGCGAACCTTCGCCCGCGCACGGTGGCTGGCCAGGAAGTTGAGTTCCGGGTTCAGCCAGTCGCGCGAAGGGCCGCCCTCCTTCGCGGCGATGACTTCCACCGTCTGGCCGTTCTGCAGCGGCGTATTGAGCGGCACCATCGCACCGTCCACACGCGCACCGCGGCAGCGATGCCCCAGGCTCGTGTGGACCGAGTACGCGAAATCGACGGGCGTCGCGCCCTGCGGCAGTTCGACGATGGCCGCGTCGGGCGTGAGCACGTAAATGCGATCCTCGAAAAGCGCTGCGCCAGCGCCGCCCGAAAGGTCGCGCTCCCACGCCAGCAGCTGGCGCAGCACCGCGATCTTCGCGTCATAGTTGCCGCTCGCCGACACGCCGGCATAGCCCTTGGCGCCCGCTTCCTTGTAGGCCCAGTGCGCGGCCACGCCATGCTCCGCATGGTCGTGCATCGCCTGCGTGCGGATCTGGATCTCGATGGCGCGGTCCTGCGCATCGCGCACGATGGTGTGCAGCGACTGGTAGCCGTTCGCCTTGGGCCTGGCGATGTAGTCGTCGAACTCCTCGACCATCGGCGTGAACTGCTCGTGCACGTACGACAGCGCCGCGTAGCAGTCGTGCACGCCCGGAACGATCACGCGCAGTGCGCGGATGTCGAACACCTGGTCGAAGTCGAGCGACTTGCCGCGCATCTTGCGCACGATGGAGTAGATGTGCTTGGGCCGGCCGAACACCTGCGCCTCGATGCCGCGCTCGCGCAGGCCGGCTTCGAGCCGCGAGCGCAGCTGCTCGACGTACGCTTCGCGCTCGATGCGCTTCTGGTCGAGCTGCCCTGCGATCTTCTTGTACGTGTCGGGTTCCAGGAAACGGAACGCGAGGTCTTCCATCTCCCACTTCAGCTGCCAGATGCCCAGGCGGTTCGCGAGCGGCGCGAACACCTGCAAGGCTTCGCGCGCGACGCTGGGCGGCGCGGGCACCTTGGTGGCCGCATGCCAGCGCAAGGTCTGCAGGCGCGATGCGAGCCGCAGCATCACCACGCGCAGGTCGCGCGAAAACGCGAGCAGCATCTTGCGCACGTTCTCGGTCTGCTCCTTCGCGTCGTCCACGGGCTGCGCATCGCCGGCGTCGCGCGCCTGGCGCTGCACGCGCACGAGCTTGGTCGTCTCCATCGCGAGGGCGGCGTAGTTCTCGCCAAATGCCTTCGCGATCACTTCCTGCGGCTTGTTCAGGTGCGCGCTCGCGTACACGAGGTAGCTGGCGGCCTGCATCGCCTCCGAGCCGCCCATCGACTTGAGGATCTGCGCGACGGCGTCGGCGTGTTCGAGCGTGTTCTCGCCCGTGTCGAGCGTCTCGCCGGCGATCAGCGGTTCCGCGAAGGCACGCGCACGCGCAAGCGCGTTCGCCTGCTGCGGCATGGCCTGTTCGGTCGCGGCGATCAGCTCGGGGACGGGCGCGCCTTCAACCTGCTCCGCGCGAAGGCTTTTCATGGCTGGGATTTCCCGCGAGGAACGAGGCCACGGCCTCGACCTGGTCCTGTGCAACGAGCGTCGGCGCGTGGCCGATGCCCTCGAATTCGACGAGGCGCGCCTTCGGGCCGCGCCGTGTCATCTCCAACGCGGTGTCGCGATGGAGCAGGTCGGACACCGCGCCGCGCAGGAGCAGCGTGTCCGCATGGATGTTGTCGTACGCCTGCCAGAGCGCGGCCTGTCCCTGCTGCGCCGTTTCCTTCGTCAGCGTGCGGAACGGCACGGCGATCGCCGGGTCGTAGTGCAGCGTCACGCCACCTTCCGCGTGCGGTTTCACCATCGGTTGCGAGAGCGCGAGCCATTGCGCGGGCGTATGCGGCCCGAAGGTTTTCGAGATCGCCCACATCGCGTCCGCCGCCTGCTGCACGCTCTCGAAGCGGCCGGTGTTGCCCAGGTAGGTGCCGATGCGCTGCAGCGCTTCCCACTGGATCGCCGGGCCCACGTCGTTGAGCACGAGCTTGCGCACCGGCACGGGCAAGGGAAGGTTCGGCGTGCCGCACAAGCCCATGCCGATGAGGCCGCCCATGCTCGTGCCGACCCAGTCGAGCGTCGTGATCGCTGCCTCGCGATAAAGCATTGCGAGCAACGCGAGCATGTCGGCGACGTACGCGGGCACCTGGTAGCCCGACGGGTCCTTCAACCAGTCGCTTTTGCCGCGTCCCACGACATCGGGACACACCACGCGAACCGCATGACCAGCACGCGCGACGAGCGCCTGCGCGAGCACGTCGAAGTCGCGGCCCTGGCGCGACAGGCCGTGCACGCAGACGATGACGTGTCCGGCCTTCGCGTCGCCCCATTGCCAGAAGGCCATGCGGTGCCCGCCGGCCGCGTCCGGGCACGGTACGTAGTTCAGCGTAGGTTCAGGCATGGCAGCGAAAAAACCGCATACTCGGCGGCTTCCTTGTGGTTCTTTGGTTCCATCCTAAATCAATACGGAGACCCCTATGCTGAAAGGCAAAACCGCCCTCGTCACCGGCTCGACCAGCGGCATCGGGCTGGGCATCGCGAAGGCGCTGGCACGCCAGGGCGCGAACGTCGTGCTCAACGGTTTCGGGGATGTAGAAGGGCCCAAGGCCGAAGTGCAGGCACTGGGCGCGAAGGTCGCGTACCACGGCGCCGACATGAGCAAGCCCGCGGAGATCGCGGAGATGATGAAGTTCGCCGTGGCCGAGTTCGGCCGCGTCGACATCCTGGTGAACAACGCGGGCATCCAGCACGTTGCGCCGGTCGAGGACTTCCCGCCCGAGAAGTGGGACGCGATCATCGCGATCAACCTTTCGAGCGCGTTCCATGCGACGCGCCTCGCGCTGCCTGCGATGCAGGCCGCGAACTGGGGCCGCATCATCAACGTCGCGTCGGTGCACGGCCTCGTCGCGTCGACGAACAAATCCGCGTACGTCGCAGCCAAGCACGGCCTCGTCGGTCTCACCAAGGTCACCGCCCTCGAAAACGCGACGACCGGCGTCACCTGCAACGCCATCTGCCCCGGCTGGGTGCTCACCCCGCTCGTGCAGAAGCAGGTCGACGCGCGCGCCGAAGCGGGCCGCATCTCCAACGAGGAAGCCACGAAGCAGCTCCTCGGCGAGAAGGAACCGTCGATGCAGTTCACGACGCCCGAAGAACTCGGTGAGCTCGCCGTGTTCTTCTGCTCGGACGCAGCGAAGAACGTCCGCGGCGTCGCGTGGAACATGGACGGCGGCTGGGCCGCGCAATAGGCGACCGCTGCTGTCATGCCGGGCTTGACCCGGCTTCTGCTGTCATGCCGGGCTTGACCCGGCTTCTGCTGTCATGCCGGGCTTGACCCGGCTTCTGCTGTCATGCCGGGCTTGACCCGGCATCCAGGCGGATGTCATTTGAGTTCGCGCCCTGCACGCCGACGATGGGCAGCCGCAGCCGTCTCCGTGTCCCGGTCCCGCTGGTCGCGGGACTTCGCGGTAAATGACGCGCAGCGAAGGGCGTCCGGCAAAGACTCGCGCACTGTCGTGCGCAGTAACCGGCCAGCGCGCTGCGCGCTCACTCCCTTCGCCGCACGTCACTTCGCGCCGGCTCCCCAACGTTCCGTCTGCGGCAGCCCGTCATCGACGCGCGACACATCGCGCTTGAACGACGAAGGCGCTGCGTCTCCATCGTCATTGCGGGCCTGACCCGCAATCCAGTCCTCGACTCAGCACCGGCCTGGATGCCGGATCGAGCCCGGCATGACGGCGAGTGTGCAACGAACGCAGGCGATGGATGGGGCCGGCCTTCACCGCGAAAAATCAGGAAGGAATTGTCGGGGGACCCGCCGAAGGCTGTCCCCTGACAAGGAGGGAAATTCGCGGGGAAGGCCGGCCCTGTCCATGGCCGGACCAACGCGCGCGAATTCAAATGACACGAGCCTGGATGCCAGGCCAACCCCGGCATGACGGCGAACGCGCGGTCGCTTCCCCGCACGACCTCTCAAGCCAGCGCTAGTTCGTTCACGGTCTGCGTGGCGAACCAGCCGTCCTTCGCGCTGTAGTCGCAGCGCTCCACCTGGCACTTGCGCGGCTGGCCGACGGGGACGGGCTGCCAGTGAACCAGGTTCACCGAGTTGCAGGTGTCGTGTCGCAGGCGCGTGGAGACGGCGGTGCCGGCCTGCACGCACCACATCGCGCGCGGCACGGGGCGCGGCATCTGCAGCAGGTCCGCAATGTACGGCAGGTGGATGTGGCCGCCGAGCACGAGGTCGGCGCCGGCGGCGGACCATGCCTGCAGCGCATCGTCCGCGCCATGCAAGCGGTCTTTCTCGTCCTCGTCTCGGACCACCGCCGCGGGCTGGTGGGTGACGACGACGCGCAGTTGCCGCGGCCGCGCCTGCTTCAGGCGCTGCGCGACCTGCCCGATCTGTTCGCGCGAAACCTCGCCGTCCTTGTGCCGCGAGGCGCGCGTCGTGTTCACGCCGACGACGAGGAAGTCGTCCGTGTCCATGACCGGGTCGAGCCGCGGCCCGAAAGATTCGAGATAGGCCTTGTAGGGAAACGCGGCGCGCGCCAGCACGTTGAACAGCGGGATGTCGTGGTTGCCCGGCAGCGCGAGCATGTTCGGGAGATCGAACGCCTCCACCATGCGGCGCGCGGCAGCGAACTCGGATGCGCGCGCGCGCTGCGTCATGTCGCCGCTGAAGACCAGCACGTCGGGCCGGCGTTCGCGCACGAACGCTTCGAGCGCGGACACGACGGCGGGCGTCTCGGTGCCGAAGTGCGTGTCGGAGATGTGCAGCAGGATGCTCAAGACCGCGAGGCTAGCCGCTGCACCGGCCCGGCCGTGTCGGACGCTACCGCATTTGGACGGAACCGGACACGGTGACGGTCACCGCCGTCTTGCCCGCCTCGACGGGCACCGGCGCATCGGAGCGCGACGACTTCGCCATCGCCATGCGCATCGGCTGCGGAGCGCTGCCCTGGTCGTTCGCATTCACCGAGATTTCGCGCAGCGAATAGCTGCCGAAGCCGAAGCCCTTCGCAAGCTCGCCCGCCTTCGCCTTGAACCGGTCGATGGCCTGCGATTGCGCCTCGCCCTCGACCCGCGCGCGCTGCTCGCGGCTCAATCCGAACGACACGTTCGCGAGCGTGAGCGTGCCGATGCGCGATGCAGCTTGCGTGATGCGCGGGAAGTCCCGCCCTTCCAGCACGAGTTCCGCCGAGCCCTGCCAGCCGTTCATGCGCCCGTCCTGGCCGTAGCGAGGATAGAGGCCGAAGTGCCCGGTGCGCACGTCGAGCTGGCCGGGAACCGCCGCCTTCTTCGCCTCCACCAGCGCTGCATCGAGCGCTGCCTTGAGCTGCGATTGCACGGCGTTCGCATCGGCACCGTCGCGCGTGGTCGTCATCGACAGTGCGAGCAGGTCCTGCTGGACCTCCACCGTCCCGCTCGCGCTCAGCTGGAGCACGTTCTTCGGCTCGGGCAGTGTTTGCGCATGCGCGTTCACCGCCGCGCCCATCCACGCCGCGAATGCGAGCGCGGCCCATGTCGTTCTTTTCATGCGATCCCGTTCAGGTTCGAAGCAATTGCAGCGGCTCGAAAGTGCCGCGCACCACCGGCTCGGGCTTCACGCCCCACCAGTCGCGTGCGACTGTAGCGTAGAGCTGGCGGAAGTCGGTGGAGTGCACCAGGTTCTGCGATGCGTCGAGCCGCGCGAGGTCCGGCGCGCGGCCATGCAGGCCGCCGCGAACGGCACCGCCCAGCACGAAGTGCGCCGACGCCGTGCCGTGGTCGGTCCCGTTGCTCTGGTTCTGACGCGGCCGGCGGCCGAATTCGGAGAAGGTCATCACCATCGTGCGGTCCCACACGCCGAGCTCGGCGAATGCGCTTTCCAGCACAGTGGGATCCGAAGCTTGGAATTCACGTGACTTGAAGTCGCGGC
>JADMIO011204612.1_pt1 | contig 75985 bp, 87 predicted proteins | sample 8958161 | NCBI WGS metagenome assembly JADMIO01 (sample SAMN16585339, study PRJNA669376) | soil metagenome | isolation source: Crop rotation soil | place: USA: Cullars Rotation, Alabama | collected 2011
GCCGCGACTTCAAGTCACGTGAATTCCAAGCTTCGGATCCCACTGTGCTGGAAAGAGCCTTCTCCGCCGCCGGGTCGAACCCGGTGACCTCCTTGGTCCACAGCCCGTTCTGCCGCAGGTAGTGGTAGAACCGGCCGCGGGCCTTGAAGTCGACCCCGTCCTCGCTGCCGGTGATCACCCGCCCGCCGACCCCCTTGTACGCCTCGGCCTCGTCGATCAGCGGGACCTGCTTGCGGTAGAACTCGGACGGCTTGGTGTACCAGTCTCCGTCCACGTCGCCGTAGCCCCAGTAGGCGACCAGCGCCTTCGGCCGGGGCCTCACCGAGACGCCGGCCATCAGCGTCAGGTAGCCGCCGGCCGAGCCGCCGGCCACGACGACCCGATCCGCGTCGAGGCGGCACTCCTTCGCGCCGGCGCCGCGGAGCCAGCGGAAGGCGTCCCCCACGTCCGCGACGATCTCCGGCAGCTTCACCTCCGGGGCGAGTCGGTAGTCGATGGAGGCGAGGGCGTACCCCTGGTCGCGGCAGAGGTCGAGCAGGTCCCGCGGGACGGACTTGCGGTTCCCGGAGATGAGCGCCCCGCCGTGGATCCAGACGACCACCGGCCGCGCCGCCGTGTCGTCCGCCCGGTAGACGTCGGCCTGGACCTTGAGGTCGCCGACGGTCTTGAACGTGTACGTCCGCCTCGGGAGCGGCGGGTCCTCCGCCCGCGCGGGGTTCACCACCAGCAGCGCGACAGCGGCGACCAGGTACAGGCGGGCCGTGGGAGAGGCAGTCGCGGTCATCGGCGATCCCCGGGTGGGGCCGGAACCTGTCCCGGTGCGGGCGGCCGTGTTATCCTCACCCCCACCCGGAACCGGGTCAACGACTTTCGCCACTCCTGATGGGCTCGCTGGGGGCTCGGCCGGGACATCGCGGAAGCCACGCCCGCTCCGATCCAGCGCGCGTCGGTCCGGCACACCGCGGTCAATGTGACCGACGTTCGCTAGCCTCCCCGCCGATTCTGTGAGGGTCAGGGGCCCGGGAAGAGCGTTCCGCCACGCCGCCGGCATGCCCGTAGTGCTGTCAGGACCGGGCGGGGGTGAACTCGCCGGCGAGACGACCCGTCGTACAGGCAGGCTTTCACCTCGTACCGGGCGGCCGCCCGACGGAACACTTTTCGTCGCACTTTCATTCGCCCGACCGCGGGTCGTCACCAAGCCCCCGGTTATTGCTGGATGCAGTACACGGCGGCGGCGGTGCGGATGAAGAGCCGGCCGTCGGCGACCGCCGGGGTCGCCAGGGCCACCTCGCCCAGTGCGTTCTTGCCGAGCAGCTCGAACTCCGGGCCGGCCTTCACGACGTAGGTCGTGCCCTCCTCGCTGAGGCAGAAGATCTTCCCGCCGTAGGCCCACGGGGACGCGGTGAAACTGCCGCCCAGCCGCTCCCGCTCGTACACCGGCTTCCCCGTCTTCGCCTCGAAGCAGGAGATCGACCCGGTCGAGTACAGGACGTAGAGGTGGTCGCCCAGGACGAGCGGGGTCGGGTGGTACGCCCCGGCCGGCTCGCGGTACCAGGCGATGAACTCGTTGCCCGTCTCGCCCTTCTTGAGCGAGATGTCGCCCGACGCGCCGGGCCGGACCGCGAGCACCGGCCGCGGCCGGCCGAACTCGTACCCCGAGCTGATGACGAGCAGGTCGCCCGCCACGACCGGCGACGGCACGCAGATCGACGACATGCCGCCGAGCTCCCAGAGCAGCTTCCCGTCCAGGTCGTAGGAGCGGACCTTGCCCTTGCCGCAGGTGACGACCTCGGTCCGGGTGCCGGTCTGCCAGACGAACGGGGTGGCCCAGTTGCTCTTCTCCGCGCGGTCGACCTTCCAGACGTCCTTCCCGGTGAACTTGTCCACCGCCACGATGAAGGACTGCTTCTCGTTGTCGTTGACGAGGTACAGGCGGTCCTTGTGGAGCACGGGCGACGCCCCGGTCCCCCATCCCATCTGGGTCGGCACCACGTCCCACGAGCGGGATCACAGTTGCCGGCCTGCGGTGTCGTAGCAGTACAGGCCGACGTTCCCGAAGTAGGCGTACACCCGCTCGCCGTCGGAAACCGGCGTCTCCGAGGCGTAACTCGCCTTGACGTGGATCGGGTGCTGCGGTCGCCCCTTGTGGGCGACCCGCTCCCACAGCAGTTTGCCGGTGGCGGCGTCCAGGCAGAACGCGGTCCAGCGGTGCTCGCCGTCGTGGGTCTTGGTGTCGTTCGGGGCGTAGTAGCCGGGCTTCGGCGCGGCCGCCTGGGCGTCCGTCACGCAACTGGTGACGAACACCTTGCCGCCGACCACGATGGGGGACGACCAGCCGCGGCCGGGCACCTCATACTTCCAGGCGACGTTTTGCGTGGGCGTCCAGGTGTCCGGCGGCAGCACCTTGTCGGTGACGACGCCGGTCCCGCCTGGCCCCCGGAACTGCGGCCAGTCACCACCGCTTGCGGCGGAGGGGAGACTCAACACGGCGGCGGCCAGTGCGAGACGGCGAAGGGGCATGGCGGGCACTCCCGGGATGGCGGAACAGGCTACTTGTTCCCTTTCGGCGCAGCGCTGGGGGCCTTCAGGTGCTCGTCGAACCAGGCGATGGCTTCCCGCTGGGCCTGGTCGCGGGCCTCGTTGTAGATGCCGTAGTGCTTGATGCCCTTGACGGTCACCAGCTTCTTGACCCCGGTGGCCCGCTCGTGGGCCAGGATCGCGTGCTCCCTGTTGTCGAACAGTTCCTCGTTCTCGGCGATGATGAACAGCTTCGCGCAGTTCTCGCACCGGCCGATGTCCTCGATGGGCGCGTAGCCGATGAACTTCTCGACCACCGGCGCCCCGGTCAGCGAGCCGAACTTTTCGAGTGGCTTGGGGTAGCCGATCTCGCCCCTGGCGCGGGCCGTACCCTGGTTGAACGTGTGCTCGCGCAGTTGCGGGCCGAGCACCCACCGCCCGTCCATCGAGCCGACTTGGCTGACGACCGCCTTCACCCGCGGGTCGCGGGCCGCGACGTACACGACGTGGCCCCCCGAGAATGAGGACCCCCAGATCCCGATGCGGTCCCTGTCGCACTGCCTCTCGCCTGCCGCCCAACTGATCGCGTTCATGATGTCCGTCGTCTGGTCGATCGGGTCGACGACCTCGCGGACCTCCTTCACCTCGGCGACGAGTTTGCCGTCCTTCCTCTCCGGCTTGCCGACGGGGACGAGCCGGGAATCGCTGTGGCCCCACCCGCGGTAGTCGAAGGTCACGACCAGGTATCCGGCTCGGGCGAACCGGATCGCGTCCGGCCGCAGGGCCGCCGCCGTGCCGCCCCACCAGTGGCTCATCACGATCGTGGGCAGTTTATCGCTCTGGGGATTCTTCGGCGCGAACACCTCCGCCGCCATGCGGATGCCTTCGCTCAGGACGTCCGCGGTGCGGAACGCCACGTCGCTCGGAACTTTGAAGTCCGGCTTCTTGTCGCCCACCCGGGGCTTGTCACCCTCACCCTCGCCGGGTAGCCCGAAGCAGCGGACGCTGCCGGTGTACTGCTTGGGGAAGAAGCACTCATAATCACTGGGGCTGAACAGCGTGTTGCCGCCGCCGACGTAGACCCGGCCGCGCGACAGGGACGGCCCGGCGAACACCGGCCCGAGGTCGATCTCCTTCAGCACCTTGCCCGTGCTCGCGTCGAGGGCGATGAGCTTGCCGCTGCCGACGGCGGTGAAGTAAGCCACGCCGTTACCCACCGCGATGCCGGAGGCGACGACGTCCCCGACGTCCCGGTACATCGGCTTGCCGGGCGTGCCGCCCATCTCGGGGATGGTCGGGCGCTCGTGCCGCCAGAGCTCGGCCTTCAGGTCGGCCGAGGTCGCCGTCACCCGGCCGCCCGTCGGCACCTGCCCCGGTGCGAGGGGGCTGGCCTGCGTGGCCAGGCGAACGGCGTCGATGCCGTTGGTGTAGATCGTGACGCCGTCCGTAGCACAACCGGTTTGCAAGCCCCCGATGGGGCTGGGGAGCGCCAGCATGCGCGGGTCGTGCTTCTCGGGCGGTTGGGCCGGCTTACCGTTGTAGACCGGCGTGTGCTTGACGATCTTCCCGTCGTCGGCACGGAGGAGGTAGAACCCGCCGTTCTTGCAGCCGACCCCGACGACCTTGGCCGGCTTGCCGTCGAGTGTGACGGTGAGTACCTTCGGGGAGTCGCCGACGGACCCGTCCTTGTACAACCCGGTCTTCGGGTCGTATGCCCGCATCGCGTTCGTCCATATGTCGCCGGGGTTGAGCTGCGTACTCCACCTCCGCCTGCCGGTGGCGGCGTCCAGGCACACGACCGCACACGAGTCCTCGGTGTAAAGGTTCGGGTTCTCCTTCGTCGGCCGCCGCGGGGCGGTGTTCACGTCGGTGCCGAAGAAGAGCGCGTTCGATTCCGGGTCGTAGGTCGGGGTGGACCAGACGCTGCTCGTCGCCGGCCCGGACTCGAACGTGTGTTTGCCCCAGCCGTCCTCCACGACGACGGGCGGGTCGAGCTTCTCCGGCTTCGGCCCGACGTCGTACTTCCAGACCAACTTGCCGGTCTTCGGTTCGAGCGCCACGACGAACCCGCGACCGGTGCACCCGGCGTACTCCTTGGTGCCGGCGAAGAGTTGTTCGAGGGTGCCACCGCCGAAGATCACCTTGCCGTCGGCCAGGATCGGCGAGGCCATCATGAGGTTGTTCCAGTGGGAGCCGGGGAACTCCTTGGCGCGGGTGTCGACCTTCCAGCGCTCCCGGCCGGTCTCCGCGTCGAGGCAGTAGATCCAGCCGCCCGTGTCCGCGAAGTAGACGGCCCCGTCCGCGACCAGTGCCGAGCCGAAGATGCCCGCACTCGTCGCCGCGGCGCGGAGCTTGTCCGTGACCGGCACCCCGCCGGTCGGCGGCAGGTCGGCCTTCCGGGCCGGGTTGCGGTAGACCCAGCGTTGCTTGCCGTCGGGTCCGAGCTTGTAGAAGGCGGGGAACGTGGCGGTGCCGAAGTAGACCTCCCCGGCGACGACCGTCGGCGTCGCGTGCACGACGCCGATCGTCTCCTTGGAGTCCGCCGCGGGGAACCGCCACTTCTCGACCAACTTTCCGACGTTCGCCGAGCTAAGCGTCGTCTCCGCGGGGTTGAACCGCCAGCCGGCCGGGTCGTGGTTGTACGTCGGCCAGTCGGCCGGGTCGACACCCCGCACCCCCGTCGCGAACATGACGAGCCAGGCGATTGCCGTGGGGAGAACAGCCCCGAGACGGTTCGACCTTCGCATCACTTCGGCCCTCCGTTAGTCCCTAGCGAGTTCGAAGTACAGTCACGGTCATCTGGTCGGAGGTGTCCAGAAGGATCGACCAGCGGGTCTCCAGCAGTCCGCTTGTTCCACCCTACCACGCGACAGGTTCTGTCGTCACACACGCATCTTGAGGCACCCGGCGGGATCACCCCGCCCGGCGCCGTCCCAATGGGGACCGCGGTCGCCCCAGCCCAGCGGAGAGTACGCTTCGTGGGCCGGGGCAATCTGTTGGAGGGGGCGGCTAGGGGCCTCGGCGACAAAACGGGCGCCGGCGAGCTTGCGCAACACGCTGCAGACGAGCAGCAACAACCCAGCCACAGTCCGAGGGTCCCCGGCCGCGGCCGCGTCGATCAGGCAGATGACGTAGGCCATGCCGCCGAGCGTACCCGCCCCCGGGCCGTGCCGCAAGGATCGCTACCGCCGGGGTCAAGAACCGGTTGCCGGCCCCGGGTGTGTCATCTCCGACTCGGACCGAACACCCGCTCGGGGGAGAAGACGGCCCACCGCCGCGAGCCCCTCCAGCCCTCGTTGGCGGTGAGCCGGGCGTCGATGATCGCTTGTCTGACCCGGTGCGGCTTCAGCGAGGCGTACGACCCACTCACACATAGCTGAGCCACCGATTGCCCGAGCGGCGCTTCAGGCCCGCGAACCACCGGCACGGCAGGTACAGGATCAGCACCACACCGACCCAGGCGAGGTACACGATCGGCAGGCCGACGCCGTAATTCGGCGGGATGTCCTCGGGGCGGAACCACGGGCCGTTGTTCGCCAGCGGCGACCAGTGGAAGCGCACGAGGTCGCAGAGCACGGCCCCGCCGTGGATGAGCGGGATGTGCAACAGGTAAAAGAAGAACGGGACCCGGCCGAAGACGACGACGCGACGACCCACGGGCCCGAGCGGTCGGTCGAAGATCGCCAGGGCGAGCAGCGCGGGCCCGAGGGTCATCAGCAGGTAGAGCAGCGAGGCGGGATACTTGGTGCAATTGAGGAACGACAGGAACGTCCAGAACGGACTCGACCGCGGTTGCCACGGACGCGGATCGCCGTACTGGTTCCGGGTCCGCAGGAGGACGAAGGCGAGTGTGACGGCGGCACCCAGCAGAAACACCAGCCGCCGCCGCCGGGCGCGCGGGAGATGGAGAAGGGCACCGAAGCCGTAGCCGGCCGCCATGACGCCCGTCCACGGGATGAGGCAGTAGCCCGTGCCGAAGGTGACGTCGTCCCGGCCGGGCACGTGCCCGGGGCTGTGGAGGACGTCCCACAGCCAGCCGGGGGCACGCACCACCGCGGCATCGCCGGGCTGGTGCAAGATGACCCACAGCCATTCGGGCAGGCCGAGGTGCTCCGGCCGCACCCCGTCGAGCAGGTTGTGCAGCACGATCAGAGCCACGCCCACGAGCGCGACCACGGGCGTCGGCAGGTACACGAGGACCGCGAGCACGACCATCGCCCACCCGATGGCCCAGAAGACGCCGGCGCCGTGGTGCTGCAGGTCGTAGTTGAACATCCACAGGGCGCGGTTGACGGTCACCTCGAAGAAGGCGAGCCACAGGCCGCGGGTGAACAGGAACCAGGACAACTCGCGCTTGGACTTGCCGCGCGTCCCGGCGAGGAAAGCCGACGTGCCCGCGAGGAAAATGAACGTCGGCGCGCAGAAGTGCGTGGCCCAGCGCGTCAGGAAGATCCCGGCCGTCGTCGTGTCGAGGTCGGTCGGGTCCATCAGCAGGCGGTCCGACCAGAAGTCCCGCACGTGGTCGAGGGCCATCAGGAGCATGACTAGGCCGCGCACGAGGTCGACCGATTCGAGGCGTTCCGGTTTCGGCGGGGCGAGTTCGAGGCGGGACGGCGGCGCCATTCCGGTCGGGGCGGTGTGCGCTTCCATGACGCGGTTCCGTCGAGTCCCGTGATCGTTCCCGCAACCGGTCGGCATTGTCTTTATTTCACCGGACTTCGGCTACGGCGGACGAACCGGAAGGAGGGTTGAGTCTTGCGGGGCCGCCTACGACCGCCGGGTCCGGGGCGCCGAAGGCGGACGTGCGGCGGGTGATGAAGTGCGTCTCATCCCTGTAGAACGGATCCTGGCTGGCGGACGGCGTCCGCCTGGCGGACAGGCTCAGCGGCGCTTTCTCTGTGGGCAAGCGCCGGATGACCGGCAGCCATCCCGGGGACGATGCCGTTCGCTCCCACTATTGCAGGCTTGGTCCGGCACACCGCGGTCGATGTGACCGACGCGGGCCGCGGTGTTCAGCTCACTGTTGCCTGTCGGGATGTGCTAGGGGCGGTCGCGGGCCGACCGCCGTTCGCGGGTCGGGACGAACAAGGATACACCGAAGGGCCGAAGTTCGGGCAATGGCCGGCGCCGGGCCCGGCGTAGAATGGCGGGGCGGCCGGCCACGCGCCGGGGGCCCGGGGCATGAAGCCTCGCAACAGCCGTGACGGCGCGGGTGGCCCTCCTCTCGTGGGTCGCACGGGTACCATCATGCTCGGGGCGAGGGAGGGGGCAGGAGGCCGGGAGGAGAGGTCAGCCCCATGCCTGTTACTCTGGCCGCCATCGAGGACGCCCGCCGACGGATCGCCGGCTCGGCCCTCCGCACGCCGCTGGTCCGGCTGAACTGCCCCGGCGCCCCGGCGGAGGTCTACCTCAAGCTGGAGAACCTCCAGCCGATCGGCTCGTTCAAGATCCGCGGCGCGGCCAACGCCATGGCCCGCCTGTCCGGCGAGCAACTCCGCCGCGGCGTGCTCACGGCTTCGGCGGGGAATATGGCCCAGGGCGTCGCGTGGCGGGCGCGGGAGCTGGGCGTCCCCTGCACCGTCGTGGCGCCCGACACCGCGCCCGCGGTCAAGCTGGAGGCCGTCGAGCGGCTGGGCGGCCGCGTGATACGGGTGCCTTTCGAGCGCTGGTGGCAGACGTTCCGGGAGCGGGCCTACCCCGGCGTGGACGCAGCGTTCGTCCACGCCTTCGACGACACGGACGTCATGGCCGGCAACGGCACCATCGGGCTGGAGATCCTGGAGGACCTGCCGGAGGTGGACGCGGTGGTCATCCCGTGGGGCGGCGGCGGGCTGACCTGCGGCGTGGCGGCGGCGGTGCGGGCGAAGCGGCCGGGATGCCGCATCTACGCGGCCGAGGTCGCCACCGCCGCGCCCCTGGCCGCGTCCCTGACGGCCGGTGCCCCCGCGGTGGTGGAGTACCGGCGCTCGTTCGTGGATGGCATCGGCAGCACGACCGTGCTCCCGCAGATGCTGGAACGCGCCCGGGCGCTGATCGACGGCTCCCTCGTCGCCGACCTGGCGGAGGTCGGGGCGGCGGTGCGGCTCTTGGCCGAGCAAAACCGCGTCATCGCCGAGGGGGCCGGCGCCTGCCCGGTGGCGTGTGCCGTGGCCGGCCGGACGGGCGGGGGCAAGGTCGCGTGCGTGGTGTCGGGGGGAAACATCGACCTGAAGACGCTGTGCGAGGTCTGCGGTCAAGCCCCTTGCTGACCCGGGAAGGCGCCTTCCGTGGGGGAGTCAGTTGCATCGCACGGCGGTCCCGGGTCAATCGTTGCCGGCTGTCAAGTCGTTGCGTGCCGTCTCGGCAAGTAAAGAGACGCAGATCAGGGAGAGGGTGCAGATCGCCGCGATGTAGGCCGCCAGCAGCCAGGACTGCCCCGGGAAGGTATGCACTAGCCAGGCGGCGAGGAGCGGCGCCGAGCCGCCGGCTATCGGTGCGGCCAGTTGGTAGCCGAGCGAGGCGCCCGTGTAGCGCAGCCGCGTGCCGAACAGCTCGGGGATCAGCGACGCCTGCACGCTGTACAACATGGCGTGGCCCACCGCCAGCGACAGCACCACGGCGGCCACGACGGCCGCCGGGTGGAGGGTGCCCAGGAGCCAGTAGTACGGCCCGGCGAGGCCGATGAGCACCAGGTTGCCCAGCACGTACACCCCCTTGCGCGACCAGCGGTCCGAGAGGATGCCCCACAGTGGGATGGTGACGACTTCCACGGCCGCCGCCATGTTGACCGCCCACAGGATCAGCCCCGGTTCGAGGTGCAGGACGCCCTTGCCGTAAGCGATGATGTAGGTGCTGAACAGGTAGAAGCATGAGTTCTCGCTGACGCGCGAGCCGGCGGCCAGCAGCACCTCACGCCAGTGGCGGCGCAGCGTTTCCCTGATCGGGGCCTGGGCGACCTGTTGAGCCTGCTGCAGCTGCCGGAACAGGGGCGTCTCCAGGATGCGCACCCGGATCAGCAGGCCGACCACCACGAGCAGGCCGCTGAGGAGAAACGGCACGCGCCAGCCCCAGGCCAGGAAGTCGCCCGGCGAGAGCCAGCTCTCGAAGGCGGCGACCACCCCGGCCGAGGTCAGCAGCCCCAGCGGCACGCCGGCCTGCGGCCAACTGGCGTAGAAGCCGCGCCGGCCGCGGTGGGAGTACTCCAGGGCGAGGAGCACTGCCCCTCCCCACTCGCCGCCCACGCCGATGCCCTGCAGGAAGCGCAGCGTCGTCAGCAGAAACGGCGCGGCGGTGCCGATCGTGTCGGCCGTCGGCAACAGGCCGATGGCGACCGTGCTCAGGCCCATCAGCAGCAGTGTGGCGACGAGCGTTGATTTTCGGCCGATGCGGTCGCCGAAGTAGCCGAATGCGACGCCGCCCAGCGGCCGGGCCACGAAGCCGGCCGTGAAGGTGAGGAAGGACAGGATCTGCCCGAGAAACGGATCGACTTCGGGGAAGAAAAGAGGTGGAAAGACGAGGGCGGCCATGACGCCGTAGAGGAAGAAGTCGTACCACTCAATGGTGGTGCCGACCGTACTGGCGATCACCGCCTCGATCAGGGCCCTTCTGCCAATGGGTGAGTCGGGTGCGGTCGCTGGCTCCATCGACCCCCTCATCGATACGGGACTTACCCATCCGCCAGCTCGCGACGGATGCGGTCGCCGTCGGCATTCAGCTCGGGCGCGGGCCGGCGTGTCGGCGCGTCCGGGAACCCCGCACTCTTGATGGGATTGCCGGCCATGAGCAGGTCACCGGCATGGACGACCATGTTGCGGGCCTGCGTTTGCGGATGGGCGACCGCCTCGGCCACGTTCTGTGTCAGCCCGCACGGCACCCCCGCGGCGTCGAGCACCTCGACCCAATACCCGGCTGGTCGGCGGCACAGCTCGGCCTCCAGGTCGGCCTTCAACTCCTCCGCGTGGCGGGTGCGTGTACTGTTGCTGGCGTAACGCGGATCGGCGGCGAGGTCCGCCCGGCCCAGGGCCGCGCACAGCCGGCCGAAGAGCGCGTCGTTGCCGGCCGCGATGACGAGCGGGCGATCCGCCGCGGCATACGGCTCGAACGGCGTGATGGACGGGTGGCGATTGCCCAGCGGCCCCGGCACCTGACCGGTGGCGGCGTAGCGCATGATCGCACTTTCGAGAATGGCGAGCTGGCCGTCGAACATGGCCACATCCACAAGCCGACCCACACCGGTCCTCTCGCGGTGGTAGAGGGCGGCGGCGATGCCAGCGAGCAGGAACAGCCCGCCCGTGAGGTCGCCGACGGAGGTTCCGGCCTTCGTCGGCGGTCCGGCCGGCTGGCCGGTGACGCTCATCATGCCGCCCAGCGCCTGCACGATGAGGTCGTACGCCGGCTTGCGGCTCCACGGACCCGTTTGCCCGAAGCCGGACACGGCCGCGTAGACGAGACGCGGATTGACGGCCCGCAATGACTCGTAACCCAAGCCCAGTCGTTCCATTGTGCCGGGGCGGAAATTCTCCACCAGCACGTCGGCGCGGCCGACCAGCTTCAGAAAGACGGCACCATCCGCATCGTCCTTGAGATCCAGTGCGATGCTCTCCTTGCCGCGGTTGAGCGAGGCGAAGTACGCGGATCGGCCCTGGAAGAATGGCTCGAAGCGGCGGGAATCGTCGCCGCCGTGCGGGTCCTCCACCTTGATGACGCGGGCGCCCAGCTCGGCCAACATCATCGTGCAAAACGGGCCGGCCAGGACGCGCGTCAGGTCGACGACCAGCAGGCCGGAGAGGAAGCCGTCAGGCATGCGCACCGTCCGACTAAATCGGAGGCGGAACTCTTGCGTCTTACCGCCGTCGGACAGCATAACGGGCCGCTCCGCGTCCGGATAGAAGAGATGCCGACGACCCGGCACCCGACGAAAGCGCTGGGAAGCCACCCTTGAACGTCCAAGGAACCCTTTCCGACTCGCCGTTCGCGCTCGACTCCCGTCCGTACCGCCGCCCCTCGCGGCTTGGCGGGTCGACGCACGAGGCGCTCGGGGTGTTGGGAGTCTGGTGCCGGGCCCGAGGGTTGGGGTTGCCGCCGGCGATCGTCGTCCGGGCGGACGGTGGCATCCCCGGGGACCGCTTCCTCGAGGTCGCGTACCCGGGTTTCACCGACCGGTGCGATCGCCGCCGGCGTTGCCGAGCCGAGGTCGGGCGGGTGCGCCAGTTTGCCTATCCGGCGGTGCATTAGGCCACGACCGCGGTGCACCTTGCGCGTCGGTCCGGCACACCGCGGTCGATGTGACCGACGCGCGCAAGAATTGGCATCCTTGGCGTGGTTCCCAAGCCTGCAGGCGTTTTCGAGGCGCATGCGCGCCCCACGTCCGACCGTTCGTGCTCTGCGACGCCCTGACGAGATGGGATGAAGCTTGGCGACCGGGTTGGCGTCTAGGGTTCGTTCCGGGCGGTCCCGACGGGTCCCGCCTGGTACGTCGGCGCATCGGCGGGCAGGAACGGGGTGAACGGCGGCACTTCCTCGCGGCCCAGGCGCAACTCGAGCACGCCGGGCCGGCCGGCCCAGCACCGGGTGTCCCCCAGGATCTCGTCCAGCTCCGCGACCGTGCCCGCCGAGCCCACCCAGAGACGGTCGGGGGCGCCGAGCCCCCGGGCGACCTCGGCGACGGAAATGGCCGGGTAGCGCGACGACTCGATCCGCCCGGCGAAGAAGAGCTGTTGCCGGGTGACACACATCCCGTGCATGCCGTTGTTGAACACGACGAACAGGATCGGTAACTGGTACTCGACGGCCGTGTGGACCTCGGTCCCCAGCATCAGGAAGGCGCCGTCGCCGCAGAAAACCACCGTCCGCGAGCCGGGCGGGGAGCCGAGCTGCGCGCCGACGGCCCCGGCGATGGCGTAGCCCATGCCGCCCATCCCCAGGGCGATCGTCGCGCTGACGTTCGCGGGGATGCGGAGGTAGTGCAGGGCCGCCGCCGAGCAGTTGCCGGCGTCAAACAGCACGTGGCCGGACGTCGGCAGGTACCGCTGGAGCATCTCGAGCGCTTCGCTCTGGCGCAGATCACCGGCCAGTCGGTCGGACCGTTCCGCGGACAGGCCGGGGGCCAACCGGGGCGCGAAGCGGACGACGGGCACGGGGTCGGGTGCCGCGGGGACGACGCCGGCCTGGTCGGCGAGCCGGTTGAGTTGGGCGAAGACGACCCCCGCGTCCGCCTCGACGGCTAGCGCCGGGACGACGACGCGCGCCACCTCGTCCGTGTCGATGTTCACCACGGCCAGCCGCTCCGGGCGGAGGGCCGGCCGGATCGGTTGGGCCGTCATCACGTTCAGGCTCGTCCCGACGGCGACGATGAGGTCCGCCCGGTCGGCCAGGAATCGGTGCGCCGACGGCTCGCCGGCCACGCCCACGGTGCCCAGGTACAGCGGGTCGTCGTTGGGGAAGGCGCCCTTGCCGGCGAGGGTGGTGGCCGCCCACACGCCCATCCGCCGCGCAAACGCGACGACCTCGGCCGGGTCGGTGCAGCGGTTGACGCCGCCGCCCAGCAGCAGCACCGGCGCCGCGGCCGCCCGGACGGCGTCGAACAGGGCGGCGACCGCCCGGGTCGGGGCGTCCCGCAGCCCGTTCAGGCCGGGCGGGCGGTCGGCCATCCAGCCCGGGCGCGGGCCGACGTCGCGGTCGAACAGGTCGCGGGGGATGAGCAGCACGGCGGGGCCGGGCCGGCCGCTCAGGGCGGCGGTGGCGGCCGTGTCCAGGCACTCCCAGAACCGGGCGGGGTCGGTGATCCGGGCCCGGTACTTGGAGATGGCGGCCCAGAGCCGGTCCGCGTCCACCGTGCGGCCGACGCCGGACGAGTCCTGGAAGGCGCCCCGGCCGGCGAGCCCGGTCGGCGGCTGGCCGACGATCGCCAAGAGCGGCACCGACTCGGCGAACGCCTCGGCGACGCCCACGGCCAGGTTCATCATCCCGCCGCCGGACGTGGAGCAGCAGACGCCGAGCGTGCGGTGGACCCGGGCGCGGCAGTCGGCCATGAAAGCGGCCCCGACCTCGGACTTGGCGCACACGGAGCGGAAGCGGCCGCCGCCCAGGCGGTGCACGGCGTCGTGCAGGTGCTCGATGTTGGCCCCGCTGACGCCGAACAGGTACCCGAGGTCCCAGTCGCGCAGGGTCGTCACTAGGGCGTCGGCCAGTGTCACGGCGCGCCCCTCCCCGCCGGCTTCCAGTGGACGACAGCGGCGGCGGCGAAGTCCCCGGCGTGGGCGAACCCGCCGAGCACGAGGTGGGAGTCCGCCTTGAGCCGCCCGGTGTCGATGGCCTCTTCGAGGAGGATGGGCAGGGCGGCGCCGAACAGGTTGCCGTGCCGCTCGAAGGTCGAGACTTGCCGCTCCGCGGGCACGCCGAGCGCCTCCCGCCAGTTGCGCAGGAACAGGGTGTTGGGCTGGTTGGTGATGAGCGTGCCGATGTCGGAGGTCGGCACCCCGGCCCGGCGGCAGGCCTCGCGGATCGCCTCGGGGACGATGCGGTTGGCCCGGCCCATGACCTGGGCGATCTTGGCCTCGTTGAAGTCCACGTAGGTGCACGCCGTGCTCGGCTCCCACCACGCCGTGCCGTCCTCGCGGACGAGCGCCATGTCGCCGGCGTACTCGCAGTGGTGGCGCTGCACCACCGCCTCGACCGGCGACTCGGCCGAGGCCACCAGGTAGCCGACGCCGCAGCCGTCGCCGGGGATGCGGGCCTGCTTGAGCTTGCGGGTCCGCTCGTGGGCGCACAGCCGGCCGGCCGCGTTCTGGACGTTGCACAGCAGCGCGGTCTTCGCGCCGTGGCAGGCCATCAGCGCCTGGGCCTGGGCGATCATCGCGACGAACGACACGCAGCCGCCGTTGTGCAGGTCGAGGACCCAGTCCGGGCGGCAGCCGAGGACCTTGGCCACGTCGGCCCCGCAGCCGGTGAACGTCTGGTCGGGGGAGCTGACGTTAGTCATCAGGATGTCCACGTCCGTGCGCAGGTCGAGGTTCAGCCGGTCGGCCAGCTTGCGGGCCGCGCTGGTAATCATCACGGCCGCCGTCTCGTCGCGGGAGACGTGGTGCCGCTGCTTCACGCCGCGGAACATCACATGGGCCTTCTCCTCGGCCCCGTCCTGGAAGAAGTCGTTGCCGACGACCGCCCGCGGCAGGTAGCTGGCCGCGCCGACGAGGCTGACGGTCTTCATGACGGGCCCCCGATGGTCATGGGCAGGCCGTGGGCGTGGCGGTACTCGAGGACGTGTTTGAGGTTGTCCAGCTCGATGCGGTGGCCGGCGTAGAAGAACGGCCACATGTCGCCTACCCAGACCTTGCGGCCCGGGGGCGCCTTCTCCGGGAACGGGTTATTGTCGTAGTAGGCGTGCCGGCAGTTGGTCCAGAGGACGACGCAGCCGGGCCGCTTGAGGACCAGCTCCGCCGGCACGACGCGCATCAAGTAGACCATCCACAGCTCATCGCCCTGATCCCAGGCGCAGTGGAAATCGACAGTCATCGCGGCGCGGTTGGCGACCACGCGGGTGTAGATCTTCGTCGCGCCGCCGACCTTGTCCGTGGCGATGACCAAGCCGGTCGGGTCCATCGGCGTGAAATCCCGGAGGCTGTACGTCCACTCCTGGAGTGTGTACACGTCGGCCAGGTACGCGAAGGCCTTCTCCGGCGGGCAGTCGACGTAGTCCTGCAGCGTGCAGTACTGCCCGTAGACTTCCTCGTGCGGGTAGACGGCGTGCGTCATTTCCATCGCCAGGCTGGTCAGCTCCTCCTTGCTACAGTTTTCGATGCGCCGTACGCCGGGTAACCGGTCGATGGCGGCCGGGCTGGTGTTCATGGCTAGCACACCCTTCCAGGAGGAATGGGAGAGGGATCGTGGACGCCTCCGGGACATTGCCCAGGCCGTCCGCCTGCGGTGGATCGGCCTTCGCCTGGTTCATCGCCGAGGCGCGGCGAGCAGCACAGCCGGCCCGATCTTCTTTCCCTGCGGGGGAAAAGGTTCCCCTATGCCGCGGGACGCGGTAACCGTGCTGACCCCGCCTTGCACGGGCGGATGAACCGGACACCCCTTCCGGATCGGGCCGCCGACCGCCTGGCGGGCCCGTCCGAGTCCCACCCCTAGTAGGCGGGCCGGGCGACAGTGTGACGAGGGGCGGCCAGGGATTCGGAGCGGCTGGGCCGCCAGCCGCCGCCAAGTCGATGGCCCGGGACGGGGGCGGCGCCCCACCGGCCGCCCCGAACCATCCCGCACCGGCGGGTAGTGGTACGCCCCGTGACCCGACCCAGGCCGTCGCCACCGCTCGGGTGCTGGTGCGGCACTGGAAGCTGTTCATGTTGATCCTGGACGCGGCGCTCGAGGTGCCGGACGCCGGCGGGCCGCAGCCGGGCCCGCAGGACTGCCCGGCCGAATGGGACGAACTGTGCCGGCACCGGCTGGCGGGGCGAACGACCGGAGGGCCGACGTGAGCGGGCTAAACAACCGGATCTCCAAACTGAAACGGACGGCCGATGCGTCATCCGGGGACATGCCCACCTCATCACGGTGGTGGAGGCCGGGGGCGAGGGCTGCCCGCCGCTCGGGGCGCACCGCACGGCGACGGGTGGATGGCTGGTCGTCACCGAGGACGGCAGCGAACCCGACAGGTGGCCGGAGCTGCTGGCGCCGGTGCTCAAGGGGCGGTGGGTGAAAACGCAATGCGTCCCGCGGAGCGTCCACGAAGTCGTTTAGTCGGCGGAGGGTCCGATGGGGGACCTGCGCGGTCGCCTGCGGCGATTGGAACGGGCTACGGACGATGGCGACGCGAAGCCGGAGGTGGTCTTGGTCCTGCCGGACAGCGGCAGGGGGCTACCGCCGGGCAGGTACGAGGACAACCTCGTCATTCGCGCCCCGGACGACCCGTACTAGGCGCGGGACCGGCGGAGCGCCTCGGGGGGTGGCGATGAGCCGCAACCTTGAGTCACGGATCTCGCGGCTGGAGGCCGCGGCCCTGCCGCCCGGCGAGGAGGCGCCCAAGGTGGCGATTTACCTGCCGCACAAGGGCGGCGACTGCCCGTTGGGCTTAGGCGACGACGACCTCTACCTCTACGACCCCGACGACCCGCCGCCGGAGCTGCGGGAGGAATGGGAACGGGACCGGCAGCGGAAGGCGGAGCCGCCGGGCGGCGACGCGGCCCCGGGACGGGAGCAGCCCCGGCGACCGCTGTGACTGAACCGACCCCGGACCGGCTGGCGGGGCCGTACGGTCACCTCCGCCAAGCCCTCCGCGGTCCCGCCGCCAGCACCCTCGCCGGGGTGGACGTGGCGGCGCCGCGAGTCACGAAATCCAAGTCAGCTTAACCCGCCGCGGTCGGGTGCAGCGCGGGTTCGGCGGTTGGCACGCCCGGGCGGCTACCCGACGAACACCCCGCCGGCCAGCACCGCCCCGAACGGGTCGAGCTCTTGGTCGGGGTCCGGCGTCGAGACCCCGCCGTGCAGGTGCTCGGCCCGGAACACCCGGACGCGGCTCGGCTCCCCCTCGCCGCTGCCGCTCACCAGGTCCGCCCGCCCGTTCCCATCCGGGTCCGCCCAGGCCACCCGCACTCCGCCCCGCAGCGACGGGTCGAAGGCGAAGAAGTCGGCGAGCTGGGCGGCCGGAACGTCGTCCAGGCTGGCGAACCCGCCGGCGGCCAGCAGCCCCTTGCCGGAGAACACCCGCACCCGCGGCGCCCCGCCCGGACCGGCCCCGACCGCGAGGTCGGCGAACCCGTCGCCGTCCGTGTCCCCGGCGGTCACGAACGCGCCGTTCCGCAAGCCGGGCTCGAACGCGAAGAAGTCCGGCACCAGCCGGCCGGGGGACCCGTTGCCGGCCGCCACCGACTTGCCGTCGAAGACGGCGACCCGCGGCCCGCCGAGGAACCCGGCCGCCACCGCCAGGTCCGGGGTCTTGTCCCCGTTCAGGTCGCCCAGCGCCGGCCGCGCCCCGCCGCGGAAGTTCGGGTCCTCGATCCCGAAGAACCGCACGACCTGGGCCGCGTCGCCGCCGGCCCCGGCGGTCAGCTTCGCCCCGTCGTAGACGGCCGCCACCGGCCCGCCACCCCGGTCGGGGGTCACGACCAGGTCGGCCTTCCCGTCCCCGTCCAGGTCGGCGGCGGCCACGTACACCCCGCCGGTGAACGAGTCCTCGAACGCGAGGAAGTTGGCGACCACCGCCCGGGTCTTGCCGTCGAGCACGACGACCCCCGGTCGGCCGCCGGGGCCGGCCCCGGCGATCAGGTCCGGCACCCCGTCCCCGGTCACGTCCGCCACCGCCGTCCGCACCGCCCCGGTGAACCCGGGCCAGAACGCGACCGCCTCGCCCACCTGGTAAGGGGCGGCGGTCGGGAGGAGCAGCTTGGCGGACCCGTCCGCCGCCCCACCGGCCAGCACCGACCCGGGGATGACGACGGTCGGGGCGGTCGGGGTGGCGGCGCCCAGGAGCCGGGCGAGGACCCCGTGCCCGCCCTCGGACCCGCCGAGCAGAATCCGCCCGTCCGACTGGACCGCCACCGCCTGCGGAGGGGAGGCCCAGTTGATCCCGGTCGGCTGGGTCGTGCCGAGGAAGAATGGGGTCGGGGCCCGGCCTCCGGTCCCGAACGCCGGGTCGAGCTGGCCGGCCGCGGTCAGCCGGACCACATCCACGTTCCCGGCGAACACCGCCCCCCCGTCGGGCAGGACCGCGGCCACCTGGGCGCCGCCCGTGCTGATGGTGTCGTCGGCCTCCGCCTTCCCGGCGGTACCGAACGACGGGTCGAGCGCTCCGTTCGGCAACGGCCGGGCGACCGCGTCGGCGTACGGAATGGAGTCCCCCGCGTGGAGGACTAAGGGGAGCGTGGTGGCGTCCGCGGTCCCGGCCAGCACGACGGTGCCGTCCGCCCGCAGCCCGACCGCCAGGACCGTGTCGGAGTTGTTCCCGCCGAGGTCGAACGGGACCCGCACCAGGCCGCCGGCCCCGAACCCCGGATCGGGGGTCCCGTCCGGGTTCAGCCGGGCGGCCGCGAACGACCCGAACCTGAGAGGGGGGGTAGCCCGAACGTCGAACGAGACCGGCGGAGGGACCTGGGTCGATCCGGCCAGGACGATCTTGCCGTCCGGCTGGACGGCGACCGCCGTGAGAATGTCGTCCATCGGGCCGGAGGAGGTGGTCTCGAACCCGAAGCTGACCACCCCGCCGGTCCCGAACGTCAGGTCGGGGGTTCCGTCCGGGTTCAGCCGCGCGACCAGGAAGTCGCGGACCGGAAAGCCGAGGGAACCCGCCGAGGGTGGTGCGGTGCCCGTGATCACGGTGCCGCCCACCAGGACCTTGCCGTCCGGCTGGGCGGCAACGGCCGCCCAGCCGGCCAGGTTCGCGGTGAACCCGGGGATGGTCGCGGCCCCGCCGCTGCCGAACGACGGGTCCGAAGACCCGTCCGGGTTCAGCCGGGTGACCCCGCTGGTGAACCCCCGGTGACCAGAATCTTGCCGTCCGCCTCGACGGCCACGGCGGAAGCAGACGGGATCACTACCCGTCCGCCAATCCCGAACGTCGGGTCGAGGGAACCGGCGGCGGTGGGGGTGAGACGGTCTTCCAGCGGCTCGAAGCGGAGGGAACGGCGGGACGTGGGTACGGGCATCGGTTCGGAACCTGGGAGAGTGTTAGCGGTCAGGACAGCGGGCGGACCCGCCGAGCGGTGGGCTACCGGACACATACTAGACGGGGTGACGCGGCTAGACGTTTTTCGCTACGGGCCCGCCGAACGACCCGCTCACCCGCCGCGGCGGCCGGGGAGCCGCGAATCCCCAGTTAGCTCAGTTCGCCGCGGTCGGGTGCAGCGGAGGGTTCGGCCGGCCACTCCTCCCGGGTGATCCGGTAGACCAGGGCCGTCCTCCCCATCACCTCGGCGGGGCCGACCAGCCGCTCCCCCAGCCGCCGGGCCACCCGGACCGAGGCGGCGTTCTCCGGACGGATCAGGCTGATCACCTGCGGCCGCCCGAGCTGGGTGAAGGCGTGTCGGAGGGCCGCCCGCGCCCCCTCGGTGGCGTACCCCCGGCCCCAGAAGGACCGCCGCAGCATCCAGCCCAGCTCGAACCCCGGCCAGCCCTCGGGGTTCCAGAACCCGATGCGACCGACCAGGGCGCCGGAAGACCGCTCCTCGGCGGCCCACAGCCCGTAGCCCCGCAGCGACCAGTGGCCGACCATCATCGCCAGGTTGCGCCACGCCACCGGCCGGTCCAGCGGCTGGCCGTCGCCGATGTAGCGCATGACCTCGGGGTCGGCGCACATCTCGGCGTAGGCGTCGAGGTCCGCCTCGCGGAGCATCCGCAGGGTCAGGCGATCGGTTTGGAGCGTGGCCATCGGTTGCCGTCGAACTCCGAGCCGCCGCCGGAAGAACCGATGCAAGCCGTGGGTGTACCGTGGGGCCGTCGCCCCACACCACCCCGAGGAGCTTGCCATGCCCGACACGATTCTCGCCATCGACCTCGGCAAGTACAAGTGCGTCGCCTGCCTCTACCGCCCGGCGGCCGCCGCCGACTTCCGCACGGTCGCCACCTCCCGGGCCGAGGTCGAGCGGCTGATCCGGGCCGCCACCCCGGCCGTGGTCGTCATCGAGGCGTGCTCGCTGTCCGGCTGGGTCCGCGACCTGTGCGGCCAGCTCGGCGCCCCGTGCAAGGTGGCCAACACCGCCAGCGAGGCGTGGAAGTACAAGCACACGAAGCGGAAGACCGACCGGGACGACGCGCTGCGGCTCGCCCAGTTGGAGGCCCTCGGCCAGCTCCCCGCGGTGGTGGTCCCGGAGAAGCGCGTCCGCGAGTGGCGGGCGCTGATCGCCCACCGCCAGGCGCTGGTGACCCAGCGGGTGGCGGCCCAGAACCGCATCCGCGCGATCCGCGTCGGCCAGGGGCTCCCGGCCCCGCGCGGCGCCCGGGCCTGGACCGCGACCGGGCTGGCAGGGATTGCGCAATTCGCCAAGCCGCTGTCGGAGTGCGGGCCGGACGAGCTGTGGCGGGGGCTGCTCGACCTGGCCCTGACCGCCTACCGCCAGGCCGAGGCGCTGGTCGCCGCCGCCGAGGCCAAGCTGGACGAGATGGGCCGCGCGAGCGAGCGGGTCCGGCTGCTCGACTCGATGCCCGGGCTGGGGCCGCGGACGGCCGAGGCGGTGGTGGCGCACCTGGACGACCCGAAGCGGTTCCGGTCGGGCAAGCAGGTGGCGGCCTACGGCGGGCTGGTCCCCCGCCAGTTCCAGAGCGGGGAGGACGACCGGCGGGGCCAGATCACCAAGCGGGGCCCGGCGGTGCTCCGGAAGCTGCTGGTGCAGTGCGCCTGGGCGATGCTCCGGTACAACGCCTGGGCGCGCTCGGTGTTCGAGCGGCTCAGCCGGGGCCGGGCGCGGCGGAAGCAGGCGGTGGTGGCCCTGGCGCGGCGGGTGCTGGTGCGGTGCTGGGCCATGCTGCGGGACGGCGTCCCGTGGCGGGCCGACCCGGACCCGGCGCCGGCGGCCGCCTGACGGCCGCCCCCACCCGCCCGTGACGACCGAGGACGCCAACGGGGGCCAGTCGCGCCAGCCCGAAGCTTTGTGTACCCGAGGTGGTCTGTCCACCGGAGGGTGGCCGAACGAATGGGCGGCGCGGCGGATGGAGGTTAGTGGGACGGCACACTCTCGCCCCGCGACGCGTGCCGAAGCCCGAATAGTCGAGTGCGACCCGGCGGCGTCCGCGGACCGGCGATCAGAGACCCCGCGGCCGGCGGGGACCGGGGCGGTGTCGGCTCGCACGACCGGACGGGCAGGAGGGAACAGGGAAGTCAGGCCGGGTTACGTTGACAAGCCCACGGCTTCATAGTCGACCAAGCTCACCCGCCGCGGGGCCGGAGAGGTACTTACCGCGGAATCACTGCACGCCCCCGCGGTCCGGTGCCGCGCTCGGCTCGGCGTCGGCCGCCGTCCCAGCGGCTGGCCCCGCCTCCGGGGTACGGGCCGCGACCCAGATCCGGTAGGCGTACCGGGCCGTCACTAGCCCCGCGCCGACCCACGCCCCGGGTGCCCCGGCCGCCCAGTACCCGGCGGCACCGAAGAGCCCATAGTTGATGGCCAACTCGACCAGCGTCAGGTGGCGGGGTTGCGGCGGTGGGTCGCTTGCCACGGCTACCTCTGCAACGCCGAACATTCGGCTCACTCGCGGCCACAACCCTGGGCGGCGGCGAGTGCAGCCGCGGGTTCGGCCCCAGCCTACACCCTGCCGAGCACCAAGTCGATCGCCCAACCGCCTTCGGCGGGCAACCGGTCGAACGGCCCGTCTCCCCTGGGGGTGCCCGGCGGTCGGCGCGGAGCGGCCCGGAATACCGCGCCGGTTCGGCCCCCCGCGCTGGTACGATGGGCCGGCGGCGGGCGCGCGCCCGCCCACAACGGATGCCCCAGCGAGGCCAGCGATGGCGAAGAAACTGTACGTCGGGAACCTGTCGTTCGACGCCACCGAGGACCAACTCCGGCAGGCGTTCGGGCAGTACGGCACGGTCAACAGCGCCCAGATCGTCACCGACCGGGACACCGGCCGGTCGCGGGGCTTCGCGTTCGTCGAGATGGCCGACGGGGCGGACGAGGCGATCCAGGCGATGAACGGGGCGCAGCTCGGCGGGCGGACGCTGACCGTCAACGAGGCCAAGCCCCGCGAGGGCGGGGGCGGGGGCCGCGGGGGATACGGCGGGGGCGGCGGTGGTGGGGGTCGAGGGGGCTACGGCGGCGGTGGCGGACGCCGCGACCGGTATTGAGCCCGGGCCGGCGTGGACGTAACCGGCGGCCCCGGCACCGGGCGATTCCACCGAGGGGTTCGGGGCGGACCGGCTGACCACCCCTCGGACCGGCTGCGTTCGTGGGCCACCCGTCCGCGGCCGCACCGGCTGGAGCGCTCCAGCCGGTGCGCGGCCTGCGGGCACGAGGTCCGCACGTCCGAGCGGGCGAAGAAGCTCAAGCGGTCGGCGAGGAAGTGACCCGCCCGGCCCGCCGCCGCCCCGGTGGACCCCGGGCGGTCCGCGCCCCGGGGCGCGGCGTGCCCACGAATCTGATACCGCGGATTCATGAACGCGCCGCAGCGGGCTACCCTGGGATCGCTGGCCCGGGACCACGGCCTCCCGTTGTCCGGCGGCGACCTCTTCGACCGCCCCCCTGGCCCCCCGACCGGCCCCGCATCTGCCGCGTCACCGACCCCGACGGGACGATCGGCCTGCTGACCCGCGCGAGGGGCCAGACCTTGCCCGGTGGACACATATCGTTGGCGTCGGAACTCCGCCGGATCAACGGCCGCCCGCCGGGCTGACGGCAGGCCCGAAGACGCCGCCCCGGGGAGTCCCCGGGGCGGGTCGCGTATAAGGGCCGCGGGGAACGGAATTGGTTGGCAATCCGGAGCCCGCTCGGGTATCACGACACCCGGCGGCCCCGGCCGCCGCGTCGGAATCCCCCCTCGGGAGTCGCCCATGCCGGTCTGGAAGGTGCTGCTCACCGCCGCGTTCTTCGTCGCCTGCATGGGGCTGGCGACGGCCGCCGTCATCGTCCCGTTCAGCTACGACGGCAGCCGGCGGTGGCTGTGGCTGGGCGGATTCGTCCTGGCGATGCTCCTCGTGGGCACCTTGTTCGCCCTCTTCCTGCGGCACGCGGGCAAGTCCCTCGACGGGCCGACGCGACGCTGACGACCCCGCCCCGGGGTCACCGGAGCGGTCTCGTTCCTCAGGCCGTCGGCGCCTCCACGACCCACCCCTTCGCCTTCCCCGACTCGTCGTTCAGGCTCCAGGCGGTTACGGCCCCCGGCCCGTGCGGCAGGGATTCGGCGGCCGACGCCTTCACGGCGTCCGCGACCGCGGCGGCCTTGATGATCTCCGCCACGTCGGCGCGGCCGTCCGGCGGCTTCTCCCCGACGGCGGCGAGGAACTCCGCCTTCTCGATGGGCGCGACCTCGGACGAGGTCGCGTCGTCGGGCGGGACCGCCGTCGCGGGGTTGGCGATGCGGTAGTACCGGTTCATCGGGCCCCTCCGGGGGAGGTCCGCCCACCTTACGCCCAGCTCGCGGGGCGGGCGGGTGCGTTCGGGGGCCGCAACGGAAGGGGCCGGGGGCAAGTGTGGTCCTGACCCCGGCCCCAGATCAACGCCCCCGTAGCCCACGGCAGGTGGCCCGCGACGATGCTACCCGGCCTGCCGGCTGGACGCAACGGCCGGCCTTGACCGCTTGTCGCCAAGGTGACTATGGATGCGATGGTGCCGATCCCCGCCTCGACCCGCCCGCCGCCCGGAGCGCCCGTGTGCAAAGTCCTCGTGGTAGACGACCACCGCGACACCGCCGAGTCCCTGGGGGTCGCCCTGGGCCTCCTCGGCCACGACGTCCGGGCGGTCCGCAGCGGGCTGGCGGCCTTCTACGCCGTGACCGACTTCGCCCCGGACGCCTGCGTGGTAGACATCCGGATGCCGGCCATGGACGGGTTCACCATCGCCGAGCGGCTGCGGGGGCTGCTCGGCCCCGGGGTGCGGATGGTGGCCGTGACCGGGGAGCGGGCCGCGGCGTCGGACCCGCGGGCGGGGGTGTTCGACCGGGTGCTCACCAAGCCCCTGGGGCTGGGCGAGTTGCTCGGGGCCCTGGCCGCGCCCTCGGCCGGGGAATGAAAGCGGCCGGTGGCGGACGCAAGACGCACGCGCCGACCGGTACGGGGCTAGTCGGTCGGCCGGGCCGGGACCGACCCGTCCGGGCAGCCCCGCACGACGCGGGTCCACAGGGCGGTGCGGACCCGCACCGCGTCCCCCGTGACGGGGCAGGTGTACTCGAACTCCCGGTGCCGCCAGACCAGCCGGTGGTCGTCCAGGCAGAGGTCGTGCGAGGTGCCGCAGGACGGGCAGGACTCGCCATCCAGGACGGCGGGCATGGGCGATTCTCGGTGGGGCCGGGGCGCCCGGTGAGGCGCAGGGTGAGGTCCGGGCGGGGCCGCCCGGGGCGTGGCGCCTCGGCGGGTGGGTCGGTGGCGTCCCGGAGGGACAGTCGAATTCCGGCGGCCGGACCCGCCAACCGAGTCGGCGGCCACGGGTCGGACCGGGCCGGCACGCCGGTGGCAAGCCGATCGGGGCCAGGCGGCCCGCGGTGGCGGTGGGAAAACGGGCCGGCGGGCTTCCGAAGCCCCCGGCCCTACCCGGCGCCCCCGGGGATTCGCGAAGGGGCGCCGGATGCGAACCGCATGCGCGCCCCCGGCGGCGGACGGAAGGGGGGTCGGGGCGTCGGGGGCAGCGTTCCCGGGGTTCGCCGAGGTCCCCGGTCGATCCAGCCCGGCGACCCGCCCCCGGCCGGGTACGGACCCGGGAGCACCCGCGGGCCGCCGACCGCCTGGTCGAGGGCGGGTCGTCGCCCCCTTCGCGGCTCCGGGCCGGCCGATAACCCGTGCTCAATTCGGACCGGGGCGCAGCCGCGGCCCGGGGGTGTCGGTATCCCCTTCACGCTCGTACGAGAATCCCGGAAATCCCCGCCCGGTCGCGGTGGCTTTTTCTCCGACCGGCGGCAATCCTTGCCCGCCCCGCTCACCCACAGCGAGTTCGCCCATGCTCTCGCCCGCCGCCCGCCCCGGCCGCCGGCCGGGGAACATCCTGGCCCTGTTCGCCATCTTCCTGACCGGGCTGATCGGGACGGTCGCGTTCTCGATCGACACCGGGTACATCGCCCTGGCCAAGACCCGGCTGCAAAGGACCGCCGACGCCGCCGCCCTCGCCGGGGCGGCCACGACGGCAGTCGTCCCCGGCCAGACCCAGAACCAGACGGCCATCAAGAACGAGGTCAAGAAGTTCGCCACGCTCAACAGCCCGGACCTGACCATCCTGGACTCGGACATCGTGCTCTGCCGGTACACCCCGTACTACGCGGCCGGCAGCCGGCTCTCCTACGACGTCAGCACCCAGCCGGCCAACTGCGTCCGGGTGACGATGCGGCGGGACGGCACGGCCAACAGCCCGCTCGGCCTGTTCTTCGCCCCGGTGATCGGCACGCGCTCGGTCGCCCTGTCGGCCACCGCCTTCGCCTACATCATGCCGGGCGCAGGCATCCTGCCCCAGGCCCCGATCATCCCCTACGCCGTGCAGGCCAACTACTACTACGCGGCCATGGGCCAGACCGGGCTGACCGGGGTGGACGGCCACAAGATCCCGAACACCCAGGTGGTGGACAACTACACGGTCACCCCGGGCACCTACCAGGTGACGGCCGGGAAGGACGGGATCAACGAGGTGATGCTCTTCAGCGACTCCAGCATCAGCAACCCCAAGCCCGGGAACTTCGGGTCGATCGACCTGGGCAGCAGCCTGAACGGGACCGGGGAGCTGGAGCGGCAGATCCTCTACGGCCCGACCGCCGCCGACTTCGCCAACCCCGACTTCGTGTTCAAGCTCGGCCCGGACGGGGCGTTGTACGTGCCGTTCGACGCCCTCGGGGACCCGGGGCTGAGCACGACGGTGAAGTCGTCGTTCGACGCGATCGTCGGGCAGACGCGGATCATCCCGCTGTACGACACCAGCCTGCTGACCGGGAACGGGACCGACTTCCACATCATTTCCTACGCCGGGATCGCGATCACCAGCGTGGACTTCACCGGCAGCCCGAAGAAGATCTGGGTGCAGCCGGCGTTCGTGATGTCCAACAAGGTGACCGCGGCCACCTCCGACTCGACCAACGTCATGTACGGGGTGTACACGCCGCCCAAGCTGGTCATCCCCTGACCGGCCCGGGTCCGCCCCTCACCGGCGGGCGGCCCGCGAGCGCCCGACGACCGCGGCCCGGGGTTCTCCCGGGCCGCCCCGTTCCCGTCCTGCCGGCCCGACGGGGCCGGCACCCCGCTCCCGGCGTTCGCCACGGCGGCTGGCCGTGTGCTAGGAATGAAGGCCCGCCCGAACCCGCCCGCGGCTCACCGCCCATGAGCGTCACCCACACCCCACTCCCCCAGAGGCCGGCCACCGAGCGGTTGGCCAAGACGGACGTGATCCGGCCCGGCCGCCGGGCCGCGGCCGAGCCGCCCCCGGCGGTGGTGGTGTGTAGCTGGTGCGGGGCGGTCGAGGACCTGCTCCACCCGCCCGGGTGGGTGGTCGTCCTGCCGGCCCGCGGCGGGACGCACTACCTGTCCGGGGTCTGCCCGCCCTGTCTGTCCGACCGGTTCACTTTCCCCGAGTCCTGCGACGCCGACTGAGGCGGACTTAGCGTGTCCGCCGGGCAGTTCCGATTCGGGTTCGGAGCGGTGAGGGCGGCGCGGGGCCAGCAGCCACATCGCGGCGACCAGGACCAGCGCGACTAGGGCGGAGACGGCGACCCACAGCCCGCCCGGCCGGGGCGGGTCGTCGTCCATCGCGTCCACCTCGGCCCACGTCGGGCCGTCGGGCTGCCCCACGTGGCCACCGGCGGGGGTTGAGGCGGGCCGGGCTAGTCCTCGGACCGGCCCCGGGAACTCCGGCCCATCCACCGGACGAGGTACACGACGACCGGGGCGAGCGAGGCGGCGAACAGCAGTCCGAGCAGGATGACCCCGAGCAGCCGGACGCTCATCGGACCCTCTGGCCGACGCCCGAAACCCGGCCGGGAAGTGAAAGCGGGCCGGCGGGGAGCAGTGTAACCGGACGCGGGGGCGGACGCAACGACCCGAGCCACTCGTGGGAATCCCGGCCGCCGGGTGTCACGCCCCCGGCCCCGCCGCGTGTGGGGAGGCGAGGGGACCGGTCGGCCCGGCGACGCCCGGGAGCAGGACCGAGCCCACCGCCCTCAAACCGACTTGCGGAGGTGTCCCGTGGCCAGCTTCTTCCCGCGGCTGTTCGGGTCCGAGGTGTCGCGGCTGCCGGCGACGGCCCGGCTGTCCGTCGAGTCGCTCGGCGAGCGCGTCCTACCGTCGTCCGTCCCGTTGGCGCCGCCGCCCTCCGGGGGGACCACTGCGGTTCACGTCGCCGTCGAGGTCAACGACTTCGGTTTCGGGGTGGAGAACCCCACCACGATCGGGTCGGCCACCGGGGGCGCCGGCGCCGGCAAGATCAAGTTCAACGAGTTCACGATCAAATGAGGCGGCACTGTGAGGTGGCCAAGCTGTCCTCCGTCCGGCGGCGACAGGACCACCGATCGCCGCCGGCCCGGTCCGGCTCGCCCGCCTCGGGGAGCTGCCGCAACTCGTCCGCCGTGAGGCCTACCGCCCGGTCCCGGAAGCTGTCCTGAAGGTAGATCGGCCCGCCCCACCAGTCGTGGTACAAGAGGGCGGCGGCGACAACGCCCGCGGCGAGTACCAGCAGCGAGGACTGGCGCGACATGCCGCGTGGACCCTCGGTGAGCTGGGGAATGAAGGCGGCCGGGGAGCTAGGGACCACCATCAGCCAAGCCCGCCGCGGCCGGGTTCGGCGGCACTTCTCGACCAGCAACCTGGCACCCGTGGCTCCGCCACATACTGACTCACGCATCGACCGCCGTGCCTTGATCCCCCGGGGAGGCGGGGTGATCGTTGACCCGGGCCAGCTTCACCGTCGGCTCGTTCGCCCCGGCCAGCAGCATCTCGCCGGCCCGCCCCAGGCCGAGCTTCTCCAGTACGCGGAGCGATCCCGCGTTGCCCGCCCGGGCACACGCCACGACGGCCGTCGTCGCCGGGTCCGCCAGCGCGAGCCGGACCAGTGGCGTGGCGGCCTCGGTCGCCACCCCCGCCCCCAGGCATGTCGGCGATAGCGGAACCCGACCTCCTCCTCGCCGGGCCGGGTCCAGCCGAGCTCCGGGGCATCCCGGGAGGCGGCCGCCGGGCGGACGAACACCCACCCCAGGAACTCGCCGCTCGCGCGGTCCAGCACGACCCGGACCCCGTGCCGGGGGTGGGCCTGCAACGGCACGTACACGTCCCGGATCCGGTCGCCGTAGGAGGCCACGTCGGTTGCCGGCCGCGGGCCGATGAACCGTATCACCGCGGGGTCGGAGTCGAGGTCGAACAGCAGCCCGGCGTCGGCCACGGTCACGTCGCGGAGGACGAGCCGGTCCGTCAGGAAGGGGGTCCCGCATCGGTCACCCCCACCGGAGAGGCGGTTCGCCCCGACCGGTGCGGAACTCCACCGCCCGGGCTGCCGCCGAAGGCCGGGTTCACCGGGCCGGCGCGACGGCACTCGATGGCGAGTGAGGCCCCGGCTTCGCCGGCTCCGGTGCAACCGCTAGCTCGGCGACCCGGCCGCGGCCGCCTCGATCGCCGCGACCAGCTTATTCATCCCGGCCGGGATGTTCTCGGCCAGCACCCGCACTCCATCCAGGTACCGGGCGGCGTCGGCGGCTTCGAGCTCGACGCGTTGCGTCAGCGTCGTGCCACCGCCGCCGGCGTCCTCCAGCGCCCACGTGAACCGGACGACCGCGCCCGGCGCGGCCAGCTCGATGACCGCGCGACGCCCCGGCTCGACTGCGGCGAGCGTCCACCGCGTCGCCGGCCCTCCGACCGGCTTCGTGCTCCCGGTGCTCCCGGCCTCGAACGGCCCGTCCAGGCGCGCCCACTCGACCGCGGGATCGACGGCGGACCAGTTCGCGAGGTCGGACCAGAACCGCCACGCCGCGTCGCGGGAAGCGTGCACCGCAACGGAATGCTCGAAGGTTCAAGCCGGCTGCATATCACTCCCTCACTGCGTGCCGCGCGAGGCGCGGCCGACGAACGATTCGCTCATACGCCGCTGCGGCTTGGGAGCTGCAAAGCACGATCAGCCTAACCCGCCGCGGTCGGGTGCAGCGGGGGTTCGGCGCCGACCACTTATATCTTGCGGAGCCGGGCGGCGACGGCGGCGACCGCAGCCGCGTGCTCCTCGGGGACGTAGATCGTGAACCGCGATGTGCGGAGGCGCCGCCCGTGGTACTCCGCGAAGTACCGCACCCCGAGCCGGGCCATCTCCTGGTCGAATAGGTAAATGTTGTGTTCCGCCTCCTCGCCGAACACCCCGGCGTAGTCGATCGCCGACACGGGCTGAGGCAACTCGGCCGCCGACCCGACCATGTGCTGGGCGCGACGCTGCCCCGCGCCCACCGGCTCCTTCTTGCGGGCGCCGCCGGGTCGTCCGGCCATCCGACGGCTACCCTTACCACGACTTCGGGGCGACCGGGACATCCGCGCGACTCCGACCTCGCGGCCGAACAACAAGCTCCGCAGCCGGCTCGCGCCGGGCACGGCGGTGAAGCTCGGAGACCTTATCCGCGTCGCCGGTCTGCTGCGGCGCCTTGGTCGGCGTGTTCGCCACGATTCGCGCGATTGGGGAAGGATAACTCCAGCACGACGCAGCCGACATCCGTTCTGAATGGCCCATGCACTTCACCGGGCGGGCGGCTGGCGTAGTGGCCGGCTTCGAGCCACGTGTCGAACGCCTCGTCGTGGAGCCGTCCGCTGACGATGAATACTTCCTCCGGGTAGGGGTGACTCCTGCCGCCGAACGAGGTCGTATCGGCCCCCGGGTGGAATCGCGTCAGGCGGGTGTACTCGCCCGTGGCCGGATCGATGCTGAGCGTGAGTTCCTCGGCCGTTCCCTCGAGCCCGCGGATCGGCGTCCAGCGCCTCTGGTTCTCGGGGGCCAACGGGTTCCAATAGGTCGCCACGGACTTCGCCATCCGGCACCTCGAATCAAGCGGGCTATACGATCCTCTTCCGTCGCCGAACCCGTGATTAGCTCGCGCCGATCGGCGCGGGCTAACACCCCGAAAACACCCCCGCCGAATGCGGGTCCGGGCGCACTGTACTCCCGAGGCCCCCGCCCCGCAAGCGGTTACGGCCGGGCCGGCGAGGCCACCCGCACGACCGCGGCGCGATCTAACACCCTAAATGAAAAGCCGCGCCGGGGACGATGCGCGGGAGCGGCCCGCCCGGACGACGACGCCCCGGCGGGACTGATGCGACCGCGCCCGCCCGCACCCCCGGCCCCCGCCGCCGGGGGTTTCCCGTTCGCAACCGGGCCGGGCGGCGGGGGCGACGGCCGCCGGGCCGGCCGCGGTCCTTGCGGCTCACGTCATTCTCCCCGGGGCGCCGTCACGGTACCCCCGGCCGCGCGTATCGGAGGCGACAGCCGAGGGCCGGCCGGGGTGTGCCGGCCGGCCGAGGCCCGGTGCCGACCGGGGAGGATCGCCCATGTCCGGTAACTTCGCCCGCCCGCTCGTCCTGGCGGCCGTGACCCTCGCCGCGGGCGCCTTCGGGCTGTACGCCGGCTTGTGGGGGGCCATTTGGTTCGAGCCCGCCTTCCCGGCCGGGACGCCGGGCCTGGCCGGCACGGCCGCCGCAGTGGTCTTCGTCCCGTGCGGGCTGACCGCCGGCCTGGTGGCCGGGCACGGCCTCGGCCTGTGGCTCACCCGCGGGCGCTCCCAGCCCGCCAGGTGAGCCGCCCCGGGGACTCCCCCGGGCGTTCGCGTTCCCGGGTTGCCGCCCGGTCGGGTCTGGACGATCGGGTCAGCCACGCCGTCCACGGCGTCCGCCAGCGCCGAGCAATTAGACAACAACTCCGCCGCCGCGTCCGTGTCGTCCTCAGGGATGCCGCTGTCGGCCCGCAGCCGCCGGTACTCGTCGATGAGTATCCGCAGCCACTCGACCCACTCCCACGGGTTGCCGAGGGGGCGGACCGGCGCGCGGGAGACGGAACCAATCGGCCCGGTCGAGGACGCCGTCGTCGAGGCCACGCTCCCCCACCTCAGTCGCCGTGTCCGGGGGCTGGTGGAATTCCAGCGGCTGACCGGGTGCCGGCCGGGGGAGGCATGCACCGTGAGGCGGTGCGACCCCGACACCGGCGGGGCGATCTGGCAGTAAAGGCCACCCCAGCACAAGAGCGCCCACCGGGGGAATGCCCTGGTCATCGCGATCGGGCCGAGGGCGCAGGCGCTCTTGCTGGAGTTCTTCACCCCGGACATCGCCGTGTCCTGTTCAGCCCGCGGCGGTCGGTCGAGGAGTTCCACGCCGAGCGGTCGCGGAGAAGGGCGACGCCGCGGTACGCGAGCCACTTGGGTCGGAACGCCGGGAAGCGGTTGACGTGCCCGAAGCGGCGGCCGGGTAGCGTGGATGGGGCCGATACGGCAAAAGGGGACCCGCCGGGCGGTGCGGTCGCCGAAAGTGAACCGGCAAGGGGGTCGCGCGGGCCGGGCGGGGGTCAGTTAACCGCTGCTCCGTACCCGCGAGCGGAAATGGACGGCTGGCGGAGGGGGCGAATGTTTGCACCGGACGGGGGCGGATGTATTGGCGTCCGGAGATGCGTAGGCCGACGGGACCCGCCGGCGGAGGCTCCGGCGAACTACCCTGGTATCAAGGAGCGTGATTACCTCGGTCGATGTGACCGACGCACGCCGGGCCGTTGCGCGTCGGTCCGACCAGCGGTCGGAAGTAGAGACCTCGTCGCACCTTCACAATCCTGCGGCACGCCATCGACGCCGTGATTTCGCCAGAAAAAAGCCTTGATCCGTGCTTGACAATATAAGTTGTCAAGGCTACCGTCTCCTCATGCTCGACGTCCAAGTCATCGATGACCCGGCCGCGGCGATGGTGGCCCTGGAGCCCGTGCGGAGCCGACTCCTCTCCGAGTTGGCCGCGCCCGCCTCGGCCGCGACGTTGGCCACGCGGGTCGGCTTGGCCCGGCAGAAGGTCAACTACCACCTGCACGCGCTGGAGGCGCACGGGCTGGTGCGGCTGGCCGAGGAACGCAAGTGGGGCGGGCTGACCGAACGGCTGCTCGTGGCGACGGCCGCTTCCTACGTCGTTTCGCCGGGCGCCCTGGGCCCGGTCGCCGCGGATCCGGATCGGGAAGGCGATCGGCTGTCCGCGAGCTACCTCGTCGCCCTGGGCGCACGCGTCGTCCGCGAGGTGGGCGACCTCGTTCGCCGCGCGAACGAGGCGGGCAAGCGCCTGGCGACCCTGGCCGTGGACACCGAGGTCCGCTTCCGGTCGGCGGCGGACCGGGCGGCGTTCAGCAGCGAACTCACCGAGGCCATCACGAAACTGGTTTCGAAGTACCACGACGAATCCGCCCCCGGCGGCCGCCCGCACCGCCTGGTGGTCGTGGCCCACCCGCTGCCGCAGAAACCCGAGCCCAAGGAGCCGTCATGAGCGTGAAGAAAGAAGCGTCCGGGCGCCGTTCGATCCAGGTTGAAGTCGAGGTCCCCGGCACGCCGGAGGAGGTCTGGCAGGCCATCGCCACCGGGCCGGGGATTTCGTCCTGGTTCGTGCCGACCGAGTTCGAGGAGCGGGGCGGGAAACCGGTCGCGGTGAAGATGAACTTCGGCCCGGGCATGGAGTCCCGCGCCGTCCTGACCGCTTGGGATCCGCCCCGCATGTTCGCCGCGGAATCCCCCGGTTGGACGCCCGAGATGCCGTCCCTGGCGACCGAGTGGAGCGTCGAAGCCCGCGCGGGAGGCGTCTGCCTCGTCCGCGTGGTGAACAGCCTCTTCGCCAGCACGGACGACTGGGACAACCAGCTGGAAGGCACCGAATCCGGATGGCCCGGCTTCTTCCGCACCCTGCGGATCTATCTCACGCACTTCCGCGGCCAACGCTCGGCGATCATGCAGAAGATGGCACCCTTCGCGGGGACGGAAGCGGAGGCGTGGGAAGCGCTGACCGCGGCATTGGGAGTGAAAGGCTTGAGCGTCGGGCAGCGTTGGACGGCGCCCGCGGGTGTCCCGGCGCTCAGCGGCGTGGCGGAGTACGTCAGCCGGAGTCCGTACGACATCCTGCTGCGGGTCGACAAGCCGGGGCCGGGCGTCGCCGCCGTTGGCGCCTTCAACTGCGGTGGCCCGATCATGGTTGCGCTGAACTTCTACCTTTACGGCGATCAGGCGGCCGGAACCGTCGCCCGCGAGGCGCCGCTGTGGCAGGCGTGGTTCCAGGAACGCTTCCCGACGCCCCCGGAGCCGAGGAAGAGCGAATGACCGCGGAGTCGTGGGGGTGCATTCCCGTCGTTGCGTGCTCGCTGTCTGGCTCCCTCCCCCGAAATGCAGGGGGAGGGGTGTCATTGCACGCCTTCAACCGGCTGCCTCCCCCCAGCGATAACTCGATGCTCGCTTGCTGCTTCGTAGTACCGCGTCCAGGGTTACCTCCTCGGCTCATACCGCATCGCCACCGCCCCCGAGCCGAACTCCAGCCGGCCCACGAGCTTCAAGTCGACATGCCTCGATAGCCCCGCGAACAACGTCGGCCCGTGGCCCGCCAGCCTGGGCTGCACGACGAACTCGTACTCGTCGATCAGTCCCAGCTCCGCCAACGCCTGCGGGAGCTTCACGCCTCCCACGAACAGTCCCTTGCCCGACTCCCGCTTGAGCCGCCGAACGGCCTTCCCCAGGTCCCCGCGCACCAGCTCCGCGTTCCAGTCGACCCGGTCCAGGGTGCTCGACACGACGTACTTCTTCGCCGCGTCGATCGCCCGGGCGAACGGTTCCATCCAGGCAGGCATCCAATCAGGCCTCGCTCCCGTCTGCGCGACCGGCCGCCACGCCGCCTCCATCAGTTCGTAAGTCACCCGGCCAAGGAGGAGGGCGTCGGCCTGCTTGAGGTTCTTGGCGTGGTGACGATGCAAGTCTTCGTCCGGGAGAATTGCGCGATGATCGCAGCACCCGTCCAATGTGAGGTTGATGGAATACCGAAGGGGTCGCATTCCGTGCTCCTGAAGCGGGCCAACTCGTGTCTGGCTTGGCCGACCGATCATCCCCAACATCACGGCTGTCGCAACCTCTGACCGGGAGGCCGGCGCACCGCTTCTCCATTTGGCTGGAGGTATTTATCCGCCTCGAGTCGGGGGGCTATTAAGGGTGGTCCCGTCGGCCTGACCGACTCGGATCTTGCGCGCGTCGGTCCGGCACACCGCGGTCGGTGGGACCGACGCGCGCACGTCCCCGCGACATGGTGGTGCGGTGAGCCGATCGCGACCCACCTCGGATAATCCGACGCAGGGCCCCAACCGGCCGGGGGCACAGGTGCGACGCAAGGCCGGACGCGGATCGACCTAGACCGAGCCGGGGTATCATGTCACCGGCACGGCCGCGGCCGAACGGGTTCGCCCCGGACCGACCCGAGCAGGCCCTGAACGAGCCGCGGAGTGGTGACTGCCCCTCCGGACAGCGGACCCGGGCCGAGGCCGGGGTTGGCGAGCCGGCCCGGACGAACTGTTCTTCGGCCCGCTAGTGCGGGTCGCCGGCCCTCTCCGTCAGCTCGGCCAACAGCTTCTCCAGGTCGGGCAGGCTGACGGGTTTCACCAGGTGGCCGTCACACCCCGCCTCCTTCGACCGGAGCCGATCTCCCTCCTGACCCCACCCGGTCAGCGCGACGATGGTCATCGCCCTCCCCCACGCCTGCGCGCGGATGCGGCGGGTCGCTTCGAAACCGTTCAGGCGGGGCATCCCCACGTCCATCAGGACGACCTGGGGGCGGAACTGCTCGACCGCCTCGACGGCCTCGACGCCGTCGTGGGCCGTGCGGACCTGGTGCCCGAGGATCACCAGCATCTCCGCCATCGTCCCGGCCGAGTCCCGGTTGTCGTCCACCACCAGGATCCGCCGCACCGGCCCGGTGACCCGGCCGACCCGACGCCCCGGGTCGTGGTGATAGGGCTGCGGGTCGGTCGCCAGGGCCGGGAGCCGGACGGTGAACTCGGTCCCCCGGCCGGGGCCCTCGCTCGCGACCGTCACCGACCCCCCGTGCATCTCGACCAGGCCCTTGACCAGCGCCAGCCCGATCCCGAGCCCGCCGGTGGACCGCTCGACCGACCGGCCCACCTGGCTGAACTTGTCGAAGACGGTCGGCAGCGCGGCGGCTGGGATGCCGATGCCCGTGTCGCGGACGGTGACCGCCACCTCGCCCCCGGCCGGCGTCGCCGTCAGCCAGATCCGGCCACCCCGCTCGGTGTACTTGGCGCTGTTGGTGAGCAGATTCGCGAACACCTGCGCCAGCCGGGTCAGGTCGGCGTCCAGGTACACCGGGTCGGGCGGGAGCGAGACGGTCAGCTCGTGCCCGGCGGCGTCGATGAGCGGCCGGGCGGTCTCGACGGCGCTGCCGACCGCCTCCGCCAGGAGCACCCGGGACCGCCGGAGCTCCATCTTGTTCTGGCTGATGCGGGAGACGTCGAGCAGGTCGTCGATCAGCCGGACCATGTGCCCGAGCTGCCGGTCCATCACCTCCTGGGACCGCTCCCGGACCCCAAGGTCGTCCGACAGGCGGAGCACCTGGAGGCCGTTGCGGATCGGGGCGAGCGGGTTGCGCAGCTCGTGCGCGAGCAGCGCGATGAACTCGTCCTTCCGCCGGTCCGCCTCCTTCAGCGCCTCCTCGGCCCGCCTCCGGTCCGTGATGTCGCGGGCGACCTTCGACGCGCCCACGACCCGGCCCTCGGCGTCGCGGACGGGGGAGACCGTCAGGGAGGTGTCGATCCGGCGGCCGCCCTTCGCCACCCGCACGGTCTCGAAGTGCTCGACCCGCTCCCCGCGGCGGAGCCGCCCCAGGATCTCGTGCTCCTCGGCCAGCCGCTCCGGGGGGATGATCAGGGTGATCGGCTTGCCGATGGCCTCGTCCGGAGTGTACCCGAAGATCCGCTCGGCCCCCGCATTCCAGGAGAGGATGGTGCCGTCGAGGTCCTTGCTGACGACGGCGTCGTCGGACGACTCGACGATGGCCGCCAGCCGCGCCCGCGCCTCCTCGGCCGCCTTCCGCTCGGCGATGTCCCGGAAGACGAGGACGACGCCGGCGACCCCCCCGGCCTCGTCCCGGATCGGCGCGCCGCTGTCGTCGATGGGCCGCTCCGTGCCGTCCCGCGCGACGAGCAGGGTGCGGTTCGCCAGGCCGACGACCCGCCCCTCACGCAACGCCCGCCTGGCCGGGCTCTCGGCCGGCCGGCGGGTCTGCTCGTCAACGATCCGGAACACTAATTCGAGCGGTCGCCCCGCGGCATCCTCTTGCGCCCAGCCGGTCAACGACTGGGCGACCCGGTTGAGGAACGTCACCCGGCCGTCCGTGTCGGTAGCGATCACCGCGTCACCGATGCTGGCCAGGGTCACCCGGTATTGTTCCCGCTCCGCGCGGAGGGCTTCCGCGGCCCGCCGCCGCTCGGCCAGGAGGTCGCGGACCTCGTACTGTCGCCGGCGGTCCCGCAGGGCCGCGCGGACGGTGCTGACGAGCGCCGAGACTTGCACGGGGCGGTTCATGGGGGTCATGAGCCCGACGGCGGCCAACGCTTGCAACGCCCTCGGCGACTCGGGCCCCGCCGGGGTGAGGACGATCAGGGGGAAATCCGACCACGGCGGCTGGGTCCGGAGCAGCCCCACGAGGCACCCCTCCCGGTCTCCGAGGACGGCCTCGGCGGTCACGACGGCCGCCCCGGCCCCCCGCTCCGCCTCCCGGCAGACTTCCCCGATGGTGGTGCAGACGAGGCAGCGGACGCCCGCCGCAGCGAGGATATCCCGGCTCGCCGCCCCGTCCCGCGCCGTCGGTGGTAGCACCAGGACCCGATCCTCGAGCGCTTCGGGGCGTGCGTCGCTCATCCTCGGGCCTCTTGAGCGCCGCGTCCGGGCCTCGGTACGTCGGGGTGCCAGCGAGCACTCCGTGGAAGTCCCGCAGCGGCTTCCCGACCGTGACCCCGTTCTCGCCGAGGCTCAGTTCGCGGATGGTCCGCTCGTGCTTCCCGCTCCGCTTCTTGACGACCGAGATGGCCTGCCGGACCTCGCCCATCGCCTCGAAGAAGCGGAACAGGATGACGGTATCCGCCAGGTACGTCGTATCGACGGGCGTCTCCATGTGGCTGCCGAGCAGGCCGTGCTGGGCGACGACGAGGAACGTCACCACCCCCCTGTGCCCGAGGTAGGTGAGCAGCTCGTGGAGCTGGGCGGTGAGGAACCGCTCCTCGGGCATGGCGTTCAGGTAACCGTTGAGGCTGTCGATGACGACGACCTTCGCACTCGGCCTGCCGTCCCCGCCCTCGGCCGCCCGGCGGACGTGGTGGGCGAACTCGCCGGGCGACAGCTCGGCCGTGTCGATCGGCTGGAGGGTGACGTGGCCCGACTCGATGAACTTGGTGAGGTCCATCCCCAGGCCCGCCGTCCGCTCCAGGATGGTCTCCACCCGCTCGTCGAAGGCGAACACCGCGGCCCGCTCCCCGCGGCCGGCCGCGGCCCGGGCGTACTGGAGGGCCAGGGTGGACTTCCCGCTCCCGGCCGGCCCGATGAGGACCGCGCTGGTGCTGTACTGGAGGCCCCCGCCCAGGAGGACGTCGAGCTCCTTCTTGTCCGCCTGAAGCAGGCCCCGCTTCCGGCCGCGGTCGTGCTTCCCCGCCACGAGCCGCGGGAAGACGTCGAGCCCCCCGGTCTGGATGACGAAGTCGTGGTACCCGCCGCGGTACTTCTGGCCCCGCAGCTTGGTCACCCGCAGCCGCCGCCGCTCGGCCCCGTACTCGGGGGCGAGTTGCTCCAGGCTGACCACCCCATGGGCGATGCTCTGGAGCTGGAGGTCCTCCGTCTCCGACGTCAGGTCGTCGAGCAGGAACACGGTGCACTCCCGGCCGATGAAGAACTGCTTGAGGGCGAGGATTTGCCGGCGGTACCGGAGCGGGCTCTGGGCCAGGAGGCGCATCTCCGAGAGCGAGTCGATGACGACCCGCTTCGGCTTGGCCCGCTCGACCTCGGCGAGGATGGCCTTGGTCGTGACGCCCAACTCGACCTCGGACGGCCGGAACATGGCGTTCTGGTTGTCCGGCTCGAGCTCCGACTCCGGGGCGACCAGTTCGAGGACGGTGAGGCCGTCGAGCGACCAGCCGTGGGACCCGGCGACGTCGGCGAGCTCGGCCTCCGTCTCGGAGAGGGTGACGTAGATCCCCGTCTCCCCGCGCCGCAGGCCCTCTAGGAGGCACTGCAGGGCAAGCGTCGTCTTCCCCGAGCCGGGGTTCCCTTCGACGAGGTAGACGCGGTTCGGCGTGAAGCCGCCGCCGAGCACGTCGTCGAGGCCGGGGATGCCCGTCGCGACCCGCGGCGGGGCCGCCTTCCCACTCGACTCACCCACGGGCGGCTCCTCACCGGAAAGGATGGCGGGGCGGACCGGCACGGCGGTGGGCCGCCACACTGTCCCGGCTGGCCCCGAAGCCGACGTCGTTCATGACCGGCCCTCTTGGACGGCGTGAACGGCGTCCAATCCCTCCGTAATCTTACGGAACTGTCCGTTCACGTACCGGCCGGCACAGCGGGACCGCGGTCTCGGCGTGGAGGATCACCGAGGCCGCCGGGCTACGACTAGAGCGGGAATCGGCCCGGGCCGGGGGAGGAGCCCCGGCCCGGTGTTACCTTCGGGGTGGCGACCGGACCACCCGGGCTCACGAGAACGCTCTCGACGTCCGGCCGCTTGATACGGGCTAGTCTCATCCCAGACCGATCCTGCGCGCGTCGGTCCGGCACACCGCGGTCGGTGTGACCGACGCGCGCAACCCTTCGGGGCTATCCTCTCGGCTGAAGCTGTGATGTGTACCGTAAGTGCCCGCAAAACTCTTGTCGTTCAGCGCCGGGGTTGTGGCGGGCGGGCGGATTGCTCGGTGTTAAGGACCCACCGGCCGCGTTTGTGTCACGACCCGCACGTCCGACTCAACCCACGCTCGTCGGTGCCGATTCCAAGGACCCGCCCACGGCCGGCTTGCGGGCGACCAGGATGGCGATCGGGTAGGCAACCCGGACCTCCCCGCCGCGGCGGTGGACGCCTACGCCGAGCCGGTCCACCCCCGCGTCCCGCTCGAACTCTTCCCGGACCCGGTCGGTGTGGCCTGGGGGCGCAAACGAGCCCGCCAGCAGTTCGTCCAGCCCCAGCTCGAACACGTACCCGCTGCGGCGGGCGACCCGCAGCCCCGCGGCCGCCAGCAGCCCGGCCAGCTCGGCCTCGGACAGCACCCGCACGTGCGACGGGTCCCGCAGTCGCTCCACCGGGTCGTAGGCCCGCGCCTTCACCGGCGGCAGGACCAGGTCCGCCACCGCCACCCGCCCGCCCGGCCGGGTCACCCGGGCTATCTCCGCCAGCACCCGCCCGGGGTCCGGGGCGTGGTGCAGGCTGTACCGGGTTAGCACCGCGTCGAACCGCCCGGCCGGGAACGGCAGGGCGGCCGCGTCCCCGACGCGCCAGTCGGCGTTCGGCAGCCTCAGCCCGGCCTGCCGGGTCCGGGCCCGGGCGACCATGGCCGGGGTCAGGTCGATCCCGGTGACGCGGCGGGCGCCGCGGCCGCGCACCCGACCTGCCCCGCCCCACAGGCCACGTCGAGGACCTCGTCGCCCGGCCCGATCTCGGCCAGCTCGAGCAGCAGGGCCGCGGCGTCCTCGTGACCCGGCCCGCGCATCGCGGACCACACGCCGGCCTGTCGGGAGAACTGGTCAACCACCCGGGCCCGGTGCCCGGGGTCGGTGTCGCCCATCGTGACCTCCCCGGCCCGTCCTGGTGCGCGGCCTTGCCGGGGCGTATCATCGGGTCCCGGGGCCTCGGTCACAACCCCCCTGTTCAGGGGAATCCCACCCGACCGACCCCCGGGTTAGAACGGGGCCCGGGAAGGCGGGCGTGATAGCGCCGCCCGGGCGGAGGTGTGCCGAACCCGATGGGGAAGTCCGACCGGTTGCGGCTGGCCGACGTGCGGCGGGTGTTCCGCCTGCTCGGGGAGTGCCGCGACCTGGGGCACGACGCCGAGGGGTGGCGGCGGCACGCGTTCGAGGGGGCCGCGAAGCTGCTCGGAGCCCGGGGGGCGACCGGCGGGGAGGTCGCCTGGGCCCGGCCGGACGGGCCGGTCCGGTTCCTGCACCCGGTGGTCACCGGGTTCTCGGCCGCCGAGATGACCGCCTTCGCGCGGTACATGCGGGTGCGGGACCCCCGGGACCCGGCCCAGGACCCGACCCTGCACGCCCTGGGCCGGCTGGGCGGCGGGCAGGTGACGCGGACCCGGCGGCAGCTCGTGGACGACGCCCGGTGGCGCGGGTGCGTCTCGCTCAACGAGCACCGCCGACCGGCCGGGGTTGAGGAGTGTGTCTATACCCTGTACCCGCTCCTCGCCGGCGGCACCTACAGCCTGATCGGCCTGCACCGGCCACTGGGGGGCGGGGTTTCTCGGCCCGCGACGGGCGGCTGCTGCACCTATTCCACGAGGAGCTGGTATTCCACGAGGAGCTGGGGCGGCTGATCGGGCCGCTGCTGGTGTCGGCCGGCGACCCGTCCAGCCCGACCCGGCTGCCGCCGCGGGTGCAAGAAACGCTTGCGTGCCTGCTGGAGGAGGACGGGGAGAAGCAGGCGGCCGCCCGGCTGGGGCTGAGCCCCGCCACGGTGCACCAGTACGTCAAGGTCCTGTACCGCCACTACCGGGTCGCCAGCCGGGCCGAACTGCTCGCCCGCGTCCTCCGCTTCCCACACCGGAGCCTCACGGCCGAGTCGTGAAGTCCTCCAAGGGGTCGCCGCCATCGGTCGAGGCGGTCTCCCCGATGGCGCTCCCGGGTGCGCTGGTGCCCCCGCCGGTCGCGGGGACGACGGCCCGGTCGTCGATGACGGCCGCCCCGAGCGGCGCGGCGTCGAGCCGGGCGGGTGCCGGGCGGCTCGGCGGGTCCGCCGGCACCCGCGGGGCGCCGCCGGCCGGGGGTGGCGGCTGCCCCAGGCTGGCGGCGGCGATGGTGGCCGCCGGACCGCCGACCGCCGGCGGGTCCCACAGCTCCCGGCCGTGCGTCGGGTCGGTGGCGGCGAAGTACAGCTTGTTGTTCAGCGCCACCAGCCAGAAGGGGGACGAGCTGTTGGGGTTCCCGTAGTGGTCGCTGCCGGGATAGATGTCCTGCACCATCACCGTGCCGGCGGGGGTCCCGTCGCTCTGCCACAGCTCCGACCCGTGGACGTCGTCGTACCCCGCGAAGTAGAGCAGCCCGTTCACGTTCGTGAGATCGCTCGCGCCGATCGCCTTGACCTGAACGGTGCCGGCGGCCGTCCCGTCGGTCTTCCACAGCGCGGGGCCGTGCGTCCCGTCGTCGTCCGAGAAGTAGAGCGTGCCGTTGACATTGGTGAGGGAGTACGGGGCCGGGCCAAACGGGTCGGTGCCGGGGTTGATGTCCTTGACCAGGGCGGTTCCGGCGGCGGTGCCGTCGGTCTTCCACAACTCCGGGCCGTGGGCACCGTCGATCGCGGTGAAGTAGAGCGTGCCGTTGACGGCCGTCGGGACGGTGTAGAAGTTGGAGAACGAGCTGCCGACGCCCGGGTTGATGTCCTTGACCAGCACCGTGCCGGCGGCGGTGCCGTCGGACTTCCACAGCTCGGTGCCGTGGGCACCGTCGTCGGCGAAGAAGTAGAGCGCGCCGTTGACCGCGGTCAGTTGCGTCGGGTTCGAGCCGCCGGACCCGGGGTTGATGTCCGCGACCAGTTGGGTCCCCTTCGCGGTGCCGTCGCTCTTCCACAGCTCGCGGCCGTTCTTCCCGTCCGTGGCCGCGAAGTAGAGCGTACCGTTGACGTTCGTCATCCAGCTGGGGAAGGAGTTGTTGACCCGCTTGACGGTGAAGTTCCCGTTCCCGCCGTAGTAACCGTGGTAGTGGTAGTGGAAGGTGGTGGAGCCGGAGTAGATGTCCTTGACCAGCGCGGTGCCGGACGTCGTCCCGTCGCTCGCCCACAGCTCCCACCCGTTCTTCGAGTCGAAGCCGGCGAAGAAGACCTTGCCGTTGGCGGCTTCCAGGGACCGGTTGCCGTGGCCGGCCTCCAGGGTTCCGTTCCCCTGCTCGGCCACGGGGACGGGGCTGAGCAGGGCCGTCCCCCCGGGCGTCCCGTCCGTCTTCCACAGCCCGGCCGTGTTCCCGGGGCCGCCGGACGTGAAGAAGAGCACCGACCCGCCCAGCGGGGTGAAGTCGAACGTGGGCAGGCTGCCGATGCCGCCGGTGAGCAGTGCGGTCCCCGCGGCCGTGCCGTCGCTCTTGTAAACGCCGGTCTGGCCTGTCGGGCCGACGGCGCCGAAGTAGAGCGTCCCGTTCACGTTCTGCAGCACGTACGGGACGGAGGAGTCCGCGCCCGGGACGATGTCGGCGACCAGCGAGGCCGACAGGCCCGAGGCCGGCAGGCAGCGGTCGTCCAGCGGCTCCAGCCGGAGCGGGGGGCGGAGGAGGAGGTGACGCCAAGATCGGGGCAACATGGTCGGACTCTCCGGCTCGGGGCGGTCTGCGATGGAATGAAGCGGTCGCCGCCCCGGCGCGCAGACCGGGCGCCGGGCGGGTCTCGCCGCTAGGGATTCGGAAGGGGTGACCGGTCGGGGTCCGGGGCGCTCCAGATGGTCGGCACCCCGTCCACCTCCGGGTACGGGCCGGACACCGCCGGGGAGCGGACGCCGGGCAGCACCTCGACCGCGAAGATCTCCTCGACCCCGGACCGGAACTCCAGGTGGGCGGCCAGCCGGCCCGCCCGCAGGTCCACGACCCCGACCCCGCACCGCAGCTCCCGGCGCTTCTCCGCGATCGGCAGCCCGCCGAAGGTCGAGGTCTCGCGGATCTTCGACAGGCCCACGAACGCGAAGTCCCCCTGGAAGGTCAGGCCGCGGGTGTAGCCCGGCAGCTCGGCGACCGCCTCCACGGCGGCCGTCGCCGGGTCCGCGGTCACCAGCCGGCCGGTCCCGGAGTCGAGCAGCCAGACCCGCCCGCGGTAGACCCGCGGGGAGTGCGGCATGGCGAACCCGCGGGCCACCGTTCGGCCGGTCGGCACGTCGATCAGGCAGCCGCCGGTCGCCTTGCCGGGCCGCCAGCCCCGGGCGGCGTCGGTCTCGCCCAGGGCGGTGACGTACTTCGGCACGCCGCCCGCCACCGCCAGGCCGTTGAGGTGACAGCGGTCCTCGGCGGCCAGGGCGGAGACGAACGGCGGCCGCCACCGCGGCACGAAGCTGTGCTCCGCGTCCAGGGTGCACAGGCAGGAGAACAGGGTGTTCACCACCCACAGCTCGTCGCCGACCCAGGCCAGCTCGTGGCCGTGGACGTCGCCGGTGAAGTGGGAGGAGCGGGCCAGGAAGCAGCCGTCGTAGTAGCCGGCCGGGTCCAGCCGGGGCGCCAGGTCGGGGGCGGCGCGGAGGGTCCAGACCTGGTTGCGGGCCCCCACGGCGACCCGGTCGCGGCCGACCGCGACCCCCATGGCCTGCTCGAAGTTGTGGAACGACAGGGCCAGCGCCCCCTGCCGGGCGCCGACCGCGAAGAGCTTACCCGCCTGGTAGGTGGAGACCAGGAGCGAGGCCCCCAGGTGCTCCAGCAGTGCGGGGAAGCTCCGCGAGTGCTCGTAGCGGACCTCCCGGTACGCCTCGGCGGCCGGCCGCCCGGCCGGGACCTCGGGGGATTCCGCCGCAGGCTCGCCATCGACGGCGGTCGACATACGGGCCTCCTTCGGATTGTCAGCGCGATGCGCCGTCGATCCGCCACACCTCCCCGGTGAGGGTGACGACGTACGCGGTCTTCCCGATGAACTCCAGCGAGGTCGGCCGGTCCAGGCCGTCCACGATGACGGTGAAGGTGCCATCCCTGTTGACCCGGACGAGCGCGCCGGTGTCCGGATCCGCCGGCGTGCCCTCACCGCCGAATCGGCCCGTCCAGACGCCCTGGGAGAGGGCGAACAGCGCGTTGCCGGGGCCGAACTCCACGTCGACGAGGAGCCGGGCTCCGGCGGCCACCGTGGTGGGGGCCAGCCTCGGCCCGAACGCCACCACCTTGCCGTTCTCCGGCAGGTGGGGGACGGGGCCGGCCTGGGCCATGTAGACCGTGTCGCCCCGCACCGCCAGCCCGGTCGGGACGATGTCGCCGAACGCGACCAGCTCGGTGACCTCGCCGTCGAGCGTGACCCCCAGCACCCGGTTGTGGTGCCCGTCGGTGACCAGGAACCCGCCGCGGTACGGCTGGATCGCGTACTGCACCCCGGTCGGGATGAAGAACGCGGGCTCCGGCGGGTTCGCCACGGCCCACGCGCCGATGTCGGCGATCACGGTGAAGCTGTCCGGGCCATCCACCCGGTAGACGCCGACCACGTCGTCGCCGCCGAGGTCGGGGCCGACCAGGGTGACCAGGACGTACGCGGTGTCGTCGAGGAACGCGACGTCGACCGGCCCGCCGATGCCGAGGATCGCGGGCGGCAGCCCGCCGGCGAACGTCGTGACTTTCCCGGTCTTCGGGTCGACCCGCGCGACCCGGCCGGCCTTGCCCTCGGTGACGTACAGCGCGCCGTCGGGGCCGACGGTACTGCCCAGGCCGCCCTTCAGGCCGGAGGCGAGCAGGGTGACGGTGGGCCCCCCGGCCGGGGGCTGGCCGCTCGACGCGGACGGCGGAAGCAACGCGAGCAGGGCCAAGGCGGCCGCGACCAGGGGGACAGCGAGTGACCGCCGCAACTGGAACGGTGACACGGGTGTGCTCCTTCGGTCTGCGGTACATGGAGAAGTCGTCCCCCTCGGCGCAGACCGGACGCCGGGGCGAGGCCGGGCCGGTGGCGACCTGCCACCCATCTACCGCCGGGGCCGTCCCGGGGGGGTTGACCCCGGGCGTAACGGTCCGCCGCAGAATTCGGCGGTGGCGGTAGGTATCGGGAACAGTTAATCTGTCGGCGGGGCGATTGCCATTCCCCTAAACAGGGGGGTCGGGGCCATGGACAAGTCCGGTCGCCTGCGACTGGCGGACGTGCGGGCCACCCTCCGGCTGGTCGGGGAGTGCCGCGACCTCGGGTACGACCCGGCCCTGTGGCGGCGGCACGCCTACGAGGGGGTCGGGCGGCTGATCGGCGCCCGGGTGGTGGCGGGCGGGGAATTCCGCTGGCGGCGGCCGGACGGCCCGATCGCCCCGTTCGACCCCCTCCAGGTCGGGCTGACCCCGGCCGAGTTCGACCGGTACTTCCTGCCGTTCGCCCGGGAGGCCGTCCCGGACGACGACGTGCTCTTCGCCCACCTGAGGGCGGACCCCGGCCGCCACGTCGTCCACACCCGCCGGCGGCACATCCCGGACGGCGACTGGTACCGCTGCCGGATGTACGTCGCCTACCACGAGCCGGTCGGGCTCGACGAGTGCGTCGCATCGGTGTGGGAGTTGCCCGGCGACCGGGCGGACGTGATCGGCCTCCACCGGGACGCGGCCGACCGCGACTTCTCGCCCCGGGAGCGGCGGCTGCTGCGGCTGTTCCACGCCGAGCTGGGCCGGCTGATCGGCCCCATCCTGGTGTCGTCGGACGACGCGTACAGCCCGACCCGGCTGCCGCCGCGGGTGCGGGAGACGTTGCAGTGCCTGCTGGACGGGGACAGCGAGAAGCAGGCGGCCGCCCGGATGAACCTGAGCCGGGAGACGGTCCACGAGTACGTCAAGGTCCTGTACCGGCACTACCGGGTCGCCAGCCGGGCCGAGCTGCTCTCACGTGTCCTCCGCCGGCCGACCGCCGGTTGAACGCCGTCCGCCCAAGGGGCCACGCGATCAGCACCTAACGGAAGGTCGGCGGGACCTCCCTCCACGGGACCGCCTGCCCGAGAGATAAGCCGGGGCGGGACAGGTGGAATCCCTCGGGCGTGGCTAGGTAGGTGTCGGCAACAGTCCTTGCGCGCGTCGGTCCGGCACACCGCGGGCACTGTGACCGACGCTCGCAGCCGATCTTAAACCCGCCGATTAGCGGGCAAATACCACCGAGGGTGAAATCGTCTGCAACATCGACAAGGCGTCCCCTCCGGCAAGTGACGCCGGCGGCCGTCGCCCGTCAAAGCCCGGGGTCTATTCGTTTCGGGTCAGGGGGCGTCAGAATTCGCCGACGACCTCGCCGCCGGCCAGGGTTGACAGGCCGCGGTAGGTGTCCGGCGTCACCGTCTCGCGGACGAAGTGGACGCTGCCGTCGCAGAACAGGAAGTGGCACCCGCCGGGGTGGACGCTGCGGAACCCGGAGATGGTGTCGTACTGCCCGGGCGCCGTGCCGGCGTTGGTGCAGCCGTTGTTGAAGTCCAGGGCCGGCAGCGCCAGCGGGTGGTTCATCCGCTCGTCGAACGGCTGGGGGTGGCCGCCGCGCAGGGCCGTCACCCCCAGGGTCGCCCCGCCCAGGAGCCCCAGCGAGTGCAGCGCCCGCGTGGCGGTCGGGCCCGACGACCAGCTCTGGTCGATCCACGGCGACTGGCCCGGGAAGAGGTCCGCGGCGGGGGCCGTGTCCGGGTAGTAGCGGCGCATGCCGAACCGCGGGCTGTGGCCGGCCCCCTCGCCGACGGCGAAGGTGTTGCTCGACCCGTCGGCGACGTCGGTCAGCCGCGTCCGGGTGTTGACGTCGAAGACGCCGCGGCCGGCCGGCGGCACCTGGGTGACCTCGCACATGGCGGCGTTGGCCCCCTTGGAGAGCAGGTAGTCGCTGGCCGCCAGGTTGGGCAGCGGCCGGCCGGCGATGGGGACCAGGAACGCCATGTCCACGGCGCCGCCGGTGCGGTTGGCGGGGCAGTAGAAGACCTTGACCTCGACCGACACGACATCGGCGTTGGGCGGCTCGTACCAGGTCCGGTCCGGGTCCCAGCGGCGGAACCAGTTGTCCTGTTCGAGGAAGGGCAACAGCGGCACGAACCCGCCGAACCCGCCCATCTCCAGGTTGTCGGTGCCGGTGACGGTGAACCCCGGCGGGAACCCGCCCTTGGCGTCGTGGTGGTTGTGCAGGGCCAGACCGATCTGGTGCAGGTTGTTGCGGCACTGGGTGCGGGCGGCGGCCTCTCGCACCTTCTGCACCGCCGGCAGCAGGAGGCCGATCAGGACGGCGATGACGGCGATGACGACCAGCAGCTCGACCAGCGTGAAGGCGGTGCGTCGGCTCATGGGGCACCCGCACAGTCCGGCAGAGGGCGTCCCCCACTGTAACCGACCGGCCGGCCGGAAAGTAGCCGGCAACTCGGGGGGCGGCCGGGGTCGAACCCCAGTTCCACTGGCTGGCGTCGAACCGCAGGTAGGCGTTCAGGTTGGCGTCCGTCAGCGGCACCGTCGTGTTCGTCCCGGTGTCCAGGATGCTCAGCTGCGCCATTGTGTTCACCGGTGTGACGTTGGCCGGGTTGCTGACGTCGGCGTTGGACCGCGGGCGGACGATCACCCACGTGAGGCGGTGGGCCCGGTCGAAGTTGGCCGGCGGGCCGGCTGTGCTGTCGTCCCCGCCGTCGAGCACCGTGCGGAACTGCCAGACCGCCCTCAACGAGGTCGTGCTCTGGATTTGAGCGGAGCCGCCGGTGTCGGTGCTGTTGCCGTACTCGAACACCGACCAGCCGCTCAGCTGCGTGCCGGTGCTGCCGATCGGAGGTCCCGCGACCCCGGCGGCGTTTGAGAAGTCGCCGCCGGTCACCCCGGTACTGAGCAGAGCGAAGTTCGACACCCGGGTCAGCCCGGGGCTGTTGCCGGCCAGCAACTGCCCGCCGTTGCGGCGGATCGGGGCCCGGGGGGTGTCGATGTCGCCGGCCCCCTTGACCAGACCGCCGTAGTCGATGATCAGGTCGCCGGTGCCGGTGATCGTGCCGTTGTTCCGCACGAACCCGCCCTGGACGACCGTGTTGCCGCTTCCGAAGTTGAGCGTCCCGCCCGGCGTCACTTGGCCGGTGGCCGGGTTGTACCCGCCGACCGTGGTCACGCTGCCGCCGCCCAGCACCGGCCCGGAGCTGCCGACGGTGAAGGTGCCCGGGCTGGCGCCACCGGCGCCGGTGACGGTGCCGGCGCTCTCGTAGCCGTTGGGGGCGGCGACCGCCCCGTTCACGTTCAGGGAGCCGGCGGCGGTCTGCCGGCCGCGGTTGAGGGTCAAGGTCTGGCCGGCGGCGATCGTGACCGCGGCCCCGGTGGTGACGTTGGTGAACGCCGCCGGGCCGGAGACGGCGACGGTGGTGCCGTTGAACAGGGTGACGCCGTTGAACGCAGCGCCGCCGGTCAGGTTGAACGCGCCCGTGCTGCTACTGACGGCGAACCCGCCGTTGACGGCGTCCCCGCTCAGCCCGAGCGTCATCCCGCCCGGCACCTCCAGGGTGCCGCCGTTAAGAGTGAACGTGCGGGTGGCGGTCGTCGAGGCCGTGTAGTGCAGCGTGCCGGCGGCGTTGACCGTCACCGAGCCGACGCCGAGCGCCGAGTCCGCGCCGGCCTGGACGACGCCGGCGTTGACCGTCAAACCGTTGAACGAGTTGCCGGCGTTGCCCAGGGCGGGCGTGCCCGGCCCGTCCTTCGTCAGCCCGCCGACACCGGTAACGGCGCCGGTGAGCGTCAGTGCCGCCGCGCTGCCGACCTCCACCTCCCCGTCGTTGGCGGTCGGGGCGAACGAGTCGGCCGAGGCGGTGGGGCCGCCGTACCGAAGGGTACCGTTGTCGAGAGTCACAACGAAAGGAAACTGCGCCGTGGTGGAGACGCCCGTGAGGTCGTCCATCCGCAGCACGGCTTGGCTGACACGGACGGCGGCGACGTAGCTGACAACGCGGCCACGGAGCCGGTCGAGGGGGCGCCGGCCGCCGGGCGGGGGCGAGACTGAGGCCGGGGGCGGGCGGCGGTCTTAGCCATGGGCGCCCCCTTCCCCGGTCCTGCCCCGCAGCCGCTCCTGGATCAGCCGGGCGACCAGCCGGGCGTCCGGCGAGGCCGGCCCTGCCTCCCGCTCCAAGTCGGCGAGCAGGACCAACAACCGTCACAACGGCAGCTCCGTCAGCCGCTCAGTGGTCGGGGAGGCGGTGGTACTCATGACCCGACGGTACCCAGCCCCGGCCCGGCCGGGGGGTGGAACGTCGGTCGGGCGTCGCCCGACGGGCGACGAGAGAGGGGCTAAGCCCTCCCGCCAGCGGGGCAACCGGTTGAGCAGGTGGCCCCACACCAGCGGCACGCGGTACATGAACCGCGTCTCACCCCGTCGTGGATTCGCCACCTCGTCCACACAGTCTCTGTTCCCGTCAGCGAATCGCCGAAGCGCGCAGTCCACGGCATTCTCGCGCTCGGGCACCCCGAGCGCTGCGGCGAGGGCGGGGACCGTCATCCAGGTTGACAACGGCATTGGTGGCAGGTCGCCTGGCGCGGGCTCAAACCGGTCGGCGGCCTCTAAGCACTCGCGCCTCAGGTCGTTGGCCACGTTCTCGTAGTGCTGCGCGGTCGGCGGCTCGGTCGGCAGGTTCGGCGCGACCCCGCCCAGGGCTTCTATCCGCACTCTGGCCTCCCGATTCCAGTCGGTCACCCGATCCACGGCCCTCCGTGACGAGTACCCGCCGGCCGAGTATTCGAGGAAGAGGCGGAACTGGTCGCGCAGCTCGGGAAGTCGGGCGGCGAGGTCCCGGAGCCCGTCGTAGGCGAACCGGCGGACGCCCCCGGGTGACGGGTCGTGGGTGAAGAACGGCTCGGGGGGGTCGGCGGGGTCGGGGCGACCGGGGGTCCTTCGACAACGTCGAGGGGGGAGTGGTAGGAGAGGGTGGCCCAAACGGATTTGTCGGACATGGGGGTGCCTCGCGTGTTCGCCGGGTCGCCGGGCCGGGCGGGGGCCACGCGAGGAACCCACGCCCGACCCAGCCCGCCTCAGCGTCCCGAGGCGGCCGGCGTCGGACTCTAGCCCTTGCGCGACCGGCCCGCCGCTTCGGGGCCGGGCGGGCGTTCAGGTGGGCCTCCAACTCGGCAAGATCGATAACCTCCATGACCCGTTTCTCTTCGCTGTCGAGCAGGTCAGCCAGCCCGCCGCCGCCCAGCCGCTCACCCCCCGGTGCCGGCCCGGCCGCGCCGAGCGGCCCTTGTCCGCGAACCTCATCCGGGTGTCGAGGGTCAGGCCGCGGGCCTTGCAGAACTGTTCCTCCAGCCGGTGGATCGTATCCTCGTCTTCGATGTAGTCCGTCTGCCGGGCGGTGCTGGACCCCTTCGCCTGCCGCTTGCTGCTGAAGCGCAGGTAGGAGACGACGATCGGCGACTTCGACATGGGCGGGGCCTCCCAGCCAGGGGAATCGGGGACGGTCCCACTTGGCGAGGAATTACTAAATTGTCCAGAGAGTGGGTGATCCCCGAGCGCTGGTGGACGCGGATCGGCACCCGGTCCGCCGCGGTCATCCTGTTGTGGGGGCTGTGCCTCGGGTACGCCGCCCAGCGGCTCTACCACGCCCGGACCGAGTTCGCCAACAAGCCGGACGCCCCCCCGGACCTGTGGCGGGCCGACGGGAACTCCGGCCACGCCCAGATCGACTTCGGCGGCCAGTGGGTGATGGGCCGGATGGTCGCCACCGGCCGCGGCCGGGAACTGTACCACCGTGACGTGCAATGGAAGATCGTGTGGGAGGCGTTCCCGCCGTCCGGCGAGTCGCCGTACACCCGCCGGAACGTCTTCCCCCGCCACCTCCGCGACCCCGACGCCCTCAACGACGACGTCCGGCACGACGCCGAGTGGCTCATGTACGCGTTCATGGGCCACGACTCGCCGCGGTGGGGAGACGCCGCGACGGACGCCGCCCTGCCGCTCGCCGCCGGCCCGAACCCGCTCGCGGCCGCGGCCCTGACGGCCGTTGCCCGCGACCGGCTGACCCCGGAGCTGGTCGCGGAGGTGAACGAGCCGCAAATCGGCGGTCCGCTCTACCCGCCGGTCCACGCGGTCCTATACGCCCCGCTCGGGGCGATCAACGAGCCGCAGCGGGCGTACGCCCTGTTCCAGTACCTCGCCGTCGGGCTGACGTTCGCCGCCGGGTTCGGCGTCTCCAAGCTGACCCGCGGGCGGGTCTGGTGGCCGGCGGCGACGCTCTTCATCCTGCTCTACCCGGGCTACCGCAGCGGCCTCGACCTGGGCCAGAACCAGGTGGTCTCCCTGGCGATCTTGGTCTGGGGCTGGGTGCTGGCGACCCGCGACCGCGACGGGTGGGGCGGGGTGGTGTGGGGCCTCCTGGCGTTCAAGCCGGTGTGGGCGGCGGCGTTCTTCCTGGTGCCGCTCCTGATGGGGCGGTGGCGGTTCTGTTTGGCGATGGTCCTCACCGGGGCGGCGCTGGCCGCGGCCACGCTGCCGGTCGTCGGCGTGCAGGCGTGGTGGGACTGGCTGGCGGTCGGCAGGGAGGCGTCCGGGGTGTACGCGGTCAACAAGAACTGGATCACCCTCAGCCGCGACCTCGCCGGCATCCCCAAGCGGCTCCTGATCGATTTCAACCTGCCGGAAGCCGAGCGGGCCGACCCGACCGCCGACGCCGCCGGGTGGGCGCTCTGGGCCGTCGTGTTCGTCACGACCGCCGTGGTCTACCTGTGGCGGGCGGACAGGCGGCTGCGGACCGGGCTGGGGGCCGGGTTCCTGTTCCTCGGGGCGTACCTCTGCTGCTACCGGTTCATGTACTACGACGTGCTGCAGTCGGTGCTCCCGCTGGCGGTGCTCTTCGCCGAGCCGCGGCGGTTCCTGCGGACCACCGCGTTCGACCTGCGGACGGCCGCCGCCCCGCCGCCCGACGGCCCGCCCCCGGTGCCAATAGCGAAGCCCGACGACCCGCTGCGGCCGCGGTGGGTCGGGTACGTCAACTCGTTCCCGCTCACCGTCGTCGCGCTGCTCTTGCTGACCGAGAATTGGCTTTTGCACCTGCGGCTGTCGGGGACGGCCGGGTTCGGGTACTTCGCCACGACCGCGGCGAACCCGGCCGGCGGCACGATGCAACAGGCCCCGACGGTGACGGCCGAGCTGACGCTGTCGCAGGCGTGGGAGACGATCTTGCTGCTGCTGGTGTGGGGCTGGTGCCTGTGGCGGCTGGTCGCCGGCCGGGATTGGGGGGAACCCGCGGGGCCGGACGCCGAAGGCCGGTCGGCCAAGGCGGTGTAGCGTTTTTGAACACTTCAGGCGGCCGAGGTGACGTTCTGACCGCCTGACGACCTCGTTTTTTCAGGGGATTTGGGGACAGGCGATCAGGCGATCACCGCCGCGCCCCATATCCCCCGACCGCCTGACCCCGCTCATGACCCCGCTCATGGTTGAGGCCACACCTCAATCGTCGGGCCTCGCTGTGCTCGACCCGACCTACGCCTTGACCCCGCGTAGCGTGTCGAGCGCCATCCCGGTGTCCGGCGACCGCATTAGCGACTCTCCGACCAGGACGGCGTGGACCCCGGCCGCCGCCAGCCGCCGCAGGTCGTCGTGAGTGCGGATGCCGCTCTCGCTGACCACCGTGACGCCGGCCGGGACGCGCGGCATCAGGTCGAGGGTGTGTTCCAGCCGCGTCTCGAACGTCCGCAGGTCGCGGTTGTTGATCCCGACCAGGGTCGCGCCGCACGCCAGCACCCGGCCGAACTGGTCGGCGTCGTGCAGTTCCACCAGCACGTCGAGGCCGAGCGCGACCGCCTCGCGGTGCAACTCGGCGAGTTGGTTGTCGGGCAGGATTTCGGCGATCAGGAGCGCCGCGTCCGCCTCGGCGAGCCGGGCTTCGAGGAGCTGGTAGCGGTCGAGGACGAAGTCCTTCCGCAACAGCGGGCAACCCACCGCCGCGCGGACCGCGGCCAGGTGGTCCAGGCTCCCCTGGAAGTATGGCCCGTCGGTCAGCACGCTGACGCACGCCGCCCCGTGCCGCTCGTAGGTCCGGGCGATCCGGACCGGGTCGAAGTCGGCCCGGATCACGCCGGCCGACGGGGACGCCTTCTTCACCTCGGCGATCACCCGCACCTCGCCGGGCGCCCGTAGCGCGGCCGCGAACCCGCGGGCCGGCGGCAGCCCGGCGAGCCGGCGCTCCAGCTCGGCCTCCGACGTCCGGTTGCGGGCGGCCTCGACCTCCCGCCGCTTGGTTTCGACGATCCGGTCGAGAATCGTGGGCATATAGTATTTCCAGTGGGATTTCGCTAACTTCTGGTACCCGTGCACCCTTCCCGCACCCTACGGTGTCCCGTGCCCCGCGTTCCCGGCATCTGGTTCCGCAAGTCCGCCCGCTGCTATTACACCAAGCTCAACGGCAAGCAGCACCGGCTCTCGCCAAAGGCGCCCGAGGCCAAGAGGATGTTGTACCGGCTCGTGGGGCGGGACGAGAAGGCCCCCGCTCGGTGCCCGATGTCCGTCTCAAAGCTCTGCGACACGTACCTCGACCGGACGAGGGGCGAGAAGTCGGACGATCGGCACGCGGTCTAGGTTCGACACCTTCAGTCCTTCTGCGACCGGTTCGGCCGCCGTCGGCCGGACGACCTGAAGGTGCACGAGGTGGAGGACTGGCTCGCCGGGACTGGCCTCGGGCAATCCACCCGGGGGCTTGTGGTCGGCGTCCTGAAGGGGGTGATGAACTGGGCGGTCGCCCGGCAGCACCTGAGCGTGAACCCGCTCCGGACGCTCAAGAAGCCGAAGGCCCTGCGGCGTGAGCGCGTGCTGTCGGCGGAGGAGCGGAAGCTGATCCTCGCCGCCGTCTCCCCTCGCTTCCGGGACTTCCTGACGGTGCTGGAGCAGACCGGGTGCCGGCCGTTCTCGGAGGCGGCCAAGTTGACGGCCGCCGCGATCGACTGGGAAAAGGGCAAGGCGGTGCTGCGGGACCACAAGACGGCGGGGAAGGGGAAGGCGCGGGTGATTTACTTCCCGCCGGCAGTGCTGGAGATGCTGCGGGCCTTGGCTCATCTGCATCCGACCGGGCCGCTCCTCCGGAACCGCCTCGGCAACGCTTGGCGGAAGGACAACGTCTCCCACTACCTGATCCGGGCGGCCGAGTTGCTCGGCATCCCGGAGTTCACCGCCTACGCCTTCAGGCACACCTTCATCACCGACGCGCTGACCAAGGGTGTGCCGGTGGAGGTGGTGGCCGAGCTGACGGGGAACAGCCCGCGGATCATCCACGCCCACTACTCCCACATCGACCGGAAGGCCGACGCCCTGCGGGAGGCGGCCGTCAGGGCGGTGAGCTAGCGGAGGTACTTCAGCTCCCCGCCGTCCGCTACTTCCTCTACGCGGTGAGCCTCCAGCCACGCCACGAAGTCCTGCTCCCGGATGGCGTACTTGCCCCTGGAACCTTTCCTCGCGGGCAGTCTGTAGTGGCGCAACTCCCTATCTTGGCAAGCCGCGTAAATCAAGGACCGGCTGACGACCGGGTACTTGTCCGCGAGCTGGGCCGGGGTCATCAAGTCATTCGCTGCCACGGGGCACCTCGGTCGTCCGTGACTCGTCGGAGCGCTGCCTCGTGGCCTCCGCGCGCTCCTGCTTCTTCCGCTCCTCCCGCGCCGACTCCTCCAGGTAGTGCGCCTCGTCGCCCAGGTGCGGCTCGATCCGCTTCGTCCAGTGGCGGCGAACGTCGTAGTACCGCAGGCCCTCAGGGGACCGGCAGGAAACCCGGGCGCCCTCGGCACAACCGGAATTAACGGACATGGTCTTCCCCTCCGTGGGACGAGTGGCTCTGTATTACTTGTCACACAGAGCGTACTCGTAACCGGTGGCCGTGTCAATGGAGCGGCAGGGCCACACCGAACGATTCTGCTTTCGGTGGGATCGACCGGCGGCGAGGTTCGGCAGACGTAGCTACGTCGGACCGGAGACGCCCGCTTCGCCTAGATTTCGGCACCTCGCACTTTCGACATTTTTCCTTGAAAAGACAGGACATATTCTCGATCTATGGCGTTCGCCTTACCCCGATCTGTACCGCCGAGCACGCGCCTACTTCGCGACCGGTCCTCTCACGAACACCAGAAGAAACCCCGGGCGTGGCAGGCCCGGTCCGCCTCAGCGGTTGCCGTTGATTCGTCTCGAATCGCTTGTCACAAATGTGCTCAACGCGCTGGCGCCGGTGCCCGGCGACCGGTCGCGCAGGAGGACGCGGACATGCCCCCACCCGACGCCGTCGGCGTCTACCTGCCGGACGGGCTGGACCTGTCCGCCTGTCTGTGCCCGAAGTGGCGCGACTACGGGGCCTGGGTCGTCAGCGGGCTGTACCTCCGCCGCCACACCGAGATCTACCACGGGCCGGACGACTACCTGCCGGTCTCGTCCGCCGTCCTGCGGGCCATCCTTCCCCGGCGGCATTACCGGGCCATCCTCGACGCCCTCGCCGCAGGCGGGGTCATCGAGGGTAGGGACGGGTACTGGGCCGGCTCCGGCGCACGGCGGGGCCGCTGCAAGGCTTACCGGCTCACGGACGCCTACCGCGACGCCCCGTTCCGCCGGGAGCGGCTGACCCACACCGAGCTGGTCCGGAAGGTCCGGAAGTTCCGCGAGCGGCCCGACGAGCGGTCGGCTGCCCCCGTCCACCGGCACCTGCGGCAGTGGGTCCACCGCCTGACGGTGATCCCCGGCGCCCCGGCCGACTCGCTTCCCCTAGCCGTCATCCGCGACCGGCGGTTCTTCTCCAAGGTGTGCGAACAAGGGAGGGTTCACTCGAATTTGACGAATTTGCCGAGGGGGCTGCGGAAGCACCTGCGGGCCGGCGGTCGCCCCCTGTGGGGGATCGACGTGGTCAACAGCCAGCCCCTTCTCCTGGGGCTGACGCTCGCCGGAGGGCGCGCCGCGCTGGCGGCCCACCTCACCATCTACCGGGACTGGCTGACCAACCCCACCCACACCCCACCACCATCGCACCCCCACCCACACCACCCCCCACCAACCACCAACACCCTCCCTTATGTGGGCACCTACTCCAGCGCCGGTCAGGATGACCTCCGCCTCTACGTGGACCTGTGCACCGAGGGGCAGATCTACGAGCGTCTGATGAAGCGGACCGGGTTCGACCGGGACCTCGCCAAGGAGAGGTTCTTCGCGGTCGCCTACAACAAGCCCTGGCAGGCGGCGCGGACGGTGATGGGGCGGGCGTTCCGGGAGGAGTTCCCGTCCGTCTGGCGGTCCATCCGGGAGCTGAACGGCTCCGACCACGGCGAGTTGGCCCGGCGGATGCAGACGGTGGAGAGTTACCTGGTGGTCTGGCGGGCGTGCGGACGATTGATGCGGGCGTTCCCGAAGGCTCCGCTGCTGACCCTGCACGACTGCCTGTTGACCGACGAGTCGCACGTCGAGCCGTTCTAGGCGGCCCTGCGGGGCGAGTTCGAGTGGGCGTTCGGGGTCGCACCCCGGCTGAAGGCCAAGGCGTTCTCTTGACCGCCTGGGGATGCGCCGTGGTTCCGGCGGCCGGTGATCCGACTACTCCTCCCAATACTTGGACCCCTCGACGATAATCCGAATGCTGACCCGGCACCGCATCTGCCGGTCGCCGATCGTGAAGAAGGCTTGCCCGGCGGCGGACCACCCGAGGTCGCCGCCGGGGAACTCCCGCGGCCGGGCCGCGAACCCCGTGAACTGGCCGGGGAACCAGACGGGAAGCTGAATGGCGTCTCGGCGGAAGTCGGGCTTGGTCATAACGTCTCCGAAAACGGGGGCGGAGGAAGCCCGGCGGTGTGGGGCCGGGCGTGGAGGGGGGCGATGGTTCAGCTATTCGGCCATCTCTCCGGCCTCGATCGCCTGCAAGACGGCCCGCAGATTCTGGCGGTGCTTCTGGACCAGCCGCAGGTAGGCTTCGAGCGGCTTGCCGTCCATGCCCTCCGCCTGGGCGATCACCTGCGCCCGGGTCGCGAACGCCTTTGCCAAGTCCCGCCGGGCCAGGGGCAACGGCAGGCAGCGCGAGAGGAGTGGGGAGGCGTCGTCGCAGTCCTCGAAGAGCTTCTCCGCACCCTCAACGGTGGTAGTGAAGACCCAGACCACGTGCGGCGGGATGCGCTCCAGTGTGACCAGGAGTTGGCGGATGGTCGCGCGGTTCAGCCCGTGGGCCTCGTTGACGATGACGGCCCGGCCACCCTTCTCGCTCATCCCTCGCAGGTGCAGCCGGGACTCCAGGTCGCGCATCTGGGCGGGGGATAGTCCGGTTGCATCCAACTCCTCGGTATCCCAGTCGTCGGCGACCTCCGCGGCGAGCAGCCGCGCGATTGTCGTCTTCCCGGTCCCCGACTGCCCGCTCACCCAGTAGGCGCGACCGGACAGGGACCCGCGGTCGATCAGCGCGCGGACGGTGCCGATCACCTTGTCCTGGCCGACCACCTCGCCTCAGTTCCGGGGCCGGTACTTCTCGGTTAGCACGGGTGAACCTTCCTCAACGGGGTTAAAGGGGAGGGCCGGGGACGAACCCCCGGCCCGCTCGCGTCACTCGGACTCGTCGCTTGGCCCCTCGGTCTTGTCGCAGTCGAAGATCATGTGCCGGGCGATCTCCAGCCAGTTGACCTCGGCGAGGGCGGCGCCGAGGAGGTCGGACCAGACCGACGCGGACTCGGCGAGCGGGTTCGCCTCCTCGAACTCGCACTTGAGGCGGTCGGCCAGGTCGAGCGCGGCCCGTTCCTCGCGGGTGAGCGTCGTGTCCGCTTCGGCCCCGGCCCAGCACTCCCGGGCGACCGCCCGCCAGTGGCGGTACGCCGGCTCCTCGTTGCCGATCCAGAGGTTCACGGCCCATGTCTCGTAGTTGGCCCATCCCTGGTAGCGCTTCTCGGCGGTCATCGTGATGAATCCCTGCTGTGGCGCGGGTGGGGAAACGTGCGGGCAGAGGATTATGTACCTAGTCGGCAAACGAGTCAACCTACTAGGTACATTTATTTGCCGACTGGTCACAACCGCCGCGGCGGGCTATTGTTGCCCTGTCGCCCCACAACTCGGCCGCGGGGTGGAATCAATGGGACGTGAGACGGGCGGGCGGGACACGGTGCCGGGGTTCGCGGAGGCGATCAAAGCCCGGCGGGACGAGTTGCGGCTTACGCTGGTCGAGGTCGCCGAGCGTACCGGGACGAGTCACGCCGCGCTCAGCCGGTTGGAGAACGGCAAGCGGGCGCCGTCCCTTCGGCTGGCCGTGGCCTTGGCCGGCGCCCTCAGGTGGACGATCGGCGAACTGGTCGAGGCGGCCGCCACGGCGGCCAAGTCGGCGGGCGGGGACCGGAAGCAAGCGGGGCACCGGACGAGACCGACCGCCGCAGAGAAGGGGGCGGCGGGCCGGAAGAAGGGAGCGAGTTGACCCCGATCCTGACTGCCGAATCGGCCGCCGGTTCGGTGCCGATCCGGGGTGCTGTTCGCCCGCTCTTTCACCGCTCTTTCGCGGCTGTTTGCGGACCGTTAGGCAGGCGGTTGGCGGGGCCGGATCGGGGTGGGGTGCGGGTTGGCGGCTGGCCGGGAGGAGTCGAGCCTACCCGGGGTAGGCCCCCGGCGCGGGACGCCTCAGTTGCAGCTACGCCTCCGGCATTTTTTTTAGATTCTCGACTCGGGATCAGACCCGCGTCCGTGCGTTTTCCAACGAAGTTTCCCGGGATTCATGGCGCGCTGGCTCGACGCCGAATGGCGTCAGGTGGTCGATATGGCGGTCCACTGGTACGTCGGGGCAAACGGGCTCGCCGGGTTGGCGGAGGGGTCGATCGTCCTGGCACGGACCGCGCTTGAGTTGCTCGCCTCCGCGGTGCTCATGGATGCCGAGCGTCTTCTCGGCGGCGACGCATACAAGAACCTCCCGGCCGCCGACAAGCTGCGACTGCTGTTCGGCTGGCCCGGGATCCCGATCGCGATCCCCGCGGGACTCCCAACCTGACCGCACTGGGGAAGGCAGAAAACCTTAACGCGCTGGCAAGGCGGACAGCGAACCCGACACCGGAGCCGTCCTCGCCTGGGTCCGGAAACCGATCACGCGCCCCACCAAGAAGAACCGCGAGGAGCTCGGGAGACATCCGACCGAAGCCGGGGCAGAGACGTGGGGCCTTGGCCTGCGGGACTTGGAACTCTGGTAAGAGCCCTGTGAACCCCGTCTTGCTCGGTCGAGTCGGCCGGGTGATTGCTCCGCGGGCGGCCGGTCAATCGACCGTGACCGCCTTCTCCCGCAGCATCCGGTCGATGACGGCCAGCTTCCGGCCGATGTTCAGGACGTTATCCAGCTCGATCGACTGGCCGTTCGGCCCGCCGGTCCGGACGACCAAGTCGCCGGACCCCAGCCCGAGCACCCAGTGCCGGAAGGCGTCGCTCCGCCTCTTCTCCACCGTCGCCCCCTCCGCCTGCACCACCACCTCGCCGTCCCCGACCTCCAGGACGTACCGGATCTGCCCCTCGTCGAAGACCACGTAGTGCTGCCGGTCGTACACGAACACGACCGCCAGCCAGGCCACGAACAGGGGGACGCCGACGCACAGGTAGCCGGCGGCGTTGATCCGGATGTCCAGCCCGCCGAGGTAGGCGAAGATCTCGTCCCACCAGCCGAACCAGGCGAGCGTCACCACCAGGGCGATCAGCACGACCGCCGCGACCAGGGACACCATCCCCCGGAGGAGGACGGTGCTGGACAGGGCGACCGCCAGCAGGGTGGCCACGAACACCGCCCCCGGGGCGCTGCTCCCGGTCGCCGTCCGGTCGGCCTCGAAGTAGGTCACCCCGGCCAGGACGAACGAGATCAGCCAGACCGGCCACCAGTAGAACAGGTTGGAGTGGCCGTAGACCGCGATGTGGTCGACCCGTTCCCTGGCCCCGGGCCGGCGGACGTTGTACACCGGGACGGCACCGGGCGGGGCCGCCGGAGTCGCGGGAGGCGTGTGGGATGCAGTGCTCATGGCCGTCCTCCGGGAACAGGGGCGGGACCGCGCCCGCGTGGGTGTACGGGGGCTTCTCTCGGGGGCGACGTTCGGCCCGGCCGGCGGGGGGTCGGCGGGCCGGGGTTACGACCGATTACCCGTCCCCGCCCTCGAACACGGCCTCGAACTCGGGCCGGGAGATGAGGCCGTCCCCGTCCGCGTCCAGCTCGGCGATGATCCCGGCGGCCCAGGCCCACCGGGTCCACCCGCTGCCGACCCCGGCGTCGGCCAGCAGGGCCTTCAGCTCGTCCTTGCTGATCGCCCCGTCGCGGTCGGCGTCGTAGTGCCCGAAGGCGGCCCCGTAGTCCCCGCCGAACCGGGCCGCCGCCAGGGCGGCCACCTTGTCCCGCAGCTCCCGCCTGTTCTCCTCGCTTGCCATGCGTCAACCCCCCGGGATCGGTAATGACGCCGCACGGGGGCGGCCACCGGCGGCACGGTGCCCGAGGTCGCTTCCTTCCCCCGACCCCCCGGTCCGGCCCGTACAGGGTTCCCGGACGGGGCCGACATCCGACCGCTCGCAAGCATCTCCCGCAGCATTTTTCGGGCCGCCGAGGGAACGGTTCCGACCCCGTCTCCGGATCGCCGAGGCCCAGGCGGACCACCCCGCCGGGGCGAGTATCGGCGGGGTGGTCCTCCTACCGGGGTGTCTTCAGCAGCCCGAGGAGCGTGTCCAGGCCGACCGGCTTGACGAAGTGGTGGTCGAACCCCGCCTGCTGCGGCCGCAGCCGGTCGGCCTCGCTCGGGGTGTACCCCGTCAACGCACACAACGTCATGCCCGTCAGCCCCGGGTTCGCCCGCAGCCGCCGGGCCACCTCGTACCCGTCCATCCCCGGCAGCCCGATGTCCAGCAGCACCAGGGACGGGCGGAAGGCCGCCGCCACCGCCAGGGCGGTCGGCCCGGTCCGGGCCACCAGCACCTCGTGCCCGTGCAGCCGCAGGAGCATGCTCAGGCTGTCCCCGGCGTCCACGTTGTCCTCCACGACCAGCACCCGCAGGGGTTGCCCGACCCGCTCGCCCGGCTCCAGGGTGGTCGCCACCTCGCGCCCCGCCTCGCCCGCCAGGGCGGGCAGCTTGACCGCGAACTCGCTCCCTTTGCCGAGCCCGCCGCTGGCCGCCGCCACCCGCCCGCCGTGCATCTCCACCAGGGTGCGGACCAGGGCCAGGCCGATCCCCAGCCCGCCGTGCGACCGGCTCAGCGCCCCGTCCACCTGGGTGAACAGGTCGAACACCCGGGGGAGCATGTCCGGGGGGATGCCGACCCCGTTGTCCGCCACCCGGACCACCGCGTCGTCCCCCTCCCGGGCGACGGTCATGCGGACCAGCCCGCCGGGGTCGGTGTACTTGGCCGCGTTGGTCAGCAGGTTGACGGCCACCTGCTCCAGCCGGCCCGGGTCCCCCTCCACCCACAGCGGCTCGGTCGGCAGGAGCAGGGAGAACTCGTGCCGGCGGGCGGCGAGGAGCGGGCGGGCGGAGTCGGCCGCCCGGTTCATGGCGGCCCGCAGTTCCACCCGCTCCCTCGTGAGCCGCAACTTCCCCTTGGTGATGCGGCTGATGTCCAGCAGGTCGTCCACCAGCCGGACCATCTGCCCGACCTGCCGCTCGATGATCCCCCCGGCCTGCCCGATGATGGGGTCGCCGGTCCGCATCTGCTTCAGGATGCTCAGGGCGTTGAGGATGGGCGAGAGCGGGTTGCGCAGCTCGTGGGCCAGCAGGGCCATGAACTCCTCCTTGCCGCGGTTGGCCGCGGCCAGGTCGTCCGCCCTCCTCGTCTCGGCCTCCCGCTCCTGGTCGGCCGTCAGGTCGTGCATCACCCGGGCGAAGGCGTGGACCTGCCTCGCCTCGTCGTAGAGGGCGGTGACGGTGGCCTTGCACCAGAACCGGGACCCGTCCTTGCGGACCTGCCAGCGGACCCCGTCCGACCGGCCGTCCGCCCGGGCCGTCTTGAGTTCGTGCTCGGGCAGGCCGCCGCTCACGTCCTCGGGGGAGAAGAACCGGGAGAAGTGCTGGCCGACGGCCTCGTCGGTGCGGTACCCGAAGAGCCGCTCGGCCCCGAGGTTCCAGCAGACCAGCCGCCCGCCCGGGTCGACCAGGAAGACGGCGTACTCCTGGGCGTCCGCCACCAGCAGGTTGAACTGCCCGGCCATCATCAGGGGAGAGATTCCGTTCGCGTCGTGCGGGCTCATCTCACGCCCTCCATGCGTGTCGGCGGACCGGCCGCTCGCGGGCGGCGAGGGCTCCCACGGGCTCCGCCGGAGTGGGTGATGGCGGCGGGGGCGGTCCGCCGCCGGATGTTCGTACCGGCGCCAACCGGTAGCGTACATCGCGCCGAGGTAGCACACCCGTCGGGAATAGCCACAAACTTGTGTCGGGGATTCCCCGACATCCTCCGCCGGCGGGGAGGTTGTTGTCGTGTGAGCCGGGAGCCGTCGGCGTCGGCCGCCTGGCTGCGGCCGATCCCTAAACCGTCGCGACCGGCCTCCCTGTGTCCCCTCCCGAGGGGAGCGGGGCGGGGCCCTGGGAGAAGACCGGCAACCAGGCGCGGAGGAGGTCCTCGGTCTCCAGCAGGGTCGTCGTGACCCGGTCGGCACCCGCCGCCAGCAGCTGCTCTCGGTCCCGCTCGACGTCGCCCGTCAGCCCCCACCGCCCGACCACGATCTTGGCCCCCGGGAACTCGGCCCGCAGCCTCTTGCACAGGTGGCGACCCTGGGCCAACCCGCCCGGCGGCAGCGAGCCGATGCAGAAGGCGGCGGGCTCCCGCTCCCCCGCCAGGGTGACCAGCTCGCCGGTCAGCAGGTCGGCCGAGGCCACCTCCAGCCGCCACCGCCCCGGGTCGAGCACTTGCCGGAGCATGTCCAGGGCCAGCCGGTCCGCCTCGTCCCAGGCCGGGAACCCCAGGACGGAGACCGCCGGGGCGGCGGCCTCGTCCGCCCCGGTCGGGGTCCCTCGGGAGCCCGGGAACGCGGCCCGCCGCTCCCCAAGGACTGCGGCGATCTCACGGGTCAACCGGAGGACGGCCTGCTCGCCGTCGGCGGTCAGGGCGTCCCGGTCCCGGTCCCGCTTCGCCGAGGTCAGGGCCGGCACCAGCAGGTCGTCGTACACGCGCCCGGCCGGGGACGCGGCGGCGTGTTCGAGCGCGACCCGGGTCGCCTCCTCCCGGTCCCCCGCCAGCAGCCGCTGGTAGAACCGGACTTCGGTCGCGAGGGCCGGCCGGTCGCCCAGGAGGATTTCGAGGAAACGCAGGCCCGGGACGTGCCGGCCGAGCACGGCCAGGCACATCGTCAGCGGGGTCGATAGGAGGAGCCCGGCGGGACCCCACAGCCACGCCCAGAACCCCGCCGCGGCCAGGAGGGCCACGGGCGACACCCCGGTGCTGCGGCCCTGCAACATCGGCTCGGCGACGTTGGCGGCGGTCAGCTCCAGGGCCGCGAAGACGGCCAGGACGGTAAGGGGCACCGTCCACCCGGGGAACGCGGCCACGCTGAAGGTCATCAACGCCGCGGCCGCCAGCGCGCTGCCCAGGTAGGGGACGAACCGCAGCCCCCCCGCCAGGAGTCCCCACAGCAGCGGGTAGGGCACCCCGACCAGGTAGACCCCGAAGCCGAGCACCGCCCCGAACCCGGCGTTGATGAGCAGCTGGGTGAGCAGGAACCGGCTCATCCGCCGGCCGGCGTCGTCCAGCGCCCGGGTCGTGTCGGTCAGCTGGCCGCGCCCCAGGAGGCGGATCAGGCGGTCCCGCAGGTCCTCCCGCCCGACGAGCGTGAAGGCCACCAGCACCGCCACCAGGACGGCCGTCGCCAGCACCTCCAGTACGGGCCCGGCCACCGCCTCGGCGTCCGCGAACCCGGACCCCGTTACGCGGACGGCCACCGGCTCGTCCTTGCGGGCCGGCCCCCCCGGGAGGGCCGGCCTCGACGCCGACCCGGTGACCGAATCGATGGCCTCGTTGACCTTGTCCAGGACGGTCCCCTTGCCGGCCTCCCGGAGTCGGGCGATCTTGTCCACGACGTTCTTCTGGTAGGTCGGCAGGTCGTCGGCCAGGCTCTTGAGCTGGAGGGTGACGGCGACCCCGATGCCGCCCAGGAAGAGGAGCACCAGGGTCCCGACCGCCAGCACGGAGGGCAGGCGGCCCAGCCCCCGGCGCTCCAGCCACCCGACCAGAGGGGCGAGGACGAACGCCAGTAGCACGGCCAGGGCCACCGGGATCAGCACGGCGCGGGCCAGGTGCAGGGCGGCGATCGCCAGGATGGCCAGGATGGCCGAGCAGACGATCAGGAGGGCGCGGGACGACCGAGGGGAAGGCTTGCCGGTCACGGGTGAGGACCTCGGGGTTCGCGGGTCGGGGGAACGCCGCTGTACGCCGGTCCCGCGGCGGGTGCGGTCGTCTCTGCCGCCGGCTCCCCGCGGGGGAATCGCGAGGGCGACCCGGCCGCCCGGTCGGGGGGATCGCCCGGCCCCGGGCCGGGGGGGTCGTCGTCCGCCTCCCGGGACTTCTTCAGCTCGCCGGCCAGCACCTCCACCCGAGTGGTCCGGATCATCTCGGCGAGCTCCCGGTCGCGCCCGGCGCCCGGCAGCCCCAGGTGCGAGCAGATTGCCCGCTGCATCTCCAGCATCTTGGTCGTCTCCTGCTCGGCCAGCAGCCCGATCTGAAGGGCCAGGTGGGCCCAGTGCTCGGCCTCCCGGGCCTGCCGGTTCTGGGTCATCAAGACCGCCGCCGACAGGAGCACCGCCCCCACCCCAACGGCGAAGTTGAGGAACTCGAACGGGTACGGGTCGAACGGGGCCAGCCCGGGCACCAGCCCGGCGTTGGTCGCCACCCACCCGGCCACCGCGGCCAAGAGGGCGAGCAGGAACCCGGGCGATCCGGCGAAGCGGGCGGCGGTGTCGATGGCCCGGTCCACCCGGGTGCGGGCGCGGCGGACCTCGTCCTCCAGCTCGCGGATGGCGCCTAGGTTCCGCCGGGAGGCCTCGGTGATCAGCGCGGGGAGCATGGCGGGCCTCCGGTGCGGGGAAGGTGTTCGGGCCGCGGGTCCGGTCCCGCCGGGCGTCGCGGACGTAGGCCCCCGGGTGGTCCCGATGCGGCTGGGCCCGACGGGGAGGAAGCTCGTCTCGGCCACCGCGCGGACGGACGAAAGGTCCCGGAAGTGGTCGGGGGACCCCGCGTGACTGCCGACCGCTGCCTCGGTCCCGGGCGAGTGGGGGCCCGTCGAGGGTGACCGGGAAGACCGGCAGGCCGGGGTAACCGTCCTCCCCAGTCGGGTCCGACCGGAGGAACACATGGGCGGGGACCCGGACCGGTCGTCGATCACCAGGAATCGCACGCCTGACCACGGGGGGGATGAACGACGTGCGACCGCTCAGGTCTTCCTAGCGGGGAACGAGGCGACCGCAGACGAAGCCCAGGGCGACGGCGACGGCCAGCGCGGGCCAGGGGTGACGCCGCACGTGCCCGCCGACGTCCAGAGCGTGCCGGACGGACGCCACGGTGTCCCGGACCGCGTCCCGCACCGAGTCGGCGGACGCCCGGGCCGCGCCCTCCACCCCCTCGATCACCCCGGCGACGGCCGCAGTCGCGTCGTGCGCGTACCCCAGGACCTCGTGCTCGAGCGCGTGCACCTTCTCCGCCAGGTGCGTCCTGGTCTCCGCCATCCGGTCGTGGATGTCGTCCGCCGAGGGTGCGGCGGCCGGTTCCGTAGCCACGCTCGGCTCTCCCGGGGGGTGCCCCCCATCCGGCTGGGTCCCCGGAGCGGTGAACGTTCCGCGTTGTGAAGGGTCTATACTGTGAAGCAACTGGAGTCCTCGTAGGGGGCGGGGCGATGCGACCGGCTCACCGGTTCCGGGCCGGGACGCCGGCCCCGTTCGACAGGCGCCGCGGCGACCGCGCCGACGTCCGCTCTTCCTCGGCCGCCTCCCGGGCGGGGCAACCGATCAACTTCGACCCGGTCCGGGACGCGGGGGTGGCCCGCCCGCCACCGTCCGACGGAGGTCGGGCGTCCATCGTAACTCTACGCGGCGGGTGGCGGGCCGCCTGTCGGGGAATGCCCACTCCCCTTGTCGGGGAAAGCCCCCGGCCGCGGGGCGGCTCACCCGTTCTCCAGCACCCACCGGACCGCCCGCTGGAGTACCGCGGTGGCCGTGTCCAGGCCCAGCTTCTCCTTGACCCGGGCGCGGTAGGTCTCCACCGTCTTCGGGCTCACCCGCATCCGCTCGGCGATCCGGTTGGTATCCAGCCCGCGGCCCAGGTGCCGGAACACCTCCAGCTCGCGGTCGGACAGCGCCGCGATCGGGTCGGGGAGCGGGCCTTGGCCGGGGGCGGCGACCGCCCGGCGGACGACCGACTCGGTCATCCCGGGGCTGAGGTAGAGGCCCCCCGCGAGCACCCGGCGGATGGCCGCGACGATGGTGTCGGTCGCCTCCCCCTTGGTGATGTAGCCGGCCGCCCCCGCCTGGAGGGCCCGCTCCGCGTACAGCGACTCGCCGTACATCGACCAGACGAGCATCTTGGCCCGGGAGTCGCGGGCCCTCAGCCGCTTGATCAGCTCGATCCCGTCCCCGCTCCGCAGGGAGATGTCGACGACGACCACGTCCGGGTCGGTGTCGGCGGCCAGCCGCAGGGCGGCGGGGACGTCGGCCGCCTCCCCGCACACCTCCAGGTCGGGCTGGCGGGAGAGGCGGATGGACAGGCCCTCGCGGACGGCCGGGTGGTCGTCCACGATCAGCACCCTGGCGACCTTCTCACCGGCCTTCCGGGCTGCGTGCGCCATCGGCGAACCTCCCGGGCAAGGTGCAGGTCACGACGGCACCGTCTCAGTCCGCGGCCCGTCCGGGCGGGGGTGCGGGCCCGGCCGCGACGGGATCCGGAACGCGGCCATCCGCCGCCGAACCCCTCCGCCCGGAAGTCTCGACCGTCTGGCCCGACGGCGGATGGGGAGCGGGGGTCGGACGGTGGCCGGGCGGTGTGCCCGCCCGGCTTCAGGAGTCAAGCACCCCGCCGTCGCCCGACCGGCGGGCCGTCCAGACCGCCGCCGCATCGCCCTCGACCCGGACGGACGACCAGGGCAGGACCCGCGCTGTCTCGCCCGGCTGGTCTCCGGGGTCGGCGGCCCGCCGGCGGACCTCAAACGGGTTCAGGACTACGGGCAGGCTGAGGACGCGCGGCCGGCGGACCGTCACCGCACCGGCCCCCGGCGGGGGCGAGGTCGGGAAGAGCTGCTCGGCGAACGTGTCCCACTCCCCGAGGTTGTCCCGCCAGTCGGGGTCCGCCCACCGGGCCGGGTCCGGGGCGTGGGGCCCCCCGTCGTCGGTCATCCGGTGCAGGTCGCCGTCGAGCGGGTAGCCGCCGTCGGCCGGCGGGCCGCGGGTCGTGAAGGGTCGCATGTGCATCTCCCCGGTGCGTGTGTCCCAGCCCCGGGGGCCAAAGCGGCCGGCGGGTGCTGTACACCATTATACGCGAACACATCGATAAATATTTAAATATTCTGGTCCTGATTCGGCTCTGCTCCAACTGGGGGCCACACGGCCGCAGTCGTCGAGTCCGACTTGTACGGCAGACCGTCCGGATCATGGCGTCACTGTCTCACTTGGCGGGAGGTATTTAGCGGCCCGTCACACCGGGGCCGCCGGACGGCTCGGGTCGCCAAGTCCCGCCCGCCCGGAGATGAGGGCCACCAGGGCCGGGGCGATCTCCCCCAGCGGCAGCACCCGGGACGCCGCACCGGCCGCGATGGCCGCCGCCGGCATCCCGGGGGCGAACGCCGACCCGGGGTCCTGGGCGATCACCACCCCGCCCGCCGCCCGGACCGCCGCCGCCCCGTCCGCACCGTCCGAGTCCGCCCCGGTCAGCACCACCGCCACCGCCCGCGGGCCGCGGGCGGCCGCCACCGACCGGAACAGCGGGTCGGCCGCCGGCCGGGTGAAGTGCTCCGGCGGCCCGTCGGACAGGACCAGCGTGCCGCCGGCGGCGAGCAGCAGGTGCCGGTCCGGCGGGGCCAGGAACACCGCCCCGGGCCGCGGCCGGTCGCCGTCGGCGGCCCAGGCGACCGGCAGGGCGCAGCCGGGCCGGAGGAGGTCGGCCAGTTGGCTGTCGCGGCCGGGCGTCAGGTGCTGGACGGCCAGGACGGCCGCCGGGAAGCCGGCCGGGAGTCCGCCGAGGACGACCCCGAGGGCGTGGAGGCCGCCGGCCGAGGCGGCCACGGCGACGACGTCGAACGCGGTGCCGGGGAACGGCGGGGCGGGGCGGTCGGGTCCGGGCATGGTCCCCTCGCGTCGGGCGGTCCGGGCGGGACGCTAGGCGCGGGAGGCCCCGTGGTCTGAGGCGGGTAGCGTTGCGGCCATCCTACCACGACCGGCTCCCGCCGCCATGGATTCCCCGCCCGACCCGGTTGCGAGCGGGGGAGGGTTAGCGGGCACCCACCGGAGGCTGCCGGTCTCACCCCGGCGGGTCGGCGGGTCCGGGCGTCCGCGGCCCGCCCGCGTCCCCGCCACGCAGGCCCCGCACCTCGTCCTCCAGCTGCCGGATCCGCTCCCGCAATCGGGCGGTCTCCAGCCAGTGGGCGCCGGCGGCGGCGGCGAACAGGGCGAGGACCAGGGGGAACTGGTCCCGCCCGGGGGTCAGCAGGTAGATCACCAGGAACGCGGCCCCGGCGGCGATCGCCGCCCAGGCCCAGACCAGCCGCTCGGCCTGCTCGGTGAGGACCCGCCCGAGCACGGCCGCCGCCGCCACGCCCCCCACCGCCGCCAGGACGTACACCCACCCGGTATCCATCGCGGCCGCTCCCCTCCGACCCGCCGGGGGTTCCCGCGCCGCCGGTCGGGTCAGCCCCGCTCCCGGCGGTCGGGGATCAGCTCCCGCATCCCCCGCAGGCCCCGCCGGAGTTGATGCTAGCCCGCCCGGGCCGGTCGCAAACGAGAACCCCCGGCCTCGTGGCCGGGGGTCCGGGGCGGCGGCGAGGCTGCCCGGTGCATCACTCGTAGGGGATCGCCCGACACGGACTGTCCGACATTCCCGACGGGCGCGGCCCCCCGGCCCGGGGTAGACTCCCCTCATCCGCCCGTCTCAGCAGACGACCCCGCGACGACCGCGGTGAACCCCGGGGCCCGCCCTCCCCCGGAACCTCATGAGGAGGGCTAGCCATGCCGGACACCGCCCCCGCCCGGCCACCGACCCCCTTCCGGGGCGTGGGACCGGCCGGCCCCGCCGCCGGGTCCGTCGCCGACCTCGCCCGCGACATGATGGACCCGCTGGCCGCCATCCAGAACGCGGCGTACCTGCTGCTCCTCACCCGGGACGAAGCGATCGTCGCGAGGCTGGGGCAGATCGTGGCCCGGCAGGCGGACCGCCTGGTGGCCATGCTGGAGGGACGGGCGGGGGCGCCGCCGGGATAGCTGGACCCCGCCGGGGCCGGGCGGGTCATCGCGCGGGTCGTCGCCTCACCCGCCCGGACGCCCGGACGAGGTAGCCGCAGCTCCCGCAAGTGCGGGAGCGGTCCACGCGGTTCGGCCGGGGCCGGGTGGGCCACACCCGCCAGCGGACGGCGCCGCACCGCGGGCGGGTGCCGCCCGGGCCGGGCGTGCCACGCCGCCGGGTTCGCCTACCGCCCGCCCGTCGCCGGCCTCATCATCAGCGGCGGCGTCTGCGACGACGTGACGGCGGTGTTGAAGGTGGTCGCCACCTCGTACGGCGCCTCCCGGACCGTGAGCGTGCGGTCGCCGGTGAGGAAGAGGTCCGTCCCCGTCCCGGCGGCCGCCCCTGGGCCAGCACCACGTGGCCGGTGTTGACGTACACCTTGGCCCCGCCTTCTCGGGTCAGCTCGATCATCGGCATGGGCTGCCCTCCCGGTCCGGTCGCCGGGCCCGGATGCGGCCGCGAACTCCCCCGGCGCCGGGGGCGCCGCGTGCCGGCACCCCGTCGGGGTATTCATAGGCACGGGCCCGAGCGTCGGACGGCACGCCGTCAACCTGTCCGGGGGCGTTCCCTTACAAGAAGAGTGGGCATTCCCCGACGGGCGGCCCGCCCGCCGGCCCGGTAGGATGGGAGTGACGTCCCCGACTCTGCCGTCCGCCGGTCGCGGGCCATCCCGGCCCCCGTCCTCACGACCGGCCCACCCCAGACTCCCCGACGTACCGGGTCCCGGACCCCGCCGCCCCCAACGTGGAGGCCGGGGCGCCGGCGCCCTTCACCGTCGTCAACGCAGGAGCGACATCATGGCAGTTTTCGCGGAGATCAACCTGGACCCGGGCGGCGTCCTCGCCTGGGTGGTCGTCGGCCTGATCGCCGGGTTCCTGGCCGGCCGGGTCATGTCGGGCGGCGGGTACGGGCTGGTCGGCGACATCGTCGTCGGGCTGGTCGGGGCGCTGGTCGGCGGGTTCCTGTTCGGCCAGCTCGTCACCGGCACCTACGCGTTCGTCGGCAGCATCCTGGTCGCGTTCCTGGGCGCCTGCCTGCTGATCTGGCTCCTGCGGGCGGTCGCACCGGGCCGGTCCTACGCCTGACCTCGGCCCCCCGGCCGCCTTCGTCCGTCGCCCCCGCCGGCCGGTCGTCCGCCCCGTGACCGGGTGGCGTCGTGCCACGGTTCCGACCCGCCGCCCGCAAACGGCCCCACTCCTGACGGGGCGGAGCCTCGTAGGGTCTCCCCCAGCCCAGGACTCCCCTGGGGTCGGGGCGCCCTCCTCGATGAAGAGGACGACCATGACTCGCGTGGCCTCGATCGCCGGGCTGCTGCTCGGCACGGCCCTGCTCGCCGGCGGGCAGCCGCCGCCACCGCCGGCCCCCCAGCCGGTCCCCGCCGCCGGCGCACCCGCCGGGGTCGAGGAACTCACTCGCGGGCCTGTCCACGAGGCGTTCGGCCGGCCGGTCGTGTTCGACCCGCAGCCCGGGCCGGCCGCCCCCAAGGACCCGCCGGCCCCCGTCGAGGAGGTCCCGCCCGACGAGAAGCCGGCTGGGGACGACGTGGCCTGGATCCCCGGGTACTGGGCCTGGGACGATGACCAGGCCCAGTTCGTCTGGGTCAGCGGGTTCTGGCGGGAGCTGCCCCCCGGCCGGGCCTGGGTGCCGGGGTACTGGGACCGGGCGGTCCAGGGCGCCAGGTGGGCGAGCGGGTACTGGGCGGCGGCCGGGGCCGCGGACGTCCCGGCGGACGTCGAGTACCTGCCCGAGCCGCCGGCGAGCCTGGAGGCCGGGCCGCCCGGGGCCGCCCCGTCGGCCGACCAGATCTGGGTCCCCGGGCTGTGGGTCTGGCAGGCCGGCCGGTACGCCTGGCGGCCGGGGTTCTGGGCCGCCGGGTCCGCCGACTGGGTGTGGACGCCGGCACACTACCAGTGGTCCCCGATCGGGTACGCGCATGTGCCCGGGTTCTGGGACTACCCGCTCTGGCGGCGGGGCCTGCTGTTCGCCCCGGCGACGTTCGCCGCGGTGCGGCCGGGTCTCACCTACGCCCCACGACTGGCGCTGAACACGGCGTACCTGGGGTACGCCCTGTTCGCCCGCCCGCTGACCGGGTCGTACTACTTCGGGGACTACTACGCGGACAACTACCTCCGGTCCGGGTACTACCCGTGGTTCGCGTTCCACAACACCCGGTACGGGTACGACCCGCTGTTCGCCCACGCCGACTGGGTGTACGCCCGGCAGAACATCGACTGGGAGGCCGCGCTCCGGCGGGTGTATTACGCGCGGCGGGACCAGCCGGCCGCTCGCCCGGCCCGGCTGTACCGGGACTACGCCCGCGGGGAGGTCGACCGGGGCGAGGCCGCGCTGGTCCGGCCGCTGGCCGAGATGCGGACGGCCCGGGACCTGCCGTTCAAGTTGGAGCGGGTGGACGCGGCCCGGGTGCGGGAGATCCAGCGGCACGCCCTGGCGGTCCGCGACTTCGGGGCCCAGCGGGCGCGGTTGGAGGGGCAGCGGGTGAAGGAGGCCGCCCCGGGGGCGTTGGCCGCGGCCCGAGCCCCGGTGACGGTCCGGCTGCCGGAGGCCCCGCGGTTCGCCGGAGCGGCGGCCATCCGCCCGGCCGGTCCGAAGGGGTTGCCCGAGCCGCCGGCCCACCCGTCGCCGGACCTGACCCGCAAGCCCGAGGCCCGGCCGCCGCACCTCGAGATCCAGACCCCGCATCCGCGACCGGTCGGGGCGTCCCCCCAGCCGCAGCCGAAGAGCGACGTCCTGCCCCCGCAGCCGCAGGCGAGGCCGACCGGGGCACTCCCGCACCCGGAGGAGGTGCTCCACCCTGACTTCAACCGGCGGGCGGGGCGAGTCCCGACGCCCCCGGGTCCGGTCGCGCAGCCCCCGGCCCACCTCGCGCCGCCGCCTGCCCAAGCCCCGACCCACCCGACCCCACCGCCGGTCGCCCACCCGGCCCCGCCACCGATCAACGGCGCTCCGCACCCCGGCCACCCGGCCCCGCCGCCGGCGAAAGGGCCGCCCCCGCCAAAGGGGAAGGGATGAGCACGCCCGAACGTAGAAGTACACGGTGACCGTCTGCCGGCCGCGGGCCAGAACCGCCCCGAGGAACAACCGGCCCAGCCGCGGGGCGGGTCGCGGACCGATGCCGAGAGGAAAAACTCGTATGCCGCCCGCCCGCCAGCCGCGAGAGATGCTGGAGCACGCGCTGGCGGCGGAGGAGCGGGCGATCGCCGGCTACGGCGAGCGGGTCCGCCAGGCCGAGGGGTTCGGGGACGTCGGCCTCAAGGTGGCCCTGGAGAACCTGGTCGCCGACGAGACCCGGCACAAGGAGGAGACCGAGCGCACCCTCGCCGGCTGGGACGACCGAGGCCGCGAGCGGGCCCGGGACGAAGCCCGTTGGCAAGACGACGGCGGTGAGGGTTAGACCACAACAGGGGGTGGCGAAGGTGCCGGCCGCGCCGACCCCACCCGGGCGCACCACTGCCGGCCGCAAGCGAGACGCGCGGGTAACACCGAGGGGGGCGAGTCATGCAGGAGTTGCGACGGATCGAGCAGGACATCCTGGCCCGGGGGAAGGTCGATAGCGACCACCTGGAGTCGCTCCGCCTGGCGCTGTACGCGGGCGGGACGGTCGGCCGGCCGGAGGCCGACTTCCTCGTCGAGCTTCACAAGCGGGTGCAGCACCCCAACCCTGCGTTCGAGCAGCTCTTCTACCGGGCGGTCAAGGACCACGTCCTGACGGACGGCCGGATCGACGCCGAGGAGGTCGCCTGGCTGCGGCGGATGGTCTTCGCCGACGGCAAGATCAGGGACGAGGAGCGCAAACTCCTGCACGAACTCCGGGGCGAGGCCGGGCAGGTCAGCCGCGAGTTCGAGGTGCTGTTCGAGGAGGGCATGAAGGAGCCGCAGGAGCGGCACACCTGTGGGTAACGGGCCGACTCGCCGCCGGGCTCTCCTCTTGCCCCCGGATGCACCCCTGCGGTGTGGGGACGTTCGAGTACCGTAGCCCGACTCTGGCCGCGTGGAAGGCGTCGGCCTACCGGGAGGACCGACATGAGGATCACTGGGGTTTCGCTCGTCCTGATCGGTGTCGCGATCGGGGCCTACTGCGGGATCGGGTACATGGTGACCGACCCCGGCGCCCGGACCACCCCGACTGTCATGATCGTGGCCGCCGCCGGGGCGGTGATTGCGGGGGTGGCGGCGCTGGCGTTCGGCGGGAGGGGGTACGTCGTGTCCCGGAACCCCTCCGTCCACAACTAAGTCCGAAGCCCGCGGCCGGTGCCCCGGAGGACGGCCGCCGGGACCCGCTTCCCGCGGCAATCTGCGGGGGCTTCATTCGTGGCGGACGTCAAGCAAGAAGTTCGGGGGTCGGGACCGCCGACCTCACCCGCGCCGCCGCCCCTGGCGCCCGTGCTGATGATGGCCTTCTGGGCGCTCTTGGGGGCCGCCGCCGGCGTCAAGCTCACCCAGAGCGTCTGGCAGTTCCTCGACTGGGGCGCCGGGGAGGTGTCCGTCGCCGTACCGGTCGGGGCGGTCGCCGGGGCGGTCGTCGGGGCGCTCCTGGGCCTGATCACCCGCCCGCGGCTCCTGGTACTTCTGATGGCGGTGTTCGCCGGGGCGTCGGCCGGGGCGGTCGCCGGGCAACTCCCGTGGGGGGACGTCGGGCGGGTCGGCGGCCAGGTCGCCGGCGGGCTGGTCGGGGCGGCCGCCTGGGCGACCTGGCTGTTCCTCGGCCGCGCGAGGGATCGGCCCCTCTGACCCCGCCGGCGTGTCGGCACGCCGAAGGCGACGCCGAACCCGGCAAGGCCGCCGGAAGCGGGTGGCCCTCGGCCCGGGAGGTGCCCCGTGTTCGGCCCGTTCGGCCGCCCGCTGCGGGACGAGCGGTACGTCCGGCTCGGCGGGAGGGCCGGGTCGGCCGACCACGACTACTACCTGTTCGCCGGCGGGGAGGTCTGGTGCCTGGCGTCGTCGCCCAGCCTGTACTGCCCCGAGTGGTGGTGGCGGCTCGGGGCGGGCGACCGCGGCCGGCGGCTGGACGGGGGGCGGACGGTCGGGCAACTGGTCGAGGAGCGGAGGCACGAGCTCGGCCCCTGAGCCGTCTCATTGCGGCTTAACTTCACGGCTTCAGAGTTATCCGCGATTTTCCACGATTGTCGGCATTCCCCTTGCATTTCATCTCGATCGGCATCCGCCTCCGGGAGTCGTGTCATGGGGCCGAGTCCTCCCCAACTACCCGATCCGAACCGTGGCTCGGGAACTCAGACCGAGGGCCAAGGCCGAAGTTCTGAAGCCCGGGCGGCGGCGGACGCGAGCGGTCCTCGAAAAGTGACCTTCGCGAAAGACGCCGCCGGCTTCCTGACCGAGCTGCGGCGGCGCGTCGACGACTACTTCCGGCGCACCGGCAAGAGCACGAACGACTGCTGGCAGATGTACCTCAAGTCGGCGGTCATCCTCGCCGCCTTCGTCACCTCCTACGTCCTGCTGGTGTTCGTGGCCCAGACCTGGTGGCAGGCCGTCCCGCTGGCGGTGCTGCTGGGGGCGGCGATGGCGCTGATCGGGTTCAACATCCAGCACGACGGCGGCCACCACTCCTACTCGCGCCACGAGTGGGTCAACAAGCTGGCGGCGAGGACGCTGGACCTGATCGGCGCCTCCTCCTACCTCTGGCACTGGAAGCACGTCGTCTACCACCACACGTACGTCAACGTCCAGGGGCAGGACACGGACATCGACGTCACCCCCCTCCTCCGGTTCACGCCCCACGCGAGGCGGCTCAAGGTCCAGCGGTGGCAGCACCTCTACCTCTGGCCCCTGTACGGGGTCATGGCCGCGCGCTGGCACCTGTACGGCGACCTCCGGGACGTCGCCGCGGGGACCGTCGGCCCACACCACATCCCCCGCCCGAGGGGCTGGGACCTGGTCATCTTCATCGCGGGGAAGGTCGTGTCCGTCGGGCTGCTGCTGGGGCTCCCGATGTTCTTCCACCCGTGGTGGGTGGTGCTCCTCTTCTACCTGCTGGTGACGGGGGTGCTCGGCGTGATCCTGAGCGTCGTGTTCCAGCTGGCCCACTGCGTCGAGGAGGCCGCCTTCACGATGCCGCAGGAGGACACCCTGCGGATGGAGGCCGCCTGGGCGGTCCACCAGGCCGAGGCCACCGTGGACTTCGCCCGCGACAGCCGGGTGCTCGCCTGGCTGTTGGGCGGCCTGAACTTCCAGATCGAGCACCACCTGTTCCCGAAGATCTGCCACGTCCACTACCCGGCGATCTGCACGATCGTCGAGCAGACGTGCCGCGACTTCGGCGTGAAGTACGCCGAGCACCCGTCGTTCTGGGCCGGCATCGCCTCGCACTACCGCTGGCTGAAGCACATGGGCCGGTTGGAGGAGGGGGACGGGCCGCACCCCGGCCCCGACCCGGTGCCCGGCGCCTCCTGACCCGGCAGGGGGGTGAGATGCCCGCCCCACGACAGGCAAGGGGGGTCAGCCGACGCGCCCCGCAGGTGCGGACGAGCGCCGGACCGGCGGGCTGAGTTCGAGGCGGTCGGGTCCCGAATAACCGATCGTGCGGACAACACCGAGTGTAGACTGGGGGTTGGCAGTTCCTCCCCCGCCCAGAGCTACCGCCCGGAGCGGCTCTTTCCAGCACATTGGGATCCTAAGCTTAGAATTCCACGTGGACAAGTTGTCGCG